>TARA_R110002124_G_scaffold66277_3_pt1 | contig 18110 bp, 11 predicted proteins | sample TARA_R110002124 | Tara Oceans TARA_R110002124 (sample SAMEA4397445) | marine metagenome | biome: Polar Biome; feature: [SRF] surface water layer (ENVO:00010504); material: water (ENVO:00002006), including particulate matter (ENVO:01000060) such as... | depth 5 m | reverse complement strand
AAAACTAACAGAGGGCATCCTGAAACGTGATGTCCAAAAAGAGGGCCAAGCTCTTCTCAATAAATGGGAAAAGACTGGTCTTTTAGAGGGGATTGGGAAAGACCAAAATCGTCAAACGATGGCATGTCTTCTTGAAAACCAAGCAAAAGAGCTTCTTCGAGAAGCTTCAACAATGGCAGGTGGTGATGTCGAGGGGTTTGCAGCAGTTGCATTTCCAATCGTTCGCCGCGTGTTCGGTGGTCTAATTGCAAACGAGCTAGTATCGGTTCAGCCTATGAGCTTGCCGTCTGGACTTATTTTCTTTCTAGACTTTACATTTGCAGACGCTCGCATCAATGCACACAAAGTAGGTGATTCAATCTATGGTGGTCAGGTTGTCGGTCGTCAACTTACTGGTGGTGTTGATCTTTCAACAGTCAGTGGTTCGCAAACAGGTTTCTATAACTTGGCCAATGGTTATGCTAGTCCGACAGGATCGGTCGAGACGAACCTTCACTTTGTAGTATCCGGCACATTCGGCTCGCCACTTGGTAATGCCGGTGGGTTTAAGGCAGGCACAGGCGCCGGCGGTGTCGGCGGGTTGGGCTTCACCACAAACGATGATATTGCACGACTATTGCAATATGATCCACTCATCGTTTCCGGTGCTGTCGGGGTCGGTAGCACGTTTGCAGTTTACCGTATTCTAACTGCATCCTCACATTTGACAGAGGGCGCTAACAATTCCTCTGTTAATCTTGATAACTTGGTGGGAATCCGATTGCCCATTTCAGGCGCGACTGGAGTTCAAGCACGTTGGTTAACCTCATTTTCCGGGACCAACGCTGGTCGCCTCGGACCAGATGACAGTTCAGCCGATCCAGGTTTGTATATCGTTTATCTTGATATCGGAGCCGTGGACAATCTAGAAAATATTGCGTCAGCCGCTGGCACATCCGTGACCTCTACGTTTGATGTTGAATTCCCAATGAAGGATTCATGGCAAACAGGTGGATCACTTGGTTCAGTTGTTGGTAGTGTTGAGTGGGGTCTAGAAAACAACGCTCAAGTTGGTGGTATTCCTGAAATTGACATTAAGGTTGATTCAGTATCCATCACAGCGATGACCAAGAAACTTAAAGCAAAATGGACACCAGAATTGCAACAAGATATCAATGCATACCATAATTTGGATGCAGAGGTTGAATTGACTGGAATTCTTTCTGAGCAAATTGCACTTGAAATTGACCAAGAGATTCTTGAGGATCTTATTAAGGGCGCGAAAGCTGGTACATATTACTGGTCACGTAAGCCTGGTAAATTTGTAACTCGCACAGGAGCCGAAGGCGGAACACCTAACAACCAAACACTTTATCCAGACTTTACTGGAACTGTGTCTGAATGGTATGAGACTCTGCTTGAGACTGTCAATGATGTGTCTGCGCAGATTCACCGTAAGACTCTACGTGGAGGAGCAAACTTCTTGGTAACAAGTCCAGAAGTTGCAAATGTACTTGAGTTTACTTCGGGATTCCGAGCTGATACAACTGCTGATGAAAATCGTGGCACCGCAGGTGCTGTTAAGGTTGGTCAAATTAGCAAGAAATGGGACATTTATGTTGACCCATATTTCCCACGCAACTTGGTTCTTGTTGGGCGTAAAGGTAATAGCTTCCTCGAAAGTGGATATGTCTATGCACCTTATGTGCCTCTACAAGTCACTCCAACCATTTTTGGACCAGAAGACTTTGTGCCTCGTAAGGGCGTGATGACTCGTTATGGTAAGAAGATGGTTCGTCCTGACATGTACGGACTCGTAGTTGTTGAAGATCTTGTTTAATTTATTAAACTTTATTCTTTAGTTATAGTTAACCCCGTCTTTCTTTTTGAGAGGCGGGGTTTTCTTTTTCCGTTTAAAGCACTTTTCTACTATTTAATCAATAGGAGAACAAACAATGTCAACTGCACCACCAGTATTAACACCAGTTCAAAAAACAAGCCCCTATGTTTTAAAATCTACAGGATCTTATGATCTAGTAACAACCACTAGTGTTCCATATGGGGTGTATCTAACGGGTCCACTGAGTTCTAGTCAATGGACTTCCGGCGCAGTAGCACAGGTTTCCTTAACATATAAAATGTTAGGTGGCGATGTCTTGGACATCGAACTTACCGAAAACAATATATATACCTCCTATGAAATGGCAACGCTTGAATATTGTAATATTATCAACAACCATCAAGCCAAGAATGTATTGTCAGATTTATTGGGGGCCACCACAGGTACGTTTGATCATGAAGGGACATTGCAATCTGGCGAGCTTTCATCAAGTTTAAGTGGAACCCATGTATCTCTTAAGTTTCCCAAATTTAATTTTGAATATTCTAAACGTATAGCAGATGGCCTCGCAGGTGCTGCTGGTTTTGGCGACGATGCTCGTATTTATTCTGCCTCAATAGATTTGGAAGCCAATACACAAGATTATGATCTTCAAAAGATTGTGCAAAACGCTTCAGAGGATGGATCGGAGGGCTTCGGCAACGCCTTTACCGGAAGTGTTAATAATAAACGAATTGCCATTCGACGAGTTTATTATCGTTCCAACCAAACCATGTGGCGCTTTTTTGGCTATTATGGTGGGTTAAATGTAGTTGGGAATTTATCCACTTACGGACAATATTCAGATGAATCCACATTCGAACTTGTTCCCGCATGGCAAAATAAACTTCAGGCGATGGCATTTGAAACAAGTCTTTATACCCGCGCTTCTCACTATGCATATGAAATTTATGATAACAGAATAAGAATATTTCCACCACCCAGTTCGCCTGGAACTGGCTCTCCTGGGAAAATGTGGTTTGATTTTACGATCCCTACCGATGCGTGGACTGAAGACTCTACTAGAAAAGAGGGAATAGATGGGATCAATAATTATAACACCCTTCCCTTTGCAAATATTCCTTATGAAAATATTAATAGTATGGGTAAACAGTGGATTAGAAAGTATTCACTGGCATTATCTAAGGGAATGTTATCGCAAATTAGAGGAAAATTCGGTGCAATACCCATCCCTGGCGAGGCCGTTACTTTAAATTCCGCAGAGCTTGCAACTCAAGCTGAAGCTGAAACTACTGCGCTTAAAGTAGAACTGGTTGAATTGTTAGACGCTTTAACCTATGAGGCTTTGACGGAAGCTGACGCTAATTTAACTGAAAATTCTAATAGAATACAAGTTCATGTGCCAATGGGCATTTATAGAGGGTAATTAAATGGGAGATAATAAATGGAACAGACCAGACAGCCCGCCACCGCCTTTATTTTTCGGTAAAAAAGAAAGAGATCTGGTTAAACAAGTTAACGATGAATTGATTGAACGAGTCATTGGTCAAGATGTTCTTTATTATCCTGTTAGTAATGTTCATACTGATTTTCACCGATTATACGGTGAAGCAATCGAAAAAAACTTTTTGCCTCCCATACGAATATATGTTTTAGTAGAATGGGAAGGCAACCCTACAAGTGTTACTCGTTATGGTTTAGATAGATCATATAGTCTTACATGCCATTTTCATAAACGTCGGTTAACAGAAGATCAAGACTTATATGTGAGGGAAGGAGATTTTATTTTGTATGGGGAAGACTATTATGAAATTACCACTTTGAGTGAACCAACACAGTTGTTTGGACAAGTAGAACATATGTTAGAAATTTCAGCAAAGTGTGTCCGTTCACGTCAAGGCGTGTTTGATGGTAAATAATCATGGCAATCGATAATTTCATTTCAGGTTCAACTGATCGCAGTGGAGAACCTACTGGTGAGATGAGTATGATCTTACCATATAAACCGTCAACTCTAGAAACTATAGATTTTGCTATGTATAACTGGCTTAAAGATTCTCTCAAGATAGCTTGTACAACTAACAAGGGGTGGAAAGAGTTGCCAATCACGTGGGTGTCAGGAGAACGCTCTTGGCAGATAAAAAATAATAAAAATTTAAGAGATTCTGATGGTACTTTGATATTTCCTATCATTGCCCTTCAGAGAGATAGCTTCGCCAAAACTCCTAATAAAAAGGGAACTTTTTATGGTAACATTCCACCAATAAATGATTCTAAAGGCGGCTCGATTACCATTGCACGGAAACTTCAACAAGGTAAAACGGCAAACTTTGCCAATGCTGATGCTTATAAGAAGGCCACAACCGTAGTTGGCAACGCGGGCAATCCAGGAACACAACAGATTAATTTTCCAATGCCCAAAAATAAGAAAGCTGTTTATGAAACTATCACCATCCCTATGCCGGTCTATATAGACGTTAATTATTCTATTAATATAAGAACAGAATACCAACAACAGATGAATGAGGCAATCCAACCGTTTGTAACCTATCCAGGAGGCATTAATTATGTTAAACTTAAGAATGATGGACATTCTTACGAGGCGTTTATGCAGCCTGAATTTTCTTCAGAAGGAAATTTATCTGACTATGGAGAGGATGATCGATTTTATGAGACTAAAATGACTATAAAAGTTTTAGGATACTTGGTTGGGTCTGATAAAAACGGGGAACAACCAAACATTGTAGTAAGGGAAAATGCCGTAGAGATTAAAATTCCTAGAGAACGTGTTCAGTTAGGTGAGGAACCTAATTGGGGTCCGATAGGAACACCGAAGGGAAAATATCGTCCCTAATCATTCCTTTGTCTTTTCGGGCCATAAGCTACTATTTATTAGAGACTTTTAAAGTATCACAAGGAGAAACTTACGCATGGCACAAAGCAAATTTAGATTTGTATCACCCGGAATTCAACTTCGCGAAATTGATAAATCGCAAATTCCAGACGAACCACAAGCGGTGGGACCAGTTATTATCGGTCGCGCCCAACGAGGACCAGCATTACGACCTGTTAAAATTCAAAATTTTACAGAGTTTGTTGAGATTTTTGGAGAAGCGCTACCAGGCGGTGCCGGTGGTGATGTGTGGAGAAATGGTAATGAGGGGATGGAACCAACATATGGTGCTTATGCTGCACAAGCATGGTTAGCGAATGGAACACCCTTAACTTATGTGAGACTCCTTGGGAAACAACATACAGACTCTACTGCTACTGGTGCTGGTCAAGCAGGTTGGCAAATAGGTGGCACACCTGACGGCTCCAGAGGAACCACTGGCCAAGGCCCCGGCGCTTTGGGTTTGTTTGTGGTTAATAGTGCAAGCGTTGACAATGTAAATATGACTGGAACTCTTGCGGCTGTTTGGTATTGCCAAACGGGATCTATTGAATTGTCAGGCGCAGTGAAGGATACTAATACCGTCTCAACTCCTCCTGGCGTTTCGGAGACAAATCAAACTGGTTCTGGTGTTCTAATTAAGAGTATGGCAGCAGGGCCAACCTTTACAGCCTTAGTCAAAGACGAAGGTGGCACAATCACCGAAACCGTTGATTTCAATATCAAAGACAGTACAGCGGGTAATTTTATCCGTAAAGTCTTTAATACTAACCCTACCAAATTAACTTCTCGCCTTAACGCTTCAGACGAAGTTAAAACATATTTCTTGGGTGAATCTTTTGAACGTGATGTAACTGAAAAAGTTACTAGCGGGTCGAATGCGGGTGATTGTTGGGCATTTATAGCATCTCTCTATGCAGATGCAACCACAGATTACTTATGGGGCAAAAACTATCAAAGTATGACCCCTGCGCAAACTAACTGGATCGTTGGACAAACCCAAGTTGCATCCGGGTCATCGACACCAGAGTCAAACGAAGAACTTTTCCAAGTAATCGCTCTGGATTCTGGAGAATGGACTCAAGAAAATATTAAAATTTCTATCACTGATATTAGGTATTCTAACGAGCCGTCTGAGCCATATGGCACCTTCGGACTAATGTTGCGAAAAGCTTCTGATAGTGATGAAAACCCTCAAGTTATCGAAAGCTTCTCCAACCTTAGCTTAAATCCTAATTCTGCCAATTATATTGCGCGACGAATCGGTGACGCTTATGCGAATTGGGATGATACAGATCGACGATATAGATATTACGGCAGTTATGGAAATAATTCCAGATATGTTTATATCAAAATGAAGAACGAAAACGGCCCAAGCACACCGCAATTGTTACCGATAGGTTATAAAGGCCCCGTTAGATATGGTTCTTTTGGTGTGGTTAGTGGCAGTACATCTCCGAAAGTTATCGCTGATGGCAAATTAGTGGATGATTTTGCTGGTGCAATGGTTGCAACAAACACAAAATCACCAGGTTACAATTCAGGCTCTCTTCCAGACACCAAGGTTCTGGTCAATGTGGGAACTTCAGCCTTTAGTGCCTCATTTGATTTCCCAAGAACCTATGTTCGTACCAACTCTACACAGGGCAATTTAAATGACCCTACGGATGCGTATTGGGGGCTGGATTGCTCCTTTTCTACTGGTATTCGATTCGACCCAGCTTATGAAGATGTGGTACGAGGACTGTCCGGCTTAAGAGGATCTCCACCACAAACTAACGTTTCTTATTCAGCTGCCGGTAACGTCATTGAATATCAATACGTATTTAGTCTTGAAGATGTTTCCTATCATACTGCTTCCCTAAATTCATTAGGCACGGCGGCAAGGTTTGAACAACCGAGCCAAACACAAGAAGCGTATTATCTCTCGGGATCCTATAAACTGGGATACTCAGTGGCGTCTTCCGGGTCAACCTCTTATAAAACTCTCTTGGACGCACAATGGAATCAGTTTACAGTTCCTATGTTCGGTGGCTTTAATGGCACTGATATTCGAGAAACAGACGCATTTAATAATTATTATGCAAGCACACCGACAATGACAACGAATTCGAAATTTAACTCAATTCGCGTAGCCATTGATTCCTGTGCAGACGCTGAATTGGTTGAATGTAATGTGATGTCTGCTCCGGGAATCGGAACGACTACTAACTCACGCGGACTGACTAATCATATATTAGACATTTCTAGAAGACGTGCAGACACTTTAGCCGTGATTGATATTGAAGGTGGGTATTTGCCACCACAAGACCGAGGATCATACGGAACGGATGCAGACGCGGGTAATCGTGGAAAGGCGTCAACCGCCGCCACGACATTAAGAGGCCGACAAATCAATAATAGCTATGGAACCTGTTATTATCCTTGGATTCAAATAAGAGATCCAGATTCAGGTGTTACATTCTTCGCGCCGCCATCAGTGGCAGCAATTGGAACCTATGCTTACTCTCAAAGGGAGGCGGAGCTTTGGTTTGCTCCTGCTGGTTTTACTAGAGGCGGCCTGACCGAAGGTGCTGGTGGTCTTCCCATAGTTGGAGTGACTGAAAGGTTGACTTCTAAAGACCGGGATAGATTATATGAAAATAATATTAATCCTATTGCCTCTTTTCCAGCGGAAGGGTTAGTTGTTTTTGGCCAAAAAACGCTTCAAGCGACTCCGAGTGCTTTGGACCGGGTGAATGTCCGAAGATTGATGATACATGTTAAGAAAGAAATTTCTCGTATCGCAGCTCGCTTATTGTTCGATCCGAATACACAGACTACCTGGGCGCGGTTTATAGGCTCAGCAAAGCCATTTTTGGAAAGTGTAAAGACAAGGCTTGGTGTAGAAGATTATAAGATCATCTTAGATACAACGACTACTACTCCAGATTTAATTGATAGAAATATTATGTACGCCAAGATTTTTATAAAACCAACGCGAGCTATTGAGTTTATTGCGATTGACTTCGTAATTACAAATACAGGAGCCTCATTCCAGGATTAATTGATGAGAGTGACTAATTATAACAGGAGATCAGACACATGAGTAGTAATTTTTGGCAAAACCCCGACTTAGAACCTAAACGCGCTTTTAAGTTTATTCTAAGGATACCGGGAGTGAATGCAGGGCAGGGAATCCCAGAATTTTTAGTAAAAAAGGTTAAAAAACCAGAATGGGAAATTCAAGCAACAGAGCATAAATTTTTAAATCATTCTTTCTTTTATCCTGGTAGGATGAAATGGTCGCCTATTGACGTTACTATTGTCGATACCGTCGCACCAGATGTTAATGGTAGTCGGCGCGTGATGGAACTTCTAGAAGCCTCTGGCTATGATCTTCCGACCAATCCCGATGCAGGTGATGGGTGGGGTACAGTATCTAAAAAGAACGCCGTTCGGAATGCATTGGGTGCTGTTTCCATTGTTACAATTAATGGCGATGGTGATGAAGTTGAGCAATGGGTGCTTAATAATGCATGGATCACTAAAGTCCAATTTGGTGAATTGAATTATGAAAATGAGGAATTGTTAGATATAACTTTATCTATTTCTTATGACAATGCATACCTACAAAGTTCCGCATTTCCTGGAAATGGAACAATTCCTACAACTTCCAGCTAAAAAATAATTATTTTTCTGATATAATATAACTTAAGAGGTAAAGATGCCAAGAAACAACCAGGGTCGCCTGGATAATAAACCCGAAACAGGAGCAGAAGCTCCACCACAAAACGCAGACGCACTTTTAAATTTCGTAACACCCACAGAATTTGTTGAATTACCAACAAAAGGAAAGTTCTATTCACAAAATCATCCACTTAAGGATGAGGAGACTGTTGAGATTAAATTCATGACAGCAAGAGAAACAGATCTATTAACTTCAAAGACACTTTTAAAGAAAGGTGTTGCAATTGATAGAATGCTCGAAAGTGTTCTTGTGGATAAATCAATTAAAGTCCGTGATCTTTTTATTGGAGATAAGAATTCAATCCTTATCGCAGCAAGAATTAGCGGTTTTGGAGCATCTTATGATGCAAACATTACATGCAAAAATTGCGGGCAAGTGGGTGAACAACATTTTGATCTCCAAGATGTCGCCCGTAAAGAACTCGATGAGGATATCGAGTTCACGGAAAATGGCACTTTTTTTGTAGATTTGCCGACATCAAAGATTCGAGCAGAGTGTAAATTGCTTACAGGTGCTGATGAAGATTGGTTGATGAAAAAGATGGAAAAGAAGCGAAAGCTAAAATTAGCAGAATCGTTACTTACAGACCAATTAAAATTAATAATTGTATCACTTGAGGGTGTTACAGAAAGGGGGCCGGTTGAGAATTTTGTAGACGTAATGCCTGCGAAGGATTCCAACTATTTGCGCAAAGAATATGATCGGGTAAAACCGGATATTGATTTGTCGTATTTATTTGAATGTGAATCCTGTGACGCAAGCAATAATGTAAACATCCCATTCTCGACCAACTTTTTTTGGCCTGAATGATGCGTACAACGCAAATGTTTATGAACAATTATTCTACTTAAAGCATTATGGAGGTTGGAGTTTCATTGAAGCTTATAATCTTCCAATTCAATTAAGAGAGTGGTGGCTCAAAAGAATCCAGAAACAATTTGAAACTGAATCCGAGCAGCAAAAGAAAAAATAATCTTTAAAACTAGCCCCCATCATGGGGGCTTTTTATTTTGTCCCCACTACTATTTATATTTATAAGTTATGGCTGGAAATGATAACGACGAAAATCTCGAAAAGAATGTAACTGCATTAAAAAAGTTAACTGAGGGTTTAAAAAAGTTAAATTCCAGTATTACCAAGATGGGAGAAAACCTCACCAACACTTTTAGTGTCTTGGGTGAGAGTTTAGACTTATCATTGGGAAGTATTATCAATGCTTCGCTGGAGGTTAATAAATCTACAGCCGAGATGAACAAAGCCACAGGTGCCGCCAAAGGTTTGGGCGCAGCGATGTCCGAAGCTCGCAAGCATATTGGCGGCTTGGCAATAAAGTATGATGAACTATCAGACTTCACCACCACCGCATATCAAAATATAGCTATTTTTTCTGAAGCTACTAAAAAATCTCAAGGTGCCATGCTTGGAGCCACCGCCGCATTGACAAAATTGGGAGTTTCAGGAGAAGTAACAGCTAAAAATCTCAATACAATGACCAAAGGTTTGGGAATGAGTGGAGAAGAAGCTGCCAAATTAAGTATGGATATTGCTAAAGTCTCTAAATCTCTTGGAAGTTTTATGACTCCTGGAAAAATGGCTGAAGAATTTTCCAATGCTGCACCAACTCTTGCAGCTTATGGTAAAAATATAAAAGAAGAATTCTTTAAATTGGCTGCTCAAGCTAAAGCAACCGGCATGTCAATGCAAGGTTTATTGGGCGTTGCGGCCAAATTCGATACTTTTGAAGATTCTGCCAGAACCACTTCACAATTAAATGCTGTTCTTGGAACACAACTTAACAGTGTTGACTTGCTGATGGCTTCTGAAGCAGACCGAAACAGAATAGTTAAAGAAAGTATTGCTATGACGGGGAAATCTTGGGAGTCAATGGGACGTTTTGAGAAAAAGACCCTCGCCAATATTGTAGGAATAACTGATATGGCTGAAGCTGCTAAATATTTTGGCACATCGATGTCAGAATTGGATGAAGCGGGCGAAAAGACGGATCCTAAATTGGTCGCTCAACAAGAATTAAATAAATCAATGCGCTCTGCTGTTTCGATTATGGATTCCTGGTCGGCGAGATTGGAAGGTATCAAGCTCAGACTTGGCAGAACTATTATGCCTCATGTAATGAAATTTTTTAATTGGATGACCACTGGGAAGAAGGGGAAAGATAGTCCTCTTGATCATATGGTGAATAGAATAGAACAATTCATAGGTCTGGTGAAGAAATGGCTTATAAAACCCATGATAAAATTTTGGGGCGGCCTCGACAAAGACGCAAAGAAAACTATTAAGAAAGTAATTGGCACGATAATGGCAATTGCTCCCGTTGTAGCAATGATTACTGGTGCGGTTGCTCTTGTAGGAGGAAAGATAGGTTTGATGTTCATCGGACTTGGTGCCATAGTAGCTTATTTTTGGGATGATCTAAAAAAATATGCTTTAGAATTCTGGGCATTTTTGCAACCATATCTTCCACGAATAATGGCATTTTTTAAAGATCAATGGAGTATTATTCTCCCTTTCATCAAGGACGGAATTGAAGACTTGGGAAAAGAATGGGAGTTGCTGAAACCTCAAATTAAACAGTTGATTAAAGATGGAAAAGAAGCATGGAATGACTTTCTGCCCAAAATTAAACAAGGAATGGAGGAACTAAAAATCATCTTTGAGGAAGCCAAAAAGTGGCTGGCTAATCCATTTTTAATGTTAGAAAATCTTGTTAAGACCATGTTCAATGAAAGCGTCATCGGTAGTCTCAACGAGATGATTACAAGCGTCTATGATGCTATGCCAGACAGTGTTAAGAAATTTATGGGGGATAAACCGGTGGTGCCTGATTTACCTATGGGGCAAGCAGAAAAATCGCCGGGAAATCTTCACTCAGGTGGTGACTTAGTCGGCCCAGCAATCGTCCGTAATGACGAATATATTATTATACCCCCATCCAATGCAGCCGCAGGACAAGTTTTAACCCCACAACAAGCAGCAAGTGGCGACGGAAAACCCGTCACTGTTGTAATTAATATTGACGGGCGCGAGTTTGTAAAGGAAACAGTATTTCCAGCTTTAAATAGGGAATTTAATTTACAGGGAATCTAAAAAATGGCCAAGAAAAAACCAGACGAAATAAATGAACATTATAACCCAAACAATAGCCGCACATTTAGAGATGGCGACGACGGTTCTGATAATTTAGCTAATAATCATTTTCAATTTTTAGAGTTTTTCCATCTTCCATCTGCATATTTTGTAGCGTTTAAGGCTTATCTGAATAATTTTACCGACGATTATACTTCTAGGTGGAATGAAGAACAAGTATATGGCAGAATGGATCCTATTGCAACTTTTGAAAGAACTTCAAGGAAAATCAATTGTGGGTTTAAAGTGGTTGCGTCCTCGGTCCAAGAGGCCGAACAAAACATGAGACGAATATCGCTTCTACTTCAAATGCTTTATCCCTCTTATGAATCAGCCGAAGGTAAAGGTGCAGTGTTTCTATCACGCCGCGATTCACAAGAACCAGTTTCCACCATTAAAGGCTCGCCTTTATTTAAGGTTAAATTTTTAAATTGGATCTCAAACTCGGACTCACCAGGCGCATCATCAGCCGAAGATAGTGGTTTATTAGGATATATTAATGGATTTTCCTTTAAGCCTGATTTAGATGCAGGCACTTTTCAAGTTGGAACTGATTTATATCCAAAATTTGTGAGTATAAATTTTTCCTTAAACGTTATACACGAACATTCATTGGGCTGGGACAGATCTCAAACATTGGGGGGTATAATCACTGGGAGAGGTTCGTTTCAATCAACTCCTGCTGCACCGGCCTTTCCGTATGGCAAAAACATTACCCAGAGAAATAAATCGGTTAGGAATAGTATGTCGAAAGAGCAGGAAAAACGGTTTAAAGAACTGTCGGCTGCATCTAAAAAACTTATAGGAGGAGATTAAGAGTATGGTAAGTCGTTATGATACACGGAGTATTTTTAAGAATACCGATGAAAAATATGAAAATTTATTTGAAGAAAGAAACACCAAATCTATTCTTCAATATGCCACCGCAAATTTAAAGCATCCTACATCAAATGAAATTGCTAACCTTAGTACAGTTAATCATTTTTGGCGTGAGGGTGATCGATTTTGGAAATTAGCAGCCAAATATTATAATCAACCGCATCTGTGGTGGGTTATCGCTTGGTTTAATCGTATGCCCACAGAAGGTCAAGTGAGTTTGGGTGATGTTGTTGTTGTGCCACTTCCTCTTTCAAAAATTCTTGATTATTTGGATTTGTAAGTCATGGCAGGAGATGATAAAAAAAAGTCAGTGTGGAGGAGTTTCAACGAGGACGGCCTTTCGGAGTTTTATTGGAATCTGGGCAACCTCCAAGAGAATCTACCGCTTCCCGGTAGCGACCTGAAGTCTAGCTATAAAACGGTTGTTTCTCCAAGAACCGTAGAAGGATATGGAAAGGAATTTGCCGATCCTAATCAGTCCCGCGAAGGACAATCGGATGCTAAAACTTATGAGGATTTAGGAGTAGCAGCAGAGGACCGGGCAAAGGCCAAGGCGAAAGCAGAAGTTGAGGCCGTGCTGGATCCTTCATCCAGTGAGGTGCCTCAACCGACAAGTGTCGAAAGCTCAAAAGCCCAGAAGACAAAGAAACAAGGTCAAGCAGTAAAGAAAAAAGCAGCAGAAAAAAAAGAAGTAGAGCCATCAGAGCAGTTGAATGTCCTCTTTGATGATCAATCATTTCTGTGGGATCATATAGACGCATTTAAAAATACAAGCGATGCCGGCCCCTCGGTTTCGGAGGCAAAATCGGCGCTCGCAGGGACGAGTCTCAGCGACCTTGGTGATTTCATGGGAGCAATGGATGCAAAAGTACCATATTCATATATAAACTTCCTTCAGATTAGTGATGGTGAACCACTAACTACAAGAAATAAATTATTTGGGGCTGGCATCGATGCATTAAACGGCGCAACGACGGCACAACTATCTTCGATTGTTCCATATATGAAACTTTTTAAAGTACAACCACGGGATACAAAAGGTAAACGTAAAAGGATTCAATTTCCATTTAACAAATATACTACTGCGGAGTCTATACTACAATCTCGTGAACAGCGTGGGACTGATGTTGGGTTTAAAAAAGTAACATGGGCAGAAACCGGCACCCAACCAGGCGATGCGGGAGTTTCCTTTAAGGGTACTTTTACTCTCCATTTTCAAAGTTTTGAGGGGATATTCAAGGACCGGCACGTTGATGGAGAAAGTATTCGCTTTGCCGATCTTATGCAATTAAAAAGCCTTACTAAGCGATCCGCCAAAAAGCCAGAAAACAAGTCTACAGCAGTGGCGGAAAGTGCCGCATCTACTAATATTAATTGTAACACTTCTGATCAGATTCATATGGAGTGTGGATGGACATTACCACCCGATCAAATCGCAGGTGATCCAGGGTTAGCACAAAAATTAGAGGATTTAAGACGAACTTTCATTATTACGCCTGCCATGCAAGAAATACAATTAACAAACAACGGAGCAGTTGATATGACCATAGACTTTAATGCTGCAATTGAAGGTAAATCTTTCGGAGCCTCTACGGATCTTCTAAACATTAGTAACGCATATATTGATGTGAGTACAAAAGCAAATCTTGAGGCCCAACAAGCATCAATTGAAAAAAACAGTGCAACTAAAGAGGCATTAGATGCCGGTCATACCAAATCCCAAGCCAGTAAAGCCACCAAAGAGGAGAAGGAAAGTCAGCTCAAAAAGGCCAAGGCAGAGTATAAAAAGGTAAAAGAGGATATCTCCGCAGCCGAAGGTAATATTAAATCCATTCAATACTCTCGCTTATTAAACGTTATACGGAATCAAGTTTCCGACAACGGTGTCTATGGTACAGAATCTAGAATATTCCACTTTGATCTAGGACAAGACAAAATAGAGAGATATCGACGGTATCTTCAAGATTACGCAAATTCGTGGGCAGATTCTAAAAAAGAAAAAGAAGACAAAGAGTTCACCAAAAAATGGCTTTCCTATCTGCGACAGAAATATCAACGGGAACAGGGTGGTCCAGAATTCTTTTCATCCCTCCAAGGCGGCGCAGCCACTCAACTGACAGGGCTCCAGCCGGAAACCGCTGGTCCAAGTCGTGGTGGCGAAGGTTCACGCGACCGGGGACAAGTGGACAATTGGCTTGATGGGTCGTATAGGATTCAATATATCTTTTTAGGGGATATAATTGAAGCAGCGATGCGGATTATTTATGACCGACCAAAAATTAAAGAGGGTAAAATAGTTGGTAAAGAAGTTCTTTGCCCACAAATAAGAGACGATGTACGAGTTGTTCTTGGATCGTTTTCTTATAGGGATACTGCGACGGGCAAAATCCGGAATATGGATCTTGCAGATGTTCCAGTTTCTTTTAACTATTTTAACTCATGGTGGTTTAATAATGTAGTTCAGAGAAACAAACCTGTCTATCCTTTAAAAGTTTTTTTATCTGACTTGTGTGGAAAACTTCTTAACAATGTTATGTCACCCAAACGCTATGGTGGAATGAGTAGTGGAGCATTGACTGTACGCATCAGCCCTATATGGCTAAGAGATAAACATCCCCTAGATCGAGAGTGGAACAAGAATAAATCGAAACCTAAAAAAAGAATTAATTTAGAGAATATTCCTCAAAGGGGGAGAAAAGGAAGCGCACAACAATGGACACAATGGTTATATGTATATGTAACTGGAGGTGTGTCTGAAAAATCTCAACTAAATGGAAAGTTTGAAAAAGATAAACAACGCAACATTCCTCACTTTTTTATAGGTGGCGATACGGGAGTTATTAAGGACATAAAATTTTCAAAAACCAAAATTAAACACCACGACGCGCAGGTAATAGCAAGTAATATGGCAGCGGGACTCCAGTCCGATTCTCTTTTCTTCGCCGATATCTATAATGCTGAAATAAAAATATTAGGTAATCCCGTGTTTACACAAGAGATGCTCGTGTATATCGATCCCCGAGCGATGGGTTTGGGATTGACAGACATTGATCCCCGAGCTTTTATGCACGAATTGGGCATCGGGGGTTATTATAGGATATATGCCATTCGTCATACTTTAGATTCTTCAGGTTTCAATACTTCATTAAGTACGATAGTCGAGCAAGATATGCGTAACCTTAATAAGAGAAAGAACGACAGGTAATTAATATGGCAGATGAATCAGATTTAGATAAATACGAAAATGTGGTTGTGACTGCTGAAGATTTTCCAATTCCACAGGGAAACAACAACCTATCTTCGCTGGCCATGTTTACACAGCGTAAATACTACAGTGAAGTTATTTATCCTAATGAATTTTGGGCACCCACTCCTTTTGACTTGTGGACCACTCGCCCTTTGTTCGGTAAAGTCAACCAAAAGGGAGAACCAATTTTTGCACCAAGCACTTATTTAAAACAAGTTGAAAGTAATGTGTGGCTATTAGACTTTGTTGCAGATGCCTTTGCGGATTTTAAAACAGAATTTTTATTTTTAAATAAAAACAACCCTGCTGGAACTCCATATGAACTTTTAATCCCTACACGCGGCTGGGCCAGCGGGCTTAATTTATATGACAATTATATGGACACAGTATATGGTTTGTTTATAAATTATTTAGAGAACAATAAAGTACAAAATAATCTTTTAGATTTTTCTGAATTTATGGAAGTGTTTTATCATTTTATTAATAATACCTCTCCAAATATCCCAATAACTTTTGGTCAATTTGTGATGTCTAAAAATTGTCCACCAACAATCAGTGGCTTGATGATCGATATTTCAACCGATTACCATGGAAATGATGTAGATAAATTTAATCACTTTTTAAACGGGAATAACTGTTTTATTTGTTTTGCCGAAACTGCTGAAAAGTTTGGGTTCAAGTTGGACAAGAATTTTCCTGGGAGATTAATTGCTGATATTAATTCTCCGGTTATGAATCGAGCCGGTGATATAAATAAAAGGCCATCAGAAGGCGGCATGGGATATATGTTAAGATATCCGAAAATTCCGCACACTGCTAAAGATTTATACGCGCTTCAACCAAGTCCACCAGCAAGAGAGAGTATCCCTCGACCTGATGAAATGCCTTCCAATCCTTTTGAACCTGGTGACACTGTGGCTGTGGCTGCTGTAAGGGGAAATAAGTTCAGCCTTGGACAGAGTAAATCTGGTTTTACTTATACTATCTTGAAAAATCATACTACTTTAATAAATCGTCAAAGAGAACCAGGCCATCGCCCTAGAAAATATAAGCAAAAAAATATCCTCAATTTCCTCAAGAATGGGGTGTTAGCTGCAAGAAACAATGGGCTTTTTCTACCCATTTATGGACAGGTCGTGTCTCTAAGTACCAGCACAAACTTTGAAAATATATCACAAACTATATTTGGTAACACTTATACGCCCCCTAACGAAGAAGTAGCAATTATTGATATAAAAAATTTGGAAGGAACTATGGGAGTTTCTCCAGCTGGCATATGGATGGGAAATGGGGAAAAAATATGGGGAGCTGAAGCCGATGATGATGTAGAGAATATCTTAGATGATAGGAGAGAATACAAATTTACTACTGGCTTCTGGCCCAACCATATGTATGTCGAGGTTCCGATTTCTGCACTACATTTAAAAGACGGCGCTGACCCATATATAATTAAGAGATTCGGAGAAAGAGTTAATTATGATACTCGCCTTCAAAAATATATTAAACAAAAAGACGCAGCAGATAAAAGATATGATGATCAAATAAAAGACTATCATGATCGAATAATGCCAGAATGGAATCTCAACCGAATTCAAACTGAAAAAGAGTGGAACTTCTTTGAAAATCCTAATAATAAGTTAACAGTAAGCAATTTATTTAAGCGGCGATTTGGTTCGGCTAATTTGGCAAGTGTTGAACTGTTAAAGCAAGTGTGTATGCAGTTTTATTATTCTTATGCTTATGTAAACCCGAATGCTGTTGTTTCTAAAGTGGATCCTAATGGATCAAATTCTTATAAAACTAAAAATAAGATTATAAAAAGAGAAGTAATTAATAAGAAATTAATAAATGAAAAATATCCTGATACTTATTGGATTAAACAATATATCTTACTGTGTAATGCTCAATCTCAACAAAAATATTCTCTTAATAAATTGAGACTAATCCGCCAGAGAGCAATGGAGATTTACCAGCACAAAGGGGTTGAAAGTTCGATAGCTTATGTCCAAAAACAAATGTCTCACATGATTGTGATTGACTCTATGCCCTCAACAGTATTTAAAAAATAGATCTTGACCATATCTCCAAAATATGATAGGATCTAAACTATGTTATTTCAAATAATAGATAACAAACAAATTTGTCCGAGCATATACTCGAATAAACAAATTGTTAATGTTCCTGAATATGAATCATTAACAAAAACATGGTCATATAATTCTTCCTTAAAAGATTATGATATTGATTATGCATCTTTATATGTTAATGGAAAATCTTTGGATCAAAGTTGTCCTGATACTTTAAAGGATAAGTGGGAGAAAGTCAAACAAAAACATTTAGCATTTCTTAAAAGCTTTGAGACTGGAAAGGTTAATTATAATGATTATTGTTTCTATGA
>TARA_R110002124_G_scaffold106467_2_pt1 | contig 18151 bp, 17 predicted proteins | sample TARA_R110002124 | Tara Oceans TARA_R110002124 (sample SAMEA4397445) | marine metagenome | biome: Polar Biome; feature: [SRF] surface water layer (ENVO:00010504); material: water (ENVO:00002006), including particulate matter (ENVO:01000060) such as... | depth 5 m | reverse complement strand
ATCTGCGCTTCGGTGCAGAAGATATGCGCATCATCCTGCGTGAAGCCGCGCACCCGCATGATGCCATGCAACGCGCCCGACGGCTCATACCGGTTGCACGAGCCGAATTCCGCCATGCGCAGCGGCAGGTCGCGGTAGGATTTCAGCCCCTGCTTGAAGATTTCGACATGGCAGGGGCAATTCATCGGCTTGAGCGCGTTGACCGATTTCTCGCGCGCATGTTCCTCGTCCACTTCGACGATGAACATGTTGTCGTGATACTTGTCCCAGTGGCCCGAGGCCTCCCACAGCTTGCGGTCCACCACCTGCGGCGTGTTCACCTCGACATAGCCGGCGCGCGTCTGCTGGCGGCGCAAGTAGTCCTGCAACTGGGTGTAGATCGTCCAGCCGTTGGGGTGCCAGAAGATCTGCCCGGGCGCTTCGGGTTGCAGGTGAAACAGGTCCATCTCGCGGCCCAGCTTGCGGTGGTCGCGCTTGGCGCCTTCTTCCAGCATCGTCAGATGGGCTTTCAGCGCCTTGCGGTCCTTGAACGCCACGCCGTAAATCCGTTGCAGCATCGCGCGGCTGCTGTCGCCGCGCCAATAGGCCCCGGCGACGGACATCAGCTTGAACGCGTCGGCGGGCAGTTGCCCGGTATGTTGCAGATGCGGGCCACGGCACAGGTCCTGCCAGTCGCCATGCCAATACATGCGCAGCGGCTCGTCACCCGGGATCGCGTCGATCAGTTCGACCTTGTAGGGCTCGCCATTGGCCTCGTAATGCGCGACCGCGCGCGCGCGGTCCCAGACTTCGGTGCGGACCGGGTCGCGCTGGTTGATGATGTCCTTCATGCGCGCTTCGATCGTCCCCAGATCTTCGGGCGTGAAGGGTTCGGCGCGGTCGAAATCGTAATACCAGCCATCCTTGATCACCGGGCCGATGGTGACCTTCACATCGGGCCAGATTTCCTGCACCGCGCGCGCCATGACATGCGCGAAATCATGCCGGATCAGTTCCAGCGCGGGCGCGTCGTCCTTCATCGTATTGATGGCGATGGTGGCGTGGCCGGGGATCGGCCATTGCAGATCCCAATGCGCGCCGTTCACCGTGGCCGAAATCGCCTTCTTGCCCAGCGAGGTCGAAATGCCTTCGGCCACCTGCGCGGGCGTGACGCCAGCGGCAAAGTCCCGCGTGTTGCCATCGGGGAAAGACAGCGTGATCTGGGGGGGGGATGTCTGGCTCATCGGCCAAGCTCCTCGTCGTTCTGGCGCCCACGGAACGCCCGGTTGCGGGTTATGATGCGCGCTTAATGAGCGCCCCCGCACGAGGTGTCAAGAAGCCCGCGCGGCGCGGGCGGCGCTCAGGCGGATTCAGCGCGCGCCAGTGGTCCCGGCGTTTCGCGAATCGGCAGATGCACCGCCGCCGCCAGCAGCCCCAGCGCGATCGCCGCCCACCACATCGGCATGTAGCTGCCGAAGGAATCGTAAATCCGCCCGCCCAGCCAGGCGCCGAGGAACGCCCCGGTCTGATGGCTGAAGAACACCAGACCAACCAGCATCGACAGGAACCGCAAGCCTTGCGTCTGGGCCACCAGCGCGGTGGTCAGCGGCACGGTCGACAGCCACAAAAGCCCCATGACGGCCGAAAAGAGCAGCGCGGTAGTGGTGCTGAGCGGGATCAGGATGAACGCCGCGATGACAAGCGCGCGGGCGGCGTAGATCCCGGCCAGAACGCCCTTCTTGGACAGCACCTGCCCCGACCAGCCAGACAGGAACGATCCGGCAATGTTGAACAGCCCGATCAGCCCCAGCGACCACGCGCCGATGATCGGCGCCAGACCGGCATCGGCCAGATAGGCCGGCAGATGGGTCTGGATGAAGGACACATGAAAGCCGCAGACGAAGAAGCCGACGAACAGCAGCACGAAGGATCGGTCCCGAAACGCCGTGCGCAGCGCGGCACCGGTATCGCCGCGCGCACCCGTTTGTGTGGACGGGCGCGAGACACTGGCAATGAAGGGCAGCGCCGGAAGGATCAGCAGGAAGGACAGCGCGATCACGCTCAGCGCCGCCTGCCAGCCGAACGCCGCGATCAGCATGGTGGCCGTCGGTGCCGCCAGGAACATCCCGGTCGAGGCCGCCGCGGTGCCCAGCCCCAGGATGAAGCTGCGCCGCGCCGCCGGAACCACCTTGCCCAGCGCGACGATCACCACCGGGAAGCTGCACGCCCCCGTGCCGATCCCGGTCAGCACGCCCGACAAAACGAAGACCGTGGGATCGACCACCCCGGCGCGCAGGCCGAACCCGGCCGCGGCGACAACCGCGCCAAAGGCCAGCACGGGCGCCGATCCCCTGCGGTCGGCGACGATCCCGGCCAGCGGTTGGGTGACGCCCCACAGCAGCGCCTGAACCGCCAGCGACAGCGAGAACACTTCGCGCCCCCAGCCCAGATCGGCCGACATCGGGCGCAGGAACACACCAAAGGACGCGGCGAAGCCAAAACTGATGACGGCCACCAGGCAACCGGCGACAATGGCCGCGCGGATTTGCGAGGGCGCGGGGGCCTGGGTTGAAATCGACATCGCATTCCTCCGGCCCAGGTGGCGTGACGTCGATCCTGGGCCGACGCCCCCCGGCAAGACAAGGAAAAAAGACGCATCGCAGATTGGCGCTTTGCGATAACCGGCGCGCGTGGCAGTCTTGTCCCCGAACGGGGGACCTCATGCGCATATTCGACGAAATCCTGGCGATTGCCGCGGAACGCAAGGGCGGGGTGGATGCGGTCCTGGCCGACATCCCCATGCCGCTGGATGCCGATGCCCTGGCGGCGATCCCGGACAGCCTCTGGCTGGCGCAGATGACGCGCGGGATCATGCAGGCGGGGATCAGCTGGAGAGTGGTCGAAAACAAGTGGCCGGGGATCGAGAAGGCATTTCTGAACTTCGATATCGGCGCCATCAGCCTGCAACCCGACGACTGGTATTACGACCTGTGCGAGGACACCCGCATCATCCGCAGCCCGCCCAAGGTGCGCGCGGTGCTGGACAATGCCGAGTTCATCCGCCGCGTCAGCGCCGAACACGGCAGCTTTGGCCGCAAGGTGGGCGACTGGCCGGCGGGCGATTTCGCCGGGCTGATCGACTGGCTGAAGACCGAAGGCGCGCGGCTGGGCGGATCGACCGGCCCCTACGTCTTGCGCTTCATGGGCAAGGAAAGCTACATCCTGTCCGCCGATGTCGTCGCCCGGCTGGTGGCCGAAGGGGTGGTGGACAAGGAGCCGACATCGAAGAAAGCCATGGCCGCCGTGCAGGCGGCGTTCGATCAGTGGCGCGCCGAATCGGGCCACAACCTGACGGTCATCAGCCGGGTTCTGGCGCAAAGCGTGGGATAGCAGAACCGATTCCAGCCCCCGACTGGTCGCGCCTCATGGCGCATGACCTGCGCATCCGGACGGCGCGGATATCGGCGCAGTCCCGCCGATTGCCTTCATCGAATCGCCTGGACCCGCACCTGCCCGCGACGCCGCCACGCGCCTGTGACCCAAGAGCTTGCGCGCGTCAGGAAGCGGGCTGGAAGCGGGGCGGCAACCCGGCTAGGCTGAGCGCGAAGCTACCGTCGGAGACCCCATGACCGCTACCCTGAACACCGCGCATGGCCGCACGCTCGCCTATTCTCAAACAGATGGCGCGGGGCCCGGAATTGTCTTTCTGGGCGGTTTCAAATCGGACATGACCGGCACCAAGGCGCAATTTCTGGAAAGCTGGGCGCGCGAACACGGGCGCGCCTTTCTGCGGTTCGACTATTCCGGCCATGGGCAGAGCAGCGGCGATTTTCTGGATGGCGGCATCGGCGACTGGGCGCAGGATGCGATCGACGCGATTTCGACCCTGACCAGGGGGCCGCAAATTCTGATCGGCTCCAGCATGGGCGGTTGGATCGCGCTGCTGGCCTGCAAGGCCATGCCCGACCGGGTGGCGGCGCTGATCGGCATCGCCGCCGCGCCCGATTTCACCGAAGACAGCATGTGGAGCGGCTTTGACGACGCCCAGCGCGCCGCCTTGCTGCGCGACGGGCAGCTGCGCCTGCCGTCGGAATATGATGACGAACCCTACATCATCACCCGCAAACTGATCGAGGACGGGCGCCAACACCTGGTGCTGCGCAGCCCCCTGCCCTTGCCGTTTCCGGTGCGCCTGCTGCAAGGCTCGGATGACGCAGACGTGCCGTCCGCTGTCGCCTTGCGGCTGTTCGACCACGCCGATAGCCCGGATATGACGCTGACGCTGGTCAAGGGCGCCGACCACCGCTTTTCCGAACCCGGGCCGCTGTCGCTGCTGGCGCGAACACTGGCCGCGCTGTGACTTGACGACGCCGGCCCCGTGCCGCATGAACGGCGCAGCGGTCCCGTAGCTCAACTGGATAGAGCACCTGACTTCTAATCAGGATGTTGGGGGTTCGAGTCCTCCCGGGATCGCCAGATTGCCCAAGAACCCTTATTTTTCAACAAACTTCCCCGGTATTTTTGCCGGGGGCGCCGGGTGTCGGGCGGCGTTCAGCCCTGATCGCGGAACAGATCCCAGGCCATGGCCACGCGCCCCGCGGCGGTGAACAGGCAGAGCCCGGTGAAGGCCCAGGCCAGGGGCACGAAGGCCGCGGGGAACAGGTTGAAGGCGACGAACAGCGCGATGGTTTCGGTGCCTTCGAGCAGCCCGCCCGAATGATACCAGGATTTGCGCCCCCGCGCCGCGGTGCTCAGCTGGTGCTTTTCGGCGAGAATGGCGAAGCCCAGAAACGACGCGCCGTTGATGTAAAAACTGCCCAGCAGCGCCGCGCCCACCAGGCCATTCGCCGCCGGATCGGCCCAGACGAACCCCAGCGGAATGGCGGCATAAAAGACAAAATCGGCCACGATATCGAAATAGCTGCCGATATCGCTGGGCACCGTGGCGCGGGCAATGGCGCCGTCAAGCCCGTCCGCCAGGCGCGATGCCACGATCAGCGCCAGCGCCAGCCCGTAGGCCTGATATCCGATGGCGAAACCGGCCAGAATGCCCGAAATCAGCCCCAGAAGCGTGACGGCGTTGGCGGTGACACCGGCCTGTGCCAGCCCGGCCCCCAGACGGTCCAGAGGCGGGTCGATCAGCGGGCGGATGTGACGGTCTAGCATGGGGCCTCCGTCCAGTCCTTACGCGCGCGCCGGTCCGGTCGTTACAGACGCATGCCGCATGGCAGCGGATCAGGCCCGCTCGACATATTCGAAAGTTTCGGTGTTGACCACGATGTCCTCGTCCTGGCCCACGAATGGGGGCACGGTCACGCGGATTCCGTTGTCCAGAACGGCAGGTTTGAACGAATTCGCGGCGGTCTGGCCTTTGACAACCGGCTCGGTCTCGACGATCTTGCAGACCACCTTTTGCGGCAGCGTCATGCTCAGCGCTTCTTCACCGAAATATTCGATGACCACGGTCATGCCATCTTGCAGGAACGGGCGCCGGTCGCCCAGCAGATCGGCAGGCAATTCGATCTGCTCGAAGGATTCGGCATCCATGAAGGCCAGCATCCCATCGCTCTCGTATAGGAACTGCTGGTCCTTTTGTTCCAGCCGCACCTGTTCGACCTTGTCGGCCGAGCGGAAACGCTCGTTCAGCTTGCGCCCGTCGCGCAGGTTCTTCAGCTCGACCTGGGCAAAGGCACCGCCCTTGCCGGGCTTCACATGGCCGACCTTGACCGCGACCCAAAGGCCGCCGTCATGTTCCAGCACGTTGCCGGGACGGATTTCGTTACCGTTGATCTTGGGCATGGGGAAAACTCTTGCGAAAACATTGAGAATGGGTCTGCGCTGCCTATATATTGCGGTGAGGCGTCGCGCAAGCTTACCAAATTTAGCTATGCATCGCGGGTGGCATGCACACCATGCATAGCCGCCATGCGTCAGATTGGTAGCGAATCACCTGCCGTTACCGGTAAAGAGGCGGACGCCAGAAAATGCAAGAGCAAGAATAAGGACGGTAGAGATGTTCGACTCGGTCGACGGAACGGCATACAACCACGAGCAGGGCCAGCGCGCCCGCAAGCTGTTCGCTGCCGTTGTGCTGGCCGCACTGGATGATGCCATTGCGGATGACAAGAAATACGGCAACGGGCCTGAGCAGATCGCCCGCTGGGCGCGGTCGCGTGACGGCCGCGAGGTTCTGACCTGCGCCGGAATCGACCCGAACGAGCGCGTTGTGTCGGGCCTGATGCAATTCGTCGCCAATGGCGTGCGGACCTCGGTCGCCTTGTCGCGCGAGGAAAGCGAGCGCCGCATGGCCGCCTCGCAGGCTGAAGCCGCCTGAAATTCGCGACGCCCCCGTTCGGGTGGCGGCGATGACCTGAAGGACCCCGTCGCCCAGGGCGCGGGGTTTTTTGGTGCCCGCTTGACGAACGCCGCCCTGCCCTGGCGCTTTTCCGCTGGGTTCAGACTGTGCTGGGCGCCGCCTGTCCGGTGCGCGCAATCCAGTGGCCGATGCACCGCGCGGTCTGATCGGGGTGGCTGATGGGCGCCATGTGCCCGGCCTCGTCGATCACGCGGATCTCGGACCGGGGCAGGCGCGCGGCCAGCGCGCGGGCGGTGGCGTGAAAGATCGCAGAGGTGCGCCCGCCCAGGATCAGCAGAACCGGCACGTCGAAACCTTCCATCAGCCCTGGCGCCAGCAACCCGCCGCTGTCTTGCAGAATCCCGGCGTTCATCGCGGTGATCAGCGTGATCTGCCTGGCCATCAGCGCCCGGGCCTGGGCCGGCAACCGCGCCCAATCCGGCGACCCCTCGTTGAGGGCCAGGAATTTGCGCGCGGCCAGTTCGGTATCGCCCCGGCGCAGGGCCTCGTGAACGGCGCCCTCGTCGATTTCATTCTGTGCGAATTCGGGGGTTCCCTGCGCCGCGGCGAAGAACACCGGTTCGATCAGCACCAGCCCGGTCACGGTATGCGGGTGATGCAGCGCATGGCGCAGCATCGATGCCCCGCCGAAGGAATGACCGATCAGCAGCGAAGGCCCGACAACCAGATCGGTAATCAGCCCGCTGACCAGGGCGTGAAAGTCGCCGGGATGCGCAGGCATCCGGCTGCGGCCATGGCCCGGCATGTCGAAGACCGTGGCATCCAGCGCCGGCGACATGGCGTTGACCATCGGCGCCCAGGCACCCGAATGGCCCAGAAAGCAATGCGCCAGAACACTGGGCACCCCGCCGGGCGTGCCGATCCGGTCCGTGTGGATCACGCTCAGAGAGCCCCGGCCAGATGGCTGTCCAGATCGTCGATCCGGTCCTGCCCCCAGAATTTTTCCTCGCCGGTGATGAAAAACGGAAATCCGAAGACCCCGGCCAGTGTCGCGTGTTCCAGATTGCGGGCGTAGATATCGGCCCCGGTCAACATGCCGGACATGGCCAGCGCCGGATCGAATCCGGCGCGCGACAGGCAATCGCGGATCACGTCGTCCTCCGCGACATTGCGGTCCTCGGCCCAGCAGGCGGCGCAAAGCGACTGCACCAGCGCGTGAATATCCCCGCCGCCGGCCTCTTGCGCGGCGATGATCGCATAGGCCGACGGCGCCGGGTTGGTGGGGAAAAAGGCCGGCTTTAGCGTCAAGGGCATCCCGGCTTTCTTTGACTGCCGGCGCAATTCCTGAAAACGGTAGTCCTGCCGGCTTTCATGGCGCTGGCCCAGCGGCAGGCCACCGGTGCGGGCGAACAATTGCGAGGGGTCCACGGGCTTGTAGACCAAGGAGCAGCCATGCTTGCGCGCCACCTCGGCGGGACGGGTGCCGCACAGGTAGGTCCAGGGCGAAAGGACGGTGAGGTAAAAGTCGATCTGTGGCATTTCTTGCGCGCCTTCCGGTCTGCGGGTTTGCAAGACCCTAGCGGGGTGGTAAGCGGTGTCAACTCTGCGAATCCCGCCCCGTTGGGCCCCTGTTCCCATCAAAGAGCGCCGCCATGACCGAACCCAAACTGATCGCCGGAAACGCCAACAGACCGCTGGCTCAATCCATCGCCCGCCGCATGACGATGCATCGCGGCAGCCTGGTCAAGCTGGTCGATGCACGGGTCGAACGGTTCAACGACCAGGAGATTTTCGTCGAGGTCTACGAGAATGTGCGCGGCGAGGACATGTTCATCATCCAGCCGACATCGAACCCGGCGAATGACAACCTGATGGAACTTCTGATCATCGCCGACGCGCTCAAGCGGTCGTCGGCGGCGCGGATCACCGCCGTGATCCCCTATTTCGGCTATGCCCGTCAGGACCGCCGCGCCAAGGCCCGCACGCCGATTTCCGCCAAGCTGGTGTCCAACCTGATCACCGAGGCGGGCATCGACCGGGTGCTGACGCTGGATCTGCACGCGACCCAGATCCAGGGTTTCTTCGATATCCCGGTGGACAACCTTTACGCCGCGCCGATCTTCGCGCTGGATGTGATGCATCAGTTCCGCGACCGCTTGGGCGACGTGATGGTGGTGTCGCCCGATGTCGGCGGCGTCGCGCGCGCGCGCGAGCTGGCGAAACGGATCGGTGCCCCCCTGTCGATCGTCGACAAACGGCGTGAAAAGGCCGGCGAAGTGGCCGAAATGACGGTGATCGGCGATGTGCGCGGGAAAAGCTGCATCATCGTCGACGACATCTGCGACACCGCCGGCACCCTGTGCAAGGCGGCCGAGGTGTTGATCGAGGCCGGCGCGACCGAGGTGCATTCCTACATCACCCACGGCGTGCTGTCGGGCCCGGCGGTCGAGCGGATCAGCAATTCGGTGATGAAGTCGCTGGTCATCACGGATTCGATCGAACCGACCGAAGCCGTCAGGTCCGCCCCCAATATCCGCATCGTGCCCACCGCGCCGATGTTCGCTCAGGCCATTCTGAACACCTGGAACGGCACCTCTGTGTCGTCTCTGTTCGATATGGAAACCCTGACGCCGATCTACGAGGCGCTCTATCCCAACCGGTAATCCCGGCGGGTTCGCGGGCGCAATCGGACGGTTCCCGCTTCCGGCGTCGGATGCGCCCATGGCCGTTGGGCCCTGGGATCGTCATCAGGCCATGGCAGCAACATGGACCAACCCGACAGCCCCAATCCCCTTGCGGGTGAAAAACGGAAGAAACCCCTTGGTGTATCAAGATAGTCGGCGCCCTGTTGACGGCGCCTGTCTTTTTGCCGGGCGGGATCGCCCAATGCCACAGCCAAAGCGCAGGCCATGGCGGCACCTTTACCAGCTCCGGTGCCGATGGCGCGCGCGGTTGTCCGAACTGGACTTCGCAGCGCACCGCCTTTGGTGGCACGACCCTGAACGCGGGGTGTAACAATTCAAGGCACCTGACCGGCTGTCTTGTCGGCGACGGGGCCGCGGCACGCAGGAGCCGGCGCACAGGAATCGGGGCCTTCTCATCAGCCCGCCGGACAGGCGCACAAAAAAATGGCGCGCCACGGTTGCCCGGGCGCGCCCTTGATCAGGTTGAAGGGGTGGAAGGTCAGCCCAGCCCGATATGCCCGCCCATGGCGACCATGTCCGACAGCAGCTTCGCCGCCTCGTCGGCCACCGTGGGATGGGCCTCTTCGTGCGCCTTGCGGGCTTCGGCCACCCAGTCGGTCAGGATGTCCGGCGTCATCTCGGCGCGCGGCAGCGAGCGTTCGGCCATGACCGTGACGCCCTCGGCCGAGATTTCGGCAAACCCCCCGGTCACGGCGTATTCGGTCGTCTGACCGCCCGCGATGACCTTCAGGATACCCGGTCGCAGGGTGGTGATGGCCGGCGCGTGGCCGGGCATCGCCGTCAGTTCGCCTTCGGCGCCGGGGATCTGGACCTCGGACGCCTGGGTGGACACAAGCATCCGCTCGGGCGAGACGAGGTCAAACTGCATCGTATCGGCCATCTAGGCCTCCTTTTGCGGTTTCAGATCAGGCCGCGGCGGCCAGACGGGCAGCCTTGGCGATCGCTTCGTCGATGTCACCGACCATGTAGAACGCGGCTTCGGGCAGGTGGTCATATTCACCGGCCACCACGGCCTTGAACGAGGCAATGGTCTTTTCCAGCGGAACCTGGACGCCGTCCGAACCGGTGAACACCTTGGCGACGTCGAACGGCTGCGACAGGAAGCGTTCCAGCTTGCGGGCGCGGGCCACGCTCAGCTTGTCCTCTTCCGACAGTTCGTCCATGCCCAGAATGGCGATGATGTCCTGCAGCGACTTGTAGCGCTGAAGCACCTGCTGCACGTCGGTGGCGACCTTGTAATGCTCTTCGCCGATGATCATCGGGTCCAGCAGGCGCGAGGTCGAGCCCAGCGGATCGACGGCCGGGTAGATCCCCTTTTCCGAAATCGCGCGGTCCAGAACGGTGGTCGCGTCCAGGTGGGCGAACGAAGTCGCCGGCGCCGGGTCGGTCAAGTCATCGGCAGGCACGTACACGGCCTGAACCGAGGTGATCGAACCATTCTTGGTCGAGGTGATGCGTTCCTGCATCGCGCCCATGTCGGTGGCCAGCGTCGGCTGGTAACCCACGGCGGACGGGATGCGGCCCAGCAGCGCCGACACTTCCGAACCGGCCTGCGTGAAGCGGAAGATGTTGTCCACGAAGAACAGCACGTCCGAACCGGTGTCATCGCGGAACTGCTCGGCCAGGGTCAGGCCCGACAGCGCGACCCGCATGCGCGCACCCGGCGGCTCGTTCATCTGACCGTAGACCAGGGCGATCTTCGATTCTTCCAGGTTGTCGATGTTGATAACGCCGGATTCGATCATCTCGTGATACAGGTCGTTGCCTTCACGGGTCCGCTCGCCAACACCCGCGAACACCGACACACCCGAGTGCACCTTGGCGATGTTGTTGATCAGTTCCATGATCAGAACCGTCTTGCCCACGCCGGCGCCGCCGAACAGGCCGATCTTGCCGCCCTTGGTATAGGGGGCCAGCAGGTCGATGACCTTGATGCCCGTCACCAGGATTTCCGATTCCGTCGACTGGTCCTCGAAACCCGGGGCCGGCTGGTGGATACCGCGCGTTTCCTTCGAGGACACCGGGCCCTTTTCGTCAACCGGCTCACCGACGACATTCAGGATGCGGCCCAGCGTGGCGGACCCCACGGGCACCTGGATCGTTGCGCCGGTGTCGGACACGCCCTGACCGCGCACCAGACCTTCGGTGGCGTCCATGGCGATGGCGCGCACGGTGCTTTCGCCCAGGTGCTGCGCGACTTCCAGGATCAGCCGCTTGCCATGGTTGTCGGTTTCCAGTGCGTTCAGAATCGCGGGCAGATCGCCTTCGAACTGAACGTCGACGACAGCGCCGATCACCTGGGTGATCTTGCCGGTAGCTTTCGCTTTGGCCATAGTGTTTCTCCGGTTCCTCAGAGCGCCTCGGCGCCCGAAATGATCTCAATAAGCTCGGTGGTGATGGCAGCCTGACGCGAGCGGTTATACTGTATGCTCAGGCGGTCGATCATATCGCCAGCGTTGCGCGTCGCGTTGTCCATGGCGGACATGCGGGCGCCTTGCTCGGACGCGCCGTTTTCCAGCAGCGCCGTGAAGATCTGCGTCGCGACAGAGCGCGGCAGCAGGTCGGCGAGGATCTGTTCTTCGGACGGTTCATACTCGTAAACCGCATCGCTGTCGGTGGCGCCTTCGGCATCCTCGCTGACTGTCGCGGGGATGACCTGCTGCGCCGTCGGGATCTGGCTGATCACCGATTCGAAGCGGTTGAAGAAGAGGGTGGCGACATCGAAATCGCCCGCATCGAAGCGGCCCAGCACGTCCTGCGCGATCTGGCGCGCGTTCTCGTAGCCGATCCGCTTGACATCGCTCAGATCGACATGGGCCACCATGTGGCTGCCCAGTTCACGCTTGAGCTGCTCGCGGCCTTTCTTGCCGACGGTCAGGATCTTGACCGTCTTGCCCTTGGACAGCAGGTCTTGCGCGTGGGTCCGCGCCAGCTTCACGATCGACGAGTTGAAACCCCCGCAGAGGCCCCGCTCGGCGGTCATGACGACCAGCAGGTGGGTCTTGTCCGACCCCGTCCCGGCCAGCAGGCGCGGGGCGCTATCTGATCCGGCGACCGAAGCGGCAAGTCCGTTGACAACGGCTGCCATCCGGGCGGCGTAGGGCCGCCCGGCTTCGGCTGCATCCTGGGCACGACGGAGCTTGGCCGCCGCGACCATCTGCATGGCCTTGGTGATCTTCCGGGTCGACTTGACCGAGTTGATCCGGTTTTTCAGGTCCTTGAGGTTAGGCATCTACCGTGTCCTCTGGTTCCCGCCCTCAGGCGAAGTCTTTTGCGAATTCGTCCAGTGCGGCACGGATCTTGTCTTCCAACTCACCTTTGACCTTGCGGTCATTGTCGGTGATGTCGGCCAGAAGATCCGCATGTTTGCCACGCAGATGGGCCAGGAGACCCTGCTCGAAACGACCGACCGCGCCCACCGACAGCGTGTCCAGGTAACCCTGGGTGCCGGCATAGATGACGCAGACGATTTCCGCGTTGGTCAGCGGGGCGTATTGCGGTTGCTTCATCAGTTCGGTCAGGCGGGCACCGCGGTTCAGCAGCTTTTGCGTGGCGGCATCCAGGTCCGATCCGAACTGCGCAAAGGCCGCCATTTCGCGATACTGCGCCAGTTCCAGCTTCACCGGGCCGGCGACCGACTTCATCGCGTTGGTCTGGGCGCTTGAGCCCACACGCGACACCGACAGACCGGTGTTCACGGCCGGGCGGATACCCTGGTAGAACAGTTCGGTTTCCAGAAAGATCTGGCCGTCGGTGATCGAGATCACGTTGGTCGGAATGAAGGCCGACACGTCGCCACCCTGGGTCTCGATGACCGGCAGCGCGGTCAGCGAGCCCGCGCCGTTGTCCTCGTTCAGCTTGGCCGAACGCTCCAGCAGGCGCGAGTGCAGGTAGAACACGTCACCCGGATAGGCTTCGCGGCCCGGCGGGCGGCGCAGCAACAGCGACATCTGGCGGTAGGACACGGCCTGCTTCGAGAGATCATCATAGATAATCAGCGCGTGGCGGCCGTTGTCGCGGAAGAATTCCGCCATCGCGGTCGCGGCGTAGGGGGCCAGGAACTGCATCGGCGCCGGGTCGGAGGCGGTGGCGGCGACGACGATGGAGTATTCCATCGCGCCGTTTTCTTCCAGCTTCTTCACCAGCTGGGCCACGGTCGACCGCTTCTGGCCGATGGCGACGTAGATGCAGTAAAGCTTCTTGCTTTCGTCATCGCCGGCGGCGGCGTTATAGGATTTCTGGTTCAGGATCGCGTCCAGCGCCACGGCGGTCTTGCCGGTCTGACGGTCACCGATGATCAGCTCGCGCTGGCCACGGCCGATCGGGATCATCGAGTCGACGGCTTTCAGGCCCGTGGCCATCGGTTCGTGCACCGATTTCCGCGGGATGATGCCCGGCGCCTTGACGTCGGCCACGCGGCGCTCGGACGCGTCGATCGGGCCCTTGCCATCGATCGGGTTGCCCAGGCCGTCCACGACGCGTCCCAGCAGGCCGTTGCCGGCGGGCACGTCCACGATGGACTGCGTGCGCTTGACGGTGTCGCCTTCCTTGATCGAACGGTCGTCACCGAAGATAACGACACCGACATTGTCGGCTTCAAGGTTCAGCGCCATGCCGCGAATGCCGCCCGGGAATTCGACCATTTCGCCCGCCTGGACGTTGTCGAGACCGTGCACACGGGCAATACCGTCGCCAACGGACAGGACGCGACCGACTTCGGCCACTTCAACCTGTTCGCCGAAATTCTTGATCTGCTCCTTGAGAATCGCAGAGATCTCAGCTGCTTGGATACCCATTTATCCGACCTCTTTCATAGTGTTCTGGAGGGCCGCGAGCTTGGATCGGATCGACGTGTCGATCATCTTCGAGCCCACTTTCACAATAAGACCGCCAATGAGTTTTTCATCGACGGCGACATTCAGTTTAACGGTTTTCCCGATCCGGTCCTTGAGCGTGGATGCCAGCGCATCGGCCTGGGCCTTGGACAGGACGGTCGCCGACGTGACATCGGCCGTAACCTCGCCCTTTTCATCGGCGATCTTGCGACGCAGCGTGGCGCACAAATGCGGCAGCGCGAACAGCCGGCGGTTGCGCGCCATCATGCCCAGGGCGCCGCGCATGGCGGGCGACAGCGCCATCTTTTCGGCCAGGGCAGAGACCGCCTTGGCCAGATCCTCGCGGGAATACACCGGCGACGACAGAACCGCACGCAGTTCCGCGCTGTCGGCCAGTGCCGTTTCCAGCTGATCGATATCGCCTTCCAGAGCGGCAAGCGCGCCGCCCTCCTTGGCCAGATCGAACACGGCAGTGGCATAGCGTGCAGCGATGCCGATAGAGATCGAAGCAGGTTCGGACACGTCCACCCTTTCGAATTTGTGCGCCCTCCGACCTCGCGCAAGGTCCGGGCATTGGTCAGGGTGCTCGGGTAATTGCGCGGCACCTGAAATCGGCGCGGGTGTAGCAGAGCAATCCGTGTCCCGCAACCTTCAAGCGGGTGTGAAGTTGAGCCTGTTAGCGCTTAATTCACACGCCGCAGGACAGATTGTCGCAGAAGCGGCATGTCGCCGGCGCGAATTGATGCTGCATCGCAGAAAGTACGGACGCCAGTCCGGGTCCGACACTGGTCCGCGAAACCGACGCAAAACGCAGATTCGGGACCTCTGTTTTGTATCCGCCCCCCGGTTGGTCCGGCTGGACATCGGTTCGACAAGGGCGTCAGCCACCTGATCGTTCGATGTCGACCGTCGAATGCCACCAGATTCGCGCGGTCTGGCAAAGGCCGCCGGGCGCGAATTCGGCCGTCAACATACCGTCCAGAATGAGCCTGGGCAGCGGATCGCCCGGAGCGCGCGACGGCAATCCGGTGCCGGTAGAGGCCGCCCAGATGTCGAACAGTTTTTCCGAGGCGACCTGATACGACACGCGCCACTGCGCGATGCCGCCGGTCTCGGACCGCGACAGAACCCGATAGGTCAGCGAAATGTCGCGCTGCAATTCGATGCGCGCCCAATAACCCGCCAGTTCCGCCGGACCGCGCTGAACCTGGAAGGGCGTGTTGTGATAGGCGCCATCGGGGGTGAACAACGCCGCGAACCCGTGCTTGTCCTGCCCCTCCCAGACCCGCTTGTAGGCCGCCATGAAGTCATGAATGTTCATTCTTGCAGTTCCACCGGGTTGATCTGTCGGTTCAGGCGGTCGTCCTTGGGTGTCCGCCAGGCTGGCTGCGCCCCGCTGACGGGAATGCCCTCGAGCACGCGCAACGGCGCGCGCCGGGTGACGCGCAATCCGCGCGGTGCCGCCGTGTCGCGGCGCACCGCTTCGATCATCAGGACACCGCCCATGCGCTCCACCCCCCATTTGCTGCCCGCGCGTTCGATGCCACGCGCCGACCGTATCCAGAACCGGCGTTCCGACGGCGGAAAGAACAAGGCGCTGGTATGACCGGTAGGGACGAAACCGCTTTCTTGCAACTGACGCTCGATCTGGCGGCGCGTGTAGGGACGCCCGAACCCGAAGGGCGTGGCGTCCGAGCGCGCCCACAACCCGCCGCGCGACGGCAGGATGAACAGCGCGCGACCATGCGGCGCCAGGGCGCGGTGCGCCTCGTCCAAGAGAGCCAGCGGGCGGTCGCTGGTTTCCAGACCGTGCATCATCACCAGCCGGTCGATGCTGTCATTGGGCAGCGGCCAGCGCGCCTCCTCGCACAGCACGGAATGGTTGTCGCCGTCAGCCGGCCAGTGCATCACCCCCTGCGGCGCAGGCATCAGGCCGACGATCCGCTCGGCCTGGCTCAGGAACGGACGCAGCAACGGCACCGCGAACCCGTAGCCCGCCAGGGTCAGGCCGCGCACATCGCCCCAGCGCTGGACCAACCTGTCGCGCACGCCCTTCTGGGCCGCGCGCCCCAGTTGGCTGCGGTAATAGAAGTCGCGCAGTTGTCGCACATCCAGATGCATGCCTTGCCTTCATGCCGAGCCTCGACTTGCACCCTGCCCCAAACGGCATATCTTTGCAAAGCCCGCCCGACGCCGCGCCCCCCCTTGTCGCAGGACCTGTCATGACCCTCGCCATCATTCGCTGCCTTTCAGACAACTACGCCTTCTTGCTCCATGAGCCCGAAACCGGCGAGACCACGCTGATCGATGCGCCGCAGGCCGTTCCGATCCAGGCGGAGCTGGCGGCGCGCGGATGGACGTTGACCCGCATCTACATCACCCACCACCACTGGGACCATGTCGATGGCCTGGAGGCGTTGCGCGCGGCCACCGGCGCCGAAGTCTGGGGCAATGGCGCCGACGCGCATCGATTACCGCCGCTGGACCGGACTTTCGCGGTCGGCGACACCCTGCCCGGCGGCGCACAGGTGATCGACGCGTCGGGCCATACCAGGGATCAGGTGGCGCTGTATTTTCCTGGCCGGGCTTCGGTGTTTACCGCAGACAGCCTGATGACCCATGGCTGCGGGCGCCTGTTCGATGGCACCGCCGACGAGATGTTCGACACCGTCGCCCGCCTGTCCGCCCTGCCCGATGAGACCCTGCTCTATTCCGGCCACGACTACGCGCAGCCCAATCTGGACTTTGCCGCGCGCTACGCCCCCGATGCCGGCGCATTGGCCGCGCGGCAGGCCGAATTGCCCGGCCTGGCCGCCAAGGGGCTGGCGACGACGGGGACCAGTCTGGCATCCGAACGGTTGCTGAATCCTTACCTGCGCTGCCATTTGCCCCAGGTTGCCGCTGCGGCAGGCGTGCCTGGCGCCAACCCGCGCGCCGTGCTGGCCGCGATCCGCGCGCAAAAGGATGCCAGCTGACAAAACCGGCGCTTTCCTGCGTCCGGGAAAGGTGCCAAACTGAATCGTGAGGCAAATTGGTAAAAAGGGGGCTTGAAGCGGCGCCCGGAAAACCAAAGTTTAATCCCATGCGCCCATGCTGGTGCATGACCGCTCCGGGTGATTGCCCGGTTCGGACCCCTGCGGCCCCGGCCGCACAATTGAAAGGAGCAGTGCCGTGCCCTCGTTTTCCGCGACTCTTGAACAGGCGATCCACAGCGCACTGGCCTTGGCCAATGCGCGGCGGCACGAACTGGCCACGCTCGAGCATCTGCTGCTGGCCTTGATGGACGAACCCGACGCATCGCGCGTCATGCAGGCGTGCAATGTCAATCTGGACGATTTGCGCAAGACCCTGGAAACCTTTGTCGAGGACGATCTTTCAACCCTTATTACCAATGTCGAAGGCTCCGAAGCGGTGCCGACGGCGGCGTTCCAGCGGGTGATCCAGCGTGCGGCGATCCATGTGCAAAGCTCCGGCCGCAACGAGGTGACAGGCGCCAATGTGCTGGTCGCCATCTTTGCCGAGCGCGAATCGAATGCCGCCTATTTCCTGCAGGAACAGGACATGACGCGCTATGACGCGGTGAATTTCATCGCCCACGGTGTCGCCAAGAACCCCAGCTATTCCGAACCCCGCCCCGTCACCGGCTCCGAGGACGAGGAACAGCAGCCTCAGGACGCCAAGACCGACGCCAAGGATTCAGCGCTGGCGAAATATTGCGTGGACCTCAACGAAAAGGCGCGTGAGGGCGAAGTCGATCCGCTGATCGGTCGCGGCCCCGAGGTGGAACGCTGCATCCAGGTGCTGTGCCGCCGGCGCAAGAACAACCCGCTTCTGGTGGGCGATCCCGGGGTCGGCAAGACGGCCATCGCCGAAGGGTTGGCCAAGAAGATCGTGGATGGCGAAACCCCCGACATCCTGGCCGGTTCGACGATCTATTCGCTGGATATGGGCGCGCTTCTGGCGGGAACCCGCTATCGCGGCGATTTCGAGGAACGTCTCAAGGCGGTCGTCAAGGAATTGGAGGACCACGAGGACGCGGTGCTGTTCATCGACGAGATCCATACCGTCATCGGCGCCGGCGCGACATCGGGCGGGGCGATGGATGCCTCGAACCTGCTGAAACCCGCGCTGCAGGGCGGCAAGCTGCGCTGCATGGGGTCCACGACCTACAAGGAATTCCGCCAGCATTTTGAGAAGGACCGCGCGCTCAGCCGCCGGTTCCAGAAAATCGACGTGAACGAACCCACGGTCGAGGATTCGGTGAAAATCCTGATGGGGCTGAAGCCCTACTTTGAGCGTCACCACGACCTGCGCTA
>TARA_R110002124_G_scaffold61255_1_pt1 | contig 18159 bp, 17 predicted proteins | sample TARA_R110002124 | Tara Oceans TARA_R110002124 (sample SAMEA4397445) | marine metagenome | biome: Polar Biome; feature: [SRF] surface water layer (ENVO:00010504); material: water (ENVO:00002006), including particulate matter (ENVO:01000060) such as... | depth 5 m | reverse complement strand
TTAGCCCTATACCATTTCGTCATTGCGAACCCTTTTATGGGGAGGTGTTGCGTAGGAAAAGGATGTGGCAATCTTATTACGTGGGAGATTCCTTCGACTTTCACTACGCAAAGCCCCTGCAAAGTCAGGGAATGATGTTTTTTCGGTCACTGAGCTTGTCGAAGTGTACCGAATAACCATATACCATTTCGTCATTGCGAACCCTTTTTTGGGGAGGTGTTGCGTAGGAAAAGGGTGTGGCAATCTCACTACGTGGGAGATTCCTTCGACTTTCTACGCGCAAGGCCTCGCAAAGTCTCGGAATGACGAAAATTCACTTCCGCCTTGTAGATTTTCGGCGTTAAGAAATTTAAGCGGGGATTGCAAAGGCACAGGCACTGTTTGACGAAGTTTTTGGTTTAGTAAACTTTAAACAAACAAAGCCAATATTAAAACCAAAAACTAAGGAGTTTGTCTGTGTGCGGGAAGCTTTAAATTTTAGTCGAAAAGATACTCAGCGGCGGGCTTTTCCCCTGACTTGCTACGCATCAGGACATGCCCTGAATAAGGCAGTGTTATCATGAAGAAAAAAAAATGAACCATAGAAAAATCTAGCCAAGACTAATCTTCAGAAATAACACCAACCTTTTCAATACCTTACCCGATCCTTTTTGTTAAAAAGTAAACCTTCATCCTGTAGCAATTGATAAACAGTGATTTTTTCCTGAATATCATTGTTGATAAAGGAGCTTATCAATTTACTGTGCAACATAGTAGCTCCTAATTTCCCAAAGGAATGCCCATCCCGAATAAGCAATAAGGTGGAATTTAAATAAAACTCTGCCAACACATCATAACAAAATCTGGAAAGCAATTTGTCATGTACTGCACCTACAATCAATACCTTACCACTAAAATCTAATCCCCGGTCATAATTTACCCCATATACAGAGAAAGGTATGCGTTCAAACTGCTTCCATATTTCATGACTTTCTAGCATCATCCACTTCGCTATTTTAGATTCTAGTAAATTGGAAGCTGCATTATAGGTCAATCCATAACTGTGCTCAAAAAGCCTAATCTTCTGAGCGATATCGGCTTTATCTGCTTCTACTAAAGATGGTAACAGAAACCGCCATTTTAAATAAAAATAAAAGGCCAGATCAATGTATTCAGTCCCCGTTTGTTCCTTACAAAGGTTCTCGGAATTGTTGTACCACAAAAAATCAAGGTAGGAAGCATTTTCAAGTGGTATTGCTTCCAGGCACTGTGAGGGGTTGATAAGATTCAGGTTTTTTTGAAGGTCAAAGAGTAGGGGGTTGAAGGAAATCAAGGATTTGACGTTTTCAGGGAAAAGGCCAAGGTAATAATGCAGGTAGGCAGCGGCACCTGAAAAGCCCAGTAAATGTACCCTGTGGTTTCCTGTCAAGGCATTACGGATCAACTCTATGTCCCTTGCTTGTTGGTCCATATTTAGCAATTGAAAAGCTTTTGCCCAATCAATTTCCCCTGAAGAATTGATAATTTGCAAAATGGCATCAGCCTCATTCCGACCTTTGATATGAACGATATTAAATTCATCCAACAGCGGCTGCATGTCTATGCTTTCCTGAAAATACTTGTCCAAAGGATCCTCAATTAGCAGAATGGTTTCCTTTTGCTTATCGTAGGGATGCATTAGGGTATAGCTAATTTCTATTTTCCTAGCATTCTTTATATGATGATCCAGCGGTACCAGTAAAAAATGAGTTGTATCAGAGGGAGGAAAGTGAAAACCTGTGATTGCACTTAGAAACAGTAGAAAAGCTATCAAAATTTGTCATTCCTTAATTTTACAACATGGAACTCTAGGGTATTTTCCTTCAATGCAGGATTTGCAGGATGTGCTAGGTTTAAAAATAAACCCTTTTTAGTTGCAAACCAATTATTGATCTGGTAAGTATAATCAGGTAATGAATAGTGCTGAAGTTTTTTCAATTTGGAATCAAAAACGGTAAGTGAGGTTTTCTTTTTTAGAAATGAAATTTCTTTCCCTTTAATTGGCGCTTCCCAATTGAATCTATAAATAAGTTTCCGCCAAGGGTCAGGTATTGGGGAAAGATAATGCGTATTGTTTATGGCATGCGAATCAATATTATCTAAGTTGATTAAAGGCAATATATGCTTAACCTCTTTTCCTTCCTTCAATTTTCCTTTGGTATTTAAACTATAAATATTGGATTGGTACTGATAATTAAAAATCATATTTCCCTCGAAAAAATTATTGAATCCTAAATAGGTAACAAAACCAACATTTCCATAATTTTCCTTAAAAAAATCGGTATGATAAATTGGTAAATAGTTAGTTTCTAATGTTTCAAGATTAAGTAAGCCTATAAGAGGAAGAATTGCTTTTGATTTTGGATCTGTATTGTGGTAGACTATAAAGAAAGCTACAGTTTTTGAAACAGATTGATACCGAAGTTTAAAATAGAAATTTATAGATGGTTCCCCTCCATCCTCAAAATTGAATAGCTCATAAAGAGAATGAACTTTACTTATTTTTCCATTCAATGAAGAGATGTATAGTTTGCCTCTCGAGTACAAAAAAACAGAATCTTCATTGTGGAAATCTAGCCCGTCAACTTTGTCTATACCATCAGGTCCTTCACGTTCAAGTGGTATTTGGTTTAAAGTTGATTGTTTATCCAAGCTAAACAAATCAAATGAATGCCTTGTTGCGTTATAGGCAAGGAGTTTGGATTCCTTATTCTCATAATAAGAATCCCAAACCTGATAAGTATTTAAGAAATTTTCATCAATTGGGATTTGAATCTTTTCGATATCAAGTGCTAGATGCTCTTTATTAGTGGGTATTGAACAAGAAAAAACGAGAGAAATTAAAACAAATAGCATAAAGTTATTCATATTAACTAAACTAAAAACAAATGTTGATTTTAACCAAAATATTTAGTTTTTTTAACAACTTATAGAATTGATAAACTGTTGACGCTCAATTTTTCCGAGTACATGGGTGTCATTTTTCGTGCATGGAAATTTTTTGCTAAGTGATGTGGTGATCTAGTGAGTTGGTGATGTGGTGATCTGGTAATTGTGTAAATGATTACTTCCAGGTGATCACTTCCAGGCACAAGGGTATAGCCAAGAGGGAAATAATTCAGGGAGCTTAAGATTAAAACCCATAGTTTTTGTAATTAATTTTTCAATCCGGTTTCTGAAGGGGTAAGCTTAATTCTGGGAGGTATATTAATAATTGCCTTCATTCAAAATCAGGTCATATGGCAAACTTAAGTAATTGCAATTTCCTAGGCCATAAACCTAGATTTTACCACAAATCTATAAAATCAAAAATTATCAGGTAGGCTAAACACAGCCAGTCCAGGATCCCGATCTGTGGTAATACCATAAAGCTTACCGGACTTTTCATCTACAGCAATGGATTGTAAAGACCTGTCTAATATCAACTCAAATTTCGAATTTCCTTCATAATCAAATACATAAACTGTTGTTGAGTTGATTTCACTATTTAGTAATTCTTCCCTATTCCTTCCGCAGAAAAGCCCATAAATGTATTTATTTCCCAAACAAGCGCTTGAATAGGCATAGGGTTCTCCCTCATTTATTACCAATCCAGCACCGCTCCCTTTTCCAACAATAGAAAATCCCGGGACATGGTTTAATGGTCCATTTATCGCTAAAATTTCTCCTGTTTTTCTGTTTAAAATCTCGATCCTGTCTCTTCTTATCCCCACATGAACAAATATATCACTATTGGGTTTCCTCAACAGTTTTCCTTGGTGTAAATCCCCAAGATTAAAATTGGAAATTCCCTTGAATTCCTTTTTGGGCTCTATCTCCTTCCACGTGCCAAATTCATTTATTCTATCTCCCTCCAATTTAAATTCAATGTATCGGGCAGGATCGTTTGCCATCCTGGTCATCACACTGGAATCAGTAGCCCAAACTAAATTAATAGCCGTAATAAAATTTTCTTTTTGTTTTATTTGTTGAGTTGGTTGATGCGAATCATCTCTTAGTTCAAATTCAGAATAAGTCTTTCCACCTAAGCTGTAAACCCAAAAAGTACCCTCATCATTGCCAAAATCAAACATAAAAGAATCCGTAATTTCTCCGGGGCCGAAACCAGATTCACCTTTCGAATTTAAGTATTGAAGTGTTTTTTTATCCAGTATGTGCATGGGGGGTTGATTGGTCAACTCCTGTATTACAATAAAATCATTTTTAACTAGAAGATTATTTGGTTTTAATAATTCAGGATAATAATATTTTTGGCTAACTAACTCAATGCTTTTTGGTATGGTCTCTTTTGTGAATACCTTGTTAGAAGGATCTGACTTCTTGCAGGCACAAAGTAATAGACCTGAAATTAAGATCAATAAATTATTTTTATTTAATAATAATAGTATTTTCATATATCAATTAGTCTGCGATTTAAGCTCTGAAGCCATTTGATTAAGGCTTCAGAGCTTTTTATTTTAAACTGTGCATGAATCTGTATTACATTTTTTTTCATCACCTATCCAGGGTCTTCCCTCTTCATCGTAACATATGGTATTAGGTAAACCAGCTTGACAACACACCCAACTTGTACAACAACCCCCTTCGGCCTCCACATTAAAGGAATTAAATAATCCCACACTCATGGCCACTACTCCCATGGCAACAGTAGCTTTCTGCAAAGTTATTTTCTTTTTCATGCTATTTTTTGGTTTATGGTTAAAAGATGTTTTAATTAAACCAATTAAATTTATTTTTCATAAAGAGATAATTATATTTATTGTGAACTGGCTGCTTTTTCCCGTGAACTAGCGGTTTTATCGGACGTGGTGAGTTGGAGAAGGTTTTATGTAGTGATGTGGTAATTGAAGATTAGTGAAAGAAACTGGGTTTTAGGTATTATTTGTAATTTAGCTTGATCCTCATTTCCTTTGTTAACGCCTTAAACATTTCTTTTTCCCTTATGGGCCACTGTTCAAAGGGTGGGAGGTACTCTACCTTGGTTGCATTCGACTTTTGATTCATGATATGGTTTATTTTGTTCCAATCTGCATCCCTTTTTTCGGTTAATTTCAAAAATTCTATAACTTGTAAAATTGTTTTTTCCCTGATAGACTGGTTTTTTGAAAAGAAATCTTCGTACTTAATTTGTAGGGAATTTTCACTGTTTTGCAAGGATTCCTGAATAATGCTATTGACTTTATTCCAGTACCAGGCTATTTTGTGAACCCGGTTGAAATCGGGCCATTCTTTTTCCCATCCATCGCCTGGAAAGTCCTTGGGGCAGATCCTTTTCCTGTGATCGTTTTCCCCATAAAACAACATTTCCCCACCACTATCTTTTGGAGATTTAGCATAAAATGACCTGACGGAGTCTATTGGATTTCTGACTACATACAAAAACTTGATAGATGAAAATGTAGCCATTAGTTCCGGAATAAGGTATGCAGCGTGCGGATTTGATTCTATATAGGTGGTCTCTGGAGTGGAAAGCACTTGCTTTAGTAATGGTTTTCTGAATTCACATATATTTTGGCAGCTGACGTCAAAAATCAAATCTGTCCTAATTTTTTGCATACCCATGTCAAAAAAATCAGGTTGGGGCTCATGAACTGCATATACCTGACTGAAACAGGTATTAAAAAAATCCTGGAAAAAACGGGTGCCTGTTCTACCTGCACTGAGGATAAAAATTGTTTCTACCTCAATGCTTTCTTTGGGTTTTGACTTCCTGCTATTATTTCCAGTTTTATCTTTAAATAAACAAGAGATAGGATTAATTTGTATTTTCCAAGCCATTATTTAGTTGGTTTAGTAGAATCATTTTCTTTTTTATTTCAGTCCATTTTGATTTGGCCACCTTAAGGCGAAAATCGTTTTGCATAATTATTTCCCTTTTTTTTACTTGAAGAGAATAGATTAAATTTACATTTACTATGCAGTTTCGGTTTATTTTGAAAAAGTTTTCCGGCAACTTATCTTCCATACTTTTAAGAGAAGAACAGAAAGAATGGCTGTTTTTATTCAAACAAAAGACCGTGAGCAGGTAATCATTTACTAAAAAATGCGTTATTTTTTTCAACTCTAGTTTTAGTATGGTTTGGCTGCATTTGAGAATTAAATAGGAGGTTTCTATAAAAAATATTTAGTAGTATAACTATATTGTTAAAGTAAAAAAAAATAGAATTTAACAAAATAATAGGTGTTAATTTGACATTTGTATTGGAATTACATTTTTAATCTCAGAATTATGTAATAGACGATCTATTTTCTATTACCGATTAAAATTTATTTGTATATATTTTTTGTTTAATCAGTGCTTTTAAACAAAAATATTTGAGTCCTAAATGACTTATAGCAGATCAGTATATATTTTTTCCAGTTTTTTACCTAAATGGAAGTTGTCAAACTTGTGTTCTATAAATTTTCTACCACTATTTCCCATATCCTTTCTAACCCTTGGATGTTCAATAAGGTATTTCATTTTTATTTGAAGGGCATTGATATCTTTTTCGGGAACTAGGTATCCAGTGATGCCATCCATTACTCCTTCAGGTATCCCATTGTGTAAGGTAGCAATTACCGGTAATTGCATGGCTTGGGCTTCCTGAAGTACCAGACCCTGTCCTTCAGAATTGCCATCACTCGCCGTAATGCTAGGAAGTACAAAAATGTCGGAATTTCTGTAAAAATTGATAATGTCAGCCTTTTTTTTCTCTCCATGAAAGAAAACCTTTTCCTCCAATCCAAGAAAGGTTACCAGTTCCATTAAAGGTTTCATCAATTCACCATCGCCCACGATGTCATAAAAGGTATTTGGGTGAAGTTCTACAAGCTGGTGAAAAGCTGAGATGGAGTAGTACAATCCTTTTTTCTCTACTAATCGCGCAACGCTTAACAGTCGAATGCAATTTTTGTCCGTTTTCTGCTTATGAGGTATAAATTCTCCAGGATTCACACCAATGGGCAAAACCACAATTTTATTCTTGTCAAATCCAGCTGAAATTGCATTTTCCCTGATAAAATTAGAAATGACAATAAATATATCGCTATTGGAAAACAGGTTTTGATAATAATTTTCACCCATTGCCCGATGAGTGATATCATAGCCATAAAAGGTGGTGAGCATTTTACCATCTAAAAGTCCTAGTGATCTCACAAAAACTGCTCTCAAGCCGGTAGGGCCAAAATGACAATGAATAATATCATATTTATTTTTTGATATAAATGGATAGAAGAGAGAAATCAAATATAACCGACGTATCATATCCTGATTGCGGTAAAAATCCTGAGAATCAAGTAACTTAACCAATTTTCGAACAGCCTGCTTAATATTTACCAACACAAAGAATTTTAGCCAAGCCCATATTTTGTTTTGGGGTACTTTAGGTGGATAAAAAGTATGCTGGAGTAATCCTAATCGGTGAATCTCATCATGTACTTTAGTTTCTTCAGACTTGCCTGCCGGAAAAATATCCACCTTATGGCCTGCCTCAATCAAATAACTAATTTGGTTGAGTATAAATGTTTCGGATAATTTGGGGAAACGCTCAACTAAGAACGCAATTTTTAATTTTTTTGAAGTTTCATTCATTTTCTAAAGCTTGTTTTTAAGTGACTCGATGGAATGAAAGTCAAGAAGGTATTTTATGTCTTTTTTAGATAATTCGTTATATCCGACTTTTGAAAAGCACAAAAAGTCCCCCTCAAACTGATAAACCTGATAGTCATTGTAAAGTAATAAAAGTGCTGCTTTTAATTCTTCCCGGTTCAAGTGTTTCATTTCAAATAATATAAGAGAGGGTTTAAATCTGGTCAAATCCAATTGTCTAAGTATTTTCCAGTCGTGGCCTTCACAATCTATCCGCAATAGATCGATTTGTTGAATTCCATGCTTTTGAAGCAAAGTTTTCAGGGTAATTCCCTTTATGCTTGTGGAAATAATAAAGGGGGTTAAAATACCGTTCAGATGTTTACTGATATGGTTTTTGTCAAAGGAGCCCAATTGGTCATACCAGTCCGGAAGATTGCCTAGGATGTATTTGGCCTTTTGGTCTACCCAATAAAATTCCTGCCTTGTGCCATTATTGATGGCGGTGTTTTCGAATAAAAACCTAGTTGAATCGGGGTAATGGGTCTTTAGTTTTTCAAATAGGTAGGGAACGGGCTCTACGAAAAGCATTTTCCATTTTTTATTTTTTAAAATAGACTTATGAAGTGGGTCTTTGGTTTTGCCGTCATTGGCTCCAATTTGTACTACCGTCCAGTTTTTCTTATTCCCAGTAATATGAATCCAGTACTCAACCTGGGATTTAATCTTCAATTTAGGATTCAATTTTTTAGTTAAATTTGTAAAATAATTTAAGATTGAGACCATTCTTGGATTTTGTTGTTTAACTCCTTTTTCCCCAGTGATTTAATATAAAGAATGTCGTTCCATTTTCCCTGGTCTTCACGATTACTATGGAAACTACTATTGATTCCACGAGGATGAGAAAGATGGAACAAGGGTCCGTCTATGCGGTTATGATTGTAACCTAGCCCTTTCCATCGGTGTATTCGCTCTCCATCTTCCCTTCCCCACCCGTAAAAGTTCGGGTTTTCAATCCCCGTTGCCTTGTAATCCTGAAGGTTTGCAAGAAAAGCACCACCTATGGGGTCAGGTCCATACATTGACATCATTTTAGCTTTGTGTGAAGTAAATACTGTAAGATCCCGATTTTTTATAAAAATTTCCCTAAGGATCATACCCGTATCTAAAAATTCTTTGGCATAGGGAAAAACGAAACTTGATTCGCCATCTTTCATGCATTTTAGGGCTGCTATGATTTGTTTTGGTGGAATGATAACATCACAGTCCCAAATTGCTACAAATGGTGTCTTAGAAAACCCTACCAATGTATTGATGTATTTTGTCCGGTGGAAGATATCGTCCCTATCTTCTTCAAACCAATAATTTATTTTATTCCCTGCTAAAGCAGAAATAATCCCGGTTTTATAAGCGGAAGCTTCAAGGACTAAAATAGGAGAGCGTAAGTGATGGTGTAGAAAGTCTATCACCACCATTAGGTTTTCCAACCGAATGACTGAATCCAACCGGACAGGAATAAGAAAGCTGATATCTTGCAGAGACGCTTTATTCATGTTGAGGATCTTTAATTTGTTTCAAAAAAAGGAGAGCGCAATGAATTCCTGTAATTCCGTAAATAAACCCCATTTCGTTTTCTGGATTTTTTTCGGTGGCTCTCCAATACTCGGATTTCTCCAGATGTTGCATCGCTAGTTGTACGTTTTTTTCATCATTAAACAAGCCCTTCCAATCATCTATTTCCAACCCTACTTGCTTGTCTAATAAAATCAAACCGGAAAGACCGTTTTCTACATACAGGCTTTTATTTGCAAGCCTAAAAGAAGTGATTGAAGCACTATTTAATTTTTCTTGCAGAAGTCGGGTGTGTGCTGACCAATCCTCATGTGCCACCTTGCTCATTCCGTAAAGCAAACTGAGACAGTTTCCTAAATTTTGGGGAATCAAGGAAAGCAGCAGAGGAGAAATGTTTCGAATCATTTGTCGGGTTTTGTTGGGCATTATGTTCAGGCGGTTGATTTCACCCAACACATACAGGTAATTGGGTAGGTCCCAGAATAGGTTAAATTCTTTTGGCTCAGTAAAATTGCCCCTGTTTTCTTCGGCCATTAGGTGGATGCGGTTGATCAGTAAAACTGCAAGAGAAGTGAATATTTCACTGTTTACCTTCTCTGGCGCATTTTTAGGCTGGACTGAAACACGGTCGAGGATATAGATCAGGTAGCCTAATATTCCACGCTTTAAGCCAAATTCAAGCTCGTTCGTTTTTTCAGAAATAACCTTGAAAAGGATTGTGTCTATTTCCATTAGCAATTCATCGGCATTACCCTCCAAATAACCTCTTTTGATTAATTGGTTAATTCCCCAGGCAATTCCGGCCAGTCCATTGTCAAATGAGGTCGGCATCGGGTTTTGGTGAATAAAATTGTACCCCTCTTGTAGTAAATGTTCCGCTGCATGCTGGTATTTTAGTTCTTCGCACTGTTGAAAGGCTTCGAAGAAGTAAAGGCAAAGGCCAAACTTGCCTTTAAAGAGTCCAGGATTTTCGAGGCTGGTGTAATGTCCCAACAATAGCTCATCTCGTGTATGGAAAAGTTGTGTAACCTTATTCATCTGTTATTTTTACAGGGTGGTAAAGTTTATTTTTCAAATTCCCTGTTTTTTCGAAAACGGGTCTCCATCGCATGGTGCCGTCGGAAAGTATACCTCTTTTGTTAGGTGTATTTTCCGAATAAAATTTGTTTTCAAGGCCTTCGGGTACAAATTCCCCTTTCCCACCAAAGTCTTGGATGGAAAATCCACTTTCATAAAGCAGGGTAGGAATGAGTACTTCATGATGCCCACACCACTTGCTTAAGAGTGCTTTGTGAAGTAATTCTAAAGCTTGACGTGAAATTCGGTAGATGGGGTTAAAGGACCGGATCCGTTGCTCTTGTGGGATAACGGTGTAGGGATGGGCCAGGGTAGGCCACCAAGGCCATTCCGGTTCTCCTTTATAGCGGCGGATATGACTACTGATAAAATCAGTGTCAATAGAGGAAAAATCTTCAAAAAAGGATTTCCAATCCCCCGAGAATTCCACGTCGTCTTCAATGCACCAATAGTAATCGTAATGTGGATGAGAAAGGTAGAATTTTAGCAAGGGGAAATGATTGCTACCCGGTACCAGGGTAAAGCCAAGTGGGAAATAATTCAAGGAGCTTAAGACTTCATCGTCAAAGATGTGCGTATTCACGTCTTCTAAGTTTGGATTAGAATTATCCCCTAGCAAATGGTACAACACCACTGTATCTCCCATATTTTGGGTAGCTGTAAACAGCTTATGGTATTTTTGAATTAAAGGGAGTGAGGTTTTATTGGTGAGGATTAAAAAAGATTGTTTTAGCGAAGTATTTTTGCCCATTGAGGTATTATTTTAGGTCAGGTAAGTCAAAAACAGCAATTCCTGGATCTTCATCTGTGGTGATGCCATATAATTTTTGGGATTCCTCGTCTACCGCCAATCCTCTGATAGAAATATCCAATATAAAATTACATTTAATTTTACCTTCCAGGTCAAATGCATAGATATCATTGGCGATTTCATTACTTTCCCTCAATTGTTTTTCGGTTTTATCAGAATATAAACCAAAAATATAGTTTTTGGATATAGCAATGTCCAAATAGGCCAAGGGTTCGGCTATACCCACGATTAATTTATTAGATGAGCCACTGGAATTAGCAATTGTAAATTTGGGAATGTAATTGAAGGGGCCATCTGTAATGAAAATTTTTCCTTTCTCTTTGTTTAAAATTTCAATTCTATCTCTATAAACACCAGCAGATGCATAAACATTATTTATCTGGTTTCCTTTAAACCATCCCATATGTAAATCCGACATCATATAATTGGTTAGGTCTTCTCTGACTAAATGATCTTCCCATTTCCCATAATTCGCTAAGCGCCTTCCATCAATCGAAAATTCTACAAATTGATGGGGATCATTTACCATGCGGCACATAACTGTACTATCGGAGGACCAAGCCATGGCCATGGCCATATAGAAGTCTCCTTCTTGTTTGATTTGATTTTTTGACAATGATGTGGTATCATCAAGGTCGAATTCTGAAAAATGCTTTGACATTGCGCTATAAACCCAGAAAGTATTATCATTGGCACCTAAATCAATTCCTGAGACGTCAGAAACTTCACCGGGTCCAAACCCTATTTTACCGAATGGCCGCAAATATTTCATTTTTTTTGCATCGAGGACATGAATTGGAGGAAAATCTTCAGGTACCCTTCTGCTTTCGCCAATGATCAACTTATTGTTTTTAATGAAAATTTTAAGCGGCACTTTTATTTCCTCAAAAAAGTATTTTTTGCCAGCCAGGTTTACTGTTCTAGGTATCGTTTTTTCAGTAAAGCTTTTTACATTATCAGATTTCAATTTGTCTTCTGAACAATTCGATAAAGACAATAGTATAATGATTAACATTGCCGCATTTAATAAAACCTTATTTGATTTTTTAGTTAATTTCACAACAGTATTAATTTTACAATTCCATAAAATTCTTCACGATAAACCGTATTATTTTAACCAACCCAATTTAATCTTAGTATAAAATATTTCTTACTTTGAAGCCTTTTAACTACTATTTACCATAGATTATTAATGATTCGAACAGGTATCACCTGGAAAATCTCTTTGAACTTTTCTGTCCTTTGACCATATGATTCCAGATTCATCCGTACAATACATAGTGCCTGGGCAACACATATAGCCACAACCTCCATCCGCGGTTGTATTAAATGAATTAAACTATACCAGTCTACTACCAGGGTTGCTTCTGTATTGTCTTTTTCTTTTTTGTTGTAAAAATATTACGTTTAATATGGAAGGAAATTGCAAAAATTTTATGAAGGAAAAAATATTTGAAATTAATTATCTTGCGAATAGGCCGATTTTTCTCGTGATCTGGCATATTTATCAGATATGGGATGAGGTGATCTTGTGATCGTGGGATGAGGGGATATTTGGCAATGATGCACAGGCAGGTAGGGCCATAGTCTCTAGCATCGGGTTCTAGAAGGGAAATGCTGATTTCAAGTACAGGAGTATTTAAATCTAATCAATTATTTTCATCTTCAAACGGACAAATCCCATCTCATCATTTATATTTTCATAAATCCAAATTTGACCGTCCTTGGCGAAATGTTTAGCAGGTTTCTTGATCAATTGCGGAACAAGGGATTCTCCAATCTGATTTAATTCTCCGTCGTAGGCTGTTAAATACACCTTGGTTTTCTTTTCATTCTCCTCCAATGAAAACCGATAAAAGACTTTGTTTTTCTCATCCCAAAAAGGGGGCAAAAAATTAATTTCCTCCTTATATCTTCTATATTCTATCTGAAACGATTCTGAGGTTTCATGTTTCTTTATATATTCTTTCTCTTTTTGATTCGCAGTAAGTTGACTATTATATGTTTTCATAAATAGAGAGTCGACCTCAGTATCATACCACATTAAGGTGCTTATGATTTCGTTGGATAAAATAACTTTGTTACCGAATCTTTCTATGCCTACTTTTGGCCCCTGAGTCATATGAGCAGTGGCTTTACCTGTATAAGTATATTTAAAACTATAATCAGGAATTTTCTCAAAACTCTTCAGCTCAATTTTAGAAATCTCATAGTCCTTCAGATACAGGATCCCCAACACATAATTATTGTCCTTGTACCGATAACTTAATCCATATAGCCTCTCAGCGTTTGTATCAAGTATAACTCTTGGCCCAAATTGTTCACCACCTTCCATGGGATGCCCACCTAAGGAAAAGTTTTCAAAATAAACGGTATTTAGCTTTTCCCCGTCCAAGGAAAACAAGGAGGTTTGATTCATGCCAGTTAGTGTAATTTGGTCTTCGTTATATGTTTTTATCACTGCCACATTACTCCCTATACCATTCGGGCCCTCTCTCTCAAAAGGACACTTCTCTTCCAGACGCAACTCATCCAGGTTTATTTTCTCAATGGCAACATCGTTCTCATTAAAATTAAAAAGGTGCTTACCATCTTTGCTTAAATCAGAACTGAACAGCTGATATTGTAAAAATATAATTTCGTCACCAGAATCAATAAGAACCGTATCTAAGGAAAATTGCAGATTGGAAAAATAATCGGAGCGATTTTCAACAATATTTTCTTTACAGGAAATTAAGATTACAAGAATCAATACCGCATATATTTTTTTCTTTACATTTTCTAATCATTGGACAGAGGTAGCATTTGAGATAATTAAACACATTCCCTCTCAGGTAAAAGTTTATAGTCCATCATTCATTTCCTAGTAATAGAACTCTAAATAGGCCATACTTTTTTAGTATAGGGCCCATTCACACTAATTGAAGCAAATCACGGGATTTATGGACTATATTCTCCTAATTGGCTTGTGCAATTTCTGACAATTGCGTCATTCATCTCTGATTCAGAACAATACGATCTATCCAATGGCAAGAACGATAATTGCACCCATCGGCGGAGTCCCCGTAAATCGTTGTCAGTGGTTTTTGCTGCGACCCATTTTCTGCCGCCAGCTTCAATTGGGTTAAATATAATGATTTATTTTAAAATTTTAGTTGAAAGTGTTTTGAGAGGGAAATTTGGTGATGTGGTGATTGAGTGAGTTGGTGATGTAGTGATCTTGTGATGGGGGTGGTTTGTTTTGGGATTGGGTTTTAGGTCTGGGACCGTAATATTAAAAGGTTATTGGCTATTTAAGGATTAATTTTTATGTTCAACCTTCAAGCCTACTCGAAAAAGCCGAAAATAATCCTGCTCTATTTCTTCGTTCGGTTTTTCCATCATCCAAAGTTCGCCGCTTCGAAGAACCATGGAACTGGCTATCAATCCCTTTGGTTCAAAATCATTTAGCCTATCTCCATTAGTATCAAAAATAGCAATTCTATGTGGGTATTTTTCTCGCATTCTATCCCAAAACAACCTTGCTTCCTCTGGTGACTTGCTTATAAAAGCCTCTTCTATGTCCAGTCTTTCATAACCAGGAAAATAGGCGATAATAAAGTATTTATCTAATTTATTTATATTCCGTATTTTTCCAGAAGTTTTTGAGTGTCCAAAAAATCTTACATCGTCAGAATAAGTGTCTGAGCCCTTATAATAACGGTAATCAGGCAGATCTAGCGGAATCTTGGATACCAAGGAATGGGGTTTAGTATTCTGAAAGATGTAAATGGTTGGTTCCACTCCAAACACTATATAAATCAAGTTACCAGATACGGTATAGGAAGGTTCCCAGGCACTGCTGAAAAAGTATTTACCATTGCGAAAGATACTGGTTTCAGGAAATGAAATAATTGGTTCATTATCTCCTGTTTTCGGATTTAACAAAATTAAAGGACAATGCTTTTCGTGAAAGCGACTCTCGCTATTAGGAATAGTTTGAGATGATGGATTAAAATATAAATACTGGTCTTCAGTTTCTTCCAATCCTAGACCCAATCCAATTCGGGAAAAACCTTGATTTGGGCTTTCACTATGTTTGACCAAATTTTGCAGCTTTCCCTCAAAATTGTAAGTCAAAAAACCTTTTGACCCATAAGCAAGAAATGAATTACTTCCATGGAATTTAAGTGGAGCTATAAGATTTCCATAACTATCAGGAACATCCCCCCATTTGGAAAAAGAAGTTAGGATGGAACCATCAAAATCAGCAATTGAGATTATTTGGGAGGTCTCTTTGTGCTCCATAAAGAGGATCCTTTTTGATATAGGATCTATATCATGTACGGTTGGGTTACCTAAATAGTCAATCTTTACACTGTCTAGCTTTACGAAGGTGATTTTTTCATTGGACTGATGGAAAGCTGTTAATTCCGTATTTCTTTTCCTTAAATCACAGGAAATCAAAATAAAGCTTAACAATATAAAGTACTTCATCAGGTCAATTAAGTTTGGATGTTGAAAACTAGCTTCCCAAGAATGGCAATTAAATATTATCCACCAATGCAATAAAAAGTAATGCTATAACTTTCAAAGTAGCAATATGCCTTATAATTGAAGTAACCTAGCCTTTGAAATTGGCTTCACTTTATGAAACATTGTATTCGAAATGCTATCCAGGTCCATGATTAAATAATAGGAATACCCAATAGTTCGGTTGTTTCCCAGATCTTCGATAACTCCTAAACAATAGGCATTAATCCAGCACTTCCTCTGCTGCCAGCTTTAACTGGTTTAAATATAATGATTTATTTTTAATTCTTTAGTTGCAAGGACTTTTGGGGGAAGATGGGTGATGGGGTGATGTCGTGATGTTGTGAGTTGGTGATGTTGTGCGATGGGATGGGGTAATGTGGTTTTAGGTTAGGAGACTTTAATATTCGGGTTTATGCTTAACTAGGTTTTATCTACCAAAGGTAAATTGAACTTTACCAGTCTTCAGGCAAGTCTAGTGACCAAACGTCATTGACTAGGGGAGGGAGCATGCCTCCGGCAACAAATATTTTATCCTGAAATACAAAAGCTGAATGTTCGTGTCGGCCGGGCCAGGATATTTCCGGCTTGTATTCGGTCCAGTTTATGCCATCTCTGCTGTACCAGGCGTCTCCCCAGTTTTTGTAAGGGTTGTTGGACCAGCCTCCCATTACCCAGATGCAGTCCCTGTACACGACAGATGAAAACCATATTCGCTCATGCCAGGGGGCAGCTTCGGTTACCTGTTTCCAATTGATGCCGTCTTCTGTGACCCAAACATCGTTATTTGCATGGTATTCAGGGGTGTAATTGCCTCCGCCGAAAACATACATCTTGCCATTGAGCACAGCGGACTGATGGTAAGCTCTTGGAGACCAGCCGGCATCGCCAGTGGCCAATTTCCAATCCTTCCCATTTTCGGAGACCCACACATCATTTTTAAGGCTTTTTTCATCTCCAAAATAGTAATTTTCTATTCCACCCATTAACCATAGCTTGCCTTTGAATTCCACTATGGTTGATGCAATTCTAGCTGTCCAGGAAGCTGCCTTCTTTTCCAATTTCCAGTCTGCTCCATTTGTGGAGGACCAGATGCTATTGCTGGCAGAATGTCCTTCCAGTCGGCCATTGTACCAACCACCTGTAATCCACATTTTGTCCTTAAAAACAAAAGTCATGGGCAGGTCACTGTGGATCCATGGCGCATTGGATGCTACTTTGTTCCAGTCCTTTCCATTGGCAGAGGACCACACATCTCTTGGTGGCGCGTGATGGGAGTCAAACCAGCCACCTAAAATCCAGAGTTTGTCTTTGTAAACCAGTTCTCCTTGTGAATCCCTGGCCTGCCAGTCCGCCTTTTCGCTCAGCTGTTCCCAATTGGGCAAAAGGTTTTGGGCCTTCAGGTCATTTACCAAAAGACTAAAAAAAAGTAAAGGGAGGAGGAAATTTCTTTTGTTCATTTTAGGAAGCATATTACTCATTTACTCTTTTTCCAAAGCCCAATGAATACTATTGATCAACAATTGAATAAAGGGCGCTTGTTTGAAATCCGTAGGATAGCCCAATGAGGTGTAAAAAACCTTTCCACCATAAGCTGTGGTTCTTGTCCATGCAATGGGTTCGATGTCGGATTTTCCTCTTGGCTTGCCATTGAGTAAAACTACCGCATTTGGGTCAATGATGGGCTTTACTTTGTACACCTGCCCCTTGCTCTTCCAGTTTTTCAAATCAATATTGGCTAAAATTGGATGGCCTTCTGCGTTGGGGAAAGCAGTCACAATTGTCCCTAATTTCTCAGGGTAATAACCATTGTTTTCACAACCCAATATGTCCGGTACAAAACCCCACCATCCTTCAAATCCGGGCTCCACTTCATCTCTCACCGAAAACCCGTGATTGGCTGTTCGCAAACCCACCATTGGTTTGCCTGACCTCAGATAATTTCTGAGGCTTGTCATTTGGTCAAAAGGCAGGGCCAGTCTTCTGCAAAAGACAACCAATAGGTCCGCCTCTTTTAGTATTTCAAGATTAGGAAAGCGGTAGGCACCATGTGTACCCTCACCTTTCAGCACTGTAATTTTTAAGTCTTCATATTTTTCATCCAGCATCTCCGCAAAAGGAGGAACCGTAAGGTGGGCTTCATAGTTTAAAGGATCCTCACTGATTAGAAACACCACATGCTTTGATTCCTTAGGTTCATTGAAAGGAAAGGTTGTTGCAAACATTGCTTTAGGTAAGCCTAGAGCACAACAAATTAAAAGCGCGACCAAAAGGTATTTGAGATTTTTCATTAGTTGGGTATATAGGTAAGAGAAAGCGTGTTTGAATTTAAAATAGTGAAATAGACAAATTTAAATTTTTCACGGTTACGTTACCTAAATATGGTTTAAATTTTTTAAGTATTGAAATATTATCTTATAAAATATGAAGTAAGTATTGGATTTAAACGGAGCCTAAGGGAGTTGAAGGGGTAAGAGTCAACCTTTCAAGGCAGAATAAAATACAAATAATGGCATAACATGTTTTTTCCAATTATGGTAACTTTTAAACTATGCTATCGCAAGAAGCGCGGGGGCATGCCAGAGAACGAGGCGGCGTT
>TARA_R110002124_G_scaffold9547_11_pt1 | contig 18218 bp, 18 predicted proteins | sample TARA_R110002124 | Tara Oceans TARA_R110002124 (sample SAMEA4397445) | marine metagenome | biome: Polar Biome; feature: [SRF] surface water layer (ENVO:00010504); material: water (ENVO:00002006), including particulate matter (ENVO:01000060) such as... | depth 5 m | reverse complement strand
ATTTCGTCGGTATTGCCGGCGATGGCGGCCAGACCCGATCGGCGCGCTGGCTGGAGGCGCGGCATGGCGACCGGATCGCCGTGCGCGGCAATGATGCGATGAGCGTGCGCGAACTGGTCGCCCATGGCGCCGGAATGTCGGTATTTCCCTGCTTTGTCGGCGATAGCGATGCGCGACTGGTCCGGGTTGCGCCGCCGATTGGCGAGCTGGAGACCGAGCAATGGCTGGTCAGCCATCATGAGGAGCGGCATGACCCGGCCGTGCGCACGATGAGCCAGCGCATTGCCGGGCTGATGCGGGCCCGGGCGGCCCTGTTCAGCGGCACAGCCGCATCCTGACGCGTCACCCTGCTTCGGGTCGCGTGAATCGCCCCAAAAATGCAACGTTGCATAAGCCAGAAGAAACGTTTCCACCGCGCTTTCCCAGAATCGCAATTTGGCATAGCTTGCGCGCCATACAGCGCCTTGCGAGTGGCAAACATGAAATTCGGTATCGACCTGCCGCCCCATATCCGCGTGTTCGGGGCGTTCTTTATCTATTCGTTCTGCATGGGCAGCATCTATCCCCGCCTGCCGGCCATTCAAAAGGCCATGGATGTCGGTGAAGGCGCGCTGGGCCTGTCGCTGATCGGGGCGGCGCTGGGCACCTTGCTGTCGCTGACCTTTGCCGGCCCGATCATCGAGCGCATCGGCTATCGTCGCACGCTGCTGACCGCCATTCCCCTGCTCTCGGTGTTCTATGCCATCGCGGTGTGGGCGCCATCGCCGCTGAGCTTTTTCCTGCTGCTGATGCCGGTGGGGCTGACCATTGGCTGCATCGAGATGATCATCAACCTCGAAGCCGACCGGGTCGAGCATGCCATCGGCCGGCGCATCATGAACCGGGCGCATGCCTTCTGGAGCTTTGGCTTCTTTTCGGCCGGCATGGTGGGCGCGCTGGTGGCCCAGGCCGGGCTCTCCCCGCAATTGCATCTGGCCATCATGGTGCCGGCGGTGGTGGTGGTATCGCTGACCCTGCTCGGGCGCTATGAACCGGCCGGACACCGGACCGGCGGCAGTACCGATGCGGCGCCGCGCTTTGCCCGGCCGACCGGCGCCATCCTGGTGCTGGTGGCGGTGTGCCTGTCAGCGATGATTCTCGAAGGCGCCGGCATCGACTGGTCGGCCATCTATATGCGCGACATCTTCGGCGCCGCCCCCTTCTGGGCCGGCTTCGCGGTGGCGCTGGGAGCGGGAGCGCAGGCCGTGACGCGGTTTTTTGCCGACAGTTTCGTTGAACGCTGGAGCCCGGTGGTGGTGGCCCGCGGCCTGCTGACCATTTCGGGCATTGGCGCGCTGATCGTGTTCTTCACGCCGGTGTGGTGGCTTGCCTATATCGGCTTTGCCATGCTCGGGGTGGGCACGAGCGCGCTGTTTCCGCTGGCCATGTCGGCGGCGGCGCAGCGCACCGACCGGCCGGCGGCGGTCAATGTCGCCGCGCTGGCGCAGATTTCCTTTGTGTCCTTCCTCGTGGGTCCGCCGCTGCTGGGCTATATCGCCGAGCATTTCGGCATCCGCTGGGCCTTTGGCGTCGGTATTCCCCTGGTGGTGCTGGGCCTGCTGACGGCCGGCGCGCTCGGTTCGCGCCCGGCCAAGGTGGTGGCAGCAGCATGACAACGGCCCGGTTCTCCATCGCGCCCTGGCAGCGCATCTATGCGTGCTTTTTCCTGTTCGCCTTCGCGCTGGGCGCGCTGCTGTCGCGCATTCCCAACTTGCAGACCCAGCTGGGCATCAGCGAGGGGCAGCTTGGCCTGACGCTGATCGGCATGGCGGTCGGCTCGCTGATTTCACTGACCTTTGCCGCGCCGCTTGTCGATCACCTGGGATCGCGCCGCACCACCATGATCACCGTGCTGGGCACGGCCACGATCTATGCCACTATCCCCTGGTTGCCCAGCGCGCCGGCGGTGTTTGCCGCCCTGTTCCTGGCCGGGCTGCTGGCCGGGGCGCTCGAGATCAACCTCAATGTCGAGACCGACCGGCTCGAGGCGCAGTTCGACAAGCATTTCATGAACCGGGCGCATGGCAGCTGGAGCCTGGGGTTCTTTATCACCGCGCTGCTGGGGGCCGGGTTCAGACAGGCCGAGATCTCTATCACCACACATCTGGCCATCGTGGTGGGCATAGTGCTGCTGGTCAGCATCTGGATCATCTCGGGCATCACCAATGCACCCAAGCGGGCCGACAGCCATCAGGGCGCGACGCCGCTGATCGCCTTTCCGCACTGGGGCCTGCTGCCGCTGTGCCTGATCGGCATTGCCGCCTTTCTGGTGGAAGGCTCGGGTATTGACTGGTCGGCCATCTATATGCGCGACGCCTTTGCGGTGCGGCCAGAGCCGTTTATCGGCGGGCTGGGCCTTACCCTGTTTTCGGGGTTCATGGCTGCAGCGCGGCTCACCGCGGACGGGGTGGTGGAACGTTTCGGGCCACGCCGCACGGCCATGAGCCTGCTGACCCTGGCGGCCATCGGGGCGTTGATGGTCTCGCTGGCGCCCGAGCCCTGGGTGGCCCTGATCGGCTTTGCGCTGCTGGGCATTGGCTGTTCGGCGGTCTATCCCATCGCGGTTTCGGCCGCGGCCCAGCGCAGCGACCGGCCCAGTGCGGTCAATGTGGCGGCATTGGGCCAGGTAACCTTCGTGGTGTTCTTTCTGGCGCCGCCCCTGCTCGGCTTCGTCGCCGAACATACCGGCATCCGCAATTCCTATCTGGTGGTGCTGCCAGTGATCCTGATGGGCCTGATCGCCTGCCGGGCGCTGGGCAATCGCAAAGTGGCTCTGCCGAGCGGCCTGCCGCCCGAACCGATGACCCCGCTGGGCTAACCAATGGATAGCTTGCCACCCATCATTGACCTGCGCCAGTCGGCCACCGCGCTGCGGGTGCAGCGCGGCGTGATGCGGCTGCTGCGCGAGACCCATGACATGGCGTGCTTTGCCGAGGTGACGCTCAATAGCGGCCGGCGCGCCGATGTCCTTGCCGTCGGCCCCAAAGGCGACATCTGGATCGTCGAAATCAAGTCGAGCCTGGTCGATTTTCAGATCGACCGGAAATGGCCCGAATATCGCGACTTCTCCGACAAGTTCTTTTTCGCCAAGCCGCCCGAGCTGGATGCGGCCATCTTTCCCGAGAGCGAGGGGCTGATCGTGGCCGATGGCCATGACGGGGCCATTCTGCGCGATAGCCCCTATACGCCGCTTGCTGCCGCCAGGCGCAAGGCCCTGATGCTCAAGCTTGCCCGGCTGGGCGCCGATCGCATTCACAAATTGATGGATCCCGGGCCCACGTGAGCGTCAGGCCCATCGCCCGCTGGCGCATCATAGCGCTGTTCTTCGTGCATGCCCTGGCGGTCGGCGCCATCCATACGCGTGTTCCCGATATCCAGCTGCTGGTGGGGCTGAGCCAGGCCCAGCTGGGCATGGTGCTGGCGGGGCAACCCATAGGCGCGCTGGGAACCTTCCTGTTTTCCAGCCGCACCATCGAGCGGTTCGGGCCGCGCCGGGTGATCCTGGTGCTGATGCCGGTGATGACCATCACCGCGGCACTGATCACGGTGTGGCTCGATCCGGTCGCCATGTTCATCCTTCTGGCCTGCAATGGCGTGGGCTTTTCGCTGACCAATATCGCCATCAATGTGGAGGCCGACCGCATCGAGGCGGCAACCGGTCAACGCATCATGAACCGCTGCCACGGCAGCTGGAGCGTCGGCTTTCTGCTGACTTCGCTGCTGGGCGCGGGGTTGCGCGGGCTGGACATTGCGCCGGCCGTGCATCTGTGGGCGCTGGTACCGCTGGTCGCGGTGCTGGTGCTGGCAATCGTGGTGCCCATGCCGCTGATGCCGCCGCGTCCCCATGCAGGGGCGGTCAAGCGCCGGCTGGCCTGGCCGAGCTGGGCCACGCTGGGCCTGATCGGCTTCGGGCTGGGTGCCGGGCTGACCGAGGGCACCTCGCGCACCTGGTCGATCATCTATCTGCGCGACAGCTTCGACGTCGCCGCCTGGGTGGAATCGATGGCGCTGCCGGCCCTGCTGGTGACCATGGCGCTGGGGCGGCTGCTGGCGGACCGCTGGATCGACCGCTTCGGCCCGGTGCCGGTGGCGCGGGCGCTGGCCGGCCTGGCCATTGCCGGCCTGCTGCTGGTGGTTGCCGCGCCCAATGCCTATCTGGCACTGGGCGGCTTTGGCCTGGTGGGACTGGGCATCTGCGTGCTCTATCCGCTGGCGCTGTCGGCGGCGGCGCGGCTGGGTGACCGGCCCGCCTCGGAAAATGTCGCGGCCGTCACGCTGGTCTTCCAGCTGGTCAATCTGGGCGCGCCGGTGCTGATCGGCATCACGGCCGAAGGGCTGGGCATTCGCGCTGCCTTTGCGCTGCTATTGCCCCTGCTGGCAATGACCTGGGTGATGGCGGGCAGGCTGACGCCTACTCGTCAACCGCCTGCGGTTCCACCGGGGTAATCAGCGTTGTCCTGTGCGGCGGGGAAGGCGGCGCGCCCAGCAGCGACAACTGCTGCTGCAGGGCCTGCATGAGCGCCAGCTTCTGGGCATCGTTGCGGCTCTGCAACTGCTGGCTGAGCCGGATGGTGAAGTCGGAAAAGGCGTTGTGCCAATCCGAATGCACCTGTGCCGGATCGATGCGCGGGGAGGTCACCTGCGCCAGGCCGGCAATCCCGGCCGCCGTCAGTTCAACATAGTCGTCCAGCTGGGGCAGGATGATCTGGTCACCGGCCAGGCCCGTTGCCATCAGGGCCGCACGCAGGGCGTGGCGCTCCTCGTCCTCGCCATGGGTGAGAAAGATGGCGCCATGGGCAGGCAATCGGGCCCCGATCCAGTCCATCAGTTCGGAGTGGTCGGCGTGGGCCGAATAATTGCCCAGCGCCCGCACGCTGGCGCGAACCGGCACCAGGGTGCCATGGATGCGCACCTCCCTGGCACCGGTCAAAATGACATGGCCCAGCGTGCCGGGCGCCTGATAGCCGACAAACAGCACGGTGGCATTGCGGCGGATCAGGTTGTTGCGCAGATGGTGCTTGATGCGCCCGGCGTCGCACATGCCCGAGGCGCTCATGATGATGGCGCCGCCCTTGATGGCGTTGATGGCCTTGCTCTCGTCCACCGATTCGATGATGCGGAAGCGCGGGTCGTTGAACAGCTCGTCGGCCCCCAGTTCGACATCCTCGAACATCTTTGCGTATTGCCGATAGACGCCGGTGACCTTGCTGGCCAGCGGGCTGTCGAGAAACACCAGCGTCGGATCGATCTGACCGGTCTTGATCAGATAGCCGATGTCATGCAGCAGTTCCTGGCTGCGTTCGACGGCAAAGGTGGGAATGACCAGATTGCCACCGCGGGCAAGTGCGGTGTTGATCTCGGTCTTGAGCGCCTCGCGCCGTTCGAGCAGCGTGTAATCGGCGCGCTCGCGGCCGCCATAGGTGGATTCGCAGACGATGTAGTCAAAGCCGGCCGGGCCTTCGGGATGGTTGTAGAACACCTTCTCGTCCGGGCCGATATCGCCGGAAAACATCAGCCGCACGGGCGTATCGCCATCCATCACCTCGATTTCGATGGAGGCGGAGCCGATAATGTGGCCGGCGTTCCAATAGCGGGCACGCACCCCCCGGCCCGGCTCGATCCACTGCTCATAGGCGCAGGTCTGGCGATGCCTGAGTGCTTCCTCGGCGTCGCTGATGGTGTAGAGCGGCTCGACCGGCTCTTCGCCGCGGCCACCGCGCTTGCGGCTGGCCCGCTCGGCTTCGCTCTGCTGAATGCCCGCACTGTCGGGCAGCATATATTCGAGCAGGCCGGCCGTGGGCTCCGTCATCCAGGCCGGCCCGCGCCAGCCCTGGGCATAGGGTTTGGGCAACAGGCCGACATGGTCGATATGGGCATGGGTGAGCAGCAGGAAATCGATTGATTTGGGATCGAACGGGGTCGGCTTGAGATTGAGCGCCCGCACCGACCGATTGCCCTGGAACAGCCCGCAATCAACCAGGAAGTGGCCTGCGGGATGGTCGATGCGGTAGCATGAACCGGTCACGGTGCCCGCCGCGCCATGGAAGTGAAGGGTTACGGTCATGGCGGGCTCCTGATTGACTGCTGGTATGTCGAAGTAAGCGCCACTGGCTCGTCATTGTCGAGACAGGCGCGCCTGCGCCCGTCAGATTGCACACACGCAAGGAAGGAATGATCATGACCTATGTCGATGGATTTGTGGCTGCCGTGCCCAAGGCCAACAAGGAGGCCTATCTGCGCACCGCCCGTGCCGGCGCAAAGATGTTTATGGCGTGGGGCGCCACGCGCGTCGTCGAGACGTGGGAGGACAGTGTACCGGATGGCAAGGTCACCGATTTTCGCCGGGCCGTCGCCGCCAAGGAAGACGAGGCGATCGTCTTTTCCTGGACCGAATATCCCGACAAGGCCACGCGCGATGCGGTGCAAAAGCAGATGATGGAGAACCCCGAAATGGGTGCCATGCAGATGCCCTTCGACATGGGCCGGATGATCTATGGCGGGTTCGAGACGCTGTTGACGACCGACTAGTCTATCGCGGGGCGCGCTTGGCCAGGATGCGCTGCAGGGTGCGGCGGTGCATGTTGAGCCGGCGCGCCGTTTCCGAGACATTGCGGTCGCACAATTCATAGACGCGCTGGATGTGTTCCCAGCGCACGCGATCGGCCGACATCGGATTTTCCGGCGGCTCGGGCTTGTCTTCGCCGGTGGCCAGCAAGGCGTTGATCACGTCGTCGGCGTCGGCGGGCTTGCTGAGATAGTCCACGGCGCCCAGCTTCACGGCGGTGACGGCGGTGGCAATATTGCCGTAGCCGGTCAGCACCACGGCACGCGCATCCGCACGCCTCTGGTGCAGGGCCGAGACAACCTCGAGACCATTGCCATCTTCCAGGCGCAGATCGACCACCGCATAGGCCGGCAGCTTCTCGCCAAGCGCAGCCAGACCCTCGGCCACGCTGCCAGCGATGCGAACGTCAAAACCGCGTCGGGTCATGGCGCGCTCAAGCCGCTGCAGAAAGGCCGCATCGTCATCCACCAGCAGCAGGCTTGGATCGGTGGCAAGGAGGTCTTCTATCGTGCTCATGGCTTTCCCATAGGCTGTTGCGCTTGGTACGTCAAAATCGTCGCGTTGGATTTATACGTCGATCAGCGGCCGTGGCCAGACAATCCGCACCTGGGCGTGACCTTCTGGCGCAATGTTGTGGAAAGCCAGGCGCGCCCCGCTGCGTTCAAGCAGGGTCTTGGCGATGAACACGCCCAGGCCCAGGCCGCCGGGTTGGCTGGCATCGGGACCCTGGGGATCGCGGGGGCGGCTGGTGAGATAGGGCTCGCCCAGCCGGGCGATCAGCTCGGGCGCAAAGCCGGGGCCGTCATCGGTGATCGTCACCGAAACGCTGTCGCGGTCCCAGCCGGCTTCGATGCGCACCGTCTGGCGCGCGAAATCGGCGGCATTCTCGATCAGATTGCCCAGGCCATAGAGCAGGCCGACATTGCGGGTGAAGACCGGCGGCGGCCCGGCGGCGCGTTCATAGTAGAACAGGATCGCCTTGCCGCGACCCTCGTGGGGGCGGGCGACCTCGGCGAGCAGGTCGGTCATGGGCACCGCGGCAAACGGATCGCCGCCATCGCTGCCCAGATTGCGCAGCTTGGTCAGGATGGTGCGGCAGCGCGCGGTCTGCTCGATGATCAGTTCGACATCGGCGGCCAGGTCGCTGCCGGCAGGGGCGTCGGCCCGCATTTCCTTGGCCGCCAGGGCGATGGTCGAGAGCGGCGTGCCCAGCTCATGGGCGGCGGCGGCGGCCAGGCCATCGAGCGCGGAGAGCTGCTCCTTGCGCGACAGGGCCAGCTCGGTGGCCGCCAGCGCATCGGCAATCTGGCGGGCGTCGTGCGCCACCCGGTTGGTATAGGCGGAGGTAAAGACCACGCCGCAGATGATCGAGACCCAGATGCCGATGACATAGATGCGGTTAAAGACAATACGCTCGGCCGGGTCCCAGGGCAGGGGCAGGTGCCAGACGGCCAGGGCCGATGCCACGATCACGGCCAGCAAGGCGATCAGGAAGGTGGCGCGCTGCGGCAGCGTCGTCGCCGAGACCGACACGGGCGCCAGCAGGAGCAGTGAGAACGGATTTTGCAGGCCCCCGGTCAGCGCCAGCAGGCAACCGAGCTGACACAGGTCGAAGGCGACCTGGCTGGCGGCAAAGATCGAGCTGGGCCGGTAGGCGGCGCCAAAATGCAGCACCAGCCAGATATTGACCGCTGCCGACAGCGCAATCAGCATCAGGCACTCGAGCAGCGGCAGGGGAAAGCCCAGGCCAAACGCCACGAACAGCACGCCAATGGCCTGCCCGCCGACCGCCAGCCAGCGCAGCATGACCAGGGTTTGCAGCCGCAGCGGCCGCCAGGTGGAGGGCAACGGCAGGCCATCGGCCTGGATCAGGGACATATCGATGCCTTGGCTGGGCAAAATCTCGCCGCGCTATAGGTAGGAAAAATCGTCATTTCAAGAGCCAATATCGGTCGGGCACAAGCTTGATCCTGCCCCAGGGCGGGCCATTTATTGGTCATCGTGACTGGGAGAAGTAAGTGAAATGACCACAGCAATCATCAAACCACAATGGTCGCCTCTGACCATCGCGCTCATGGTAATGGGCTTTATCTTGTTCTGGCCCCTTGGCCTGGCCGTATTGGGCTACATCCTCTGGGGTGAAAAATTCGGCGGTTCGCCGGAAAAGGCCCAGGCCTATTTCAACAAGGGTCGCGCCTGGTGCACGTCGGGCAAGCATGGCCAGCACCGCCATGGCTGGCAGAACAGCCGGTTCGGCATGAGCTCGAGCGGCAATGCCGCCTTTGACGAGTACCGCAGCGAGCAGCTCAAGCGGCTCGAGGAAGAACGCGCCCGCCTGGACGCCGAGATCGAGGACTTCCACGAATACATGGCCAATCTGAACAAGGCCAAGGACCGTGAGGAATTCGATCGCTTCATGAACGAGCGTCGCGGTTCGCGCCAGGGCTATACCGAGCCCAAGCCCGAGCAGAATAATGGCGACCAGAACAACAATGGCTGGAATAACAATAACGGCTAGCTGAGCCGCCTGCCCAAGCATTGGCGACGCGCCCGGCGCGTCGCCGCCTTCCTCCAAGGCCGGTCGTCCCCGCGGCCGCACTGGCGCCCCCTGCGGGCGCTTTTTTTTGCTCGAGCTGTTGGCGCAAGGCGCGCGAACCGCGTTATTGTCCGACATGCGATTCCATGAGCCCGATGAACCTGTTTTTCCGCGCTAAGCCCAAAATTCCGGCCTCAACCGTGGTCTCCATTGATGGCGAGGCGGTCAATGTGAGCGTGCGCGTCAATGCGCGCGCGCGCAGCTATCGCCTGTCGCTGCCCCATAATGGCGGGCCGGTGCTGACCCTGCCGCCCCATGGCAAATGGGCCGAAGCGGAAGCCTTCCTGCTGCGCCAGCACAATTGGCTGGCCGCCCGGCTCAAGCGCGCTCCCCAGGCCGCCAGGCTCGTGGATGGCGGGGTGGTGCCGCTGCGCGGGGTCGATCACAGGATCGTCGGCACCGGCAAGCTGCGCGGGCGCGTGGAACTGGCCCAGCAGGATGGCGAAATGGTCCTGCTGGTGCCCGGCGAAGCTGCGCACCAGGCGCGGCGGCTGACCGACTGGTTCAAGGAGCAGGCCCATGCCGATCTCAGCCTGCGCACCACCTACCACGCGGCGCGGCTGGGGGTGAGCGTCAAGACCATCAAGATGCGCAGCCAGGCCAGCCGCTGGGGCTCGTGCTCGTCCTCGGGCAATATCAACTACAACTGGCGACTGGTGCTGGCGCCACCCTTCGTGCTCGATTATGTGGCCGCCCATGAGGTGGCCCATCTGGTTGAGATGAACCATTCGGCGGCGTTCTGGGCCACGGTAAAGCGCACCCTGCCCGAAATGGAAAAGGGCCGCGCCTGGCTCAAGGCGCATGGCCGGCAATTGATGGCGCATGGCAGTTGACGGACACGGCTGCGTGAAGCCCTGTCGTCGGCGGTAGCGCTCGCCTAAAAGAGTGTCATGAACCGTCTGATAACCCTGATTGCGCTGATTTTTGCGCTCGCTGCCGTCGGCGGCGTGGCCAGCAGCAATGCCATGGCGTTTTCGAGCGTTTACGCCGTGGCGTCGGTGGGCGCGAGCTGTGCGGAAATGGCGGCGCCGGTGGCCATCGTGCAGTTCAAGGCCTGCGGCAAGAAGACCTCGGGCATCGTCATGCCCTGCATGCCGCAAATCGGCGTGCTGGCCACGGCGGACCTGATCTGGCCCAGCCCGGCAGCGCCGCATCACCACCGCGCCACCGTGTCGCCCCTGCCCAGCCTGACCGATCCGGTTGACCCGCGCCCGCCCATGGCCGCCTGACCACTCACCCCAAGCGCTTGGTTCCTCAGGATTGCGGCTCTCGGCCGCAGGAAAGTTTTATTCATGTCTAGTCTTACTCTGGCGCCGTCGCTGACGCGGCGCCGACTGCTCGCCGGTGCGGCGAGCCTGGCCTCTCTTGCCCTGGCCGGCTGCGCCACGACGACCTCCCGCCCGTCTCCGGCAATGCCGGCGCCGGTGGTGGTTCCCCCCGACGTGCTGGCCATGTATGGGCCGCTGCCCGATGAGCAGTTTCCGGTGCCCGCGGCACCCATCGGCCAGCTCGACCCCATCTTCTGGCGCCAGCAGGTCGCCAATATCACCGGCGAGCCGGGCGGCACCGTCGTGGTCGATACGCCCAACCGCTTCCTCTACTGGACCATGCCCGACGGCCAGGCGATGCGCTATGGCGTGGGGATCGGCCGGGACGGCTTTGCCTGGGGCGGCCGGGCCCATATCGCCTACAAGCGCAAATGGCCGGTCTGGACGCCGCCCAGCGAAATGGTCGACCGCCAGCCCGAGCTCGAGATCTACCGGCACGGGCAGCCACCGGGCCTGGACAATGCCCTGGGTGCCCGCGCGCTCTACATTCACCAGGGCAATACCGACACCCTCTATCGCCTGCACGGCACTATGGACGTCAGCTCGATCGGCAAGGCCGTCTCGAGTGGCTGCGTGCGACTGCTGTTTCACGATGTCATAGACCTCTATGAACGCGTGCCCTCGGGCAGTCCCATCGTGGTCATCCAGTAACGCGAAAGGGCCACCCCATGGGGTGGCCCTTCTGCCTTGCATATCCGGCGCCGCCTGGGCTAGCCGCCAAAGATCATGTCCATCAGCGTGCGCGGCTTCTCCACCTGTACGGGTTCGTTGAACCCTGCAGGTGCCTGTATCTGCTGCGGCTGCTGTATCTGCTGTGGTTGCTGCATCTGCTGCTGCTGCGCCGGAGCGCTGGGCACCCAGACCTGCTGGCCGCTCGCCGGATCAACCACCAGCACCATGGGCTGGCCGGTATTGGGGTCGATGGGTGCTGTGCCCACGCCATTGCTCTGGGGCTGCAGCGGCAGGCCGGTGACCGGATCGATGGACTGGTCGTTGACCACCTGCCCGATGGGCATCCCCGTGGTGGGATCGATCTGCTGACCATTGGCGTCAACGATCAGCCCGGCCGAGGGCACGTCGGTTGCCGGCGCCGGGCCCGGGCCGGACTGCACGCTCGTCGCCACGGGCTGACCGGTCGCCGGATCGATCCGCATCACCTGCCCGGTCGCCGGGTCGGTGGTGGTCTGCACCGGCTGGCCGGTTGCCGCGTCGACATATTGCGCCATGGGCTGGCCGGTATTGGGATCGATCACCACTTGCCCGGTGGCCGCGTCGATCACCGGCTGGCTGACCAGCTGACCTTCATAGCTGCCGCCCGGAATGGGCGCCATCTGCTTGCCCTGATGGGCCTTGGTCATGAACTCGGACCAGATGGTGGCCGGTACATTGCCGCCAGACAGCGTGGTCTTGGTGGCGTCGTCATTGCCCAGCCAGACGCCAGTCACCATGGCCGAGGTGAAACCAACAAACAGGGCGTCCTTGGCCTCCTGGGTGGTGCCAGTCTTGCCGCCGAAATCCCAGCCACCGACGCTGGCGCGCTTGCCGGTGCCCACATCGACCGCGGTCTCGAGCATGTCGTCCATCTCGGCCAGCACATTGGGGGCAATCACCCGGCCGGGGCCGGCGTCAGAGGCCTCGTAGAGCACCTTGCCATCGGTGGACTGGATCGAGGTGATCACATTGGGGATCACGCCGAAACCGCCATTGGCAAAGGGGGCATAGGCACTGGTCAGCTCCAGCAGGTTGACTTCCTGGGTCCCCAGGGCAATCGAGGGCACGGCCTCGAGCGGCGAGGAGATGCCCATGCGCGTGGCCACATCAACCACGGCCTGCGGCGTCACGTCGATCGCCAGGCGGGCGGCAATCGTATTGATCGAATAGGCCAGGCCCTGCCGCAGGGTGACGGTGCCGGCATATTTGCCCGAGGCATTGCGCGGGCTCCAGCCATTGTAGTCAAACTGGGCATCTTCGGCCAGGGTATCGGGGGTGTAGCCCTTCTCCATGGCCGCCAGATAGACGAATGGCTTGAAGGTGGAACCCGGCTGGCGGCGGGCGGTAACCGCCCGGTTGTACTGGCTGGCCTGATAGTCGACGCCGCCCACCATGGCCCGAACCTTGCCGTCCACATCCATGGCCACCAAGGCACCCTGGGTGAAGCCACGCTTGGGGCCTTCGGCGGCGACCTGCTCGCGCACGATGAACTCGGCATCCTTCTGCATCTTGTAGTCAATGGTGGTCTGCACCACCACGTCGCTCTGGATGTCGCCGATATAGGCGGTCATCAGGCTTTCGACCCAGTCGGCAACATAGGATTCCGAACCGGCAACCCGGGTCCGCACGGTCTGGTCGGGGTCGATCCGGGCCGCGGCGGCCTCTTCCTTGGTGATGTAGCCTTCTTCGGCCATCGAATTGAGGGCGAGACGCTGGCGCTCGATGGCGCGGGTCGGGTTGGACTTGGGGTTATAGGCCGATGGCGCCGGCAGGATGCCGGCCAGCATGGCCGCCTGGCCAAGCGACAGGTTGCGGGCCGAGACACCGAAATAGGTCTGCGCCGCCGCCTCGATCCCGGTTGCCCCGGCGCCGAAATAGACGCGGTTCATATAGAGTTCGAGAATTTCTTCCTTGGTGTAGTTCTGCTCCAGCCAGACCGAGAGAATGGCTTCCTGCACCTTGCGGCCCAGCGTCTGGTCGGGCGTGAGGAACAGGTTCTTGGCAACCTGCTGGGTAATGGTGGAGGCGCCGCGGGTAACGCCGCGCGCCTTGATCATCTCAAGCGCAACCGAGGCCATGCCGATCGGATCGACGCCGAAATGGCTCATGAAGCGCCGGTCTTCGCTGGCGATGATGGCGGCCGGGACATAATAGGGCAGTTCGCGATAGGTCACCGCTTCGCCGCCGGTCTGGCCGCGATTGGAAATCAGGCTGCCATCGGCCGCCAGAATGCGGATATTGGGCGGCCGGTCGGGAATGGCCCAGGTATTGGATGAGGGCAGCTGGGCGCCGTAATAGATGATGATGCCGATAATGCCGATGCCGACCCAGAGGCAGGCGACAAAGCCCCACCACAGCAGTCCCATCAGGAAGCCGCCGCTGCGCGAGCGGCGCGGCTTCTTGCCCCGTCCGCCGCCACCCTTGCCGCGCCGCGGGGGCGTGCCGCCGGCCTTGGGCGGATTGCCGCCGCCGACTGCCACCCGCTCGCCCAGGCTGAAACCGCCGGTTGCCTGGCCCATCACGGGTTCGACGCGCGCGCCCTTGCTGCCAGTCTTGCCCTGCGGCTTGCTCGGCTTTTTGGGCCGGGCGCCAACACGGTCATCAGCGGAAATGCGAAAATCCATCAAGCGAACCTACAGAAGTGCCTTTGGCCGCTTCTACCCGGTTCCGCGGCAATGGGAAACAGGATGCTAGCAGTTGGTTAAGGCTAATCCTGACCGACTCGCGACGCGCCACATGGGAGCGGCGCAAGCCACGCGGCCACATCAGAGCTTTTCCCGGTCAAATGTGGCTGGTTTATGGGCCCGATGGCGGTAGCGTCGCCAGTGTGGCGCAGCGGTCACATTGGCGCGGTACGACCCCCGGTCGCCACGGGGCTCAGCCGTAGCGCGCCAGTCCCAGATCCTGGGTGGCGATTTCGGGCGTATTGCCCCCTATCTGATCGGCCAGGACACGCGCCGAGCCGCAGGCCATGGTCCAGCCCAGCGTGCCATGGCCGGTGTTGAGATAGAAATTGGGGTAGCGCGTGGGACCCACCACCGGCGTGCCATCGGGCGTCATCGGGCGCAGGCCGGTCCAGAAGCTGGCGCGGCTGACATCGCCGGCCCCTTGGTAGAGATCGGTGACGACGTGTTCGAGCGTCCTGCGGCGACGCTCGTGCAGGCGGGTATCAAAGCCGGCGATTTCGGCCATGCCGCCAACGCGGATGCGGTCGCCCAGGCGGGTGACGGCGACCTTGTAGCTTTCGTCCAGAACGGTGGAGACCGGGGCGCGGCTGGCGTCGGTGATCGGCACGGTGATCGAATAGCCCTTGACCGGATAGACCGGCACGTCCAGTCCGAGCGGCCTGACCATGGCGGGGGTGTAGCTGCCAAGCGCCCCCACAAAGACGTCGGCCTCCAGCTCGCCGATATCGGTGCGCACCGCCCGCACCTTGCCACCCTCGGTGACCAGCCCATCGATTGTCACGTTGAAACGGAAATCGACGCCCAGTTGCCGGGCCTGCTCGGCCAGCTTGCTGGTAAAGATGAAGCAGTCGCCGGTTTCGTCATGCGGCAGGCGCAGCCCGCCGGCAATGCGGTCGCGCGCGCCGGCCAGGCCAGGCTCTGCCGCGACGCAGCCGGCAGCGTCGAGCACCTCAAACGCCACGCCATCGGCGGCCAGCACCTCGGTATCCTTGTGGGCGCCCTCGACCTGCTTGTGCGTGCGGAACAGCTGCAGCGTGCCCTGGGTGCGATGATCATAGCTTATGCCGGTCTCGGCGCGCAGCGCCTTGAGCTGGTCGCGGCTGTATTCGGCCAGCCGCACCATGCGCGACTTGTTGATCTGGTACCGCGACAGCGTGCAGTTGCGCAGGATCGACAGGCACCAGCGAATGGTGGCGAGGTCCATATAGGGCTGGATGATCAGCGGGGCGTGTTCCATGAACAGCCATTTGAGTGCCTTGCGCGGCACGCCGGGGGCGGCCCAGGGCGATGAATAGCCCGGCGAGATCTGTCCGGCATTGGCGAAGCTGGTTTCCAGCGCCACCGCCGACTCGCGTTCCAGCACGGTGACCGCATGACCCGCCCTGGCCAGATAATAGGCCGTCGTCACCCCGATCACGCCGCCGCCCAGAACGATAACCCGCATGCTTGCCACCCATCAGACCGACCGCGCCGCTGCTGGCCCGGCATCAGGCCTTAATTCTGGCGCAGATGCGATGAAATGTCCTTCGCTTTGTTGCTCGATAATTGCGCCGATATCGGATATGCGCATGATTATGCGGCGTTCTGGTGGAAAGTTGTTCGATATGGACCGGATGGATCAGGCAATCGTCACCCAATTGCGGCGCGATGGCCGCATCAGCAATGCCAGCCTGGCCGAGGCGGTGGGGCTCTCGCCCTCCGCCTGTCTGCGGCGGATGCGCGAGCTGGAAAGCAGCGGCGTGATCCGGGGCTATACCGCCATCATCGACGAGCCGGTGCCGGGCGACACCATCGTTGCCATCGTGCAGATCACGCTCGAGCGCCAGACCGATGACGTGCTGCGCCGCTTCGAGCAGGCCTTGCGGGGCTGCGCCGAGGTGCGCGAATGCTATCTGATGGCCGGGTTGAGCGATTATCTGGTGCGGGTGGAGGCGGCCAGCGTGGCCGACTATGAACGGCTGCACACCGAAGTGCTGTCGCGCCTGCCCAGCGTCACCCGGATCCAGTCGAGCTTTGCTATCCGCAATGTGCTGCGGCCGGTCCGGAACTAGCCATGGCAGGCCTGCGTCCGGCCCTTTTGGCCCTGGCCCTGTGCCTGTTGTCCGGCCCGGCGCGCGCCGATGACCGGGCGCTGCTCGATCGCGCCATTGCCCAGGCCACCGGGCAGTTTGAAGCCGCCCTGCCGGCGCTGGGCAGCACGCTGTTTGACGTCGATATCGCCGCCTATCGCGCTGCGCTGGAGCAGGGTTCCTTTACCGGCGGCGCCTGGCAGGGGCGAACGCGGCTGGCCATGGAGATCCGGGCCAAAAACAGCGGTTCATGCCGCCAGTTCGCCGCTTTCGTGCGGATTCCGCCCGAGGATGGCGCGGTCGGCTTCGTGCTCTGCCCGCAGTTTTTCGACCCGGGTGCCGATGCGCTGCGGGCGCTGACCATCCTGCACGAAATGGTGCATGCGGTGGCCGGGCGTGACGAGTGTCAGGCCATGGCCTTTGCCGCCCATGTCGAACAATTGGCGACCGGCCGGTTCACGCCGGTCAATGCCTATTGGGCGGCGAGCAATTGCGCCGGTTCGCCCTATCGCCTGCCCTGATCAGCGCCAGCCGAGCGCCGGCGCCACATGGGTAAGGATGGATTGGATGACATGGGCATTGTAGTCCACGCCCAGCTGGTTGGGGACGGTCAGCAGCAGGGTATCGGCTTCGGCGATGGCCTCGTCCTGGGCCAGCATCTTGACCAGGGCATCGGGCTCGGCGGTATAGCCGCGGCCAAACACGGCGCGCTTTTCCGGTTCGATATAGCCGAACTGGTCCTGCTCGGGGCGTCCCGTGCCGAAATAGGCGCGGTCCATGTCGTTGACCAGGGCAAAGATTGACCGGCTGACCGAGACGCGGGGTTCGTGGGCATGGCCGGCCTCTTTCCAGGCCGCGCGATAGGCGCGGATCTGCTCGGCCTGCTGGATGTGAAACGGCTTGCCGCTTTCGTCGAATTTGAGCGTTGAGCTCTGCAGGTTCATGCCCAGTCTGGCCGCCCAGATGGCCGTGTCATTGGTCGCCGAGCCCCACCAGATGCGCTCGCGCAGGCCCGGCGCATATGGCTCAAGCCGCAGCTTGCCGGGCGGATTGGGAAACATCGGGCTGGGATTGGGTTCGGCAAAGCCATTGCCCTTGAGCACTTCGAGCAGCACTTCGGTCTGGCCGCGGGCCATGTCGGCATCGCTCTGGCCCTCGGCCGGGGCGTAGCCGAAATAGCGGTAGCCCTCGATAACCTGCTCGGGGGAGCCGCGGCTGATGCCCAGCTGCAGCCGTCCGCCGGCAATCAGGTCGGCAGCGCCGGCATCTTCGGCCATGTAGAGCGGGTTTTCGTAGCGCATGTCGATCACGGCCGTGCCGATCTCGATCTTCTTGGTCCTGGCGCCGATGGCGGCCAGCAGCGGAAAGGGCGAGGCCAGCTGGCGGGCGAAGTGGTGCACGCGGAAATAGGCGCCATCGGCGCCCAGTTCCTCGGCCGCCACGGCCAGGTCGATCGATTGCAGCAGGGCATCGCCGGCCGAGCGGGTGCCGGACTGGGGCGACGGCGACCAGTGGCCGAAGGAGAGGAAGCCGATGTTTTTCATGAAAAAGGACCTGCGTGCTTGGTGGGGCCACGATCTTGGCGCTGCTGTTGCCTGTTAGCTAGTGCCGCGGGCGGCGGGCGCCAAGGAGTTTTGGCTGAACGCATTGATCACGCTGGTGAACAGTCCCGCGGCCGGACCGGAGGGTTCTTGCAGCGAGCCCTTGCATTCTGGACAACATGCCATCATTTGATGTAAGAATATCACATCATCTGATGGAGTCAGCCCATGCCCGGCGGAGCGGCAATTGCAGAGCGGCAGGATTTTTCCGGCGAAGCGGACCGCGCGCGTCTGTCGGCGGTGGCGCTCAAGGCGTATCGGCGGCTGGTCGGGCAATGGGGGCTGACGGGGCAGCAGGCGGCGGCGCTGCTCGATGTCTCGACCAGCACCTGGGAGCGGATCAAGGCCGACGGCAGGGGCAAGGCGCTCAGCCAGGACCAGATGACGCGCATCTCGGCGCTGGTCGGCATCTACAAGGGCCTGCACCTGCTGTTTGCCGATGGGATGGCCGATGACTGGATCAGGCTGGCCAATGCCGGGCCGCTCTTTGCCCGGATGAGCCCGCTGGAGTCGATGATCCGGGGCGGCATTCCGCAAATGCTCGAGGTCCGCCGGCATGTCGATGCGGTGCGTGGGGGCCTGTGATTGTCGCTCGATGAGGTCCCCATCGTCACCGTGGCCT
>TARA_R110002124_G_scaffold10096_22_pt1 | contig 18248 bp, 16 predicted proteins | sample TARA_R110002124 | Tara Oceans TARA_R110002124 (sample SAMEA4397445) | marine metagenome | biome: Polar Biome; feature: [SRF] surface water layer (ENVO:00010504); material: water (ENVO:00002006), including particulate matter (ENVO:01000060) such as... | depth 5 m | reverse complement strand
GATACGAAAAGACGGCACGCAACTACCTCGCGGCCGTCCTCATCGCCTATTCACGCCTCTCGATGCGCTTTTTATGAGTCCGCTACCTAGTCCCAATGCCATTTGAAGTTGCGCGGCGCTCCTTGATAATGGAGGTCGCCGCTTTCGTTTAAAGCCCCGTTTTTTCAGGGCCTGCAACCACCCAATCCCGCCAAATTTCACCTAATCCCGCTTTCCCCCGTTCAGTGCCATCTGAATTGTCGCGTTACAGGTCGCGCCCGCGCCCGGGCTGAGCGGACGGGTGCTGTTGTGCGGGAGCCGGCAGTGACGATCCGCCTTCCAATAAATCCCGGCGCCCCGAGGCGGCTTTCGTCTCACTACTTTTAACTTACTCAGGGGCGGTTGCCGCCTCGGGGCCCGTCCGTTTTGTCCACACCGGCGATGGCGACATCGACGGGCGCACAGTCATGGCCTCGGCCCGGTTACAGCTTTGTGTCTGCTTGCAGCGACAGGCACCCTGCCCTATGTACATCGTCGCGGGACGATAAAGCCCCGCAATGTTCTCAGGGCGGGGTGCGATTCCCCACCGGCGGTAAGGCGGCAACGCCAAGCCCGCGAGCGCTTCGCGCCGGGGAGTATGTCGACAGGTGCTGCGGCGCCTTTCAAGATACGCTCCAGCCGAAGGTCAGCAGATCCGGTGTGACTCCGGAGCCGACGGTATAGTCCGGATGAAAGAGAACGGGACCAACGCTGATGCGTCAGCGTCCTCACGCCCTTTTGGGCCGGGGCGCCGGCCTTGGCGAGACTTCCCGTAACCCTGAGGAAACTGGTTACGGAAAGGATTTTACATGAACCACGTTTCCTCGACTTCCCAAAACAGCGCCGTACTGGGCGCCTTGCTGATGGTGGTGGCAAGCCTTGCCTTTGCCGGAACCAACGTGCTGCAATCGGTGCTGCCATGGCAGTTTGGCATGAGTTCAACCGGCATGGCGTTCTGGCAATATGTGATCGCCTCCGTGCTGGCCCTGCCGCTGATTCTGCGCATTGGCGTGGGAAACCTGCGGACCAGACGGCCGCTGCTGCATGAGATCCGTGCCTTTGCTTCGGCGCTCGGCGTGCATGTGTTCGTCTATGGCTTTGCCTCAGGCGTGCCGATCTGGCAGATGGTCACCCTGCTCGCCACGGGGCCGCTGTTCATCATCCTCGGCTCGACGCTGTTCCTGGGCGAACGGGCCTCCACCGCCCGGCTCGCGGCGGGATTGGTGGGCTTTGTCGGCGCCATCATCATTTCAGGTGTCGGTGCCGAGGGCCTCAGCCTGACCACCCTGATCCCGATTGCCGCAGCGGTGCTGTGGGCCACGACCGACGTCCTGACCAAGTACCTGGCCCGCGAGGAAGCGCCGGAGACCCTGACCATCTCGCTGCTGGTGCTGATGACCCCCAATCATCTGCTGATCCTTTTGGCCGTCACCACCTTTGCCTGGCTGGCGCCAGGCTTGGTGCCCGATGGTCTGTCGACCGGCTTCCCCTTCGCCCTGCCCACTGGCAACGGCCTGTGGCTGTTGCTGCTGCTCGGCGCCCTGACGGCGGCGGCGCAATATCTGCTCAGCTTTGCCTACAAGGTGGCCGACGCCACCTATCTGCAGCCTTTCGGCGACCTCAAGGTGCCGCTGAGCGGTCTGCTGGGATGGATTGCGCTGAGCCAGGCCCCCTCGATCTGGTTCTGGCCCGGCTCGATCCTGATCCTGGGCGCTTCCACGTTCATCCTGTGGACGGAGTCGCAAGACCGGCAGATGCTCAGCCCCGCTTGACCTGACCGCCCTCGGGCACGACCCGAGGGCGGCTTCCCGGCCAGGCGGCTTGCTGCAGCGTGGACAGCGGGCTACGGCGCAATGTCCACCCAACGCTGTTCGCGATGGCTCTGGGCCATTGCATGGACGGCGCGCTCGATCCCCAGGCCCGTGGCAAAGTCGATGACCCGCGCAGCTTGCCCGCCGATCGCCTTGAGCAATTCGTGGCACTCGATGATCTTGAGGTCGTTAAAGCCCAGGCCATGCCCGGGGGCCGGAATGAAGCGATCATAGGGCGCATGCTGGGGCGCGGCCAGAATGGTGCGAAATCCCTGTTCGCCGGGCTTGTCGGTCGTGACATAGAGCTGCAGCTCGTTCATGCGTTCCTGATCGAAGGCGATGGTGCCCTTGCTGCCGAAGACCTGCAGGGCGATACGCCCCTTGCGGCCCCAGGCCGAGCGGTCGAGCGCCATGACGCCAGATATCCCCGCCCCCAGTTCAAACAGTACACTGGCGATATCGAAGGTCTCCACCGCCCGTCGGGTTCCCTCCAGCGTCGGGCGATCGGCATAGGGTTTGGCCAGGTGGGAACATACCCTGGTCACCGGACCAAACAGCACCTGCAGCAGGCTGAGCGGATGGACACCGAAATCGTCTAGCGCCCCATAGCCGGAGCTGGCTTCACTCTTCCAGTAAAACAGCGCATCGGGGTCGGCCATGAAGTCCTCGTCCATTTCGAGACGCACATGGTTCACCGTGCCGATCGTGCCTTTGGCGAGAAGATCGCCGATCTGCCGGACCAGCGGGTTCTGGATGTAATTATAGCCCAGCACCGCCGTCTTGCCCGAGACCCGGGCAGCGGCCGCCATGCGCTCGGCATCGGCCAGCGCCACCGCCATGGGCTTTTCGCACCAGACGTGCTTGCCGGCCTGCAGGGCGGCAATGGCCATTTCGGCGTGAAAGGCGTTCGGCGTGGTGATCGACACCACCTCCACCGCCGGGTCGTCGATCAGTGCGCGCCAGTCTCCGCTGGCCTTGGCAAAGCCGAATTCGTCGGCTTTCTGCCGGGCGATGTCGGCATTGACCTCGGCCAGGTGCATCAGGTGCGGCCGCGGGCCGCCGAACACTGCCTTCACGCCGTTCCAGGCCAGGGCATGGCATTTTCCCATATAGCCGCTGCCGATCAGGCCAACACCAATTGCCGAGTCCATTCCAACCTCCCATGCCTTTTCAAAAGGCATAGTTCATTCATTCCACCGACGGAATAGACTTTCTAGCCAGACCTGATTGCTGGTAGGGATTGGCGATTATGGGCGGTAAAGCGAGAAGCACCATGGCCGATGTCTCCAGCAAGGAAGTCCCCCCGCAAGACTTTGAGGCGCTGCGGGCCGCCATTCTTGAACGCAAGGGCGAACTGCCCAAGCGCCTGACCCAGGTGGCGGCCTATGCGCTGGACCATCCTGACGACATCGCCTTTGGCACCGCGGCCAGCATTGCCACCTCGGCCTCGGTCCAGCCCTCAACCCTCGTGCGCTTCGCCCAGCATTTCGGTTTCGATGGCTTTTCCGGTCTGCAATTGCTGTTCCGCGCCCGATTGCGCGAGCGCACGCCTTCATATGAGGACCGCCTCAAGACCTTGGAGCAGAACGGCGCCATCAAGGCCGAGAGCACGACGATTCTGAACGGCTTCATTGCCGCCGGTCATCGCTCCATGGACGTTATCGCCGCCGCCATCGATCCGGACGCGCTCGAGCGCGCCGTCACCCTGCTGGCCCGGGCCGACACGATCTATCTGATCGCCAAGCGCCGCTCCTACCCGATCACCAGCTATATGGCCTACGCCTTTGGCAAGCTGCGGGTAAGGTGCCAGCTGGTCGGCACCTCTGCCGGTATCGATGACGATATCCTTTCGATGGCCACGCCGAACGACGCCGCCTTTGCCATCAGTTTTGCTCCCTATGCCTCGGAAAGCGCTGCCCAGGCGCGGTCCATGGCGTTGCGTGGCGTTCCCGTGGTGTCGCTTACCGATTCGGCATTCTCCCCTCTGGCAGAATGCTCAAGCGAGTGGTTCGAGGTGGTCGAGGCCGATCATGCCGGCTTCCGCTCGCTCTCGGCCAGCATGGCCTTCGCCATGGCCCTGACAGTGAGCATCGCGGAAAAGCGGCGCCACCGGTAAGGCTGCCTGTTTGGAACGCTCATTCCATATTGACTGACAATCAGAACCTATGTTTCATAGCCGGCAACCAGCTTGCTGGATGACCTGAAACTGGCCAGCGGCCGCATGGGAGGACCAAAGTGATCAATGCGCAACCTGACGACGAGTCCAGGACACTCGACGTCATCACCATTGGCCGCGCCTCGGTCGACCTCTACGGACAGCAGATTGGTACCCGCCTGGAAGATGTGACCAGTTTCGCCAAATCGGTGGGCGGCTGCCCGGCCAATATTGCCGTGGGCACGGCCCGGCTCGGCCTCAAGTCAGCGCTGGTCACCCGCGTCGGGCATGAGCAGATGGGCCGCTTCATTGTCGAACAGCTGGCCCGGGAAGGCGTCGAGACGGCCGGCATCGTCACCGATCCCGATCGGCTGACAGCCCTCGTGCTGCTTTCGGTCGAAGCCGAGGGCGTCTCCCCGATGATCTTTTATCGCACCGACTGCGCCGATATGGCGCTGTCAGAGGACGATATCGACGAAGCCCTGATCGCTTCGGCCCGCGCCATCGTCGTCACCGGAACCCATTTTTCGCGTCCCAACAGCGAAGCCGCCCAGAAAAAGGCAATCCGGCTGGCCAAGGCCAATGGCGCCAGAGTTGCCTTCGACATCGATTACCGCCCCAATCTCTGGGGCCTGGCCGGGCACGATGCCGGCTTCGAGCGCTATGTCGCCTCCGACATCGTCTCGCAGAAATACCAATCGGTCCTGCCCGATTGCGACCTGATCGTCGGCACCGAAGAAGAGATCCTGATCGCCTCGGGTGCGGCCGACCTGCTAACCGCGCTCAGGACGATCCGCACGCTATCCTCCGGCACGATCGTCCTGAAGCGCGGGCCCATGGGCTGCATCGTTTATGACGGCCCCATTCCCGACGATCTGGAAGATGGCATTGTCGGCAAGGGCTTCCCCATCGAAGTCTACAACGTGCTGGGCGCCGGCGACGCCTTCATGAGCGGCTGGCTGCGTGGATGGCTGACGGGCGAGCCCCATGCCACCAGCGCCACCTGGGCCAATGCCTGCGGCGCCTTTGCGGTCTCCCGGCTGATGTGCTCGCCGGAATATCCGAGCTGGACCGAACTGAGCCACTTCCTCACCGCTGGCAGCAGCGAACGCGCCCTGCGCAAGGATCCCACGCTCAACCATCTGCACTGGGCAACCAATCGCCGCCGGGCCATTCCGCGCCTGATGGCGCTGGCGATCGACCATCGCAGCCAGCTCGAGGACATGGCCGCGGGCGATCCCCAGTTGCTGGCGCGCATCCCCGTATTCAAGGCGCTGGCGGTCAAGGCTGCGCTGCAGGTTGCGGACGGGCGTCCCGGCTTCGGCATGCTGCTCGATGACAAATATGGCCGCGACGCGCTGTTCGCCGCCGGCTCGCAAGCCGATTTCTGGATTGGCAAGCCCATCGAGCTGCCTGGCTCCAGGCCGCTGCAATTCGAATTCAGCCAGGATCTGGGTTCGCGCTTGATCGATTGGCCGGTGGATCACTGCATCAAGGTGCTGTGCTTTTATCATCCGGAAGATGCGCCCGAGCTCAAGCGGCAGCAGATCGACAAGCTGCGCTCGGCCTATGATGCAGCGCGCAAGATCGGCCGCGACCTGCTGATCGAGATCATTGCCAGCAAGCATGGCGCGGTGGGACCCGATACCATTGCCCGCGCCATGAGCGAAATCTACGATGCCAATATCCTGCCCGATTGGTGGAAGCTCGAACCTCAGGCCAGCGCTGCGGCCTGGGCGGCAATTGATGCCGTTATTGAAGACCGCGATCCGCAATGCCGTGGAATTGTCCTGCTGGGGCTTGAAGCGAGCCACGAGGCGCTTGAATCTGGTTTTGCCCTGGCTCAATCGTCACGCCAGGTGAAGGGGTTCGCGGTTGGCCGCACCATCTTTGCAGCCGCAGCCAAAAGCTGGTTGGCCGGCAGCATGAGCGACGAGGAGGCCATCGCCGATATGGCCGGCAGGTTTGGCGCCCTGGTTGCGGTGTGGGAGCGGCAGGGCAAAGCGAGGGCGGACTAACTGCCGCATTTTCAATCGACCTCATGGTGAGCCTGTCGAACCACGAGGTCGATCTGATAGAGTTGTGCCACGACCTCGTCCTTCGACAGGCTCAGGATGAGGTCTACCGAAATACGGCGCAGAGCGCCAACGACAAGGACCAGGCCCATGAGCCAAAAGACCGTGCGACTGACGATGGCCCAGGCTGTGGCCCGCTTTCTGACCATGCAGAAGACCGAGATCGATGGCGAAATCGTGCCGATCTTTGGTGGCGTCTTTGCCATATTCGGGCATGGCAATGTCGCGGGCGTCGGCGAGGCTCTCTATGGCGTCAAGGATACGCTTCCCACCTATCGGGCGCAGAACGAACAGGGCATGGCCAATGCGGCGATCGCCTATGCCAAGGCGAGTTTCCGTCGCCGCTTCATGGCCTGCACCAGTTCGATTGGTCCAGGCGCCCTCAATATGGTCACCGCCGCGGCCCTGGCGCATGTGAACCGCCTGCCCGTGCTGCTGCTGCCCGGCGACGTGTTCGCCAACCGCCTGCCCGACCCCGTCCTGCAGCAGGTGGAAGATTGGGGCGATGGCAGCATCACCGCCAATGACTGCTTCAAGCCGGTGAGCCGCTATTTCGATCGGATCACCCGTCCCGAGCAGATCATGCCGGCGCTGCGCCGTGCCATGCAGGTGCTGACGGACCCCGCCGAATGCGGCCCGGTGACGTTGAGCCTTTGCCAGGATGTGCAGGCCGAAGCCTATGACTATCCAGAGAGCTTCTTTGCGGAAAATGTCTGGGGCGTCCGCCGTCCCATGCCCGACGGAGACGAATTCGCCAATGCGGCAACCGCATTGCTGCAGGCCAAGAAGCCGGTGATCATCGCCGGTGGTGGCGTGCTCTATTCGCAGGCAAGCCAGGCCCTGCGCACCTTCGCCGAACGCTACGGCGTACCCGTCCTGGAAACCCAGGCAGGCAAGTCCAGCCTGCCGCACGACCATGCGCTCAACATGGGTTCGGTGGGCGTTACCGGCACGTCGGCGTCAAACGCGCTGGCCGAACAGGCCGATCTGGTGCTGGCCATCGGCACACGGCTACAGGACTTCACCACCGGCTCGTGGGCGCTGTTCAAGAATGATGACCTCAAGATCATTGGGTTGAACGTGCAGCCCTTTGACGCGCAAAAGCACCGCGCCCTGCCACTGGTGGCCGATGCCCGGGCCGGGCTGGAGGCATTGAATCAGGCCCTGACCGGCTGGCAGGCTGATGCCGACTGGACCGAGAAGGCGAAGTCCGGCAAGGACGACTGGTTGACCTCGGCCGATCAGGCCACTGCAACCAGCAATGCCGAACTGCCATCCGATGCCCAGGTCATCGGCGCCGTGCAGCGTGCCCGTGAGAACGCCATTCTGGTATGCGCATCGGGCGGCCTGCCAGGCGAACTGCACAAGCTGTGGAAGGCCAATGGCCCCGGTAGTTACCATATGGAATATGGCTTCTCGACGATGGGCTACGAGATTGCCGGCGGATTGGGCGTCAAGCTCGCCCGCCCTGATGCCGATGTCGTGGTCATGGTGGGCGATGGCAGCTACATGATGATGAACTCGGAAATCGTCAGTTCGATCATGCTGGGCGCCAAGTTGACAATCGTGCTGCTCGACAATGCCGGCTATGGCTGCATCAACCGGCTGCAGATCGCCACAGGTGGCGCCAACTTCAACAATCTGTTGAAGGACACCCATCATGTCACGCTGCCTGGAATCGATTTTGCCGCCCACGCGGCAGCCATGGGCGCGGTGACCCGCAAGGTGGCCTCCATTGCAGAGCTGGAAACGGCGCTGCAGGAGACAGAAGCGAGCGATCGCACGACTGTCATTGTCATCGACACCGACCCCCTCATCACCACCGACGCAGGTGGGCATTGGTGGGACGTGGCAGTGCCTGAGGTCAGTGTGCGGCCAGAGGTGAATGCCGCGCGCGAAGCCTATGTAGCGGCGCTGAAGGCGCAGCGTGCGGGGTAATAAAGAGACCCCTCATCCGCCCTTCGGGCACCTTCTCCCTCAAGGGGAGAAGGGGGCACCATGTGTGTAGCTTAGGCGCTGAGCCAACCCTCTCCCCTTGAGGGAGAGGGTGGATCGGCCGAAAGGCCGAGACGGGTGAGGGGTTGGTTCCACAAGATCGATAGAAGAATGCGCACTGAACTGACCTGGAGCAGAATATGAAAGCCAAACTCGGCATGTCGCCCATCGCCTGGTGGAACGACGATCTGGTTGAACTCAGCGATGATGTGTCGCTCGAAGAATGTCTGCGCCAGTCGCGTTCGGCCGGCTTTACCGGCATGGAAAAGGGCCGCCGCTTCCCCGATGATCCGGCGGTGATGCTGCCCATTCTCAAGGCTGCGGACGTGACGCTGTGCGGCGGCTGGTTTTCGGGCACGCTGGTGGATGAAGACCTGGCGACCAACAAGGCCCGCGTCGCACCCATGATCGAGCTGTTCAAGGCGGTAGACGCGCCATGCATCGTCTATGGCGAAGTGGGCCGCTCGGTGCAGGGTGATCGCTCGCGGCCGCTCAATACCAAGCCGAAGCTGGCTGACGACGAGATGAAGTCCTATGCGCGCATATTGACGGAATTTGGCGAGTGGTGCGCGGATCAGGGCATGCCCCTCGCCTACCATCACCACATGGGCGCTGTTGTGGAAACCGAGGCCGAACTGGACGCCTTCATGGCCCATTCCGGTGCCGGCATTCCCCTGCTGTTTGACGCGGGACATCTGGCCTTTGCCGGCGGCGACGTTCTGGGCGCCATCGACAAGCATCACGAGCGCATCAGCCACGTGCACGTCAAGGACGTGCGCATGGATGTGATCAACAAGATTGATCGCAGCAAGCAGTCCTTCCTCGATGCCGTGGCGCTCGGGGCGTTCACCGTGCCCGGCGATGGCTCGCTGGACTTCGGCGCCATCGTGCAGAAATTTGCCGACTATGGCTATGAGGGCTGGTTCGTTGTCGAAGCCGAGCAGGACCCCAAGGCCAATCCGCCTCTGAGGATGGCACAGGTTGGCCACAAGGAACTTATGCGCGTCATGACGGCGGCGGGTTACACTGTCGAGACCCAGGGCTTTCCCAAGGGGTGAGCATTGGCGGCGAGGTGTGCTACACACAAGCCATCTTGATCTCGACACAAAAGGCGGATTGGCTTGAAGGACAATGAAGTAAGCTGGTTTCGACCACTCTGGCGCCGCGTCGCCGTAACGGTATTTCTGGCGGCCTGGTGCGCTTGGGAACTGTTGTGGACGCATGACCAGTTCTGGGCCCTGCTGGTGGCAGCGGCCCTCGCCTATTCCCTTTATAATTTCTTCTATGCCTTTCCCAAGGAGGAGCCCGACAATGGCAAGCAATCCGAACCTCCGCGTGCGCCCGACGGGAACGACGGGCCAGGTTCATAACATCACGCCGGCCAGTGCCGGCTGGGGGCATGTCGGCTTCGCGCTGCACAAGCTGGGTGCCGGCCAGAGCGCAGACGGCGATGCCGGCATCAATGAGCTGTGCCTGGTGCTGGTCAGTGGCAAGGCCCGCATCTCGGTGGATGGCGTTGAGCTGGGCGAAATCGGCGAGCGCATGAGCCCGTTCGAGGGCGGCCCCTGGGCGGTCTACATACCCATGGGCAGCGAATGGGAAGCAGTGGCCACCACGGCACTGGAACTGGCCGTTTGCGCAGCGCCCGGCGGTGGCAATCACACGGCCCAGATTATCCCGCCCGATCGGCATCCGCAGATTACCCGTGGCAAGGGCGCCAATGTGCGCCACGTGCACAACATCATGCCCGAGGATGACGGCGCAGCCAACGCGCTGCTGGTGGTCGAGGTCATCACCCCGCAGGGCAATACCTCCTCCTATCCGCCGCACAAGCATGACCAGGATAATCTGCCGCACGAGAGCCAGCTTGAGGAAACCTATTTCCACAGGCTCAATCCGCCGCAGGGCTTTGCCATGCAACGGGTCTATACCGATGACAGGAGCCTGGACGAGGCACTGGTCATCGAGGATGGCGACGTAACACTGGTGCCCCGGGGCTATCACCCCGTCGCCACCACGGCAGGCTACGATCTCTATTATCTCAACGTGATGGCAGGCCCCAAGCGCGTGTGGAAATTCCACAATGCTGCAGAGCATGAGTGGCTGCTGAAGTAGGAGCCCCCACCCGCCTCCCCCTGAAGGGGGAGGAGTTGGCCATGTGATTGACCTCAATCGTGCCAGAGCCCGATGCCGTCCCTCCCCCTTCAGGGGAGGTCAGGTGGGGGCGGTTCAGCGGCCCTGGAACACCGATTTATCGGCCATGACGCCGGTAACTTCGCTGACCTTGACGGTGCGGCTTTCCTTGACCGAGCGGAGTGCGGCCTCGGCGAGCGCCAGCGCGATCAGGCCGTCGACGCCGCTGGGCGAAGCCGGAGACTTCGATTCTACAAAATCGATGAAGGCACTGATTTCATGGGCATAAGCGTCGAGATAGCGCGTCATGAAGAAATCATGCAGCGGCGGCCGGGTGTAGCCGTTGGCATTGGCGACCTCAATCGAAACGGGCCGCTGGTTCTCTGCCGACACGGCGCCCTTGGCGCCATGCACCTCAATGCGCTGGTCATAGCCGTAAGTGGCGCGGCGCGAGTTCGAGATGGTGGCGTGCTTGCCCGTGGCGGTCTGCAGCATGACCGAGACGCTGTCATAGTCGCCGGCTTCCCCGATAGCCTTGTCGACAAGAACCGAGGCCTGCGCGGTGACGGATTCGATCTCTTCCCCGAGCAGAAAGCGGGCCATGTCGAAATCGTGGATCGTCATGTCACGGAAGATGCCGCCCGAGCGCTTGATGTAGTCGACCGGCGGAGCGCCGGGATCGCGCGAGACAATGGTTACCATTTCGACCGATCCGATCTCACCCTTGGCGATAACGTCGTGTACGGCCATGAAATGGGGATCGAAGCGACGGTTGAAGCCGACCATCAACGTGCCGCCTTCGGCGTCGACGACCTTGAGGCAGGCCTTGACGCGCTCAACGTCGAGATCGATCGGCTTTTCGCAGAAAACGGCCTTGCCGGCACGGGTGAACTGCTCGATCAGATCGGCATGGGTGTCGGTCGGCGTGCAAATGATCACGGCATCGATATCGGCGGCGCCCAGTATCTCAGCCATGGTGCGCACCTGGCAGCCATATTGGTCGGCCAGATCGATGGCTGCCTTGTCGAAGGCGTCGGTCACGGCAACCAGCTTGGCTTTGTGGTTGGACGACACGGCCTTGGCGTGCACCTTGCCGATACGGCCAGCGCCAAGCAGGCCGAAACGAACAGTCATGGGTAGTCTCCGCAAAAGCGGCCAGGCACCCTGCCCGGCCGGAAAAAATACTCGTCAAAAATGCTAGACCGTGCCGCCCAGGGACGCGCTCAGTTCAGCCATTTCAGCGCCGCCCGCCATCATGTCCTGCAACTGCTCCGGGCTCAACTCGCCGCGCTTGGCTGTCCCAAGCGTTTTGCCGCGATTGAGCACAGTGAAGCGGTCACCGACGGCCAAGGCGTGGCGGACATTGTGGGTGATGAACACAATACCGATCCCCGTCTTGCGCACGGCATTGATTGTCGCCAGCACATTGGCCGTCTGGCGCACACCCAGAGCCGAGGTCGGTTCATCCAGGATCAGTACCTTGGCACCAAAATAGACGGCTCGGGCTATGGCAACGGTCTGGCGCTCGCCGCCGGAGAGCGTGCCAACGGCCTGGTCGGCCTCGCGCAGGCTGATCCCCATGCGCCGCATTTCTTCCATGGTGACGCGGTTGGCGGTCTCCATGTCGAGGAACTGGAATGGCCCCCAGCGCTTGCGCGGTTCGCGGCCCATCCAGAAATTGCGCGTCACCGACATTAGCGGGATCATCGCAAGGTCCTGGTAGACAGTGGCAACGCCGGCCTCCATGGCAGCGCGCGGCGAAGCAAAATCGATCGTCCGGCCGCCCATGCGGATCTCGCCCGCTGTTGGCTTGTGGACGCCGGCCATGGTCTTGATGAAGGTGGACTTGCCGGCACCGTTATCGCCCAGCAGGCAATGGCATTCGCCGGGCATGACAGAGACCGTGACGCCGTTGAGGGCGATCACCGGCCCGAACTGCTTCTTGATGTCGATCAGCTCGATGAGAGGGGTGTCAGCCATGCTCAGCGCTCCCCTGTCATGAGGCGGCGGATATAGGTGTTCAGGATCACCGCCAGCAGCAGGATAACGCCCAGAAAGACGCGGAACAGCGAGCTCTCCACACCGGCAAAGAACAGCCCTTGCTGCACCACGCCGAAGATCAGGGCCCCCAGTGCCGCACCAATCACCGAGCCATAACCGCCCGTGAGCAGCGCCCCGCCGATAACGACGGCGATGATGGCCTCAAACTCCTTGAGCAGCCCGCGGTCGGCGGCGGCCGAGCCAAACTCCATCACCTGGCAGGTGGCAAAGACCGTCGCGCAGAATGCGGAAAAGACGAACATCGTGATCTTGACCCCATCAACGGGCACGCCAACATAGCGTGCCGCCCTGGCATCGCCGCCTGAAGCATAGATCCAGTTGCCGAAACGGGTGTGGGTCAGCAGGATATGGGCAAAGACGATCAGCGCGAGCGCCCAGACAACAAGCATGGGGATGCCATCGACAACCGGCTGTCCCGCACGGTTGCCGGCAGAGAAGGTCTCGATCCATCCCATGTCGGCCAGCCAGACGAAGAAAAAGCCGAAAATCTTGCCTCCGAATATCGACGCCAGCCAATCGCCTTCAGCCGCCTCGCGTACGCCGCTCACGATCGTCTGCCGGGTTGTGGAGATGGCCAGAAAGATGGTCAGCCCGCGCAAGATGTAGAGTGAGGCCAGCGTCACGATGAACGAGGGCAGTCCGGTCTTGATGACCAGATAGCCATTGGCGGCGCCGACCATCATCGCCACGACAAAAGCCGCGATGATCGATGCCCACATGGGCCAGCCGAGATGCACGCTGAGCAGCGCAATGACGATGCCGGCAAAGCCGATCATCGAGCCGACGGAAAGATCGAACTCGCCCGAGATCATCAGCAGACACGCGCCGACGGCGATAATGGCGAACTGGGCGGATACCACCCCCCAGTTCATGATGCCATCGGGGGCAAACATGCCAGAACCGCCGGCAACGACGGCGAAATAGACAAAGACCAGGATGGCGCCCGCCATGGCGCCAAGTTCAGGACGAACAAAGGCACGGCGAAGAACAGACTGCCTGGTTACCCGTTCATCGGTCGATGGTGTGGTTGTGACGTTCTCTGTCATGATCGGTCAATCTGTCAGCCGGTTTCCAGGTGAAGGCGCTGCGCATCTGCGGCGGCCATGGGCCAACTCGAGAGACACTTCCTCCGCCAATCGGGGAGGAAGTGTCTCTCGAGAGCATGGACGAACGGAGCCTAGCGGTAGGTGCCGGCGAATTCTTCCACCAGTCCGATATTGTCCTTGGTAACGAAGCCAGGGCCCGAATTGATGGAGTTGCCCGGTACCACGCCATAGCGGGCCAGGTTGGTCAGGATGACTACCGGCAGGTAGCCCTGCAGGAAGGGCTGCTGGTCGATAGCAAAGGCGATGACATCGGACTTGATCGCCGCTGCGATCTGTTCGGACAAATCGAAAGTGCCAAAGAAAATGTCCCCTGCCCGTCCATTGGCATCGAGCGCGGCGATGGTCGGCTCAGCGGAGGTCGGGCCCAGCGTCAGGATGCCGTTGGTATCGGGATTGGTCTGCAGATAGGCCTGGACCTTGGATGAGATTTCGCCCGGGTCCTGGCCGGCATCGATCATCTGATTGCCCAGTTCCACGCCCAATGCGCTGGCAAAGCCCTGGCAGCGCTCCACCGAAGCGGGGTTGGTAATGTAGTGATTGACGCACAGGAACTTGGTGACGCCTGCAGCCTTTGCGCGTTCACCGGCGCCAAAGCCGGCGTCGAATTCGGGCTGGCCGACATGCAGCAACGCACCGATTTCCTTGGACTGTTCAATAGTGCCCGAATTGATCGTGATAACCGGAATTCCGCGGGCGACTGCGTCTTTGAGCGGGCCCGACAAAACGTCAAAATCGGCGATGGTCGCTATGATGCCATCAGGCTTGGAGGCCGCGGCCTGCTCGATGATGCGCGCCATGTCGGCAAGGTCACCCGTCGGCGGATTGCGGTACTCGACGGTTACCTCCATCTGCTCGCCCGCCAGCGTGATGGCGTTCTTGATGGTGTTCCACCAGCTGTCGGAATCGGGGGCGTGCGACACCAGAACAAAACGTTCGTCCGCTGCATTGGCCGGGGTAAGCGTCGCGGGCAAGGCAACCGCAGCCATCACCAAGGCCGTCAGGCCCTTGAGTACGATATTCATCTGATCCTCCCATGTGTCGAGGTGAGTACGGAATACATGAACCGTTCCCTACCTGGTACGAAATAAACATTCCATCTGGCAGGGCTGCCGTCAAGCCTCCGCTTGCGCGGGAGGGACCGTTCGGGCTTGATCCCGCGTCGACAAAAAAATGAATGGGAGCATGGCTGACCGCCCTGCGACCAGCGTGTGCCTTATCCAGCGGAGAGGGGCGCAAAGAAAGCACGGCTATGCGCGGGACCGGACAGCCAATACAGCCTGGGGGCTAGGTTTCCCTGGCGCGTTCCAGGATGCGCTTGCATTCCAGCAGTTCGCGCATCACGCTCGACAGCTTGTCCCTGGATTCCTGATCCAGAGTTGGACTTGCCAGCATCACTGCGTCTTCAATCTCGGCCTCATCGCCGGCAGCTTCAGCTTCTTCGATCATGGGTAGAATGTCGTCGATCGACTTGCCCTCGCCAACGGCGATGACGTAGCGGCTACCCTGATCTTTGAGAATGCGCTGCACGCCCTTGATGGTAAAACCCTGATCATAGAGCAGATGACGGATACCACGGAGCAGCAGCACGTCGTCCGGACGGTAATAGCGCCGCCCCCCCCCACGCTTCAGCGGCTTGATCGTGCTAAAGCGAGTCTCCCAGAAACGCAGGACATGCTGTGGCAGGTCCAGTTCCTCGGCGGCTTCAGATATGGTCCGGAATGCGTCTGGCGACTTGTCCACGAAGGCTGAGACTCGCTGGATGGCTTATTTTCCAGTGACAACCATAGATTTGTTGATCTTGGACTTCAACACGTTGGACGGTTTGAACACAAGAACCTGTCGCGGCAGGATCGGCACCTCTTCACCCGTTTTGGGATTGCGGCCGATGCGCTCATTCTTGGATCTGACCTGGAAGGAGCCAAAAGAGGAGAGCTTGACGTTGGAACCGGTGGTCAATGCGTCCCCGATGAGTTCGAGAACCCGTTCGACCAGTTCGGCCGATTCAGTTCTGGATAGACCAACCGAACCGTAGACCGCTTCGGCGAGATCCGCCCGCGTAACCGTCTTCTGCGTCATTCGCTTCCCCGTGTTGTCGGAATGGATAAAATCCCAAACTGGCCCGCGTGTTCGCGATCCCAATCATGAGTGCCGCTGATACGACCCTGTGCAGATCGTGCCAAACTGCATAAACCCATTCGTTCAGCGAGCGCCACCGTCCTGCACAAACCCCTCATGCGGCTAGTTTATGCGCCCTTCCTCCACCAGAAATCGACACTAACGCCTTGAAACACCTAAGGTCAATCGCACTCCGCTTGGCGCTACCAGCGAATGAGCGAAGCGCCCCAGGTAAACCCGCCGCCCATTGCCTCAAGCATGACCAGATCGCCCTTTTTGATCCGCCCGTCGGCCACGGCAACGCTCAGCGCCAATGGCACGGAGGCGGCCGAAGTATTGGCGTGCTCACTGACGGTCATCACCACCTTTTCGGGCGGCAGGCCCAATTTGGCGCCGGCGCCTTCGATGATGCGCTTGTTGGCCTGGTGGGGCACGAACCAATCAAGGTCAGCCACGGTGTAGCCGGTCTTTTCGAGCGTGGCATAGACCACGTCGGTGATCTTGCCGACCGCGTGCCTGAACACTTCGGGGCCCTGCATATGCACATGACCCGTCGTGCCTGTTGAGGACGGGCCGCCGTCAACATAGAGCTTTTGCCAGTGGTGGCCGTCCGACCGCAAGGCAGAGGCGAGAATACCCTGCTCTGGCGCGTCATCTTCCAGCTCGATCTTTTCGAGCACCACGGCGCCCGCGCCGTCACCGAACAGCACGCAGGTGGTTCGGTCGGTCCAGTCTAGGAGGCGTGAAAACGTTTCGGCGCCAATCACCAGAGCACGGGTTGCCAGGCCATTCTTGATATAGCTGTCGGCAGTGGCCATTGCGTAGACGAAGCCGGAGCAGACGGCCTGGATATCGAAGGCCGTGCCGTGATGCATGCCCAACTTCATCTGCACAAGCGTCGCCGCTGCGGGAAAGGTCAAATCGGGTGTGGTGGTTGCCACGATGATCAGGTCAATGTCCTCTGGCGTGACCCCAGCTGCGGCCATGGCCTTTTTTGCAGCCTCGACCGCAAGATCAGACGTAAATTGACCTTCAGCCGCGATATGGCGGTGCTTGATGCCGACCCGTTGCTGGATCCATTCATCGGAGGTATCGACCGTCTTGGCCAGTTCGGCGTTGGTGAGTACCTTTTCTGGAAGGTAGCCACCGACACCGCGGATTATGGTACGCGTCTTGGTCACGCCGGTCATACCTCAGATTTTGAGTCAACGGCAGCACTAGCTGCCTTGATGGGGAAACGTTTCATCGTGTCGCCAATCTTTTCAATCAGATTGGCCCGCGCCATTCCGTAAGCTAGGTTCAGCGCGCTCTTGTAGCCGACTTCGTCGGTGCCGCCATGGGATTTGATGACAATGCCGTTCAGGCCCATGAACACACCACCATTGACGGTGCGTGGGTCCATCCTGCGCCGCAATGCATTAAGGGCCGATGACGCTAACAGGGCCCCTATGCGGCTCATCAGGTTCGATTTGAGCGCGGTGCGCAGATAGGAGCTGACCTGACGCGCGGTGCCTTCGGCTGTCTTGAGCGCGATATTGCCGACAAAGCCCTCCGTGACCACCACATCGACGGTTCCCCTGCCGATATCATCGCCTTCCACGAAGCCATGATAGGTGAAGCCCGCGCCGCTGGCCTCGGTCAGCAGCCGCCCGGCCTCCTTGATCGATTCAAGCCCTTTGACCTCTTCGGTGCCGACATTGAGCAGGCCCACGGTCGGGGAGGACAGATCAAACAGCGACCGCGCCAATGCGGAGCCGAGAATGGCATAATCGACGAGCTGCTGCGCGTCGGCGCCGATGGTGGCTCCCATGTCGAGGACGACAATGTCGCTCCGCAGGGTTGGCCAGATCGCGGCAATGCCCGGTCGCGCGATCCCTTCCATGGGACGCAGGCAGAACGTGGCCATGGCCATCAGCGCGCCCGTGTTGCCGCCCGAGATGGCCACATCGGCTTCGGCGTCCTTGACGGCCTGGATCGCCATCCACATCGAGGATGTTCCTCGGCCCTTGCGGAGGGCCTGGCTGGGCTTCTCATCCCCGGCGATCACTGTCTCGCAGTGTCGCACAGTTGATGCCGGCTTGAGGTCCGGAAACTCTTCAAGCAGCGGTTCGATCTGCTCCTGCCGCCCATGAAAAATGAAACGAACGTTATCGTGTTCGCGCAGAAGCAGATGGGCGCCCTGGATTACCGCGCGAGGGGCGTTGTCCCCACCCATGGCATCCACTGATAGTGTGATTGTTTCGGTCATTTCCGCCCGTTTTCGGCCTGCTCGGCAGGCATGCGAACATATCCCATCGGAGACTCGGTGCAAGCCCCGGTACGGCCCCTACCGGTCAATGTCAGTGGACTTCTTGAGTTTTGTCAAAGCAGCAAAGGGCCCGGCGGCCTCCGCGTCGACCTCAAGCCCCAGGCTTTGCAGGCTTTCACCAGGCCGACGCGGGTAAGGATCGATCGCCAAGGCGATGGTTTCGATCAGCAATGCGCTCAGATCGACTTCCGGGCCATCGATGTGATCGGGGAAGTCATCATCTTCGAGATCAACGAACACTTCCGAGCCGGGCGTAGGCACGTTCTCACTGCTTTGGGGCAGAAAAACCCGGTCAATGGCCTCATCGATCTCCTGAACGACGGGTTCAAACGAAACGACGGAGGCCTGCACGATCCGCGCCTTCAGATGGCCGAGCGCCCGTATGCCGCCGCGCAGCGGCGTCACCGTCAGGGAGGCCTGCATGGCTTCCACCGCTTCGACCTTGAGAATTTTGGCGAGTTCGGCACACGC
>TARA_R110002124_G_scaffold32999_5_pt1 | contig 18254 bp, 16 predicted proteins | sample TARA_R110002124 | Tara Oceans TARA_R110002124 (sample SAMEA4397445) | marine metagenome | biome: Polar Biome; feature: [SRF] surface water layer (ENVO:00010504); material: water (ENVO:00002006), including particulate matter (ENVO:01000060) such as... | depth 5 m | reverse complement strand
ACATCCTTGTAGCTGGCCACTTTGTCGCCCAGAAACAGGCAGGGTTCATCATTGTAACGGTTGAGGCCATCAATCAGCAGGTGGGGCATCAGAGGTTGGTGTCGCAGCGCATCGGTTGTCATAGTGTCTCCAGATGTAAGATTTTGTTTTCGGGTATTCAGTCTTGTATTTGCAGTGCGCGCCGCAGTACGGCGAACATTTCCCTGGATTCGCGCCGGCTGACCTGGGCGCTGGTAAAAAGGCTGGAGCCGTGGAACGTGCCGGGGAAGCTGTGCAGTTCGGTGGCGACACCGGCCCGCATCAGTTTCAGTGCGTACTCCACGCCTTCATCGCGCAGCGGGTCGAATTCCATGGTGTTGATATATGCCGGCGGCAGGTCCGATAAATCCTCGGCCCGGGCAGGGGCCGCGTGATAGGGCACATCATCCGCACCGCGCTGGTACTGGTCGCCGAGGTAAAAGTCCCAGCTCAGTTCGGCATTGGGTCGGTTCCACATGGGCGTATCGACAAACTGTCGCATGCTGGCGGTTTGCAGCCGGTCGTCCAGTTCGGGGATGCCCAGGTACTGAAAACAGATCTGCGGGCCGTTGCGGTCTCTTGCCAACAGTGCGACCGCGGCTGCAAGGCCGCCGCCGGCACTCAGTCCGAATACTGCCAAGCGTGCCGGGTCGACCTGTAACTCGGCGCTGTTGCTACTGGCCCATTGCAGCGCCGCATAGCAGTCTTCCAGTGCACCGGGGTAGGGTGTCTCGGGCGCGAGGCGGTAGCCGACAGAGATGATCACCACGCCCAGCTCGCGACAGAGCGCGAAGCAGGTACCCTGCTCGCCGTCGAGGTTGCCGATAACAAAGCCGCCACCATGAATTTGCAATATTCCAGGTACAGCTTCACTGACTCCGTCGGGGGTGTAGATACGCACGGGGACATCGGGCGCGCCTGCCGGGCCCGCAATCAACCGGTTCTCGACGGTAACGCCACTGTCGTCGAGATCTGAGCTCATGGATGCGACCAGTTCCGAAAAGCTTGCCCTGGCCTGCTGGGGATTGCTGATCGTCAGTGTAGTGTCCGGCAGAAACTCCAGCATTTCTGCCAGTTCTGGGTCGTAGTTATAGCTCATCGTTATCCATTCCCTGATGTCTGTCGCGCGCCGCACTGTTTTCTTCGAGCAATGATCTGGAAAGCCAGGTCATTCCGGGAGGCGAGATCAAAGCGCAGCCAATAGACTATACTGTCCAATTACAATGTGTATCTCAAGAGTATAAGAAAGGATACTTTTGGGCAGAGTAATTCTCGCCGCCCGGTGTCGCATGCCCGCCTTACGGACAATAACCCATATCGGTAATATTGCGGGTTCTGCGACCTGTCTCACAGTTCGCGCTTTAGTTCTGTCATGTCGCGTCTATAGTATTTAAAAGAAAACAGGAGAGAGTTCCGGAGCGCTCACAATGGCACAGTTAGACACTCGCAGCACAGACGCCAGATACCGTACAAGCAGGATGTTTCAGGACAATGGTGGCTGGTTTTTCAAAACTCGTGAAGGTGAAACTGTCGGGCCGTTCCCGGAAGAGCTGGAGGCATCTACCCAGTTGGAAGTGTATATCCGGTTGGTCAATTCCGGACTGTTGCCTTGCCAGGAAGCGCTGAGACCGACTGCAGTGGGTAAAAAGCAAGCTGGGTGAGCGCGGTTGTGCAGAACCTGTTCTGGTGTAATAAGCCTCGCCTTGCACTTCCACCGGCACCCGGTGCCTGCTAGCCTGAACGACACCCGCCTCCCTCTGCTGGAAAGCTTATGCATCGTTTACTGCACCTGACTTCACTGATTTGCCTTTTCACCTTCGGTCCAGCGATAGCCGTTTTCGCCGGTGAGCCCGCCACCGAAGAACCCCAGCCCCCTGTCGTCCTCAGCTCCGGTGCCGAGGGCGGTGGCTACTGGAACGCCGCGAACCGTATGCAGTCTGTCGCAGCGGCAAGAGCAGATCTGGCGGTGGACATCCTGCCCAGCAGCGGTTCCCTGGAAAACCTTGAGAAGTTGCTCGATGAAAATAGCCCGGTGAACCTGGCCTTCGCCCAGGCGGATGCGGCGCAGTATTACCTTGATCAGCACCGCGGACAGATTGAGAAGCTCGATTTGCTGGAGAGTATCGGGCAGGAGTGTGTCTTCATCATGGCCGGAGTGGACAGCGGCATCCGCAACGAAAAAGATTTTCACGACGCCAGCGATTTACGCCTCGGTATTGCCAGTCCCAGCAGCGGAGTCGCGGTGACGTTCAACTACATGGTGAGCGAGATACCGGCCATGGCAGATATCGATGTCAGCTACGGCGATACCATGGCTGCGATGGAGCAGTTGAACTCCCCGGATGGTCCCGTGGATGCGGTGATGGTGGTGCACCGGCCGCGCTCCCATTCGCAGGAAGTGGATTACGCACTGGCACACAGCGATCGCGTTCGCTTCGTCGAGTTGAACGATGAGCTGTTCCTGCAGGGGATGTGGAACGGGGACAGGATTTATCGCACCATGAAACTGGCGATGCCGGAACCGCATGCGCCGGTACAGACCCTCTGCGTCCGGGGTTTACTGCTGGCGAACAAACAAAAACTGTCGATCGAGCAGCGCAATAAACTGGGTGACCTGATGCTGTACCACTGGATGGAAATCTACCCGACGCAGTAAAAAACGCCGTTGCGGCGCTGTCGCTCAGGTGCCAGTAGTATCACTGTCGGGTGAGACCCTCTCCAGGAGTGCCCTTCCGGGGATGGATCGCAGTAACTGTTGTGTATAGGGTTGCTGCGGGCGTTCGAACAGGTCCTCGGTGCCAGCCTGCTCCACAATCTTTCCTTTGTGCAGTACCACGATACGGTCCGCCAGTTGGCGCACCACGGATAAGTCGTGTGAAATAAACAGCATCGTGAGGCCGTACTCCCGGCCCAACTCCCGCATCAGCTCCAGTATTTGCGCCTGAATCGTAACATCCAGTGCCGATACGGGTTCATCCGCGACCACGAAGTCCGGATGGGTGGCCAGTGCCCGGCCGATTGCGATGCGCTGACGCTGGCCGCCGGAAAACTCGTGCGGATACTTGCGTACAAATGCCCGGGCCAGGCCGACATCGTCCATCAGGCGCAGGACATGTGCGCCCACTGTGCTGCGGCTTTCTATGCCGTGCAGTAACAGCGGCTCCGCCAGCGTGTCGTACACCGTCATCCTCGGGTTCAGTGATGCGAACGGATCCTGGAAGATGAACTGCATTCTGCGGCGCAGGTTTTTCAGATCCCGCCGCTTTAACGCGGTGACATCGGTGCCGTCGAAATCGATGTGGCCAGAGCTGACAGGCAGCAGGCGCAGCAGCGAGCGACCGATGGTCGATTTGCCACTGCCGGATTCACCGACCAGGCCCAGCACTTCTCCTCGCAGCACCTCAAAGCTGACATCGTCAACCGCTTTTACCACCGTCTTGCCAGACTGAAATGAGGTACACAGGTTTCGTACCGTCACCAATGGCTGCGATGCCGGCAGTGCAACCGGCTTGCCGCCGCGCGGAATCGCTCGCAACAATTTTTGTGTGTAAGGATGCCTGGCGTTGCGGAAGATATCCTCGCGGTTGCCCGTCTCCACGATGCGCCCCTGTTGCATCACCACGATCTGGTCGGCGATGTCCGCGACCACGGCGAGGTCGTGGCTGATAAACAGTACACCGATATTGCGTTTGGCCTGAAGCGCTGCCAGCAGCTTGAGAATTTGTGCCTGTATCGTGACATCAAGGGCGGTGGTCGGTTCATCGGCGATCAATAGTTCGGGCTCATTAATCAACGCCATGGCGATCATCACGCGCTGGCGCATACCGCCCGAAAACTGGTGGGGGTAGTTGTCGATGGTGGCAGCAGGATCGCGGATGCCTACCTCTTCCAGCAGTTCCAGCGCGCGCTTGCGCGCTTGCGCATGGCTGACCTTCTTGTGATACAGCAGTGGCTCCATTAGCTGCTTGCCGATTGTCATATAGGGGTTGAGGCAGGTCATAGGATCCTGGAACACCATGGCGATATCGCGCCCGCGAATCCTGCGCAGCTCGGCCGGTTTCAATTGCAGCAGATCCTGGCCGTGGAACAGGGCGCGGCCACCGTCGATACGCCCGGGCGGCTGTGGGATGAGCCCGAGCAGGCTGTAGCAGGCAACTGATTTGCCCGAGCCCGACTCCCCGATCACCGCAGTGATTTTTCCGGTCTCGACTGTGAAGCTGATATCGTCGACCGCCTTGTTGGTGCCCATACGGGTGACAAAACTGACGCTGAGATTTTCTACCTTGAGCACAGGGTCAGTCCTTCGCGCCGCGCACGTCCAGCGCATCGCGCAGTCCGTCGCCGAGGAAATTGAGTGAAAACAGCGTCAGTGTCAGCACCAGGCCGGGGAAGATCAGCAGCCAGGGATACTCTTCCATGCCCTCTGCGCCATAGGAAATCAGCAGGCCCCATGAGGTTTGCGGCGGTTGTACGCCCAGGCCCAGGAAACTGAGAAAGGCCTCCAGCAGCATCACGCTGGGAATGGTCAATGTGGTGTACACGATAATCGGCCCCAGTGCGTTGGGGATCAGGTGGCGACGAATAATGGTGGCGGGCGACAGCCCCAGCGAGATCGCCGCTTCTACAAATTCCTGCTGTCGCAGCGATTGCACCTGTGAGCGCATAATGCGCGCCATCGTCAGCCATTCCACGGCACCAATCGCCAGAAACAGCAGCAACATATTGCGCCCGAACACCACCATCAGCAGCACGATGAATATCATGAAGGGCAGCGCATACAGGATATCCACCAGTCGCATCATCACCGCATCCACCTTGCCGCCGGCATACCCGGCCACTGCTCCCCATGTCACGCCGATCAAAAGTGCTACCGCGGTGGCGATGAACCCTACGGCCAGAGAAACCCGGCCGCCGTACATGATCTGGGTGAGCAGGTCGCGGCCGTAGATGTCCGTGCCCAGCCAGTGAGCTGCCGACGGCGGTGTGGCGCCCATAGCGAGCTGCTGCTGCGCGTAGCCGTAGGGTGCGATCCACGGCGTCAGTACCGCGACCAGTACAAAAAATACCAGTATCGCGAGGCCGCATACCGCCAGCCGATTGCGGCGCAGGCGCAGCCAGGCGTCGCGCCACAGCGAGGTGCCCTGTTCGGCCTGTGCGATATCGGTAATCACCGGTGCGCTCATCTACCGCTCTCCGTACTGGCTGCGCAGCCGCGGGTTCATCCACGCCGCAAGTATGTCGGACAGCAGGTTGAACACCACGATTAGTGTCGCCAAAAACACGGTGGCGCCGAGAATCATGGTGTAATCGCGATTAAAGGCCGCCTGTACATAAAAGCGACCGAGGCCGGGTATCTGGAAAATGGTCTCCACCACGAAGGAGCCGGACAGCAGGCCGGCAAACGCCGGGCCGAGAAAGGCGACCACCGGTATCATGCCGCCGCGCAGGGCGTGGCCCACCACCACACGCCACTCGGGCAGGCCCTTGGCGCGCGCGGTGCGAATATAGTCCTGTGACATGACCTCCAGCATGCCGGCGCGACTCAGCCTGGCAATGTAGGCTGCATAGGTGGAGCCCAGAGTGATGGCTGGCAGTATTTTGTCGCCGGGCATATCGCCCCAGCCCGACACCGGCAGCCACTCCAGGTAAATGCCGAACACCAGAATCAGGATGGGGCCCATCAGCAGCGACGGCACGCAGATACCGATCATCGCCACCGACATGGGGATATAGTCCTGCGCTGTGTTGGGGCGCAGTGATGCGATTACGCCGGCGATGGCGCCGATGCTGATGGCCACCAGCAGTGCATAGAGACCCAGTTCCGCGGTAACGGGAAAGCCCGCGGCGATCAGTTCATTGACACTGCGCCCCGGGTATTTGAACGATGGCCCCAGATCGCCCTGCGCCAGATCACCGAGATAGGCGGTGTACTGCTCGAACATCGGCAGGTTCAGCCGGTACTGGGCTTCGAGCGCCGCCTTGACCTCGGGTATGACCGCCTTCTCACTGGAGAAGGGGCCGCCCGGTGCCAGGCGCACCAGAAAAAACGTGACAGTGATGACGACCAGAAGTACCGGGATCGACTGCAGCACACGAAAGCCAATAAAACGCCACATGCTATTGCTCTGCCTGCCAATTGCTATCCAGCGACAGGTATTTGTAGTTGACGTAATTCATCAGGTTGGGCGGCTTGCCGCGCACGCTCGGGTGGACCAGGTGATTGCTGGTATAGGTGTAGATGGGGATGATTGGCATCTGCTCCATCAGGCGCGTCTCAGCGGCTTTGAAGATAGCGTAGCGCTGCTCCCGTGATTTGGCGTGCGGCGCTTGTCGCTGCACGAGATCGTCATACACCGGGTCGCAAAACCCGGTGTTGTTGTTGCCGCCATTGCACAGGAACAGGTCGAGGAAATTGTTCGGATCGACGTAATCGCCGATCCAGCCGCGCCGCGCCATCTGGAAGTCCATCTGGTCGACAGAGTCCAGGTAGACCTTCCACTCCTGGTTCGCCAGCGTCACATCGATGTTCAGCGCTTCCTTCCACATCTGCTGCAGCGCCACTGCAATCTTGAGGTGACTCTCACTGGTGTTGTAGATCAGCTCCAGGCCCGGCCAGCCGTCGCCGTCCGGGTAGCCGGCCTCCGCCAGCAGCTGCCTCGCCCGCTCGACATCGTAGTCGAATATCTTGGGTGGCTGGTAGCCGAGTGTGCCGGGTGGCGTGATGCTGTAGGCGGGCACATTGGTGCCGTGCAACACAGAGTCGTTGAGAAGTTCGCGATCGACTGCCAGCGACAGGGCCTGTCGCACGCGCACATCGTCGAGCGGCGGTTTGTTGGTATTGAGGAGATAGAAGTAGGTGCCTAGATAGGGCGCATTGGCATAGGGGCTGTTTTCCATCGCGCGGTACACGGGAATCTTGTCCAGCGGAATGCTGTAGCTGTAGTGCAACTGCCCGACGCGAAACATGCGTTCCTCACTGGAGATATTCTCGGCCGGATAGAACTCGATACCGTTCAGCTTTACCCGATCCCTGTCCCAGTAGGTGTCGCTTTTTTCCACGATGATGCGGCGGTTCAACTGCCATTCTTTCAGCCGGAAGGGGCCGTTGCCGACGATATTCTCGACGCGTGTCCACGGTGTGAAGCGATCGGTCGCCTTGCCGAACTTTTCAATGGTGGGTCGATGCACGGCGTAGGTGCTTTGATGATCCATCAGCTGGATAAAATACGGTGTCCGCGCATTCAACTGTACCTGCAGTGTGTGCGGGTCGAGCGCCTGTACGCCCACTTTCGAAAAATCATCCAGCTTGCCGGTGGCAAATGCCTCGGCGTTCTTCACCGGGTACAGCATGTAGGCATACTGGTTGCCCATGGCGGGATTCAATGCGCGCTGCCAGGACCACACAAAGTCCTCTGCCGTCACCGGGTCGCCGTTCGACCATCTGGCCTCGGGATTGAGGTGAAAAGTAATGGTCCGGCCGTCCTGGCTGATATCCCAGCTCTGTGCAACGCCAGGTTCCGATTCCAGGGTGTAGGGATTTTTGACGGTCAGACCCTCGAACAGCGCGCTGACGATATTGCTTTCGGGGATGCCGGTGACCACATGCGGATCCAACCCCTGCGGTTCGGTGCCGTTGCCGACGTGGAGTATCCCCTCGCGGTTGCCTGTAACAACATTCGACTCGCCACTGCCGCAGGCCAACAGGCTCAGTACGGTGATGACGGGCAGTAGCAATAGCAATGCGCTAAATCGCATAGTGACGGCTTAATCCAGTGATTTGCGGAAGCGCTTGGTCGCGAATGCCAGCATAACGACAGTGAATCCGAGTAGCCAGAGGATATCAGGCAATAATTGCGCAGCGTCAGCGCCGCGCAAAACTACCGCGCGTATCAGGCGCATGTAATGGGTGGCGGGGAGTATCTCGGCAATGTACTGGGCTGGCAGCGGCATGGCGTCAAAGGGGAACATAAACCCACTCAGCAGGATTGACGGCATCAGTACAAAGAATGTCATCTGCATCGCCTGCATCTGGGTCTCGGCCAGCGTGGAGAACAGCAGGCCCAGCGCCAGGCTGGCTGCAATGAAAGGGAGAGTGACTGCAGACAGGCTGACTATCTCACCCTGGAAGGGCACGTTGAATATGAGTCGACCCAACCCCAGAATAATCGTGACCTGCACCAGCCCGACAAAAATATACGGCACCAGTTTGCCTACCATCAGCTCAAGGGGATGGATGGGGGTGGTGATGAGCAGTTCCAGGTTTCCCCGCTCGCGCTCGCGGACCAACGCAACGGCGGTGAACAGTACCAGCGTCATGGTCAGGATGATGGCGGTCAGCCCCGGCACGATGTTCACTTCTGACCGCCGCTCGGGGTTGAAAAACAGTGCCACTTCGAAGGTCGGCGTTGACGTCTGGTACGCCCCGGCGGGAGTCCCGGCCTCCAGGTGCAGCGGCATCGTGCGCAGGCCCAGCAGGGCGGCGCTCACCATGGTGTCGGAGCCATCCACCAGCCACTGCCCCACCGGCTCTCCGCGTGCCACGCGCTGGGCGAGATTCTCTGGCAGCACCAGCGCCGCGCGGACGGTGCCGTCGACAATAGCCTCCTCCGCTTCTGCCGCAGTCGCATAGTGGCCGACGATATCCACCACCTGGGTGACGCGTACCTGTTCCGTGATGAACCGCGCGGCGCCGCTGCCGCTGTTGTCCACCACCGCAATCGGGATGTGGCGAACCATAGTGCTGATGGCGTAGCCAAAGAGTATCAGCTGCATCAGCGGGATCATCACCACCATGGCAAAGGTCACCCGGTCGCGTGATAATTGCTTGAATTCCTTACCGGTAATGGCGCCGATGCGGCGCAGTGAGCTCACGCTTTGTCTCCACCGCTGGTGGAGGCGACAAACACGTCTTCCAGACTCGCAGCGGCGCAGCTCAGCGTCAGTGTGGAGTCAGACAGGTGGCTGCGCAGGTAGCTTGCCGCATCCGCAGTGCCGCGCCGCAACAACACGCGCAGGTGAAGGCCCTGCTGTGCGGCGGAGTGCACCTGAGGCAGGCGCAGTGCCTCCTCCTTGACCTGGCGCAGGTTGTCGCCGGTGACCGCCACCACGCGATCCTCTAGCTGTGCCAGCAGCGCCTGCGGCGTACCCTGGTTGCGCAGGCGGCCTGTTTGCAGGATTGCCAGTTGATGGCAGCGCTCCGCTTCATCCATGTAATGGGTGGAGACCAGGATCGTGGTACCGGCATCGCTGAGGTCGAAGAGCTTTTCCCAGAAGTCGCGCCGGTTTTCCGGGTCGACAGCTGACGTTGGCTCGTCGAGGAACAGCAGCGTAGGGGCGTGCAGCGTCGCCACGGCGAGCGCCAGTCGCTGGCGCTGGCCGCCGCTCATCGCACTGGCGAAGCGGCTGCGCATGTCTCTCAGCGCGTAGCGATCCAGCAGCCCATCGATCCGCGCTTTCGCATCCGCGCCTGCCAGCCCGTGGATTTTGGCCATGAACTGCATGTTCTCCACCACGGTAAGATCGTCGTACAGTGAAAACTTCTGTGTCATATAGCCGATATTGCGGCGCAGTGTTTCGGCCTGTGCCGGGATGTCCAGCCCCAGTACCCGGACATCGCCGCTGGAGGGTGTGAGTAGACCGCAGAGCATACGAATGATGGTGGTTTTGCCGGAGCCGTTGGGCCCCAGAAACCCGTAAATTTGTCCCGTTGGAATGTCCAGGTCAACGCTGTCGACGGCAGTGACGTCAGCGAAGTGCTTGGACAGTTTTTTCGCGTGAATCGCGATCTCAGTCATCGCTGAGCAACACCTGTGCAGGCAACCCGGTGGGTAGCGCTTCGCCGTTTTCAATATCGAACTCTGCCAGATAGACAAGGCGCGCACGGTCGCTGGCGTTGAGGGCGAAATACGGTGTGAATGCGGCTTCCGAGGAGATCCAGCGAAGTGTTCCGGTGAGAGGTTCTGCGATGCCGTCCACGCGGACAGGCCTGCGATCCCCCACGTGCAAGCGCGCCCGCCAGGGCTCTGGCACATACACCCTGGCGTAGGGTGCCGCGTCGGCCAGCAGCACGGCGACCGTTGACCCCATCGTGACGCGTTCGCCGACATGCCACGGCAGGCTGTCGAGGTAGGCATCGCGTGTCGCTACAACGCTGAGATCGGACAACTGTTGTTGTTCGATTGCGAGTTGGGCAGACGCTGCCTGCACCGCCGCTGCGCCCTGGTCCAACTGCTCCTTGCGGGTGCCGTTGGTCAGGCGCAACAACTCTTCGTGGGCGGATTGCAGGGCGGCCTCAGCGGCGTCGCGATTGGCCACGGCGGAATCCAGGTTCGCCGGTGCCGTGAGTTTTTGCTGCAGCATTTTTTTGGTTCGCTTGTAGCTTGCCTGTGCCTCCACCACGGTTGCGCGCGCTCCTGCGACCCGGGCACTCGCGGCGGCGATATCCTCTGCGCGCGCACCATTGCGCAACTCTTCGAGTCGGGCGTTGGCCTGCGCGAGTTCTGCTTTGGCATAGGCGACCCTGGCCAGCTGGCGAGTGTCATCCAGTTGCACCAGCAGCGTGCCGGCAGTCACCATCGTGCCTTCGGGGACGGGTTCCTCTACCAGGATTTCGCCAGCGGTGGCCTTGAGCACAATGCGGTCGCGTTCCAATGTACCCAGCGCTTCGCGCGCGCTGTTATCGTCGCATGCTGCCAGTAGCAGAACTGCAAGGATGATAACCGCGATTCGCATGGGGAGGCCTGCTACTGTGAAGGGTGTCCTGCTGCATTTTTATACGCAGTGCGACGCGCGCTTGCAAGCGCTTCACAGTTGTTTCACCTCTGCCGGGCGCTACCTGCTATTGTGCGCGAAGCAGCGCTGGCTGTGGCGATCGCGTCAGGCCGCTGATTTGCTGTGGGCTTGTACAGCCGGGCCGGTGTAGCGGGCGCGAGGACGAATGAGGCGGCTGTCGCTGCGGAATTCCAGAAAGTGGGCGATGTAGCCGTACACGCGCGACATTGCGAACATCGCGGTAAAAAAGTGTGTGGGTATGCCCAGGCTGTGGAATACCGCGCCCTTGTAGAACTCTACGTTGGCCCAGATTTCCTTGTCCTTTTCTGCGAATGCACGCTGGCAGGCTTCCTCCACCGCGATCAATGTGGCGAGCAGGTTTTTGCTCTCGGCATCCTGGCATAACTCCACTGCCATGGGCTTCAGTATCTTCGCGCGCGGGTCGACGGTGCGATACTCCCGGTGGCCCATGCCCATGATCTTCTCCTTGTTCGCCAGGCAGTTGGTGACGTAGGCCTCTGCTTTGTCCGGGCTGCCTATCTCAATAGCCATCTCCAGTGCCGCCTGGTCAGCGCCTCCGTGCAGTTTGCCAAACAGTGTGCCGATGGAGGCGGAAATGCTCGATTGGATAGGGGCGAGAGAGCTCGCGCAGACGCGCCCTGCAAAAGTGCCGCAGTTGAAGCTGTGTTCCATTTGCAGTATCTGGGCGGCGTCCAGCATGCGCCTTTGCTCCTCGCTTGGGGCGCTGCCGCTGAACATCGTGAGAAAGTTTTCGTGGAAAAGTTTGCCGGGCTCTGGCGCCAGGATCACCTTGTTCTGCGACAGGCGATAGTGCGCGGCCACCAGCGCGGAAATCTTGGCGGCCAGAAACAGGCCGTGTTCCGCGTCTGTGCCCACGTCCAGCTGCATCTCCTCGGGCAGGGTGAGCAGGGGCACGAGGCCTTGCAGCATCAGCATCGGGTGCAGATCTCGCGGCACCTGTTTGAGCAGGTCGATTTCAGCGTGGCTGAGGCGGCTGTAGCGACACATGAAGGCTTTCAACCGGCTTTTTTGCTGCTCATCGGGCAGCTCGCCAAACAGCACCAGCCACACGACATGGAGGAAGGGTACGGCGACGAGATCATTGATGTCGATGCCGCGGTAGCTGAGCAGGCCGACGTCGCCCTGTACATCTGAAATTGCGGTTTCACCGACGATGATGCCAGCGAGGTCGTTTGAAAATACGGGTTCTTGTGAGGACATAGCGTTTACTCAAATTTGGTACTTTTTCACATTATAGGCTGGACACTGGAATCAGTTGAGTTAATTATACTTATCAATGTATTAGGAAAGTTAATATGCGACTGGAAAACAGTGAGTTGCGGGCCTTTCGAGCGGTGATTGAAGAAGGCGGTTTCAAGCGCGCGGCGGAGTCCCTGCATATCAGCCAGTCTGCTGTCAGCCAGGCCGTCGCCGGTCTTGAGTTCAAACTGGAAGCGCCACTGGTACAGCGGGGTAAAGAGCTGCGCCTGACCGATGTCGGCAAGCGCCTGTTCGAGCACGCGGTGGATGTCCTGCGCGATGAGCAGCAGACACTCGAGGACATTCTGCAGTTGAAGCAAGGCAAAACCGAGACCCTGAGCCTGGCGCTCAGCGCCTCGCTCAACCGCTTCTATGCACCTACATTAATAAGCGCTTACTATCAGGAGAACCCTCGTACCTGCATGAAAGTTGCGGAGATGCCATCGCGTAGTATTATCTCTGCCGTGCTTTCGGGTAATGTGGAACTGGGTCTGGGCCCGTTCCAGAAAGACATGGCGCCGTTCCATACTGTGCCCCTGTACCGGGATTCGCGCCACCTGGTGGTGAGTCCAAAACACGCGCGGTATGAGGATATGATCAATGGTGATGAGAGGGCGCTCAAGCTGACGCCGCTGATTGCCTCAGCGCTGGATAATCCGGATATGCGCCCCTCAATCCAGCGCCTGCGTGACCAGTTCAGCAGTGTGTGGGAGGTCAGCAGTCTCTCGCTGCGTATCTATATGGTGGCCGAGGGTATGGGCGTCACGTTCATCGACCGAAAATTGCTGAAGGAGCATCCGAGTTGCGCCGATTTCCGTATCATGGATGACGTGTCGTTCGGACGCATCGATAAACAAGTGGGTATCTACTATCGCGCGCGCAGCAACCTGAGCGACAGCGCGACCAACTTCATCGCGCTGTGCCAGCGCTACTGGAAACTGTAATGACACACAGTGGGAATGGAGCCACGCTCAATGACAGCCACGCTGCGCAACAGTAACCTGAAAAAACTGGGTGAACACCCGTTTGACGTGCTGGTTGTCGGCGGCGGGATCAACGGCGCTGTCGCCGCAGCTTCGCTGGCCGGTCGCGGTGTCAGGGTGGCACTGATAGACCGGGGTGATTTTGCCGGTGGTGTCAGCTCCAACTCCTCCAATCTGGCCTGGGGCGGCATCAAGTACCTTGAGAGCCTGGAATTCCTGCTGGTCAACAAGCTGTGTCGATCGCGAAATCGCCTGATGCGCGCATACCCTTCCACCGTCAAGGAGATCCGTTTCCTGACGACCATCCAGCGCGGTTTTCGTTTCCCGCCTTTTTTCGTGTTTTTGGGCAGTGTGCTGTATTGGGTAATGGGGCGTTTCAAGACTCGCGCGCCGCGCTTCTTTAGCGCTCGTACGATCGAAAATGCGGAGCCCGTGGTGAATACCGGCAAGGCGGCCGGGGGCCTGGAGTATTCAGACTGCTATCTGTACGACAATGACGCCCGTTTCGTATTCAACTTCATCCGCAAGAGCCTCAACTTCGGCTGTATTGCCGCCAACTATGTCGAGTCGATCGACACCCGTCGAGAGCGCGATCACTGGCTGACCACGGCGCGGGATGAAATTAGCGGCGAGCAGTTGCAGATACGCTCAACGGCGATTATCAATGCCTGTGGTCCATGGGTCGATACGCAGAACCAGATCGCCGGAGAGCACACCGAATACCATCACCTGTTTTCCAAGGGCGTTCATCTTATTGTTGACAGAATCACCGATAACAAGCGCGTACTGACGTTCTTTGCCAGTGACGGGCGTTTGTTCTTTTTGATACCGATGGGACCGAAAACCTGTATCGGCACCACGGATACCCAGGTGCTGTCCCCCGATGTCACCGTGACAGATGAGGATCGCGATTTCGTATTGAGCAATGCCAATGCACTGCTTGACCTGGACCCGCCGCTCACGCGGCAGAGCATCATTGCCGAACGGGTGGCTGTGCGGCCGCTCGCGATCAAGGGCGAGGGCGGCGAGGCCGATTGGGTGCAGCTTTCGCGCAAGCATGTCATCGAGGTCGATGAAGTGCGACAACATTTGAGCATCTTCGGCGGTAAGCTTACTGATTGCCTGAATGTAGGAGACGAAGTTGCCGAGTGGATTGCCCGTCTGGGTATCGATGTGCCACAGAGAGAAAACCGCTGGTATGGTGAACCGGGCGCCGAGTTGCGGGATGAGTTTATGCTGCAGGCGAAATTAATGGACCTCGACGCACTGACCGATCCCTCGTCCTCGGAGCCATTGTCGGAACGCTTCTGGCGTCGCTATGGCGAGAGTGCGTTTGGCCTGCTCGAGCGCATTCGCGAAGACGAGAGTTGTGCCAGCCTGTTGCTTGAGAATGCCGAGTACACGCGCTGTGAAATTGAGCTGGCCGCCCGGCGAGAGATGATAGTCAAACTGGAGGACTTCATGCGGCGGCGCTCCAAGATTGAACTGGTGGTGCGAAACGAGGACATCGCCGCTGCCCCTGGCCTGCGTGAAGCCTGTGAAATCCTGTTCGGAGCGGATGCCGAAGCGCGGCTGCAGGAGTATCTGCAGGCGCAACGGCGGTAGCGGCCCCTCGTTTATACCCGGGCAGATGCCCGCTGTGCACCCGCGCTATAACTTGGGTTGAGTGCCGTGTGTGCCGAGATAGTGTGAGCTCAGTTTGGGGCGCTCTTCCAGTACATCGTTGATTTCATAGATGCGCTCGTAGTTGGTTTCCTTGATCAGCCACTTGCCATCCACCTTCAGGTAGCGATCCCAGTAAAGCGCGGTGCCGTGGGTTTTCACATTGTGGTTGAGGATCCACATATTGTCCGCCAGATACCACAGCGCGGTCGCCTCGGTTTCGCTCAGGATCTGGATTTCAGGGTGGTGCGCGTTGTGCTGGCCGACCGCTTCGGAGCTGAAAGATTTGCCGATGTTGGTGACGTACTCTTCTCTGCCCTGCAGTTTCCACTCATAGTGACCGCCGCGAAAATGCACGGTGACATCCTCGTGGAACAGTGTCCCCAACTCCTCCAGATTCGCAGTGTCCACGCATCGGAAGTAGGCGTACTTCACCTGTTTGATGGCCTCGATATCCATCAGTCGCTGGATGTCCTTGCGCAATTCCTCTATACCGCCCTCACTCGCTTGCAGGGGCAGGCCATCCTTAATACCCAGATTGGTTTTATTCAATACCTGACGTTCGCTCATGGTGCGTTCCTTATAAATCTTCTAAAAACGGATAAATACTGGAAAATTGCCAATTGATGATAGGTTGTGGATAGCGACTGTGACAGCCTCACAGCAACTGCCTGGTGCATTGTACCGGTTTGGTCCAGTTATTTGATCTGTATCTCGACGAGTGCCGACCGCAATTTCGCGTGGTCTGCGTACCCCAAAACATATAAAACACTGGCGAGGCACTCCCGGTCTTTTTTTGGCCGCTACTGGACACTGTATTGGAGTACACTTGAGCCCGCCAAGGCTGAAGGTAGTGAAGAAAACATTAACGCAGCATTTGACACGGCTTTTGGTCTGCCCAGGGAGCGCATCGACAATGAACTGCTATGAACACTGAGAGTACATCGCCCATGGGATTGTTTGAACGCTACCTGTCGCTTTGGGTGACGCTGTGCATCGCCGCCGGTGTAGGGCTGGGGGTGATACTGCCCGACCTGTTCAAAATAGTTGCCGGTATCGAGTACGCCAGCGTCAATCTCGTGGTGGCGGTTTTTATCTGGGTGATGATCTACCCAATGATGGTGAATGTGGACTTCGCCTCGCTGAAGGACGTGGGCAAAAAACCCAAAGGTCTGTGCATCACACTGGTCGTCAACTGGCTGATCAAGCCCTTTACCATGGCCGCGCTCGGCATTCTTTTCTTCGAGTATGTGTTTGCCGGGCTTGTCGATCCACAGACGGCGAAAGAGTATATCGCCGGCATGATATTGCTGGGTGTTGCGCCCTGTACCGCGATGGTCTTTGTCTGGAGCCAGCTGGTGCGCGGCGATGCCAACTACACGCTGGTACAGGTTTCCATCAACGATATCATTATGGTGTTTGCGTTTGCGCCTGTTGCCGCGTTTCTGTTGGGGGTCACCGATATTGTCGTCCCGTGGGAAACGCTGCTGCTGTCCGTTGTGCTGTATGTGGTCATTCCGCTGGTCGCCGGGTATATCACGCGGCGCTCCTTGGACAGCTCGGGCGATCATCAGCGTATAGCCAGCTTTACCGCAACGGTAAAGCCTATCTCTGTGATGGGGCTGTTGGCGACCGTGGTGTTGCTGTTTGGGTTTCAGGCTCAAACCATAATTGATAAACCTGTGGTGATCGCGTTGATCGCTATCCCGCTACTTATCCAAAGCTACGGCATTTTCGCCATCGCTTACAGCTGGGCCTACCTGTGGCGAGTGCCATTCAGTACGGCCGCGCCCGCTGCACTCATTGGCACATCCAATTTCTTTGAACTGGCGGTCGCTGTCGCTATCAGTCTGTTTGGCTTGAATTCCGGTGCTGCCCTCGCCACCGTGGTGGGTGTGTTGGTTGAAGTTCCTGTGATGCTCTCTCTGGTCGCTCTGGCGAATGCCACGCGGCATCGATTTGCAGAGTGACCCGTTCCAGCACTCGCCAAAGGCTGGTAAAAACGAAGGGTTATTGGCGTATCCCATAGTGGTCAGCAGTTTGATCGAGCGCTGTTGCCAGCATGGCCACCAGGTTATCGATCTCTTTGTGATTGCAGATCAGTGGCGGTGCCGTGATCATCGCGTCGCCGGTCTGGCGCACCATCAGGCCAGCGGCATTGGCCCGGTTTCGGCAGTACACCGCTGCTTCAGCGTGCGGCGCCAGACGCTCCCGGGAATGTTTGTCGCGCACCAGTTCAACGGCGCCGAGCATGCCGAGGCCGCGCACTTCGCCCACGATGCGATGGTCGCGCAGCGTGCGCAGGCGCTGCTGGAAATACGGGGCCAGGTTGCTGGCGGTCTCTTCCACTATCTTCTTTTTGCGCAATAGATTCACGGTGGCGATACCCGCGGCGCAGGCCGCCGGGTGACCTGAGTAGGTCAGGCCATGCGCGAACTCACCCTCATGGCTGAGCAGGACATCGGCAACCTTGTCGCCGACCATCACGCCGCCCAGTGGCTGATAGCCATTGGTCACTGCCTTGGCAAAGGTCATCAGGTCCGGTTCCACGTTGTAAGTCTGGCAGCCAAACCAGTTGCCGGTGCGACCGAAGCCGCAAATCACCTCGTCCATGATCAATAGAATGTCGTGCTGCTGGCAGATGCGCTTGATCTCGGGCCAGTAGGAATCCGGCGGTATGATCACGCCACCAGCGCCCTGCACGGGCTCGGCGATAAACGCCGCTACTCGTGCCTCGCCCAACTCTGCAATTTTCTGTTCCAGTTCCCGGGCGACCCGAATGCCGTATTCCTGCGGATCTTCGTCACCACCTTCCCCAAACCAGTACGGTTGGTTGATGTGGTGGATATAGTCCAGGCGGGCGGTCTGCTGGTGCATGGCGGTCATACCGCCCAGTGACGCCGCCGCAATAGTCGAGCCGTGGTAGGCATTCTTGCGACTGATGACGAGATTTTTCCCGGGCAGGCCCAGCAGGGCGTAATAGCGTTGCACGAGGCGCAGATTGGTGTCGTTGGCCTCGGAGCCGGAGTTGGTGAAGAACACATGGTTAAACTGGGCGGGTGTCACTTCCACCAGGGCGCGCGCCAACTCCACCGCGGGTTCGCTGGCACACTGGAAAAAGTTATTGTAGTAGGGCAATTCCTGCAGCTGCCTGTAGATAGCATCCTTGATGCTGGTCTGGCTGTAGCCCAGGTTGCAGCACCACAAACCCGACATACCATCGAGCATCCTGTTGCCGTCACTGTCGTAAATGTAGACATGTTCCGCGTGCGCTATAATACGGCCCCCGTCGCGACTGTGTTTGCGCAGGTCGGTAAAAGGGTGCAGGTAATGCGCCTTGTCCAGTTGGCGCAACTGCTCGGTGTCCAGCTTGGTGGCCATGCAGGGTTTCTCCGTGACGTTGGCGCCGCACCATTGAGCCATTGTAGATGACGGGCGACGATGTGTTTATCTGCGCTGTGCGGTCAGATAGTGTGGCATATTAGCGCTGCGATCAGATTACGCCTAAAGTGGCGTTCTCGTAATGAATATACTTTCTTG
>TARA_R110002124_G_scaffold114535_54_pt1 | contig 18272 bp, 17 predicted proteins | sample TARA_R110002124 | Tara Oceans TARA_R110002124 (sample SAMEA4397445) | marine metagenome | biome: Polar Biome; feature: [SRF] surface water layer (ENVO:00010504); material: water (ENVO:00002006), including particulate matter (ENVO:01000060) such as... | depth 5 m | reverse complement strand
CGACGCCGGCGGGTCGGGTCGAGAAATTCAAGACCTATGCACCTGACGCCACCTGGGTGATGTCGGAGGTCCTCGAAGCAGCGCGACTGCTGAAATCGCCCGAAGAAATCGCCTTGCACCGCGAGGCGGCCCGCATTTCCGACGCCATGGTCGAGGCCGGGCTCAAGCTGATCCGCGATGCCATCGCGTCGGGCTCGCCCCTGCCGACCGAAGCCGAACTGGCCAGTCACGTCACCCGCTTCGGCGTCTCCACCATGTATGCCGAGCATGAGGACGTCGTGGTCGGCCAGATGCTCGCTGGCGGCCTTGTCTATACCGGCAAGAATGCCGCCTTTCCCCATGGCCTGCCATCGGCCGAGCGTGTCAAGCCGGGCGAGACCTTCATCCTGTCGCTGGGCTGCGCTGTGGGCGGTCGTTTCGCGGAGAGCGAGCGCACCTTCGTCATGGGGCAGCCCAGTGACGAGCAGCGCCGCTATTTCGATATCGCCACCCGCGCCCAGCAGACCGGCGTCGAAGCGCTGACCGCAGGACGCCCCTGTTCGGAGGCCAACCGGATCTGCATCGACGTGATCAGGGACGCCGGCATGGGGCAGTTTCTGCGCCATCGCATGGGCCACGGGATCGGCCTCTGGCTGCACGAGCCGCCCTGGATCGCCGATGGCGACGACAGCCCGCTGCAGCCGGGCATGATCGTCTCCTGCGAGCCCGGTCTCTATATCCCCGGTCATGGCGGCTATCGCATTTCCGATACCGTGCTGATCACCGAGACCGGTCCGGAGCGCCTGACCAACCATCCCCGCACCATCGATGAATGCATCATCGGCTGAGCCGCATTAAAGGAGAACTGCAATGGATGTGACCATTAATGGCGCACGCCTGAACGTCGAAGTCCTCGGGGGCGACGACACGGCCAAGCCGGTCATGATCGTCCACCATGGCGCGCCGGGCCTGGGCAGCCATGCCGAGCCCAAGGCGTCGTTCGGCCCCTTTGCCGACACCTATCGTGTGGTCGTGTTCGACGCCCGCGGCAGCGGCGCCTCCGAGGACAAGGCCCCCTTTACCCATGAGCAGTGGGCGGCCGATGTCGACGCCATCCGCGAGTGGATCGGCGCCGAGCAGATCATCATGGCCGGGGGTTCCTATGGCGGCTTCATCTCGATGGAATATGCCATCCGCTATCCCGACCGGGTACTGGCCATGGTGCTGCGCGATACCTCGGCCGACAATGCCCATCGCGAACTGTCCCGGGCCAATGCCCTGGCCTCGCCGCGCATCGAGGTCGACCTCGATCTCTTCAACCGCATCATGGCCGGCACCACGCGCGACAATGCTGACCTCAAGGCCGCCTGGGCCCATATCCTGCCGCTCTATGACCACGACCTCGACATGGCAAAGGTGCAGTCTCGCATCGAGAATACGCCCTATCACTATGCGACGCACAATTTCGCCTTCGCTGTGAACCAGGAGAATTACGACCTCAAGCCGCAATTGCCGACCATCAAGGTGCCCACGCTGATCACCGTGGGCCGGCACGACTGGATCACGCCCGTCTCCGCCTCCGAGACGATCCACCGTCTCATCGCCGGCAGCGAACTGGTCATCTTTGAAAACTCCGGCCACGCCCCACAGGTGGAAGAAGCCCCCAAATTCCAGGCGACCGTAAGGGAGTTCCTCAAACGCGCCCTCGGCAAAGCCGACCAATAACCTGCCATTTCGCCGTCATTTGCATGAGCCGGATCCCGTCTCACAATGTCTGGCGCATGCCGGGGATGGCGATGCCGCCATCCCCGGCGGGCTCTGCCCAGTGATGAAACTGGCATCATCGGAGGCGAGCCAGGCGGCGACATTGCCGATGTCCTGGGGCCGGCCGATCCGCTTGAGCGGGGTGGGGGCGGACAGGGCAGCGATGATGGAGCCACCGTCAAGGCTGCGGAACATATCGGTGTCGATGATGCCGGGCAGCAGCGTATTGACGCGGATATTGTGCGGCCCCGCTTCAACAGCCACCGCCAGGGTAAGGGCCTCCATCGCCCCTTTGCTTGCGGCATAGGCGGTTGTGCCAACAAGGGTCGTTCTGCCGGTTTTTGACCCGCGTCAAGATCATCCCTGGAAAAGCGGCCACTATCCCTCCAGTAGCAATGGAGGTTCATTATGAGGCATTTGGCCCGGCTTGTGATACTTGCAGCCTTATCCGTGCTCGGCGGCGCAGCAGCGCAGGCCGAGGAGGCGTCACTGGCGTTTGGTGGCGATCAGTATGCCGCCGGCCAGATGGCCAACATAAGCGGTCCTGTCGGCCATGACGCATTTGCTGTTGGCGGCGACGTCGGGCTTGCCGGTCCGGTGACGGGCGATGCGCACCTGGCCGGCTTTGACGTACACCTTGCCGCTCCGGTCACCGGCGATGTCTACGCCGCTGGATTTTCGGTGAATGCGGACGCCAGCATCGGCGGAGATCTGACCGCCCTGGGCAATATGGTCACCGTTCATTCAAGTGCGCCCGTGAGCGGGAATACGCGCTTGGCGGCAGCCAATGTGACACTGGACGCGCCGGTGTCAGGCGCCGCGCTGATCACAGCCAGGAGGTTGACGCTCAATGCGCCCGTGACGGGTGACCTCAGCTTTTATGGCGAGGATCTGAGCTTTGGACCCCGAGCCCGCGTGGATGGGCAACTGCACATCCACGCGCCCAAGGACATTTCCGTTCCATCTTCGGTGGCTGCGGCCGACCGCGTGCATTACCAGCTTCTGGAGCAATCCGACTATGTCGGGGAAGCCGGCAGGTCTGCAACAACCGTGCTCGGCCGGTTCTGGCCGATGTTCTGGACCGTGGTAGCGTGGTGGCTTGTGCTGGTGCTGGTCGGCGCTGCCTTCATCGCGCTGCTGCCCGGCACTGTATCGGCCATGCACACGGCGTCACGACATCGCCCCTTCGGCAGGCTTGGACTGGGATTTGTGGCCTTCGCGGCCGTGCTGGGCCTGGTGCCGGCGCTGGCGTTGACGATCGTCGGATTGTTTCTGGTGCCCATTGTCCTGGTATTGGTCTTCCTCGCCTGCAGCCTGGCGTACCTGTCCGGCGCCTTCTTCATCGGCCTGCGGATCGCCAGCGCCTTCGTCGACACGAACACAAATCTGCGGCGTCTGGTCGTACTGGCTGCCGCTCTTGTTGTTGCCGCTCTGGCCGGCATGATTCCCTTTATCGGCTGGTTGATCACCTTGGGCATCATCGCCTTTGGCTTTGGCATCGCGACTGCGGCCACGCTGCAGCGCTGGTCGCCAGCGGAGGTTGAGCCGTCCGGCGTGGCAGCCGCATTGCCTGAATAGCCATGCCAGACCAGGCGTCCGGCCATAGCCCAATCGATCGCCACTGCCAACGCCGGTCCGTGCAGCTGATCTGCAGCCATTTTCATGAGGTACGACATGTTCTTTCTTGGGCTTGCAGTCGATTATGACGGCACGATTGCACAGGACGACCGCGTCTCCGAAGCCACCATTGCCGCGCTGCAGCGTGTCAAGGACAGTGGCCGGCGGCTGGTGCTGGTGACGGGCCGGCGGCTTGAGGCGGTCATCGAGGCTTTTCCGCAATACCGGCTCTTCGATCGCCTCGTTGTCGAGAACGGCGCCGTGCTGCACGCGCCGGCGGACGATCGCACAGAGGTGCTGTCCCCTGCCCCCGATCCGCGGTTGGTCGAGCTTGTGCGCTCGCGCTCATCGGCGCCGATAGAGGTTGGTCGGTCAATTCTGGCAGGCTGGGAGCCCGACCAGGCCATTTTTCTCGAGGCGGTGCGCCAGCTGGGACTGGAAATGCAGATCGTCTTCAACAAGGGCGCGTTGATGCTGCTGCCTGCCGGAGTCAACAAGGCATCCGGCCTGCGAACCGCGGCGCTGGAACTGCAAATTCGAACCTCGAGCTTTGTCGGCATCGGGGATGCCGAAAACGACCACTCCTTTCTGGCGATCTGCGGTTGTTCCTGCGCCACGGCAAACGCGGTACCTTCGCTGAAGCGCGAAGTCGATATCGTCACCCCTGACGATCACGGTGCCGGCGTGCAATGGCTGGCCGATCAGCTGCTGCAGCTCGACCGCAAGATCGTGCCCGACGACCGGCGCGGCCTGCCGATCGGCACCACCGGCCCGGGCGACGTCCTGCGCTTGTCGCAACACGGCGGCAATGTTCTGATCGTTGGTCCGTCGGGAACGGGCAAATCCTCGCTGGCCACGTTGATCTGCGAGGCGGCTTTGCACCGTGAATTGGGATATGCTGTCATCGATCCGGAAGGCGATTACGCCCAGCTGGCCGGAGCCAGCATCGTTGACCTCGCCCTGCCGGGCTGGGGCGTGACCGATTTCGGCGCCCTGCTCAGTTCCCAGGTCAATCCGGTCCTGATGCTGCGCGGTCTGCCGCAACACCAGCGCAGCGAAATGCTGGCACTCGGCGTGGCAATGGTACTGACCAACAGCTTGAGCAGCGGGCATCCCGGCTTTCTGATTGTCGACGAGGCCCATGAAGGCCTGGCAGGCTCAAGATCACTGTCCGTGAACGACGGCCCCTGTGTGGTTGTTCTGACCCTGCGGCCAGAGCTGGTATCGTCCGACGTCCTGCAAACAATCGGAACCGTCATCGCCTTCGGTACGCACGCCCCTCGCCTGCTGGCCCAGTTCGCCAGGCTGACCGGTATCACGATTGCCGAGACCACGGCCAAGGGCCCTGCCCCGCCTGCGCTGATGTGGCGCCGGGGCAGGCCCAGCATGGGGCTGTGGCCTTACTCTCCCAAGAGCCGCCACATTCGCCACGCCGGCAAATATGCCACCGGCGATGTTGGCCGCGAGCGCAGCTTCTATTTCAGGGGGCCCGACGACAGATATCTGGTACCAGCGCGCAATCTCTTCGAGTTCATCACGGTGGCCCGTCAACTGCCCCTTGAGGTATGGTCGCATCATCTGCGCAATGGCGACATATCGCGGTGGTTCAACAGCGTCATCCGGGACGCCCAGCTGGCGGAAACGGCCGCGACATTGGCTGCTGCGGAGCGTCAGGAAGACGCGAGCAGCCTTGAGGAAATCAGCCATCTGATCGGCGAACGCTATTGTGTGCCGCCACTGCCGGTATCGCACCATCCCCAGGACAAGGACGCAGGATCGACGAAAGGCAGCTAGCAGGTCTGGCCATCAATCCGGGAACGGGCCTTTCGACCCGTCCCGCGTACAGGACTCGTCAGGCGATGCCAAGGTGGTCTTCCACCTGCTTCACCCCTGGCGCGGACCAGGCTGCGCGCTCGGCGACGTAACGGTCGGACCACACCTTGACCTTGCCTTCCAGCGTTACCTTGCCGTCCGCTACCTTCACCTTGATGCCGTCCGCCTCGACTTCGGCATTGCGCTTGAGGGCGTTCTCGATACGCGATTTGACGTCCACCGACGTGGCTCGGGGCGTTACGGCGATCTGATTGTAAACCCCCGTGATGCCCTGCATGTCGCGCACGGCGCGATAGGCGCTGTCCTTCTGGTACTGCCACTCGACGGCGCCGGTCAGGGTGACATAGCCCTTTTGCACCTTCACTTTGATGGCCTCGGCGGGAACGAAGGCATTCCAGTGAATGAGGTCGGCGGCGCGCTTGGCAAGAACGTCGTCCGCCGTGGATTTCGACCCCGCGGGTCGGACCTCGATTTCCTCGGCCAGACCGCGGACGCCCTTGAGACGGCTGACGATTTCCTCGATCTTGGTCTTTTGACCATAGGTCGGCACGTGACCGGTCAGGGTTACAATGCCGTTTTCGACAGCGACGCCGATGTCGGCCGCATCGATGCTGGGTTCAAACTCAAGCTCGTCATTGATGAGCTGCTTTAGGGTGATATCGGACATCTCAATCTCCTGTTTGGCGGCGTCTGGACGCCGGCAGGATCAATCTATTGGTGGCGCCCGGCACAAGGCTTGACGCCGATCAAATCCTGCGTGGACGGCCGGCGCTACATCCGCTGGTCTGCGACGGCCTTCCCCACCCACCACGCCGGCCGACCCGGCAGATCGCAGGCCGAGTTGATCGGCGTCAATTTGTTCAGGCGCCGGGCCTGCGATAGTGGCGTGCCCTTCCGGCGCACTCGGAGCTCTGATGACGGACCTGATCCTCACGCTCAACGGTGGCTCATCCAGTCTCAAATTCGCGGCCTATGATGCGGATACGACGTTGCGTGTGATGCGCGGCGAATTCGCCAATCTGGGGCAGGAGAACGCCAGTTTTCGGACGGAAGTCGGCGATCTGCCGCAGCGTATCGACCCGCTCGGGTCGCTGGACCACCGCGCCGCCACGCGACACCTGTTGACCTGGCTGGCCGGCGGCGCAGCATCCATTCGCGCCATCGGGCACCGCCTGGTGCACGGCGGGCCCGACCAGCACGCTCCGGCGTTGATCGATCCGCCGCTGCTTGCCCGGCTGCAGGCCCTTCGCGAATGGGCGCCGGCGCACCTGCCGGCGGAGCTATCCATCATCGACATCTGCCGCGAGCATTTTCCCGATCTGCCGCAGGTGGCCTGTTTCGACACGGCCTTTCACCGCACCATGCCGGCGGTCGCCCGACGAATTGCGATCCCGCGACGGCTGGCACTCAAGGGCATCGAACGCTTCGGCTTCCACGGCCTGTCCTATGCCTATCTCGTGGACGAGCTCGCCCGTCAGGCCGGCCCGGAAGCAGCCGCGGGACGGCTGGTGCTGGCGCATCTGGGCAGCGGCTCGAGCCTGGCGGCAGTCAAGGCGCGGCAAAGCATCGACACGACGATGGGGTTTTCCACGGCCGGCGGCATTCCCATGGCGACCCGCAGCGGCGATCTCGATCCTGGCCTGATGCGCCATCTGGCGCAGACCGAAGGGATGGACGTGCAGGCCTTCAACAGCATGGTCAACACCGCGTCAGGCCTGCTCGGCATGTCCGAGATCAGCGGCGACGTGCGCGAGCTGCTCCGGCATGAAGCCAGCGATCCTCGGGCCACCGAAGCGCTCGACACCTACGGCTATCGCATCCGTCAGGCCATAGGCGCGCTGGCAGCAGCGCTGGGCGGAATCGATACATTGGTCTTTACCGGCGGTGTCGGCCAGAACGCGCCAGCCATTCGCAGCCGCGCCTGTGGCGGGCTCGAGTTCCTGGGCATCACGCTCGACCCGGCCGCCAACGCCATCGGCGGACCCATCATCTCCACCCGGGGCAGCTCCGTCACTGTGCGGGTGATCGAAACCGACGAGGAAGCCGTGATCGTCAGCATCGTGCAGCAGATGCTGGCGGGCGGCGTAACCAGCCAGGAGACCGCACCGCATGACTGACCCGCTGAATGTCACCGAACTGGACCTCATCGACCGCTACTGGCGCGCCGCCAATTATCTTGCAGTGGGGCAAATCTATCTTCGCGACAATCCGCTGCTGACCGAACCGCTGACCCTCGACCACGTCAAGGCCCGGCTGATCGGCCATTGGGGAACCACGCCGGGGCTCAATTTCATCTATGCCCATCTCAACCGGCTGATCGGCCAGCACGAGCTCAACATGCTGCTGGTTTGCGGGCCGGGACACGGCGGCCCCGGCATCGTCGCCAACGCCTATCTGGAGGGCACCTACAGCGAGCTCTACCCGGCCATCAGCCGGGACAGCCGCGGCCTGCGGGAGCTGTTCCGCCAGTTCTCCTATCCGGGCGGCATATCCAGCCATGTCGGCGCCGACATCCCGGGATCGATCCATGAAGGGGGTGAGCTGGGCTATAGCCTCATGCATGCCTATGGCGCGGCTTTCGATAATCCCGATCTATTGGTCGCTTGCGTCGTGGGGGATGGTGAAGCCGAAACCGGCGCGCTGGCCACCAGCTGGCATTCCAACAAGTTCCTCAACCCGGCACGCGACGGCGCCGTGCTGCCGATCCTGCATTTGAATGGCTACAAGATCGCCAGCCCCACTGTTCTGTCGCGCATCCGTCACGACGAGCTGGACGCCCTGCTGCGCGGCTATGGCTACGCGCCCATTTTCGTCGAGGGTACCGAGCCGCAGGCCATGCACCAGGCCATGACGGCTGCCCTGGCGCAGGCGCACGCGTCCATCGTCGGCATCCAGAGCGCGGCACGGAGCGGCGACACGGCTACCCGTCCGGCCTGGCCGATGATCGTGCTGCGCTCGCCCAAGGGGTGGACCGGACCGGTGGTCGACGGCATCCCGACCGAGGGCTCCTGGCGCTCCCACCAGGTGCCGCTCAGCGGTCTTGCCGAAACGCCCGGACATCTGGCCGTGCTGGAAAACTGGATGAAGAGCTACCGGCCCCAGGAGCTGTTCGACGCCCAAGGGCAGCTGCTACCCGAACTGGCCGCCCTCGCCCCCAGCGGCAGCCGCCGGATGAGCGCCAATCCACATGCCAATGGCGGCATGCTGCTCCGTGACCTGCAGATGCCGGCACTGGATCGATATGCCTTGCCCGTGCCGACGCCGGGAACGGTGAAGGGCGAGGCTACCAGACACGCTGGTGCCTTTCTGCGCGATCTGATTGCCGCCAATCGCGACAATTTCCGCCTGTTCGGCCCCGACGAAACCGAGTCCAACCGCTTGGGCGCCGTTTTCGAGGTCACCGATCGCACCTTCATGGACGACATCCACCCCGCCGACCGGCAACTGGCGCAAGATGGCCGGGTGATGGAGATCCTGAGCGAGCACATGTGCCAGGGCTGGCTCGAAGGCTATCTGCTGACCGGGCGGCATGGGCTGTTTTCCTGCTACGAGGCCTTCATCCACATCGTGGATTCCATGGTCAACCAGCACGCCAAGTGGCTCAAGGTCAGTCACGAAGTACCCTGGCGCAAGCCAATCGCCTCGCTCAACTACCTGCTGACCTCCCATGTCTGGCGTCAGGACCACAATGGTTTCAGCCATCAGGATCCCGGCTTCATCGACCATGTGGTCAACAAGAAGGCCAGCGTCGCGCGCGTCTATCTGCCGCCCGATGCCAACACTTTGCTATCGGTACTCGATCACTGCCTGCGCAGCCGCAACTACATCAACGTCATCGTGGCGGGCAAGCAGAACCAGGCACAGTGGCTGGACCGCGACGCGGCCATCGGTCATTGCCGCAAGGGGATCGGTGTATGGGAATGGGCTTCGAGCTGCGGCACCGATCGACCCGACGCGGTCATCGCGTGTGCCGGCGACGTGCCCACGCTGGAGGCGCTCGCGGCAACGCAGCTGCTGCTGCAGCATTTTCCCGATCTCAAGCTGCGCCTGGTGAACGTGGTCGACCTGATGGCGCTGCAGGCGCCCAGCCAGCACCCGCACGGGCTGGACGACCGCGTCTTCGACGCGATGTTCACCCCCGGCGTTCCCGTCGTCTTTGCCTATCACGGCTACCCGGCTCTCATTCATCGGCTGACCTATCGCCGGCGCGGCCATGCCGACTTCCACGTCCACGGCTATCAGGAGGAAGGCACGACCACCACGCCGTTCGACATGACCGTGCTGAACGGCCTCGATCGTTTTCACCTCGCCCTGTCTGTGGTCGACCATGTGGAGAGCCTGGCCGGGCAAAGGGACGCCCTTGCCGGGATCATTGCGGCTAAGTTGGCGGAACACAGGGCCTATATCCGCGCCAATGGCGACGACATGCCCGAAATCCGCGACTGGACATGGTCTCTCCCCGCCCGAGCCGGACAGCATGGCATTGGCGCGCCGGAGGAGGAGAGATGACCACGCAGCATGACAGTATGAGTGCACTTGAGCCATCGGGACAACCGCCAACGCCCGGCGACGCCGCCGCGCCATGTTGCCGGTTTGCCTTGGCCAGGGCCTTGGGAGAATTTCGCCACAGCGTCTCGGGCCGTGTGGTGGACGGTTCCGTCACATTGCGCGGCACCGTCCGGACGCCCGAGATCCGGCACCGCATCGAACAGGCGGTGCGTCAGCTGGCCTGCGTCGTCGATGTCGCCAACGACGTCAAGATCGCGCCGATACTGACCGCGTCGTCGGCAAGACACGCCCTCCCCCGCGCCGGGCACAGCCAGCCCCTGCTCTATCTGAGTGACTATTGTACCCTGGAGCGCCACGCCCTCGAACAACTGATCTACAAAAGTCTGGCATTGCTCGCGCCTCAATCCGATGCGGTCAGCCCGATCGCCAGGGTCATCGTCTTCTATTACCTGTGGCAAGAAGAGGCCGCCATGATCGACGTGGCGGTTCCCGCAGCGCGTGCGCTCGATCGACGCCCGAACGGGCGGGTGCGCGGCACAATCCTCCCCCATGTCGGGCGATGGACCCATGCAAAGGGTGGCGTCGCCGGCCTGGCAGCCGCGCGCCAGCGGCTGGCCAGACGCTGCAACAAGGATCCTGCCGATCCGTTCTTCCGCGTCTGGCAAAGCATAACGCTCCGCAGTGGCAGGCTGCCGCAAGACTGGCCGGAGACGCCCCTGCAGACAGAATCCTGTACGCCAGAACAACACTGATTTTCCATGGCCATCACGGCGCCTCGCCCTTGCCGCCCGCCGTCATCGCGCCGGTCTTTCCTGTCGCCATGACGCAGCAAAGACGCGGATGGGTCGGTCCGAGGGCCGTTGCTCATTTGACGCCTGTCAAAACGACGTTCGACGATGAGCCTAACCTGCTAGGCGCCATAGGGATCGCTGTCTGGCAGCCGTCCACCAGCCATGATCGGCAGCGATCGCCGGTGGCGGCCGCCAAATGCCAGGCCCGTCAACCAGTTCACATTGCACGAGGACCAACATCATGATCACCGCCGACACATACAGCAAGGACATGGACATGCTCCGCACAAAGATCGGGGCGCTGCAGAAGGACCTGTCCGAGGTCATCGGTGCCGTCGGCCAGCTGTCGGGGCACGGGCTGGAGGACCTGCGCGAGGAGGCCGCAGCGGGAACAGATGCGCTTGAGAAGCAGGGCCGGCAGATTCAGGCCGCCCTCTATCGCGGCGCAAGCCAGGTCGAGACCTCGATCGAGAGCGCCATCCGGCAGCAACCGGCGCTGGCCATCGCCCTTGCGACCACCGCAATCGTCCTGGCCGTATCGCCGCTGATCGCCCGGCGCCACTAGGCGACCGCGAACGCTGGCGCGCCGTGTGTCCTTCATGGCGCGCCTTGTTGGTGAGACCACGACGCGTGCAGACCTTTTCGCTCATCGGAGACAGCAAGAAATGACAACCCGCAAGTTGAACAAGGACGAGTGGCAGCCATATTGCGACAGGGTGTCGAAGGGTCTCAGGATGCAATTGGCCCAGGTCGACGTCTTGGGACTGGCGGTCGGCGACCAGAAGCTTGTGGGTCAGTGGGTTCCGCTTCTCGGCATCGTCTACGATCCAAAGGACGACCTGCTGGAAATTGCGTTGCAGGGGCTCGACCACATGATTTCCCGACCCCGGTCAATTTCCGTGCTCGAGGGCAGCCAAGGGCTCGAGAGCATCGAGATCGTCGGGGAAGACAACCTGCGGCAGATCATCACCTTGCGGCGTCCGGCCAGCTTGCCGACCGATTGAAAACCTGCCGGTCATCGACAGGCGGCATGAGCAGGGCCTGCGCTTCTCCCCGGGCAACCGCGTTACCGGACGACGCAGGGGTGAGCACAGGCCCTCTGTTGTGCTTCGTCGACGTTTGATCTCAGGGGTCCGCGCGCCCGTCACCTAAACGGCTGCGCGAAGCCTTTGTCAGCGTCTCGGCACAACTGGGTTCAATATGACCCACTTGCAGCCAATGGGTTTGATGGCCATCAAAATCGGCAATTGGCATCAATCGACCGGCGCCCATGCGGGCGTCACCACGGCCAATCAACAAGAGGCACAATTGACTAAAGTCAAACCCATGCTGCCCTGATTGCGCAATCCTCCTTTTGCCAAGGGCGACGCTGCGGAAGTCGCCACATCGCAAGGAGGCCACATGCAAACCCTGGGAAGGATCGCGGATCAAGCCACGCGCTGCGCACGTTGCAGAAGCCTGTCGGGCACGCTGTGCGGATTGTCCGATCCGGCCAGCCGTGCCGAGATTGCAGCCATTTCGGGCCAGCGCTTCGTCGCGACGGGTCAAACCATCATCGCCAATGGCGAGGAGGCCACAGTCGTGGGTACCGTGCTGGCCGGTGTCCTGAAAGTGTCCAAGACGCTGCCCGATGGCCGCGAACGCATCGTCAGCCTGCTCTATCCCGGCGATTTCTTCGGACAGGTTTTCAATATGTCGGCCGAATTTGCCATCGAGGCCGCCACCGAGGCGGAAATATGTGTGGCCGACCGGTCGGCCTTCGAAGGCGTCCTGGCACGGCATCCGGTCCTGGCCCGCTCCATGCTCCAGATCACGACGGCTGCCTTGGCGCAGGCGCGGGAGCAATCCCTGCTGCTGAGCTGCCAGACCACGCTCGAGCGGGTCGCGACCTATCTACTGGTCATGCTGGAACGTCGCGAACGCATGATGGCGGAATTGAAGGTGCGATCGTTCAAGGCAACGGCCGCATCGATGGTTCCCCGTTCAGATGTGGCCAGTTACCTCGGCACGACCTTCGAGACGATCAGCAGACATATCCACTACCTTGCCGACCGGGGCGTCATAGCCATTATCGACAGCAGCCATTTTGAGGTTCTCGACAGGGACGGCCTGCAATCGATCGCCGGCGTCAGCAGCGACGACGTCAGGCTGTTTTTCGCGCCGAGGCCGGGAGAGCAGGTCGAACCAAAAACGTCACATGACGTCGTGACGTTTACCCGCCGCATCGCCGAGTAGCCCAGATCTGACGCGGATCACAAATGCAAGGAGCGAGGCCTTGACCTCGCCCCCGTCCGACGCGGTCAGACTGCAGTCAGTTCTTGGTCACCGCGATCCGGCGTTTGGGCGACTGGGCATTGGGGTCTTTGGGAAGCTTCACGCGCAAGACGCCATTGGCATAATTGGCCTCTATCTTGTCGGCATTGACACCGTCCGGAAGGGCAAAATTGCGCTCGAAGGATCCGAAACGGCGTTCGCGAACATAGCGGTCGGCACTGTCGTCGGTCGTGTCCTGGCGCTTTTCGCCATGGATGCTGATCCCGCCATCCACAAGCGAGACCTCGATATCCTTCTCATCCATGCCCGGCATTTCGGCGGTGATTTCGTAGGCATCGGTCTTCTCGACCACGTCCACTGCCGGCACGGCGAACCAGTCCGCATCCCCATTGGTCGGGCCGGTGACCGGCCCGCCGAAAAGGGAAAAGGGCGCCAGCAACAGATTGCGGTCAAGTTCACCGAACAGCCGGTCGAAGTCCCGGCGGATATTGTCAAATGGCTGGCCAAAGGTCAGGTTACGCCCCTGCGGCTTGGCGCCTTCTTTGACAGTCAAATTGTTTCCACTGTTAGCCATTTTGGCACTCCTTGTTGTAGATGACGACATTGAACAACAATGGCAGCCAACGATCTTGATGCGCATCAAATTGGCTATCCCAGCAGCTTCGGTCAGCCATTTTGATCGACATCAAGGCCCGCATTGACGGCACGGGCTTAGGTCAAGGCTTGCCGGAACCGACCTGTTTCGGCACGGGATCTGGGAGGCACTATGCCATTCGTTGATCGCAAGGACGCCGGTCGGCAGCTGGCGCGGGCATTGCAGCAATACCGCAATGACCTGCCGATTATCGTGGCGCTGCCGCGCGGCGGTGTTCCTGTCGCGGCCGAAATTGCCCAAGCGCTCGGGGCCCCGCTTGAACTCTTGCTTGTGCGCAAGATCGGCCTGCCGCACCACCCTGAACTGGCCATGGGTGCCGTCGTCGACGGCGATCCATCCATTGTCCTGCGCAATGAGGATGTTATCGCTCAGGCAAGAGTGACAGATGCCGATTTTGCTGCGGCGAGCGCGCGCGAGCGCGCTGAAATCGCCCGCCGCCGTCTACTTTACCCTGGCCCCAAGACAATGCCTCGCTCCCTTGCGGGGCGCACCGTCATCCTGGTCGATGACGGCGTTGCCACCGGCGCCACCATCCGTGTCGCCATACGCGCACTGCGCCTGAGCCACCCTGCCCGCATCATCCTGGCCGTACCCGTAGGACCGCCCGACACAGTGTCGGCGTTGCAGGCCGAGGCTGATGCTGTTGTCTGCCTGGAAAAGCATGACAACTTCGACGCGATCGGCCGCTACTACCAGGATTTCAGCCAGCTTGACGACGCGCAAGTACTGCAAATCCTGGCGCAGCACGCTGGGCAGGACGTCGACCGGCCTGGCCCACCTGCGTCAGGCAGGCGTTCTTGATCCGGCGGACATCGTAAACGGCCGGTGACACTGCGCTACCCGGGTGCAGCGTCGGCGACCGCTGGATGGTGGTGAGCCATTCCTGCTGGCCGGGCAGCGATTGCAGTCTTGCTGTTTGAACGGCACCGGGTGCCGGGAAAATCCAGACACAGACCAGCCATAGGCGCGTCCTGGAGCCATAGTACGATTGCGTGCAGCCATGCCGTCAGGGCGCAACTGAGTTTGTATTCGTCTGGCAGACGCGCTAGCCTTCCGGCCTTGGGCGTGGCAGGCGCGCGGCCTGCCGGCTAGTCTGAATGTTGCGGCCAGATCATGGTATTGGAACCATCCAGGTGGACTGCATATGCCCTTGCCTCGGGCCTGATCCTCGGCGCCATGCTGCTGGGGGCCCATGCCGGCGAGATCGGGGCCGCTGCCGTCCCTGACCTGCTGTTTATTGCGGCCGTATTGGCGGGGGCCATACTGGGCGGCGCCCTCCCTGGATCCCTGGCAACTGGCCTGTCGGCAGCCTGGCTGCTGCTTGCCGCACCAGGTCGTGATCTGCCGGTCCTGACTATCCACGTCGCTCTTTTCATCTGTGTCGGCTTCACCATTACCTGGTTGGGCCATTCCTACCGGCGCTCGATGGCACGGTCGCGCGACATGGCGCGCACCCTGGAACAGGACGAGTCCCGTCTGCAGTCGATCCTCGATACTGTACCGGACGCCATCATTGTGATCGAGACCGATGGTACGATCGTAACATTCAATACCGGCGCGGTGCGACAGTTCGGCTACGAAGCCGATGAGGCGGTTGGCAAGAATGTCAGCATGCTGATGCCCGCGCCCTATCGGCAGGAGCACAACGACTATCTCGCCCGCTACCTCAAGACCGGCGAGAAGCGCATCATCGGCAGTGACCGCGTCGTTCTGGGCCGGCGCAAGGACACCTCAACCTTCCCTATGACGCTGGCCGTGGGGGAGATGTGGTCCGACGGCAAGGCATATTTCACCGGCTTCATCAAAGATCTCAGTGAGCGCGAAGAGGGGCAGGCCCGGCTGGCTGAAGCCCAGGGTGAGTTGGCCCGTCTGGCGCGGCTCAACGAGCTGGGCGAAATGGCCTCGATGATGGCCCATGAACTCAACCAGCCTCTGTCGGCCATCGCCAACTATGTCCAGGGCTGCATCCGCACGCTCGACAAATTGGACACCAAACCGGCCAACCGCATGCGCGACGCCCTCGCCGACGCCGCACGACAGGCATTGCGCGCCGGGGACATCATTCGGCATCTGCGTGAATTCGTGACCCATGGCGCCACCGAGCGCCATCCCGAAAACATCAGGAAGCTCATCGAAGACGCCTGCCGGCTGGCCCTGCTGGGCGCAAGAGAACGTGGCATTCGCGCGTCATTCGACTTCGAGGAGACAGCAGGTTGGGTGTTGGTGGACGCCGTGCAAATCCAGCAGGTCCTGATCAACCTGATACGGAATGCCATGGAGGCCATGCAGCACAGCGCCGCCAGGAACCTCACGGTCTCTGTTCGCGATGCCGCCAATCACATGCTTATGGTCACGGTTGCCGACAGCGGGCCCGGCATACCACCCGACATTGCTGCGCAACTCTTTCAGCCATTTGTCACGACCAAGCCGGGCGGCATGGGCATAGGCCTGTCCATCTCTCGACGTATCATCGAATCCCATGGAGGCACGATCCAGATGAAATCCGGTCATCCGGGCGGGGCGCGCTTCAGCTTTACGCTGCCGACCACTACGGAGCGACCGACATGAATGACATCGATATCGTCGTCCATATTGTCGACGACGAGGAGGCCGTACGCAAGTCGCTCTCCTTTTTGCTCAGCAATTCGGGTTTTGCCGTTCGCACCCACCGCAGCGCCACCGAATTTCTCGAGCATGCGGCGGGAATCCGCAATGGCTGCCTGGTGACAGACCTTCGCATGCCCGACATCAACGGCGTGGAACTGCTCAAGAGGCTCCGCGAGGCCAACGCCGAACTGCCCGCCATCGTCATCACTGGACATGGTGATGTCCAGATGGCTGTGGAGGCGATGAAGAACGGCGCCCTCGACTTCATTGAAAAACCCTTCGCTGACGACGTCCTGATCGCCTCGATCAGACATGCCGTCCACGCCGTGCAGTCTCGCCTGAACCAGGACGCTGAGGCCGAAGCCACGCGTCAGCGGCTCAGCACACTGAGCGACCGCGAGAAGCAGGTGCTCAAGGGTGTGGTCTCCGGCGAACCGAACAAGACTATTGCCTTCGATCTGGGCATCAGCCCCCGTACCGTTGAAATCTATCGAGCTGGCCTGATGGCCAAGATGCAGGCCAGAAGCCTTCCCGAACTGGTCAGAATGATACTGGGTGTCCAGAATCGGCAAAACGGTCGGGAGTGGCCGCAGTTTTGATCCACGACAAGGCGGGCAACGTATCCTGCGCTAGCAAGGATGAGTGATCGCGGATGCGCGCCGTGGTTGGAAATATCGATATGTCTCTCGCTCGCCGCCTGTTGGTCGTTGCCCCGGATATAGACCTCCGCCGATCCCTTGAGTTCATGCTTAAGGCTGACGGCTACGAGGTCGTGTCGTATCCCGCCATCGGCGCTGTGAAATCGCTGGAGCACTTTGATTGCACCATTCTCGACCATCGGGCGATCGCGCCACCCATGGAGACGGTCCTGTCCTTCTGTCGTGACGCCATTCCCGTCGTCCTTCTGGCAGGACTGCCCTTGCCCTGGCTGGATGAAGTGGTCTTTTGCCTGGTGCATAAGCCCCTGCTGGGCAATTCGCTGATTGCAGCCATCGAAAGCGCCCTGGCCGCAACAAGCCCCCCTCCTAAGTAGAATTCCTAGGCGAGCGCCCGGAATTTCACCATTGCCGGGGTTCGATCACTCTGCTGCTGGTCCAAACCGAGGAACCGGCGATGCTGAGTCAGCTCAACCATGATCATGCATTGAGAGGGATGGAGCCGCCCGATTCGACGCTACGTTCACTGCTGACCCACGTGCGCCCTTGTGCCCTGTCCTTCTATCCCCCAAACGCAACGATATACGCCCAGGGCGAGCCGGTCGGGCCGCTCTATCTGGTTGAATTCGGTACCGTGCGCATCTGCCGCCTCACCGCCGACGGCCGTCGGCAGATCAGTGCCTTTCAGTCCAAAGGGGACGTCCTGGGCTTCGAGCCTGGTCACGAGCGCGAGTACAGCGCCGAATGCGTTGACCGCGTCGGCATCCGTCTGCTGCGCCCGGCTTCGGGCAGGTTTCTTGATGCCGACTTGCTGGCCATCGCCCACAGGACACTGGCCGAAGCCCAGCGTCATATGACGGTGCTCGGGCTGATGCGCGCCTCCGAACGGCTGGCCGCCTTCCTCCTTGACCTGCATGAGCGACAGGATGCTGGCGGCTTCATCGATTTGCCGATGCAGCGCAATGACATCGCCGACCATCTCTGCCTCACCATCGAGACCGTGTCGCGCGCCTTGCGGACATTGAAGGATGCCGGCGTGATCCGGCTGCCCGGCGTCAGTCAGATCGAGGTTATGGACGTGGCAGGCCTGCAGCACTTCACGCGCAGCGTCGCCTGAATTGACGGCCGTCAAGGCCAATATCGCGTCATCAATCCTGCGGTCTTGACGGTAATCAAACCGGCTGGATGCGGGTGCCGCTTTTGCCCTGCAGGATGGCCAGGGCATCGGTCAGCCGACCAATGGCGGCCGGCTTGCCGGTCTTGGCAACAAAGTCCAGCGCGGCGGCTACCTTGGGGGCCATGGAGCCCGCGGGAAAGCTGAATGCCGACAGCTCCTGTGGCCGTACCAGTCCCAGGGCCCGCGCGGCCGGCGTACCGAAGCCGGCATAGACGGCATCCACATCGGTCAGCAGCATCAGCATGTCCGCCCCGATCTGTTGCGCCAGCAGTGCACTGGCCAGGTCCTTGTCGACCACTGCTTCCACGCCGACCAGGCTGCCATCGGGCTGCTCCACCACTGGAATGCCGCCACCACCGGCACAGATCACCGTGACGCCTTGGGCGACGAGCAGGGCGATGACCTTGATC
>TARA_R110002124_G_scaffold106143_2_pt1 | contig 18287 bp, 28 predicted proteins | sample TARA_R110002124 | Tara Oceans TARA_R110002124 (sample SAMEA4397445) | marine metagenome | biome: Polar Biome; feature: [SRF] surface water layer (ENVO:00010504); material: water (ENVO:00002006), including particulate matter (ENVO:01000060) such as... | depth 5 m | reverse complement strand
CAAATCTAGATTCTGAAATAAAAGAAAGGAATACAAATGAGTAAGGTAGAGAATAGTAAAGAGTTACAAGAAAACAAGGAAAGAGATTTATTCTTTGCTTTCTATGAGGAAATGAATATAGTTAAAAAAGAACATAAACGTATGATTGATATTATTAAACAAATATCATTTAAAAGATACAATCAAAAAGAAATAGGTAATATTATTGATGAGATTGTGTTTGAGTTTGATAAATTAGACAATGAAAGAATTGTTAATCAAATTGAACAAGTAAAAAGGAGAGAGAAATGAGTGCATATAGAGATTATGTAGAAGAAAATATAGATCACTTGATAGACAATCAAATGGAGCAAGAGAAAGAAAAGAAGGAAAAAGACTATAATGAGGGAGAATTATTATCTACTTGTTGTGGTTGGGGTGCAGCTAGTGAACCAGTAGGAGATAATGGTAACAAAGAAGATGACATTATTGCCCTATGTAGTAAGTGTAAAGATTGGTCAGAGTTTGAATATGAAACAGACGAGGACGAATAATGAGTGAAAAAAGTAGTGCATATAAAAGCAGAGAGAGAGTTAATACAAGTTATCTAATGAGTAAATCTACAGATGAATTATCTAAAGATCCTAAGTGGCACAAATTTGTTAAAGAGTGCATAGAGGAACACGGATATAGTTGGTATTATTTCGTTAGGCAGCAACCCTTTGGATCTTATGTTAAATTGAACTATTCAAGAACGAGGGATAAATGAGATACGGAGTGCCAAGAATACCAATTAGCAAAAAACCTATATTAGAAAAAGGTGGAGTGCCTAGAATATTGCAAGAGGTATATTATACTTGTAGTAGCGACGGATCAAAGGAAGTCAATATAGAATTAACTTTAAAAAGATTTAAAGATAAATTAGAAAAGTTACAGGAGGAGCAATGAAACCAAGTAGTGCAAAAGCAAAAGGAAGAAATTTCCAGAACAAAGTAAGAGAACTTATAATGGAGTATCTTGATATAAATGAACACGATATTAAGACGGCAGTAATGGGAGAGAGTGGTATGGATATAAAACTATCTAGTGCTGCAAGAAAGAAATTCGGATACGCAGTAGAGTGTAAAAAAGTAGAGAAGATCAACATTTGGAAGTGCTATGAACAGGCAACTGAAAATTCACAAGACTTAGAACCATTGCTTATATTCTCTAAAAATAATTCTAAAGTATTAGTTTGCTTTGAATTTAAGCATTTATTAGATTTGGTAAATCAGAGTAACGGATTTAGGAGATTGACTAAATGAGAATTAATGAAGATGGTTATATTTTAGCGTGTCCAAGTTGTGATAGTAAAGACTTAATAAAGAAGTCCAGGCAAAAGAATTATGACGGAAGTTATAAACAACGCTATATGTGTAAGAATTGTGGCGTCAGGACGGTAAATCCTCAATTATTAGACGCAGATATAGTCCGATCCAATGTTTTATTAGCCAAACAAAAACAATCGGCACAAGATGTCAATAGGATTGAAAGAAAAGGATTTAGGGAACACGCAAGATATGAAAACGCAATTACTGGTTTACTATTTAATATTCACGAGCTATTGCAGAAACGCAATTTTTCAGAACAAAAATTCAAGAAAGTTAAGCAGGGGAAATCTGTGGGTGTTTTGCAAATATCTGATACTCACTTTAACGAACTTGTTTCCCTACCTCATAATTCCTACGATTTTAAGGTTGCTGCAAGGCGTTTAAAACACTATGTAACTAAAGCCAAGCGTATATTTAAGACATACGATATTCACAATGTGTTTATTGCTATTACAGGCGACTTAATTAATTCCGATAGACGACTAGACGAAATGTTGAATATGTCCGTCAATCGTTCACAGGCAGTATTTCTAGCAGTAGATTTACTACAACAAGTAATCCACGACATTGGAAAAGATTATGCAATTACCGTTGCCTGTGTTACGGGTAATGAAAGTAGATTAAAACAAGAGTGGGGTTGGACAGACTTTATGGCTAGTGATAACTACGACTTTGTTATCTTTGAAATGCTACGTAGTATGTTCTTAACAAGTAATGTTAATTTTATTCAAGATGATCCAAGTGAAGTAGTAGTCAATGTTGCAGGACAGAACTTATTATTACTACACGGAAACGGAAGTTTTACAACACAATATGAAAAAAGTGTTAATCAGATTAAAGGAAGATTTTCTGGTAGAGGCGTTCAAATAGATTATATTATATCTGGGCATATACACTCTGCAAGAATTGGAGATATCGCTAGTAGATCCTCATCATTAGTTGGTGCTAATGAGTATAGCGAAAAAGGATTAAATCTATCTGGACGAGCAAGTCAGAATATTTATATTTTCCACGAAGATAAAAATATAGACGCTATGAAAATAGATTTACAATATGTTGGAGAAGATACTTATGACATTGACGAGAGATTGGAAAGTTATAATGCTAAATCCTCTAACAAATTAAAACCAAAGAAAACCATATTTGAGGTAACAATATGATACTTAAACTAACCAATGAAGAAGAACAGGTTATAAAGTTTATGTTTAAAGACAATCGTATTAATGATTTACCACCTGCGATTAAAGAGGTTGCCCTAGAAATTAAGAGAGCAGTCAATAATCCTACTAAGGTAGCTAGTCAAGAATACAAAGAACATACTTTAAATCCCACTTGGAAACATTGTAAAAATTGTGATGAATAAGCGATAGTGAAACTTATCGGATTATATCGTTACGTTTATAACGTAGTAGTATCGTTGTGTCTAAAATATAACAACAAGGGAGAGCAAATGTATTACAATACAACAAATGAAGTAGGTGTGCAGCTTAAAGCAAACCTAGAGAAAGCCAATAATCAAACATATCTGACATTGGCAGTTTTCCAAACATATCCAAATGATTATTTATCAGCAGATCAAGTTTGGAGATTTTTAATGGACAATGAATCAATAGAAAAACACACACCCCTAACATCTATCCGTAGAGCAATTACTGATTTAACAAATCAAGAAAGACTTGTTAAGACAGATAAGAAAGTTTTGGGTAATGCAGGAAGAAAAACATATACTTGGAAACTTAATTGAAGATTTTAAATCTTTATGCAGGTGTTGGTGGAAATAGAAAACTCTGGGGAAATGAACATAAAATTGTAGCAATAGAAAATAATCCAGATATTGCTGCGGTTTACAAAGATTTATTTCCTAGTGATGAAGTTGTCGTTGAGGACGCAAATAAATATCTATTAGAAAATTATATGAATTTTGATTTTATTTGGAGTAGTCCACCGTGTCCAACTCATAGTCAAATAAGATATAACATAGGATTTAAAGCAAATAGAAAATACAAGAAAGTAAAAGCTAAATACCCAGATCTAACATTATATCAAGAAGTTGTATTGCTAAAATATTGGTTTGAAGGGAAATATGTAATTGAAAATACTATACCTTATTATAAGCCATTGATAGAAGGAAGAAAAATGGCAAAACATATATGGTGGACAAATATAGATTGTCCAGATATTGACATAAAAAATAGAGGACATAGGGGAGGAACAGTTGAAAGTTTATCAGAACTAAAGGGTTTTGATTTAAGTAGTTATAAAATAAAAAATAAAAGGCAAATTTTGAGAAATTGTGTTGATTCAGAAGTAGGATTACATTTTTTGAAATATGCGATGGAGGAATAATGGCATTTGAACATAAAGAAAATAGTGGATCGCTATTCACTAATAGCAAAAAAGATAAAGATACGCAGCCAGACTATACAGGCACAATTAACATAGACGGAACACTCTATCAAATTTCTGCTTGGAACAATGAGGCAAAATCTGGTAAGAAGTATTTTGGGCTAAAAGTAACTCTACCACTAAAAAGAGAGGAGAGGGCAGGATCTGGAACAAGCAATAATTCAGATATGCCATTTTAAACTTTAGGGTGGATTGGTTATTTTCCGTATGATATATTAACATAAATAATAACACTAATTTCCACCCTAATAAATTGGGGTAATTGTATTATAAACACAAAACTTAAAAGGAGATACTATGACGTTTGTTTTTTTAATAGTAGTTAGTTCTCTAAAAAAAGATTGTGCAGATACTTCGCCTGGCAGCATTACCCCATAAACAACAAGGAGAAAAAATGAACATTAGTGATAAAAAATATCAAACTATTTATGCTGATCCACCTTGGAATGAAGTAGGTGGTGGCAAAATCAAAAGAGGTGCAGATAAACATTATACTGTAATGAAAACAAAAGACATAAAAGCATTGCCAGTAAAAGAAATAGCAGACGAAAATTGTTGGTTGTTTTTATGGGTTACTAATAATTTTTTGAAAGATGGTATAGAGGTAATGGAGGAATGGGGATTTCGTTATGTTACTAATTTTGTTTGGGTAAAAGATAGATTTGGTATAGGATATTATTTTAGGGGACAGCACGAATTGTGTTTATTTGGAGTGAAAGGCAATTTAAAGCCAAAATATAGAAATATAAGTAGTGTAATTCAGGCAAAAAGAACTAAACATTCAAAGAAACCTATTCAAGCAAGAGATATGATTGATAAAATGGCTTATGATCCAAAAATAGAATTGTTTGCAAGGCAACGATTTGAAAACTGGGATTTTTGGGGAAATGAAGTAGATGAAAACACACCAGTACAACAAACTATATTTAAAGGAGAGCTGTTTTGAAAAATAATGATAAGATATTATGTATGATTAAACAGCGATTAGATGTTGGTGCAGTAAAGTATGGCGAACAAGTGCCGATTGATGGATCAAGGGATAATTTAAAGGAAAGTATTGAAGAAGTTCTTGATTTATGCGTCTATTTAGCTGGAGTGATGTTAGAACTGCACGAAAAATACAAAGACGCTGAATAACGCATTATTTACGGGCTTTATGCCACTTTGTTTGTTTTCTCTTACGACAACCTATCATCATTAATTTAAATCGTATCTTGAGGTATTCTAACGAGAAAAAATTTCTATAATTGTTCTTCAATGTTGATTCCCACCCTATATACATTATAAGCAGTTTCTGACACGGGAAATTTATTACTTGTAAGGCGAACGGTGTACCAAGTGTTACCATCTTCACTATATTGGAAAGAAGTTTTTTGTCCTTTTGCATAATCAAACAATGCAACCAATCTATTTTTATTAGCTTCCGTTATATTTTCATAAACGAGCTTTCTTTGTATTCTTGATGATTCGTGATTAGCAAATGTATAAGTTTTGCCACCTAGAGATTTTTTAGATTTAATTCCATCATATACTTTGGATATATCTGTTCCCACATTTGGATTTTGTGTTGGAGTATAAGTTGGACTATCATCTTTAAAAATACTAACATTGTCATTATGTTGTGCTACACTCGTTCCATTAACAGCTCTAATAACAGTAAGTGTATGTGTGCTAATAGCAGTAATAGTCATTTCCTCGCTATTCATTTTTATATTTTGTCCTACTTCAAAATCTGTTCCATCGTCAACAACTGCTGATGTCGTAGATGTATTACTTGCCAAATGTCCTGCCATATTTAAATCAGACGTACTATCAGTATCTGGTGTTGTATCTACTCTGAATCTAATTCGTGTAATTGCCATAATTTAATTTACCTCTTTTTATATTTCTCTCAAAGTTACTTTTAAACTTCCTACGCTTCTAGTTAAAGAAACTATCATAAATTTCTTTCCATTGAACGATTCTCCAAATGGAGCTATAACTTGGTTGGTATGGCTAAATGCACATATATCTCCAACTTCCATTAAGTAGAAATATGAACTACCACCAGAGCTACCTGGATTTATAATTTCTGTGCTAATAATTAATTTAGGATTTCCCTCTATTGCGTTATAGTGATTAGCAAACCCACCTTCAACCGTTCCACCCATATTTGCATCGCCAACTTTATTTCTAAGTATTTGAAGCTCGTCTGTTTTTACGTTTTCTTTTGTAGCTATATTATAATCGCCTCTAGGATCATTCGTTGTATCTTCGCAAGTAATAGTTCTAAATGTTTTATCGTTTATAGCGTTAATCTCATATTTAATTTCTCTTTTAGTTACAAGAGATTCTATAGGCGTAATGGATATATTCATATTGGTAATATCGTCTTTTGAGATAGTATGAACAACAGAAGGATTTGTTGTAAGAACAATGTATTGTGGAGAGTTATCGGCAGGTTTAAACCTAAGTATAAATCCACCTTCGTATTGAACCTGTTCTAATAACTTTTTTACTTCTATCGGTTTGTTAATATGATGTTTGCAAAACCAATTTGCTCTTGCAGAAGTTAATGCACTATAATTTCCTGGAGTAGCAGTTATTCCTACAAACCTATGTAGTATATCTCTGTGCATATCTGAAATAATATCTACTATATTTCCAGAACTCCAAGATTTATCAAATCCGTCAGCTCCTGTATATAGTTTTTTGACAGATGTAACAGCACTTGAGTTTGCAAGTAGTAATTCATCTGTGTCGTTGTCATCTACGATTTTACTAGCTAGGGTAAAAAACATATCAAAGAAATTTATTGTAGCTACATTATTATCTCCACCTACATCGGAAGCATCGTTTACAAAACTAACTTGTACGTTAACTGCTTCAGGAGATTTATTTTCGGCATTAGAAAAATCTGACGTGCTTAATAAATTAACCTCTATATCTTCTGCACTTTGATTTGCTGTTTTTGTTGTATATTTATAATCTCCTAATGTACCATTGTGTTGAATAGCCACTCCTATTTTTACCGTCAATGCACCATTCGAAGAACTATACCCAGTAAGAGAATATCTATATTTAAATTTTAATGTTTGTAAGACGTGTTCCTCTTTTGGTAAGTCGGTTATAGTGTAAACATTATCAACAGTAGCATCAGTATTTAAAGCACAAACAAAATCTGCGTCATTGGAAGCGTTGTCATCGTAAGCATTACCAGGATTAGATATAGTAACACCACTACCAGAGCTTGGATTAGCTACTGTTTGTGGACGTATTTTATAGGATCTGTGTAAATCTAAATCGGTAAACAATACATTTTTATTTGTGTCGTTTGTTGCACCTTCGTAATCATCGTGAGAAGCATTTTGTACGTCGTCTAATGGACACATTATAGGAAATCCAAATTCATCAAATTGATCCTTTACTGGATAGTGTAATCTACCATCTGCAATAGCTTCGTGAGCCAAGCAATTAAATTTATCGTTGTTTAATGTATCTACTTCTAATGGAAAAACCCTAGAAACTGTAATAAAGTCTGGGCTTGAAACAGTAGAAGTTTCGGGGGTTGCACTACCATATAACACAGGAAAGTAATTACCTGCTTTGCTTTGGTATTGTGGTATAGAAATATCTTTAATCGGATCGTGAACAGCTATTGTCATAGAAAGAGTATCTACTCCATTAATCTTAACTTCTTTTAATCTTCCTTGAAATATTTGTTCTGTATATCCACCAACCCTAGAATGAACTACAACTTCGTGATTTATGTATCTTCTTGTACCACCGTATATTTCGGCAGCTAGGGTTGCAGAGCTGTGATTATCCAAAGTTCCATTCGCACAAGTCAAGCTAATATTTCCTACCGAAGCAGTAGATTTTGATAAATCTATAGACTCCCTTATGCTTGGAGAATTTGTTATAAATTCGTGGTATTTATCATTGCTGACAGCACCTGGAGTAACTTCAGCAGTTGCCAATCGAATATACTCTGTACTTGCAGAAGCATCATCGTAAGTATTGTTTCTAAATTCAAATAACCATTCTTCTTTGATAGTGCTAGTTAAAGCATTATTGTAGTTTGTTGAACCTGTTAAAGCCATTACGCTAGATTTCGTTTAATTGTATTTTCTATTTCTGGTAGTAAGTTATCTCTTACAAATTCTTGTGTTCCAATGACATTGCCCATAATATTAACATTGATAGAGCTACCTCCACCTGCATCGCCAAAGTCTGGACTAGAAAGAGGTGTAATATCTACTCTTTCACGCCCTCCACTATTATCTCCAACTTTAATAAATTGTTCTCCTTGAGTAGTAAATGAACCACCACGAGCAAATGCTGGAGGTTTTTGTCCTGCAATTAAACCTGCTTGTGCAGCACCAGAAGCAATAACTGCTCCTCTTTGTGCAGTTAATGCAGCAGCACCAGCACTAGCTTTTTTTGCACCGAGAACATTTCCAGATGCACCAAGTGCAGTAGCCAATGCTACTAATTCATCTCTCATATCTTTAATATTACTAGCAGTTTCTATTGAACTCATAATAGTTTTAACAATTTCATTTGCTTGATTTAATTTGAAAACTAAGTTTTGTTTTTTCTGTAATTTCTTGAGAGCATCTTTTTCCATATCCTCTCTTTCTTCTGCACTAGCATTTCTAAACTTATCAGTATCTCTCAAAGCAGATAGTTCTGCTTCTTTTTGTGCGTCTATACTTTTTTGAGCAATAGAAAAAACCTTGTCAAAATGCTTTGAAAATATTTCTTCTTTTGTTTGAAGTCTTAATGCTTCTGCTTCGTCCATTAATGTTTGTTGTGCTTTAGTTAATTCGAAGATTTTTACAGTAAGATCTAGTTCTTTTTCTTTATCTTCGTTTGATGTTTTTTGAAGCGATTCTATTTGTTCTAGCAATAGCTTATATTCCAATGCTTGTTCTACTGTTAATTTACCAGCAGCTATTTGTTCATCTATTTGTTTTTTAATATTTTTCAGATTATCTACTTGAACTAACTTAGCTTCTAATAAGTTTTTTTCAAGTGTTATCTCGTTTTGTTTTTTTTGATTTCCTGAAGATGCTGCCAACAATGCTTGTCCAGCCAATACATCGAGTCTTTCCCTAATTGATGCTTCTGAATGCCCATTTTCTAGCATAGTTTGCTGAACAGATGCTATTTCTGATAAGATAAGTTTTCTATTTTCTAACTTACTAGCTAAATCTTCTTGCGACTTTACCAAGTCGTGAGCTATTCCACTATCCTCCATACGCAATTTGTTTAAATTTGCTTGAGATAATTCCAGAGCTTTTGTATCTACCCCCATTTCTTTGAGTTGTCTAATTGTAGTGTCAAAGGGAGTTTCTGACATTTGTTTAAAATGTTCTGCTAATCTGCTAAATCCACCAGTTAATTTTGTTATAATTCCCCTAAAATCAACTAAATCCCCTATAGCTGCACCCATACGAGTAAAAGCATCACTAAGATTTGAAACTAAACCAACCATAGTTTTAGCAAGTTTATCTGTAGAACCTGCTATACCAGAAGCTGGATCTAGCAATGTATCTTCTATTGCTTGTCTAAATTCTGGTAAAGATAGTTTCGTCAAATCGTCTATTCCTTTAAAATCTCTAACAAGTTGGAGAATACCTCTTTCTCTCAGAATGTCTGCTGCCCCTGCACCACCAGCAAATGCTCTACCAAGAGCTGAAGCTGCTTCAGTAGCAGTAGTTCCCATAAACGCTGCCAAGTCGGCAGTCGGTTTAATCAGAGCTTCTGCATCTGCACCAAATGCTTTTAGGGCTGCACCACCCTCAACAACATCTTGCAATGTAAATGGGGTAGTTGCTGCAATTTTGTTAAAAGTATTAAATGCTTTAGTTCCTTTTTCAACAGAACCAAACATAGCATTTAATCGAACCTTTACTGCTTCAAACTCGGAAGATGATCTAACAAATCCTTTAACTGCTGTTATAGCACCACCAAAAGCAAATGTAAATAGCAATATTTTATTTCTTAATGAACCAACAACTCGCTGTAATCCAGCAGTAGAAATACGCATACGATTTTGTGCTACAGTAGCTACTTTTAATTTTCCTTGCAAAGTAGCCAATCTTACGTTTTGCTGTTTAATTCTATTGTTGAGAATTTGCATTTGCTTCTGTTGTTTTTTCATTACAACAACGTGCTTCTGCTCTCTCTGTGTTAGTATTTGTACGTGTTTTGCAGCTTTAGCAGCATCATTATTAAACTTCTTTTGAGTTTTTGCTACTTTGTCTTGAGCTTTTGCTAGATTGTTTAGGTGTTTTATTAACTTCTGTGCTGTCTTGCCAGTAGTAAACTTTAATTGTATTTCGAAATTTTTAGCCATTTTGTACTTTATTATATTGTTCTGATTGTATGTAATTTAGCATTTTTTCTACAATATTGCACTTATCAATCCATTTTTTTGGGTGTTTTCCAAAAGAACCTTCATAGGGAGGTACTCCCATCTTTTTACAATAGGTATATCTTTGTATATCTCGTTGTAATCCTTTGTCTATAAAGTGATTAGAACAAGCAAAAAAGGGTAGGTGTGATTTAATTGTTTGATGTAATGTAAATTGTTTTTTATTGGTAGCGTTATGTTCTTCTAGTTCTTCTTTGAGTAAGTTTATAACATACCAAATGTCGTCCATAGATGTAAAGGTGTGAATATTGCTATTCTTTTTAAGAGGTAACTTAGCCTTATAGGGAAAGGTAGAATATTGACAACCCTCACACCAATCATCTATAATGATGTTTAGTTCAAGTGAGAGGGCTTCTATTCCCCCAGGCTATTGTATTCCTGAATAGCGAGTTGAAGTTCTACACGATCATTAATCGATAGAGTTTTAATATATTTATCATCTGCTTTCTCTATACCATTTCTAATCCACAGTGTACTTAAACCGAATTGATTTTTAATTATTGATTGTCCATCAACTTCTTCGAATCGTACAGCGTCCATACATTCGTCAAAGCTATCAACAGACATTTCTTTTAGCGTAGCTTTCTTGCCACTCTTAAGCGTTATTTTTTTAGCCATTATTTATCCTTGTGTTTGATTAACTAGCATTTGCAGTTATTGTGAAGAATGGATCAGTTGCAGTCGCACTAGCCATAGCACGTTGCGATACTGATAAAAACATTGCTTCTTCTTCTGAAAAACTTACATCTGTAATTATAGAGCTGTCTATGTCTATATTGAAATCTCCACCTGTATTAGCTGTAGCCATTGCAAGTTGATTAGATACTGTAGAAGCAGATGTTTGTTGTGCGAAAGTTTCAATTAATTGATCTGTATTTGCATCATACTTAATAACAGCATCTAAAGTTGCAGTTACTTCTGGCAAAGCTCTTTGGATTACTTGATAATTTCCATCATCGTCAAATCCCATAAACTGAGCATCGTTTTCAATAGTAAAACTAAATGATTTCATAACTGGATCTGATATACCAGCTATTTGAACAGTAGCACCAGATTCGCCTACTGCATATTCTGACATAAAGTAATTGTCGTTGAAGTGTGCTGTAGTTCCAAATGTCGCAGCACTAGATGGAGATAAGTCAGGTTTCATACCTGTTTTAAATGTTCCAGATACTTTTAATCGTCCAGATTCTTCTCCAATATCTCCACTTACTGTAAGAGATGTTAATACGCACCCTGCAAAAATCATTTGATACCCTGCTGAAGGGTTATCTAGTATAACAGTAACCGTGTGAGCAGTATCAGAAATACTTCCAGTTCCTACTTTCATACCAGCAGGTTCATAATTATTTAAAATAGCGTAAGTATCACTTGTGTCGCCTGTAATATTTTCAATCAATTCTGGCATAGTTACATTGTCAGCAATTCCTGAAAAGCTAATTTCTCTTACACTTAAACTATCGGTTACAAAAATATCTACAGCTTTTAGGGTTCTTCCTAGTCCGTGTCTAATATCTAATACTTGTTGTGGATTCAATGAAGGCATTTCAATCGAATCAATATTAATTAAAGTTGCACTTGATGTTACTGCTGTTCCTATAGTTGTTTCTGGAACAAACGCTAATTGAAAATCTTTTGGAGAATACGATGTTGCACTAATAGCCATTTTACTTTACCTCTTTTTTAACTTTTGGTTTTATTTCTTTTACTTCTTCTACATAATCTTTTACTAATTCTGGCAAAGATTTTAGCTCTACTTCGTTTCTAGCATTTAATTCATACCAGTCTGAAGGATCTAATCCCAAGAAACTCGGTTGTCTTGGCATAGTCTTTTCTTTTAGTTTATATATTTTAGCCATAATTAATTCCTTACAATATAAAAAGAACCACTCGAAGTTACAAAGAATTTATCATTAGATGTAACAAATCTTACAAAACGCTCGTGGACTTCTTCATATAGGACTGGAACGGTTATTTTAGACACCATAGCATTTGGTATATCTGTGTCTATATTATGATCTATAGTAGGCATTCCTGCATAAAAATAAGGGATAGCTCCTCCGTTAGAGTTTTGATGCAATATTGTTTCTATTCTAGTAACATCTTTATACATTTCGTCCAATGCTTTTTCATCACTTTTGTAAGTATTGATGATATAATTCATTTCTATTTCATAGGAATTAATATAAGATTTTGTTCTTTTTTCTTGCAACGTCTGAGAATTTGGGTATATACGTAATGACTTATTACCAATCTCTTTATCTTTGCTATCAAAATAAACAGGTAATGCACCTTTAAACTCTGTGCGTAGCTTATCTCTTAATGGAATCATTATCTTGTCGTAAGTTATATTATTGTAGGAGATAGCCATTATCTTACATTCCTTACCGTCATATCAAAAGTTGCTTTTCTATATCCATTAAACTCTATGTCATCTTCATAATCTATTCCATTAATCTCAATACTAAATAAAGGATCAATGTCTAGCAAAGAATAGAATGTTTCTTCTATCCTAGAAACTTGATTGAAAAACTTCTTAATTGATAAGTCGTTTCTTTTTAAGTCTGACATAAAAAATTCAAAAGAAAGATTGTATGAGTTTGCAACGAGGGAATACATTGTATTTTGAGATTCAGATCTTTCCCCTTTTAATATAGCGAACTGATTACCTCTTTGTTGAAAATCTCTTGAACGGAATACAGGCAATGATAAAGAAAACTCACTTTTAATTCCAGTTTGGATAGTTTCCTCTACGTTTACTTTCCACGCATTGGTAGATGCAGTAGCCATTGTTACGCCTTATAGAACTGTCTAAAGTCTTTTCTTGTCATTCTAACAGAACGAATAGCAGGATTATCTGTTTCCTCGTATAATCCCATTACTTCAACTTCCCATTCGTCGTTGAGTGTTCCAGTTGAACTGTCGGCAGAACCTTGAAATCTTATTTGTAATCCACCTGCTAAATCTTGATAATCTCCATTAATAACTTCTGTTTGCACTACTAGATTATTTTTTAGTCCATCTGTATTTTTTGCATATACGGAGTATTTAGAAGTTCCAATAGCACCAGCAGTCGTTACAATAACTTTTAATCTATCGTAACTTCCACGATAATTCCCTCTAGTGTCAACAATATTAAGACTTCCAGCTACAGCTATTTTTCTTACGATACCTTTAGAAGCGTCGCCAGTATTCTGAAATGATAATTTAGCTCGTCCACTATTTAAATCTTCTATGTGTAATTGAGCTTCGTCAAACAATGCTTCTGCTATTTCACTTGTTGGATCTTTACCTTTAACTAAGAAATAAGCAGCGACTAATCCAGTTAGTCGTCTAATAAGATAGTCATATGTGCCATCTTTTAATAAAAATTGTTCTCTTGGTAATGTAGCGTCTAGTTTAGAGTCAACATAATTACTAGCGTCTTTCATTACTCGTGTTTTTAATGTTGCAAAATCTTCTCCTGCTTCCATTAATAAATCATCTGGAGAACTTGCGTCATTATAATAATATACTGCGTCCGTTGCAGAATCATAGAACCATTCATCGTTAGCATCTACATCAGTCTTAGCTGATTGAACTGATCCTAAATCTTTTCCATCAACAAATAGTTGTGTTACTAAACCAGAATCGTGTGCTACATATCTAGTTCCAGAATCTACTACCCAACCATAAACAGGTTTCTTAGTATCAAACTCATCTAAGTTTGGGAATACATCTTTTAAATCTCGTGATGATATGTATGTAGGCATTTATGCTCCTTTAGCTCTTTTGTACCACCCATACCAAAATTTTTCTTGGGTAGGGTTGTCTGAAATTAGCAAAGAATAGAATAAAATTCTATAACTAATAAATCTATCTGGCTCTACTTTATTAGCAGCAGAGATAGTAGCAGCACCAATAAGCCCATCTTCCTTGATTGCGAATGTATTCTTATTGTTACACGCCTTCTGTAGTATCTTAACGGCTCTTGATTGCCCTGTGTTGACTACGCAGTCAAAATAGGGGTATTGTAGCTCTACAGGCAGTTTATATGCCTTAGATGGAATCCAGTAGTCTTTGTAGTATATATCCCTTGCTTCTTCTTTAGTGAGGTTTTTGATGTCTAGGTGGGGATAAAATCTTTTAGTGATACCATATTTGGTTTCCCCACCCTTATCATCTTTGTCATTGACATATCCTCCTTCGTGTTGGAGGACAATTTCTATAATCTTTTCAAACGACATTACGCCGACTTCTTGATCTTCTCGAACGAACGCATTCCCCCAAGACCTAACATTCCAAAAAGGACTGTTGTGAGTGTACTCATATCGAATACTGGGAGTTCCATAGGTTTCCCAATAGAAAAGAGTACAAACATTAAGAAGGGTTGCAATACGAAGTGATAGCATAAAGCAAATCCACAAGTCCAACCCACGAAAGGACGCCAACCACTTACGAATAGATTGGTAGAACCAGCTTCTATCTTGTTGACTTCTATTTGTGCTTTGTTGATTTCTTGGATTAATTGTGCTTTTTCCTCTTTGTCAAGTGTGAATTTATCAACGTGTCCAGCGACTTTATCGATAATCTTGCCAACTACATCAAGTCTAGGCATCTTTTGGACTTCCCTTAAACTCTTTTTTATCTTCCCCGAATGAATCATTTAACTCTTTAGAGAAAGCATTCTTAGCAGCTTGAAGTTGTTGTGCTTCAAAATTCAATCGTCCCATCTTCATATCTAAATCTCTTAGATGATTTACTAATATCTTTTGTTCGTCTAATAGATCTGAAAACGAAACTTCTTTTCCGTTCTCTAATACTATTTTCATTTCTTCTTGTTTCATTTCTTCTGGCATATTATCTCCTTAATAGATTAACCAATTAAATCCAGTTTTTGCTTCGTATGATTGTATATCATACATATTCAAATATCTGGCTTCAAGGAATATACCGAACTTATTAGTTAGTTTCCAACCATAAACTACCCCTAAGTCATAGTCCATTCCATTTTCTGCTACATCATAGTTAAATGAATAGTCTGAATATCCTTTTGTAATTGGATAAGCAGTTGCCCAAAAGTGAAACCAATTCTTAGGATTGTATTTATAATAGTCTGCACCTACTGATAAACTTAGTTCGTTTTGATATCCTTGTTCTTTTGCCCACTCCTCATTGTATTCTCTTACAATCTCTCCATATATCTGTTTATAGAATTGATCGTCTGTATTAGCAACTAGCATACCTTCTGCATTATACCACTTAAAATCAAAGTAGCTATATCCATATTGTGTGAATTGCTCTACAAACTCATCTGTGTAACCATAGAAGTATGCAAAGTCCCAAAAGGGTGTAAAATCCGTTGTATCTATACCTTGTTCTGCCCACCATAAATCAATAGGTAAGAAGTCTAAGTATGCTGGGTGGCTTCTTCCTGCTACTCCAGTAGATAAAGAAAAGTTTCCAAATTGTTTTCTATATCTCATATCCAATGCTGCAAACTCTAAGTCCTCTAATCCTCTATAATCGTAATTTGCTTTAATTAAGAATTTGTCGCCCAAGTATCGTATCATATATTCTTGATCTATAAATTCTTCTTCAAACTCTTTGTGGTCGGAATATTCTATTACATACTCCCACCCAGTAATGTTACCAATAGCAACACTTTCATTAATTGGTGCTTCTGTTCCTGTGTACCAAACTTCTGGCTTATTCTCATAGCCAAATCGTGCTAACTTTCTAATACCGAAAGTCATAACAGAGTGATCGTCTAGTTCTTGTGTTAATTCTTGTAACTGCCCACCTGTAACCTGGAACTGCTGTTCCTTTGTTACTGGACTGCTAAAACTATACGCACCATAAATGGTACTAAATTTAAAAAAGTCTTGTGAATAAAGACTTCCTAATAATAATAAACTACATAATAAGTTTCTCATTGAAACCTCCTTAACATTATATCATCAATTTCATTATTGATTTTTCTTAATATTGTATCTTTGTCTAATTGAAAAGATAATCCTGCTTCAAATCTGCGAATTTCTTTTCCATATTCAAACATAATAATTGTTGGTACTGACTTTATATTCCATTCATCTTTAATTGCAGCACCAAACTCTGGGTTGTCTATACTTGCATTAAATATAGCACAATTCTTTAATTTACTCAAATCTATGTTAGCAGAAAAATTCCAGTCTGCATTTACTTGCACTACAACACATTCGTCCTGACTTAACAGTTGAACTTGTTGTAAGCTTCTAATATTATCCTGCGAGTACAATAATGATGGTAATAAAGCTAATCCAAGCCAACACCATAGTAATATAGTATATTTGTTCATCGTTCATCTCACTTTTTATTTAATATATAGGTTTCAATGCTTTTAATATCTTCTTTGATTTCTTCAACATCTTCTTGTGTGTCTAAGACTGCATCTCTAATCATCTGATCCTTTAAATCGTATTCAGTTCGTGATACCGAGGGTGCTGGTAATTCTTTTGCTAATTCTATATCGGCTTGTAGTGTAAACCACATACCAATAATCATTCCAAGTGTTACTACCCCACTTATGATTGTTTCCAAGCTTAATGTTAGTTTAGTCTGTTTATTTACTTCCATAAGACTATCCCTTTATTTTCTTGTATTCAACAATATCTGCTTTTAATTCAACTACTCTTGCTTCAGCATTTACTAATTGTGCTTCTGCTTGTGTAATCATTTCATCAACTGGTCTTTGTTCTGTCCAATCAACTACTGTTACATCTTTACCTGCTGCATCTTTCATCACTTTAGTATGTTTGATTTCAACTTGTTTAGGTGATGCTACACCTTCTACGGCTTTTTCTGCTATTACTTTAGCCATTTTATTCTCCTATTTTGAGTTTGAGTTCATCTATTTCTCGTTTCAACTCTTGTATAGCTGAAACATACATTGCGTCTTTGTCGTTTAACTTAGATACGAAACTTTGTCCTTCAGTATCTTTTACATACTTATAATCTGGATTGCTTTCTTGAATTTCTATTTCATCTATCCAATAATTATCTACAGATTTTACTTCTTGAGCAATAAACCCTCTTCTAGTTCCAGCTAAATGTTCTGTTTGGTTTTTAAAATTAAATGTTTTTGGTTGTAGTTTAGAAATAATATCTAATCCAGAATTAAAGTCTTTAACATTTTCTTTTAATCTTAAGTCGGAGTTTGAACCAATAGAAGTATCTGTACCAGTTAATGTACCATTTGGTGCTATTCTAAAGTGCTCTGTTATTGCATTTGTATCTCCTGTATGGAATGTTAAACCTTGTGCTGCAGCACTCCCAGCATCATAAGAACTAATTGCTGCTGTAAAAGTAGTAGCATTTTCTCCAACCCCGATTAAAGGTTGATAATAATTTGTTCCTTGAACTGCATCTATAAAAATAGCACACGATGATACATCTTCAAAATCTAAAGCAGCAACACCTGAAGTTCCATTGCTAATGTGAAGCTTAGCAAATGGAGAAGCAGTTCCTATTCCGACTGAGCCACCAGTTTTGATATAAAGATGACTTGTTCCTGAATTATTTCTAAAGTTTATATTACCAGCATCTCGTTCTACAAAATTCATATCGCCAGTAGAATTAGTTATATAAGTATGGCTTGTATCGTGTCGTATTGTAAAGTCAATTCCAGATCCAGCACCAAGATAAGCATTGTCAGGAACATAGGTATAATTTGTTCCACCACTTTCCAAGAAAGTTAAACTATGAGAACCACCAACGTAAACTCCTACATTGTCTGCACCTGCTTCATAAATATAAGTATCTCCACCACCATCTAAATAAAGTTTCTTGGTTGCTGTAAGTTTTACATCTTGTTCTATATTTACTGATGTAGCACTACCATCTAATGTTAGGTAAGTAGCTAACCCACCTGAGCCATCATCGGATTGGAAAAGTATATCTCCATCATCTACTGTTTGTCTGATAGACATATTTCCAAGATAATTGTCTATAAATGTATTTGAATTATTAGAAAGCAATCTCAAATCGCTATCATTCCCCAATCTTAATTCTTTATCATCAGCCATATTTAAATGTCCAGCCATAACATCATTAGCATCATTTTTTAAGAAAGCATCATCTACATTAATAGTAAC
>TARA_R110002124_G_scaffold114535_6_pt1 | contig 18290 bp, 15 predicted proteins | sample TARA_R110002124 | Tara Oceans TARA_R110002124 (sample SAMEA4397445) | marine metagenome | biome: Polar Biome; feature: [SRF] surface water layer (ENVO:00010504); material: water (ENVO:00002006), including particulate matter (ENVO:01000060) such as... | depth 5 m | reverse complement strand
ACCCGGCGCCACGCGCCCACCTCTCCCCTGAGGGGAGAGGTGAAAGACACCTGATCTCTCAACAGACCTCATGGTGAGCTTGTCGAACCACGAGGTCGTGCCCAACCTAGCCGACCAGCTCGGCCCTGAACCCATACCGCCCCGTCGCCCCCGGCCCCAGCACGTCGCCATGGGGCCGCTCGGCCAGTTCGTCGCTGCCGCCCAGTTCTGCCGCCGTGCCGTGCCAGGGTTCGAGGCACACGAAAGGCGCTCCCGGCTTGCTCCACAGCGCCAGATTGGGCAGGTTTTCCCAGGTAAAATGGATCGCCTTGTCGGCCGTGCCATAGCGCAGCCCGGCCCCCGCACCCTGGGGAAACAGCATCGCGTCGCCGGCAAACAGCGCGTGGTCGAGCACCAGTGCCCCCTCCACAAACGGCGACGGCAGCGGCTCGGGCCTGACCAGCCCGCCCGAGAGCCGGATCAGCGCCGGCGCCGCGCCATTGTCCAGCACCACGCTGTGACGCTGCCCCTCGCAGCCCGGCAGCGGCCAGACAAAGGCCGGATGAAACCCGATCCCGAACGGCATTGGCCGCGCGCCGGCATTGTGCACCTCCGCCGTCACCTGCACCGCCCGGCCGACCACGCGATGCTCCAGGCTCAGCACAAAATCGAATGGGTAGACCGTCCGCGTCGACAGGCTCGAACGCAGCTCGAACCGGCAAAAATCATCACCCTGCCCGGTCAGCTCAAACGCGGCGCGCCGGGCAAAGCCATGCTGGCCCATCGGATAACGCTGCCCCTCGATGCTGATATGGTCGTCGGGCGCCTTGCCCACGATGGGAAACAGTACCGGCGAGCGCCCGGTCCAGAACGCGGCATCGCCATCCCACAGCCAGGACTGACCATCGCTGCTGCTGATCGACTGCATTTCGGCCCCGAGCGGAGACACCGTTACGCGGAGGTGTTCATTGCCGATTTCGATATTGCTCATCACTGCGCTCCAGCCGCCCCCACCCTAGCCTTGCTCCCAGGGCAGGGGAAGCTGCCCCAAAGCGGGCAGCCATGCAATCCCCACCCTTTGCTCTAGCCAGGCTCGCCCCAGCACACCGCCAGCCGCGCCATCAGCCCTTTCGCGTCGCCCGGCGCCATCAGCTTGTCGGTATTGTCAAAGAACACGAACACATCCCGCGCCCGCCCGTCGGCCGTCGGCGCCGTGACGAAGTCCCCATCGGTCGCCTTGCCGGCCATCCAATGCCGCACCCGCCGGGCCCAGGCGTCGAGTTCGGCATCGGCATAGCCCGAGCGGTAAAGTTCACGCGACCCATGCAGCCGGCAATAGACAAAGTCGCTCGTCACATCCATCAGCCGCGGCCAGTCCACCGTATCGGCGCAGACCAGCGCCACGTCATACCGGCGCAGCAGGGCGATGAAATCGGGATGCCGGAAACTCTCATGCCGGATTTCCATGGCGTGGCGCAGCGCCCGCACCTTGCCGTCGCCATAATCGGCGCGCGCCTTGAGCCGCTGGTCATGTCGCCGTCCCAGCATTGCCGCCGCCGCCGTGTCATGCGGCAGCAGCGCCAGGAAAGCCTCGACCCGCGCCGCGTCAAAGGCGAAACGCTCGGGAAACTGCCAGAGGATCGGCCCCAGCTTGTCGCCCATGGCCAGCACCCCGGAAGCGAAAAAATTGGCCAGCGGCGCCTCGGGCTCCTTGAGGCGCAGCATATGGGTGAGGTAGCGCGGCCCCTTGACCGCAAAGACGAAGCCGTCCGGCGCCGCAGCCGCCCAGTGCCGGAAGGCGCTCGGCCTTTGCATGCCATAAAAGGTGCCGTTGATCTCGATGGCGTTGAACTGGCGCGCGGCATAATCGAGCTCCCGCTTCTGCGTCAGGTCTGGCGGATAGAAATTGCCGCGCCAGGGCGCATAGGTCCAGCCCGACACCCCGATCCTGATCTCGCCTTGCGTTCGCCTGGCCATGGCCCGATACCTCCATGGCGCCAACGCGCCTGCCCGTCCCCGCGTTGCAGCCGCGTTCGCTTGCCAGCGCGCTCTTGCCCCGGCCCCGGCAATACGCGACACACCAGACATGTCCCTGCCCCCGCTCCCGATAGACGATGCCCTGCCCGCCCTGATGGCCGCGCTGACCAGTGGCCCCTATGCCGTGCTGGTCGCGCCGCCCGGCGCCGGCAAGACCACCCGCGTGCCGCTGGCCCTGCTCGAAGCGCCCTGGCGGGGCGACGCCCGCATCATCATGCTCGAGCCGCGGCGCCTCGCCGCCCGCGCCGCCGCCGGCCAGATGGCCCGCCTGCTCGGCGAAGAAGTCGGCCAGACCATCGGCTACCGCGTCCGCATGGACACCAAGGTCTCCGCCCGCACCCGCGTCGAGATCGTCACCGAGGGCGTCTTCACCCGCATGCTGCTCGATGATCCGGAACTGGCCGGCGTCGCCGCGGTGCTGTTCGACGAATTCCACGAGCGCAGCCTCGATGGCGATCTCGGCCTCGCCCTGACGCTCGACGCGGCCGCCCTGCGCCCCGATCTGCGCGTGCTGGTCATGTCGGCCACCATCGACGGCGCCCGCGTCGCCAGGCTGCTCGGCCATGCCCCGGTCATCGAGAGCCTCGGCCGCGCCTTTCCGGTCGAGACCTTCCACGCCGAGCCCGACCCGCTGCAGCGCCTCGATGACCAGGTCACCGCCGCCGTCCTCGCCGCCCTGCGCGAGCATGAGGGGTCCGCCCTTGTCTTCCTGCCCGGCCAGGGCGAGATCACCCGCGTCGCCGAGCGCCTGGGCGGTCGCGTCCCCGCCGATACCGATATTGCCCCGCTTTACGGCCAGCTCACCCCTGCCGAGCAGGATCGTGCCATCCGCCCCGCCGAACCCGGTCGCCGCAAGGTGGTGCTCGCCACCTCCATCGCCGAAACCTCGCTGACCATCGACGGCGTCCGCATCGTCATCGATTCCGGCTTCCGCCGCGTGCCGGTCTACGAGCCGGGCACGGGCCTCACGACCCTTGCCACCACCCGCGTCTCCCGCGCCGGCGCCGATCAGCGCCGCGGCCGCGCCGGCCGCACCGCGCCGGGCATCTGCATCCGCCTGTGGAACGAAGGCCAGACCGCCGCGCTGGCGCCCTTCGACACGCCCGAAATCCTTGCCGCGGACCTCGCCAATCTGGTGCTCGACCTGGCCAATTGGGGCGTCAGCGAGCCCTCTGCCCTGCCCTTTCTCGATTCCCCGCCGGCGCCCGCCTGGGCCGAGGCCGTCGCCCTGCTGCAGCGCCTCGAGGCACTCGACGCCGCTGGCCACATCACGCCCGATGGCAAGGCGCTGGCCCGCCTGCCGCTGCATCCGCGCCTCGCCCATATGGTGGTCGCCGCTGCCGCCGACGATGACGCCCGCACCGCCGCCGAACTGGCCGTCCTCATCGGCGAACGCGGCCTGGGCGGCGACGGCACCGATCTCAGCCACCGCCTCGACCGCTTCCGCCGCGAGGCCGGCAAGCGCGCCGCCGACGCCAAGACACTGGCCGCCCGCTGGGCCAAACTGGCCGGCGGCGGCATTGGCGGCAACCTGCCCGCCGGTCATCACCTGGCCCGGGCCTTCCCCGATCGCGTTGCCCAGGCTGCCGGCCCGCGCGGCAAATTCCGCCTCGCCAATGGCCGCCAGGCCAGCCTGGACACCACCGACGCCCTCGCCAGTGAGCCCTTTCTGGTGGTCACCGACATCACCGGCGCTGCTGCCACCGGCCGCATCCGCGCCGCTGCCGCGCTGGACCGCGAGACCATCGACACCCTCTTCGCCCACCGCATCACGTCAAGCACGACACTGAGCTTTGACGCCGCTTCGGCCAGCGTCCGCGCCCGCCGCACCCGCCAGCTCGACGCTCTCAAACTGGCCGACGAACCCGTGCCGGTCGACGATCCCGAGGCCGCCGCGCACCTGCTGGCCCAGGCCGCCGCCCGCCGCGGCATCGATGCCCTGCCCTGGAGCCGTGAGCAGGCCGCCTGGCGCGCCCGTGCCAGTTTCCTTCACACCACCCTGGGCGATGAGTGGCCCGATCTGAGCGCCGCCGCCCTGGCCCCGACGGTCGAAGACTGGCTCGCCCCGGCCCTCTTTGGCCTCACCAGACTGTCTGAAATCACCGGCGAACAGCTGCGGACCGCACTCGACCTGCTGCTGCCCTATGCCCGCCGCCAGGCCATCGAAGCCCTGCTGCCCAGCCACTTCACCGCCCCTACCGGTAATGCCGTGCCGATCGACTATACGGTCGAGGGCGGCCCGGCCATCGAGATCCGGGTGCAGGAACTGTTCGGCCTCACCCGCCACCCCACCATCGCCAATGGCCGCATTCGCCTGCTGCTGGTGCTGCTCTCGCCCGCCCACCGGCCGATCCAGACCACGCGTGACCTGCCCGGCTTCTGGTCCGGCTCCTGGGCCGACGTCGCCAAGGATCTCAAGGGCCGCTACCCCCGCCACCCCTGGCCCGACGACCCCGCCAAAGCCCGCCCCACGGCACGCGCCAAGCCACGGGGAACTTAGGGGCACGACCTCGTGGTTCGACAAGCTCACCATGAGGTCTACTCAGAAATCCTGGTTAGACTTCGAAATCCCCAGTAGATCTCGAAATCCCCAGCAGACCTCATCCTGAGCCTGTCGAAGGACGAGGTCGTGGCACTTAGTCGCCCACTGCAAAAAAAGCCCCGGATCGCTCCGGGGCCTTCGATCTATTCAGCAGGCACAAAATTCAGCGCCACGCCGTTGATGCAGTAGCGCAAGCCGGTCGGCGGCGGACCATCGGGGAACACATGGCCCAGATGGCTGCCGCAGGTGGCGCAGTGGCACTCGGTGCGCACCATGCCGTGGCTGCGGTCTTCGGTATTTTCCACCGAGCCGGGCACCGGGTCGTTGAAGCTGGGCCAGCCCGTGCCGCTCTCGAATTTCAGCGTCGCCTCGAACAGCGGGCTGTCGCAGCCGGCGCAGGTAAACGTGCCCTGCCGGGTTTCGTGCAGCAGCGCGCAGCTGCCGGGGCGTTCGGTGCCGTGCTGGCGCATCACCTGATATTGTTCCGGCGTCAGTCTGGCCCGCCATTCCGCATCGGTGCGGGTTACCTTGAAAGCATGGGCATCCATGGCCTTACTCCTTTTGTCGCCTTGTCATTCGCCGGCAATATAGGATCAGTTACATCCAGCTCCTAGACTCCTTCCCATCACTTCGCCCGGAACGGCGCAAGAGGCCCCCATGACCTACCTGACCTCGCTCGATCAGCTCGAGGCAATCTACACCCCCGCGCCGGCCCCGGCGTCCACCACCAAGGTGGCGCACGCCATGACACCGGAATACCGACGCCTGATCGAGGTCAGCCCCTTTGCCGCGCTGGCCACCATCGGCCCCGAGGGCATTGACTGCAGCCCGCGCGGCGATCAGCCCGGCTTCGTGCGCATCCACGACGACACCACGCTGATGATGCCCGACCGCCGCGGCAATAACCGCATCGATTCGCTGCGCAACATCGTGCGTGACCCCCGCTGCGCCTTCCTCTTCCTGCTGCCGGGTTCGGGCACCACCCTGCGCGCCAATGGCCGCGCCCGGATCAGCATCGATCCCGCCCTGCTCGAGAGCTTTGCCGTCGATGGCAAGGCGCCCCGCTCGGTCATCGTCATGAAGATCGATGAACTCTATTTCCAGTGCGCCCGCGCCATCATCCGGTCCGAGCTGTGGAATCCGGCCCGCCACATCGATCCGGCCACCCTGCCCACGCCGGGCCAGATCCTGGCCGCCATGACCGACAACGAAGTGGGCGGCGACAGCTACGACAAGGCCTGGCCCGAGCGGGCCAGGCAGACCATGTGGTAGGCGCGTTCAGGCCGCGTCGCGTTCGGCGGCCTGGCGGCCGGCCTTGAGCGTGTGCGCATACCACGAAAGCTCGTCGAGCATCGTCACCACCGTGGGCGCCAGATAGGGATAATCGGCGAAGTCCTTGCTCTCGCGCAGCATGCCGATCAGGGGCTCCATATTGATGTGAACGGCCTTCTTGAGCGGAACGATGTCGAGTTCGATCGCGATCATGCGCAACTGCTCGACAGCTCTCGCGCCGCCCACCGCGCCATAGCCGACAAAGGCGGCCGGCTTCCGATTGGGTTCGGCAAACAGAAAATCCACCGCGTTCTTCAGCACGCCGGAAATGGAGTGATTGTATTCGGCGGTGATGAAGATGTAGCCGTCCAGCTCGGAGATCTTGCCGGCCCATTTGCGGGCTTCCGAGGTTTCGATCGGTACATAGGCAGGTGATGCCACCGCGTCAAAGAACGGTAGCGGATAGTCCCGCAGGTCGACGATTTCGGTTTCGATATCGGTGCGGCTGGCGGCCTGGTCAGCGACCCACCGCGCCACCCGTTCGCCGAAGCGGCCCTCGCGGGTGGTGGAAATGATGATGCCGATCTTGGGCTTGCTCATGAAAATCTCTCAAATTTTTCGTGATAGGTACGAACAGGAAGCTAGTCACCAAGGGTAACTGACACTATATTGGTGCCTGTCGAAACCGCCCGCAAGACGGCACTAATTGTTTACTGGAGGCACCTTTTGGAAAGCCTGGTCACCGAAACAAAACCGCACAGCGCCGCAGAATGCAGTCGCATCGCCCGCCCCCTCGCCGACGTTCTGGGCCGCATTGGCTCGCGCTGGACCATCCATGTCATCATTGCCCTGACCAATGGGCCCATGCGCTTTTCCGAGCTCAAGCGGCACCTCGAGGGTATCTCGCAAAAGATGCTGACCCAGACGCTGCGCGACCTTGAGGCCGACGGCCTGGTGACCCGCACGGTCACCCCCATCATCCCCCCGCGCGTGGACTATGAGCTGACCGAAATGGGCATGGAACTGCGCATCCCGCTGGCCGGCATCGCCGAATGGGCCAGCCGCAACAGCCCGGCAATCAACCGCTCCCGCGCCAATCACGCCCAGGCCAATGGCTGACAGGCAGGCAAATCGCAAACGGCCGCGATGGGACGTGGGGCACCATTTGTCTGCGAACCGGTCAAGGCGATGCGAAAATGCCGTATGCACGATCTCGCAGTCGGCCTTTTTCGTCAGGCCGAGTCGAAAACGGTGATCGGCGAGAGTGATGAGCTTTCTTTGAGAAGGTCCAGTGGACCTTCTCAAGCGAAGAACGCCCGGAGAGCTACGCTCGCAGGGCTATAAGCGGAGCGTACGCTTTGGTACGTGAGCACCGGAAGCGCAGCCGATTGCCGTTTGCAGACCGGCATCACGAAAAAGAAGTGGTGGGAGTAACAAGGATTGAACTTGTGACCCTTCGCGTGTGAAGCGAATGCTCTCCCGCTGAGCTATACTCCCATCGCCAATGGCGAAAGTCTTCTAGAGAGATGGTGGGCGTAACAAGGATCGAACTTGTGACCCCCTCGATGTCAACGAGGTGCTCTCCCGCTGAGCTATACGCCCATCTCTCCGGGAAGGCAGAACCCTTAAGCTCTGCCAGTGGCGCGGATAGACCATAAAACCCATTGGGGGGTCAAGGGGGCAAAATCGAAGAGTTGGAACTCTGGGGAAATTCGCTGTGGTGACTCAGACAGAGCGTAGCTCTGCGGGCCATGGCGGAGCCTATATCGGTACGTGAGCACCGAAGCGCACAAGCCCATGCTGGATGGCCGCCACCGTGGAATTTCCTAGGCGGCCAGCAGCCGTTCGACCTCGTTGACCAGATCCTTGAGATGGAACGGCTTGCTCAGCACCGAAGCATCCTTGGGCGCGTCGCTGTCGGGATTGAGCGCCACGGCGGCAAAGCCGGTGATGAACATAACCTTGAGGTCGGGATCGAGTTCGGTGGCGCGCCGCGCCAGCTCGATGCCGTCCATTTCGGGCATCACGATATCGCTCAGCAGCAGCGAGAACGGCTCTTCGCGCAGGCGCTCATAGGCGCTCAGCCCGTTATCGAACGAGACCACCTCATAACCGGCATTTTTCAGCGCCCGTGTCAGGAACTGGCGCATGTCGTTGTCGTCTTCTGCGAGCAGAATTCGCTTCATTGATTCTCTCCGGCCGTTCGGGGCTTGAGTCGCATTCTAGGGCGCGATGTTTAAGCGAAGTTTGCCGTTGTGCAAACGCAACCCGATTCTCGTTAGCAATATCGCGAGAATGTGGACAATTCTGTCACAAACGGCGACACTGGCGCACAAATCAATCGCGCGCCGGCAACGGGCGCCCATTCGGGGAGGCAGCGTGCGGTCCGACTATTGGGATCAGCCGGCATTTGAGACCATCCGGCCCCGCCGGCTGCTGGCGCCGCTCGTGTTCAATTCGCCCCATTCCGGCCGCGTCTATCCGGAGCGTTTTCTGGCCATGACCCGGCTCGATCACCTCTCGATTCGCCAGTCCGAGGATGCCTGGGTCGATGAGCTGTTCGCCCGCGCGCCCCATGTCGGCGCCCCCATGCTGCGCGCCCACTTCCCGCGCGCCTATCTCGACGTCAATCGCGAGCCCTGGGAACTCGACCCCGCCATGTTCGTCGAGCCGCTGTCGGACCGGTTCAACACCACCTCGCCCCGCGTTGCCGCCGGCCTGGGCACGCTGGCCCGCGTGGTCGCCGAAAACAAGCCCATCTATCGCGAACGGCTTACCCTCGATGATGCGCGCATGCGCATCGAGGGCATCTATCAGCCCTATCATGCCGCCCTGCAGCGGCTGCTGAGCGAGGCGATCAGCGCCTTTGGCGTGGCCTTGCTGATCGATTGCCACTCCATGCCGCGCATTTCGCGCACCAGTGACAAGGCTGCCCCCGATATCGTGCTGGGTGACCGCTATGGCACCACCTGCGCCCCCGGCCTGGTCGATCTGGCCGAGACGGTGTTTACCAGCGCCGGCCTGCGCGTCGCCCGCAACCGCCCCTATGCCGGCGGCTTTGCCACCCGCACCTATGGCCGGCCGCAACATGGCGTGCATGCGCTGCAGATCGAAATCAGCCGCCACCTCTACATGAACGAGGTGACCCTGACCAAGAACGAGAATTTCGTGGCGGTCCGCAATATCGTCGAGCGGCTGATCTTTGCCCTGATCGGCCTGGATCTGGTGTCGCTGGTGGGCAATCACACCCTGCCCGAAAGTGCCGCTGCCGAGTAGTCAAGGCCGCCCTTATTCAATAGACCAGCTGGCGAGCCAGTCCATCCACGCGGTCGTGGGGAGGCGTTGGCCCCAAGCATGACGGCCCATAGCCCTGGATCCCATGACCCTAGACCTTGCCAAAGTCCAAGCCACCCTGCTGGCCGCTGCCGATGCCGCTGCCGCCGTCAGCCTGCCGCTGTTTCGCACCAATCTGGGCGTCGACAACAAGCTCGATGCCGGCTTTGATCCGGTCACCGAGGCCGATCGCAATGCCGAGACGGCGATCCGCGCCGTCATCGCCCAGGCCTTTCCCGACCATGCCGTGGTCGGGGAGGAATGGGGCAGCTCGGGCCAGAGTGACTATAGCTGGATCATCGACCCCATCGATGGCACCCGCGCCTTCATCACCGGCGTGCCGGTCTGGGGCACGCTGATCGGCTTTGCCCACAAGGGCACTGCCATTGCCGGCATCATGAGCCAGCCCTTTATCGGCGAAACCTTTCTCGCCACGCCCGGGGGCGCCAGCTACCGGCGCAATGGCGTCACCGAGCCCCTGCGCAGCAGCGGCCAGACCGAACTGGCGCCTGCCCGGGTGTTCACCACCACCCCGGCCCTGTTCCGCACGCCCGAACTACTGGCCAAGTGGCAGGCCCTCGAAGCCGCCACCCAGCTGCAGCGCTTTGGCCTGGATTGCTATGGCTATGCGCTGCTGGCCGCCGGCCACGCCGATATCGTCATCGAACCGTTTCTGAACAGCTATGATATTGCCGCGCTCGTCCCCATCATTCGCCAGGCTGGCGGCGCCATCGCCTGCTGGGATGGCAGCGAGCCCACCGGCGGCGGCAATGTCGTCGCCGCGGCAAGCCCTGAACTGCTTGTCCGGGCGCTCGAACTGGTCAACGCCAACTGAGCCAGGCCAGCCGCACCGGGGGCAGTGGGCGCATAGGCTACCTGCCCGGCGCGGACATGGCCGGCGCTAGGGGCTCTGTTCGGTAATGAAGGCGTCGAACGCGGCGAACACCTGGCCACGAATCGCGTCGCTTTCCATGAACAGTTCGTGCCGCGCCGCCGCGATCACCAGGTGCCGGCCGGTGCGCAGGCGCAGCCCCAATTGCTCGGTCGCGCTGGTCGACACCACCCGGTCGCGCGCCGCGCCCAGCATCAGCAGCGGAATATTGATGCGCTCGGGAAAGTCGTCGCGTCCGGCCTCCGCCATGGCCGCCATCGCCGCGGCCACCCACCGCACCGTCGGCGCGCCGATCTCGAGCGCCGGTTCGGCCTTGATCACATCGACCATGCGCAGATAGCGGATCATGTCCCCGGTCAGCGGATTATTGGCAAAACTGGCCTCCGAGACCGACCTGTCGCTCTTGCGGGCCACCGGCATCTGCCCCAGTCCGAAGAAACTGAGCACCTCGGCCACCCGCGCCATGCCCGCCATGCTCAGCGGCTGGCGGTCCAGCGCCAGCATCGGCGAGGACAGGAACACCCGGTCGAACATCAGCCGGTCTCTGATTCCGGCAAAGATCGCCGCGAGCCCGCCCATCGAATGGCCCACCAGGTAGAAGGGCGGCGGGCAGTCGGGCAGCAGGATGTCGCCGTGAAAGCTCTTGAGGTCGGTCCAGTAGTCCTCGAACCGGTCGACATAGCCCAGCCGGGGATTGCCGATCAGCCGGTCCGAGCCGCCCTGCCCGCGCCAGTCGAACGTCGCCACGGCAAAGCCGCGCTGCCGGAAATCGGCAATGGTCTCGAAATATTTCTCGATGAATTCGCCCCGCCCCTGCGCCAGGCAGATCGTACCGCGCTGCTTGCCGGCCGATTTCGGCCAGATGCCATAGCGCAGCCGCACCTTGTCGGCGGTCCTGAAATACCCCACCCGCGCCCCCTCGGGCACCGGGTTGGTAGCGATATTGACCAGGCTGGGGCCATCGGGATCGACGCTATTCATGGGCTCTTCCAAACAGGGCGGCCGATCCCTTAGAGCAAACCGCAGGCAAAAAGAAAACCAGCATCCCGGGGGACACTGGTTTCCTTTCACGATAGCCCGTGCGGGGGGCGGATGACGGGCCATTCATGCAATGCTGAAGTTGCCCTCAGCACCTGTCCGCTTGTAACCGCCTCTGCCTGAACGTCATCGCACCGGTCCATTCATTTTGCGTTCATGCCGGGCTTCGGTTCCACCGCACTTTTGGGGTCTTGAACCGGCAAGATTGCCCCCCATATTTGTTTCGTTCGCCGGGTTATCCGGGAACCCCGACCTCGAAATCATCGGCTTGCCTAATGTTGGGAGCCGCGATGAGACGACCCCGAGACCACCGGGAAACCACGTTGCTTTACGGAGAATGTGACTATGCAGACCATCGATTTTTCCCCCTTCTATCGCTCCACCGTCGGCTTTGACCGCGTCTTCAACCGGCTCGACAATCTGGTCGGCCAGGAAGCCAAGACCTACCCCCCTTACAATATCGAGCGCACCGGCGAGGACGCCTACCGTATCTCGATCGCCGTGGCCGGTTTCTCCAATGGCGACATCGCCATCGAGACCAAGGAAAACAACCTGGTTGTAAAGGGTGCCAAGTCGGCTGAGAGCGCCGAGCAGGCCCGCGAGTTCCTCCACCGCGGCATTGCCGAGCGCGCCTTCGAGCTCCGCTTCCAGCTGGCCGACTATGTCGAGGTCCACGGCGCCACGCTCGAAAATGGCCTGCTGCATCTTGAACTGAAGCGCGAGCTGCCCGAGAGCAAGAAGCCACGCTCCATCCAGATCAATGCCGGCACGCAGTCCAGCCTCGAGGACAAGTCGGTCAACTAGCCGCCGGCGCTTGCGCAATATCGCTCCGGTGGAGCGATATTAGGCGGCTAGGCCATGAGAGCTGCGCTCGAATGGCCCGGATTGGCAACGAGCACGATCCATATGCACCCTCGGCGCCGCCGGGGGTGTTTTTGTGCAGATTGCCGCCCAATTTCTGCATCGGCGGAACCACAGCCCCTCTCCATCGGTTGATCGGGCAGCACTGCCCAGCGTCAAAGGATTTCCCATGAAAACCCCATCGATCGATCTCAAGGCCAATGCCAAGGCCGCCGTCATCGACATTCTCAACGCCCGTCTGGCCGACGCCATCGACCTGGCGCTGATCGTCAAGCAGGCCCACTGGAACCTCAAGGGCCCCAATTTCATCGCCGTCCATGAAATGCTCGATCCCATGCGCGCCGCCATCGACACCCATGTCGACATCATCGCCGAGCGCGTCGCCCAACTCGACGGCATTGCCCTGGGCACCAGCCAGATCGTCGCCAAGGCCACCGCCCTGGCCCCCTATCCCACCGATATCCGCAAAGTTCCCGAGCATCTGCAGGCCCTGGCCGAGCGCTTTGCCACCCTGGCCAACCAGGTGCGCGAGGATATCGATGCCACCGACCAGGCCGGCGACGCCGACGCCGCCGATATCCTGACCGCCTTCTCGCGCGAGCTCGACAAGAACCTGTGGTTCATCAAGTCCCACCTCGAATAGGCAATTCCCGCCCTTTGCGGTATTACAGGGTGCTTTCATCGTGAAAGCACCCTTTTTTCGTCCCCAGGCCGATGAATTCCTATTGTCTCCTATCGTTTTTCTGGCGATTTCCTATTTTTGCCGGACGCAACAGTGGCAAAGACGCTTGCTCCCAGTTTGGAATTATGCAAATCTACCCCAGATAGGGCAGCACAACTGTCCTATCTGACGCGTCGCCCCGCTCTCCGCGGCCAGCACGCACGCCGGCCCGGCTGGCCCGCTAGACGATAGCGGAAACGGGTAGGCGGAGCTAAGATAGCTCGAATTCGAGTGGCCATTTGGATGCAGTGCCACTCCCCGCGCATGGACGTTTTTGCTCATCCGAGCCGTACTGTGTACGACCCGCCTGAACAGCGCGCCCACCTGAGGACGAACCGCATCCAGCCCGCCGGGAAACCGGCATCATCAGGATGCACACACATAGTGACATCGCCCGGCAGCGGGCGCGACCAACCAACGAGGACCACGCCATGGCACACACGCGGAACCGATCGACTGCTCCGGTCACCACGAAATCTGCCACAGCCAAAACCTTGATTCTGGATGGTCAGCGCGTCGCTTCGGGCCGCCCGGCCGCGCAGGGCCTGTATGATCCTGCCCATGAACATGATGCCTGCGGCATCGGCATGATCGCCAATATCAAGAACCGCCCCAGCCACGAAGTGGTGCAGAAGGGTCTCGAAATTCTCGAGAACCTCGAGCATCGCGGCGCCGTTGGTGCCGATCCCCTGATGGGCGATGGCGCCGGCATTCTGGTGCAGACGCCCCATGCCTTCTTCTCCAAGGTCATGGATTTCGCGCTGCCCGAAAAGCACTTCTACGCCGTGGCCATGCTGTTCTATCCCAACACCGATGGCCTGCGCGATCGCGTGGCCGCGGTGGTGCATGGTTGCCTCGAGCGCGAGGGCCTGGCCCTGCTCGGCGAGCGCGTCGTGCCCGTCGACAATTCCGAGCTTTCCGCCGGCGTCATCGCCACCCAGCCCATCATCGAGCAGATGGTGATCGCCCGTCCTGCCGGGATGACGCTGGACGAATTCGAGCGCAAGCTGCTGATCACCCGCAAGGTCATTTCCAACACGGTCTACGCGCAGATCCCCGAATCGGCTGGCGACAACGGTTTTTACGTCGTCTCCATGTCGGCGCGCACCATTGTCTACAAGGGCATGTTCCTGGCCTTCCAACTGGGCGCCTTCTACACCGATCTGCACGACGAGAGCTTCGAGAGCGCCATCGCCCTGGTGCATCAGCGCTTTTCCACCAACACCTTCCCCTCCTGGAAGCTGGCCCATCCCTATCGCATGACCACCCACAATGGTGAGATCAACACCATTCGCGGCAACGTCAACTGGATGGCGGCGCGCCAGGCATCGGTCTCCTCCCCCAAGTTCGGCGAGGACATCACCAAGATCTGGCCGATTTCCTATGAGGGCCAGTCCGATACGGCCTGCTTCGACAACGCGCTCGAATTCCTCGTGCGCGGCGGCTATTCGCTGCCGCACGCCGCCATGATGCTGATCCCCGAAGCCTGGGCCGGCAATCCGCTGATGGATGAGACCCGGCGCAGTTTCTACGAATACCACGCCGCGCTGATGGAGCCCTGGGACGGTCCGGCCGCCATGTCGCTCAGCGACGGCCGCTATGTCGTGGCCACGCTCGATCGCAACGGCCTGCGCCCCGCCCGCTATCTCGTCACCAAGGAGGGCCATGTGGTTCTGGCGTCCGAATCGGGCGTCTTGACCATTCCCGATGAGGACATTGTCGAGCGCTGGCGCCTGCAGCCCGGCCGCATGCTGCTCATTGACCTCGAGGAAGGCCGCATCATCTCGGACGAGGAGATCAAGCGGACCCTGGCCACCCGCCATCCCTATGCAGAATGGCTGGCGCGCAGCCAGATCGTGCTCGAGGATCTGCCCAATACCGAGCTCACCGCCCCGGTCACCACCGAGTCGCTGCTCGATCGCATGCAGGCTTTCGGCTACACCCAGGAAGACATCAAGATCCTGTTGACCCCCATGGCCACCACCGGCCAGGAGGCTGTCGGCTCGATGGGCACCGATACGCCCATTTCCGCGCTCAGCCAGAAGTCCAAGCTCCTCTATACCTATTTCAAGCAGAACTTCGCTCAGGTCACCAACCCGCCCATCGATCCGATCCGCGAGGAATCGGTGATGAGCCTGGTCAGCTTCATCGGCCCGCGCCCCAATATTCTCGATCTCGAGGGCAGTTCGCACGAAAAGCGGCTCGAGGTACGTCAGCCCATTTTGACCAATGAGGATCTGGCCAAGATCCGCGCCATTGGCGACATGGCGGACAACCAGTTCAAGACCAAGACCATCGACATTACCTATCCGGCCGCCCAGGGCGCGGCAGGCATGGAAGCGGCCATCAATGCCATCTGCGAGCTGGCCGAAGCGGCCGTGCGCGGCGAAGAGAACATCATCGTGCTCTCCGATCGGCTGGTTGCCGCCGACCGCATCGCCATTCCGGCGCTGCTGGCCACCGCGGCCGTCCATCACCACCTGATCCGCAAGGGTCTGCGCACTTCTTCCGGTCTGGTCGTTGAAACCGGCGAAGCCCGCGAAATGCACCATTTCGCCATGCTGGCCGGCTATGGCGCCGAAGCCATCAACCCCTATCTGGCCTTTGAAACGCTGGCTGCCATGCACGCCGAAGGCGAGTTCCCGGCCGAGGTCGATGCCCGCGAAGTGGTCAACCGCTACATCAAGTCGGTCGGCAAGGGCCTGCTGAAGGTCATGTCCAAGATGGGCATTTCCACCTACCAGTCCTATTGCGGCGCCCAGATTTTCGACGCCGTCGGTCTCAGCACCGATTTCGTCCAGCGCTTCTTCTTCGGCACCGCCACCACCATTGAGGGCGTCGGCCTGGCCGAGGTCGCCGAGGAGACCGTGCGGCGTCACACCGATGCCTTTGGCGAAAAGGCGGTGCTGCGCAAGGCCCTCGATGTGGGCGGCGAATACATGTACCGCATCCGCGGCGAAAAGCATGCCTGGAGCCCCGACACCGTCGCCGATCTGCAGCATGCCGTGCGCACCCGGGCCGATTCCCCCGAGACCGCGCAGACCCGCTATGACAGCTTCGCCCACAATGTGAACACCGGCGCCAATGGCTATCTGGCCATCCGCAACCTGTTCGACATCCGCCCGCTCGGCGCCCCTGTCGCCATTGAGGAAGTCGAGCCGGCGGTCGATCTGGTCAAGCGCTTCGTCACCGGCGCCATGAGCTTTGGCTCGATTTCGCGCGAGGCCCACACCACGCTCGCCAAGGCGATGAACGCCATTGGCGGCAAGTCCAACACCGGTGAAGGCGGCGAGGAGCCCGATCGCTACAAGCCCCTGCCCGATGGCTCGGCCAATCCCATGCGCTCGGCCATCAAGCAGATCGCCTCGGGCCGCTTTGGCGTCACCACCGAATATCTGGTCAATGCCGATCAGCTGCAGATCAAGGTCGCCCAGGGTGCCAAGCCCGGCGAAGGCGGCCAGCTGCCCGGCCACAAGGTCGACTGGATCGTCGCCAAGACCCGCCATTCCACGCCCGGCGTCGGCCTGATCAGCCCGCCGCCGCACCACGACATCTATTCCATCGAAGATCTCGCCCAGCTCATCTACGATCTCAAGAACGTCAATGAGCAGGCCGATGTCTCGGTCAAGCTGGTGTCCGAAGTCGGCGTCGGCACGGTTGCCGCTGGCGTCGCCAAGGCGCGCGCCGACCACATCACCATTTCCGGCTATGATGGCGGCACCGGCGCTTCCCCGCTCACCTCGCTCAAGCATGCCGGCGGCCCCTGGGAAATTGGCCTGGCCGAAACCCACCAGACCCTGGTGCTCAACCGCCTGCGCAGCCGCGTCCGCCTGCAGGTCGATGGCGGTCTCAAGACCGGCCGCGACGTGCTGATCGGCGCCCTGCTGGGTGCCGACGAGTTCGGCTTTTCCACCGCCCCGCTGATCGCGGCGGGCTGCATCATGATGCGCAAGTGTCACCTCAACACCTGCCCGGTTGGCGTCGCCACCCAGGACCCGGTGCTGCGCAAGCGCTTCAAGGGCACGCCCGAGCACGTCATCAACTACTTCTTCTTCATCGCCGAAGAGCTGCGCGGCCTCCTGGCCGGCCTGGGTGCACGCACCCTGAACGAACTCATCGGTCGCTCCGATCTGCTCGACCAGCACAAGCTGACCGATCACTGGAAGAGCGATGGGGTTGATTTCGCCAAGCTGTTCTACAAGCCCGAGCCACAGGGCGAGGACACCCTCTATCACTCCGAAACCCAGAACCATCACCTCGAATCCGTGCTCGATCGCAAGCTGGTCGAACTGGCGGCCCCGGCACTGGAAAACGGCACGGCGGTGCATATCGATCTGCCCATCCGCAGCCGTGACCGCTCGGCCGGTGCCATGCTCTCGGGCGCCGTAGCCAGGAAATATGGCCATGAAGGCCTGCTCGACGACACCATCTCGATCAAGCTGAGCGGCACGGCCGGTCAGGCCTTCGGCGCCTTCCTGGCCCGCGGCATCTCCATCGACATGGTGGGCGACGCCAATGACTATGTCGGCAAGGGTCTGTCGGGTGGCCGCATCGTGGTGCGCCCCTCCGACAAGGCGGCCTTTGATCCGGACAAGTCCATCATTGTGGGCAATACCGTGCTCTATGGCGCCATTGCCGGGGAGTGCTATTTCCGCGGCGTTGCCGGTGAACGCTTCGCCGTGCGCAATTCGGGCGCCATCGCGGTGGTCGAGGGCACCGGCGATCATGGCTGCGAATACATGACCGGCGGCGTTGTCGTGGTCATCGGCGAAACCGGCCGCAACTTTGCCGCCGGCATGAGTGGCGGCGTCGCCTATGTGCTCGATGCGGACGAAACCTTCCGCGAGCGCTGCAACCTGGCCATGGTCGACCTCGAGCCCGTGCCCGAGGAAGAAAACCTCATGCGCAAGCTGCACCACCATGGCGGGGATCTCGAATGGCATGGCCGTGTCGACATTTCCGGCGACATGACCCGGCATGACGATGAGCGCCTGCACCAGCTCATCTCCAACCATCTGCACTATACCGGCTCCACCAAGGCCAAGCAGATCCTGGACAACTGGGTCGAGATGCGCCCCAAATTCGTCAAGGTCATGCCCGTCGAATACCGCCGCGCCATCCGCGAAATGGAAAAAAAGCGCGCCTCCGGCGGCCTGGGCGCGGCGGCAGCGGAATGAGCGTGTTTCAACGCGTGATCGAGATGCCTCAGTCGACACCCTCCCCCTTGTGGGGAGGGATCAAGGGTGGGGGTAGACTGGCCCCGATATCGGGGCTTTCGCACCCCCTTCCAGCCTCCCCCGTCAAGGGGGAGGTGCCGCATCGCGTATGTGGCATGATCCAGCTTGTTTCGCCCCACGCCACCGCCTCCTTGTTGGGAAAGGCCAGCGCAGGGCGCAACCACATGCACAGCACCAACGACATCAATTCCAGGGAGACAAGCCATGGGTAAAGTAACAGGCTTTCTCGAGATCGAGCGCGAAGAGCCCCGCTATGAGCCGGCCTCCGATCGCATCCGGCATTTCGGTGAATTCACCATTCCCATGACCGAGGGGCGCATTGTCGACCAGGCGGCGCGCTGCATGGATTGCGGCATTCCCTTCTGCCATGGCGATACC
>TARA_R110002124_G_scaffold9547_16_pt1 | contig 18295 bp, 18 predicted proteins | sample TARA_R110002124 | Tara Oceans TARA_R110002124 (sample SAMEA4397445) | marine metagenome | biome: Polar Biome; feature: [SRF] surface water layer (ENVO:00010504); material: water (ENVO:00002006), including particulate matter (ENVO:01000060) such as... | depth 5 m | reverse complement strand
GGCGGCGCGGGTCTGATGGGCGCTGGTATCGAAAGGAATAATCAGTTCGCCGCGCTCGCTCATGACGCATCCTCGCTGCCATCGACGGCAGTCCATTCGGCGAGACGGGAGAGATGATCATAAGCGCCGGCAAAGCGCTGGCCGGGCAGCGGCAAAAGGCGGGCCGACATCGGCGTTTCGCGCAGCAGGAAGAGTTCGACATGGCGCTGCATGCGCTGGGTAATTTCATCGGCGGCGGCCATCAGGTCAAAACCCTCGGCCGGAACGAAAGGCCTGGCGATGAAGGCATCGGGGCCCAGCCCCACCTTGATATAGGTGAGGGCCGAGGTCGGCGCCGGCGCAATGCCGTGCTTGAGGGTGCCGGCCTGGGCCATCTGCGCTTCGAGCAGCAATTGGGGCACCTCAAAGGCCTGCATGGCGCCTTTGGTAGGTGGTGAGCCGGTCTTGAAATCGATGATTTCCAACGTGCCGTCCTTGAGCGCATCGATGCGGTCGGCGCGACCGCGCAGGGTAAAGGGTTCGCGCAGCTGCAGCTTGAGCTCGCCATCGATTTCGGCGTGGCGGGCGAGGACCGCGGGTTCGCGGGCCCGCTCGAAATCGAGGAACTGGACGGCGGCGGTGTGAAAACGACGCAGCCAGATGTCGCGGCGCTCACCGATGGCGTCGAGGCCCGAGAATTTGTCGGCGGCAATAGCCATCAGTGTGTCGAGCGCGTCGGGGGCCATGACGGCGTGTTTGCGCTCGACGAATTCGGCAAAGATGTCATGGATGATGGTGCCGCGCTCACGGCTGTCCGGACTGTCCCCAAGCGGATCGAGCGGCCGCAGTCGGAGCACATGCTTGGCATAAATGTCGTAGGGCGAGCGCATCAGCGTTTCGATCTCGGTGACCGAGAGCGCGCGCGGGCGGGTACCGGCGGGCGGATTGGGTGCGGGGCGCGGGGCAGACCGGATCTGCTCGACGGCATCGAGGCGGCGGGCCTGATCGAGCCAGGTAGCGCCTTTTTTCTCCCAGTCCTGCGCGGTGGCGACGCCGGCAAAGGCCTGCAGGCGCTGCAGCAGGCGCGAAGCGATGGCGGGCGAGGCGCCGACGCGGTCGGCATAGGCAATGATCACCTCTGCATTGCCCAGCGCCTGGACAAAGTCATGGGCGGCCAGGCCCTGGCGGCGCTCGGGCGGATTGAGGCCGGCGGCGAGACGCATGCCGCGGCTGAGCCAGGGGCCGGGATCGGCCGGTTCGGGCCATTTGTCTTCGTTGAGCGCGGCGACGATCAGCAGGTCGGGATTTTGCAGGCGGGCTTCGAGCTGGCCCCAGATGGTGATGTCACCGCGACGCTCTTCGTGCGTGCGCACCTGAGCGCCCAGCATGAGGGCGGTCAGCACGCCGTCGAGCTGGCGTGGCCTGAAGGTATGCCCCTCGCCCGAAAGGCTTTCCATCTGCCGGGCCCAATCGGTCAGTTCGCGGCGGCCCGGGATATCGGCGCCATCGGCTACCGCGTCAAAGGCACTGCACAGGGCCGAGGCCAGTGCACTGGCGTGGATGTTGGCATCTTTGAGCAGGGCAAAGAGCGGCGCCAGCGCGGTCTCGATCTGGTCGAACAGCGCGAGAATGGGCGTGCGGTCGGCTTCGTGCAGGCGGCGCGCGGGGTGGGTGGTGGTCCCGTCGATATTGGCGGCCAGGAGCTGGCGCAGACCGGCAAGCCCGGGATTGGCGCGCTGGCCGCGCAGCAGACCCAATTCGATATCGTCGGCGAGGGCCGAAATGGTGGCGCGGCTCTGGCCGAAGCGGGCGGCGCGGTTGCGTAGCAGAGCCATCAAGTCGACAGCCGAGCAGCCATTGGTCGCCAGGGCGAGGATCTGACGCAGCAGCCGGCCGGCACCGGACTGGAATAGCGGCACGCCGGCGGCGTCATCGACCTCGACGCCGAAGCGGCGCAGTTCGGCGGCGATGCGGCGGGCGAGATTGCGGTCGGGCGTGACGATACCGACAGTCTTCTTGCCCTCCAGCGCCTGGCGGGCGGCGAGCGCGACGGCGCGGGCCTCCTCGTCTTCGCTGCGCGCGCGAATGACTGAAAGACCCGTACTGGCGATGGCCAGCTGGTCGGCATCAAGGCGCTGGGTGGACCAGCGCGCGGTGTCCTTGGTGAGCGCCATCGCACGATGAAGCAGGATGGTGCGCGGGTGCTCATGCGATGCCAGCTCGGTGACCTCCCTGACGGCAGCGCCCATGGTGCGCAGCAGCCGGGCAAGGCCAAACTGGGGATGGCCATGGGGATTGTTGGCATTGTCGAGCAAAGCGGCGTGATCGTCCGGCGTCATGGCGCAATCCAGCCCAGGCAACACGACGGCGCCGCGCGGCAGCTCATTGATGGCCTTGAGCAGGCGGGCGGTGGCAGGAATGGAACCGGTGGAGCCGGCGGCGATCACGGGGCGGTCGCCATAGACCAGCGGGGTCGCCAAAGCCTGGCGGTCGAGGCGCTGGCCGCGCAGATAGGCGACATCGGCCTGGCCCCTGGCATCGAGCCGGAGCGGCCAATAGGTCAGCGCGATATCGAGAAAGGTCAGGGTCTGCTGCCAATATTCGCCCAGATTGGCTTCGATCTCAGGCACAATGGCGCGAATCTCGGCGGCTCCGCGCTCCTCGGTATGCAAATCATCGATCAGCACGCCGAGCGACTCGGCCATGGAAAGGATTTCCCCGGCCGTCGGCGGCGTGGAAAAGGCGCGCTGGCCGGCAGGCGAATTGGCCCATGTGTCGACCAGGCTGGAGAGCACCAGACGGCGCTCCAGGCCCGAGGCGGCGGGCAGCGGCGTGGGCGCATCGAAAGGCGGCAGGAAGGGTTCTTCATCTTCGACCTCGCCACCAAAGGTGCGGATATCGGGGAGGAGGCCATGGCCGCGGCGGGCAAATTCATCGGCCAGCGCCAGCTTGGCGCGCCGGGTGGGCAGCACGATGGTGACATCGGTGAGCCAGAATGGCTGGGTCTGATCGGCCCCGCCGAGCAAGGTGCCATCGATCACCCGATCGGCCAGGGTGGCGATGAAGCGGGCATGCGGGGCGATCGAGAAGAGAGTCATGATAGCTCGGGGGTCAGCCGCCGATTGGCTTGGGCAAGTCCCTGCGGATCGCCGACATGGAACCAGGGGGCGTTGAGGGCGACGCCGAACAGCGTCTCACGCTCGAGACACTGTTCAAAGATATCGTTGAGCGAAAAGGCGCCGTCGGGCGTGTTGGCGAACAGCGCCTTGCCCAAAAGGGCAACGCCGCCATAGATCACCGGGGCGCCATAGTCGCGGGTGATTTCGCCGCTGGGCGCGAGGCAGAAATCATGGCTGCGGGCAAAGCCGGAGGCGTCGCGCGGGTGGACGCAGAGCAGCACGATCTCGGCCTTTTCACCGGCGTAGCGCGCCAGCATGCGGGCAATCGGCGTGTCGCTGCCGGCGGGCCAGAAGGCATCGGTGTTCATCACCAGGATGGGGTCGGAATGCAGCATGGGCAAAGCACGCTTGATGCCGCCGCCGGTGTTGAGCAGTTCGTCCTCGCGGCTCACCTTGAGCAGACCGCCGAAATGGGCCAGCAACTGGTCAGCGCGGTAATGGGCATTGGCGACAAAGCGCCTGGCGCCCTCGGCCCTGGCATTGTCCATCACCCGCTCGATCAGCGGCACGCCGGCCACCGGCACCAGGGGTTTTGGGATTGTATCGGTGATGGGGCGCAGGCGGCTGCCCAGGCCCGCGGCCAGCAGCATGACGTCGGGGAATCGGCTGGGTTCGGTGATCTCGCTCATGGGCGGATAAGACCGATGTTGGACTGCTTCGTCCAGCCCTTCCCGGACTTCCCGAGGTTAGTGAGGCGGGTGGGGTGGTAATGTGCTCGAAAGCGTCAGTCGTCTCCCTCCCCCTTGTGGGGAGGGATCAAGGGCGGGGGTAAGGCAACGCGCACTTGGGGCCCAGATAGGTACCCCACACTGCTCGATCACGGGCCTAGCGAAGGGCCAAGTCCTGTCTCGCTTCCCTCCCCACAAGGGGGAGGGTGGGCGCGGTGGACGATGCGGAACTCAGCTCTCCCTCAAGGGGAGAGGGAAATGGGCGGCCAGATCAGGCCCGCAGCACGCCACCGGAGGTCTTGGTGACAGCAGCGACGACGGCGGCCGAGACCTTGTCGATTTCTTCGTCGGTCAGGGTCTTGTCGGTCGGCTGAATGGTCACCTCGATGGCGACCGACTTTTTGCCTTCGCCGACATGGCTGCCCTCGAAGACGTCAAAGATGGTGACGTCCTTGATCAGGGCCTTGTCGGCGCCGCGGGCGGCGCGCAGGATGACGGCGGCGCTGACCGACGCATCGACCACGAAGGCGAAGTCGCGGCTGAGCGGCATGAGGCTCGACAAAGCCAGGGCCGGCTTGGTTCTGGTAGCCTTCTTGCGCGGCTCGGGGATGGCATCGAGATCGATCTCGAAGGCGGCAACGGGACCGGCCAGATCGAGCTGGGCGGCCCAGGCCGGATGCAGCTCGCCGAACCAGCCCAGGGTTACCTTGGGGCCCAGGGCAATGCGGCCGCCGCGACCGGGATGGCTCCAGGGCGCGGGGTCGGCCAGAATCTGCACCTTGTCGATATCGACGCCGAGCGCATCGAGCGCAGCGGCCAGATCGGCCTTGGCGTCAAAGACGCCGACCTTTTCGGCCTTGCCCGACCAGTGGCGCCCCGAACCGTCGAGTTTTGCCGTACCGGTGCGAATGCCGGTGGCAAAAGTGTGCTGGCCCTCGGGGCTCGCCGAGAGGAAGACCTGACCGACTTCAAACAGGCCCAGATCGGCCACGCCGCGATTGGCATTGCGCAACGCCGCGGCCAGCAGGCCAGGCAGCAGCGAGGGACGCATGTCGGTCATGTCGGCGGCAATGGCGTTGGCGAGCTGAAGCTCCTCCTGACCGCCCCCGAACCGGACAGCCTGATCATGGCTGATGAAGCTCCAGGTGACCGCTTCATCGAGACCGCGCGAGGCCAGCGCCCGGCGGACGATGCGGCGGCGGTTTTGCAGCGTGGTCAGCATGCGCGGGGCGACATGGCTGAGGCGGGCCAGCGGCTCGACGGGAATATTGTCGACCCCGACCATGCGCATGACTTCCTCGACCAGGTCAGCCTTGAGGGTGACGTCAGGACGCCAGCTGGGGACCCTGACAGAAAAGACATCGCCCTTGGGCGTCAGCTCGAAGCCCAGCTTGCTCAGAATGGCGGTCACGATCATCGGCTCGACGTCCAGACCGGTGAGGCGCTTGACCTCGCTCAGCGGAAACTCGATGATCGTCTGAGGGTAAACGTCTTCGCCCGATATGGCCGGCTCCATCGGCTCGCCACCGCACAGCTCCAGCACCAGGCGGGTGGCCAGCTCAAGACCGGGATCGGTCAGAGCCGGATCGACATGGCGCTCGAGGCGATAGCGGGCATCGCTGACAATGCCGGTCTTGCGGCCGGTGCGGGCAATCAGATCGGGATCCCAGCTGGCGCATTCCATGAACACGTTGACGGTTTCGTCGGTGGTGCCCGAGCGAATGCCGCCCATGATGCCGCCCAGGCAGAGCGGGCCCAGATCATCGGCAATGACGGTCATGGTCTCGTCGAGCGTATAGACCTTGTTGTCGAGGGCGTCGAAGCTCTCGTTGCGGGCATTGCGCAGCACGGGCTGGCCGACGATCTTGTCGGCGTCATAGGCATGCAGCGGGCGGCCCCAGCCGAGCGAGACCCAGTTGGTGATATCGACAATGGCGTTGATCGGGCGCAGGCCAACGGCGCGCAGCCGCTGCTGCAGCCATGCCGGCGATGGGCCGTTCCTGACGCCCTTGATATAGCGGCCGCCGAAGCGGCGAATGGTCTTGGGCTCGTCGGCGCCGAATTGCTGCGGCAATGGCGCGATGGGGCTGCTGCCCCTGGATGGCACCGGGGACATATCGGTGGCCTTGAGCGTGCCCAGGCCATAGGCGGCCAGATCGCGGGCAATGCCATATACGCCGGTAGCGTCGCCGCGATTGGGGGTGATGGAAATGTCGAATACCACCCCGTTTATACCGGCGAACTCTGGGTAGCTGACACCAATGGGGGCATCGGCGGGCAGTTCGATAATGCCGTCATGATCCTCGGAAAGCTCGAGCTCGGCGGCCGAGCACAGCATGCCGTTGGACACCTGGCCGCGAATATTGCCCTTGCCGATGGTCATGTCCTTGCCCGGGATATAGGTGCCGGGGAAGGCAAAGACGGTTTTGAGCCCCGTGCGCGCATTGGGCGCCCCGCAGACCACGTCGATCAATTCGCCCGTGCCGGCATCGACCTTGCAGACGCGCAATTTGTCGGCATTGGGGTGCTGTTCGGCCGAGACGACATGGGCGGTCACGAAAGAGGAAAGCGCCTTGCCCTGATCTTCCATGCCTTCGAGTTCGAGCCCGATCAGCGTCAGTGTCTCGCCAATTTCTGTGGCGGACGCATCGGTGTCCAGGTGCTCCTTGAGCCAGTCGAGGGTGAATTTCATTGTCTTGGCACCTTAGCGGAAGTCGGACTTGCTGCCGGTGATCGGCGGCAAGGCATGGGAAATCTTGAACAGTTCGACAAGCACATTGGCAAAGCCGCGCGCGTCGTCGATGGCGAGATGGGTGTGGGCGATGTGACCGTAAAGCTCGGCGGGCAGCTTGCTCATGCCCCAGTCTAGATAGGGGGCGCCGCGCAGGGTGCCGGCCATGGTGTAAAGGCACACCCCACCGCCCTTGAAGATCTGGCGGCCCTTGAAAGGACCCGAGAGCGCCCGCGTACCGGCATATTGGTCGAGATAATGATCCATCCAGAGCCCGTCGAAGATCATCGGGGCCGCCACGAATACCTTGGGGCCAGGCAGCGCCTCGACCCAATCGGCAAAGCGCGGCATGACCACGGAGGGTTCTTCAGCATTGGCGGTGGTAGCCGCCCAGGCTTCGGGCTGGGTGGCCCACCAGTCCATGGTGGTTTCGTTGGTGGTGCGATCGGGGCGCTGCAGCAATTGAGCCTCGAACTCGCCATGGCGCGTGCCATCGGCCTCGATAGCGACCGCAGCGAAGCTCAGCATCGAATTGTGCAAGGGCGTGGGGCCATCGCTTTCGATGTCGGTAACGATGAAGATCGGGCTGGGCAGCACGTCGGTCATGGCTAGTTGCTCAGCCCGCCGAACAAAGTGGGCAGATCGAGCGGGCGGAAGCCATAGTGGTCGAGCCAGCGCTGGTCGGCGTCAAAGAAGGCGCGCAGATCGGGCATGCCGTATTTGAGCATGGCGATGCGATCGATGCCCATGCCCCAGGCGAAGCCCTGGTAGACATCGGGATCGAGCCCGGCGTTGGCGATGACGTTGGGATGGACCATGCCGCAACCCAGGATCTCGAGCCAGTCGCTGCCTTCGCCGATCTTGACTTCGCCGCCGGAGCGATCGCACTGCACGTCCACTTCCATGCTTGGCTCGGTGAAGGGGAAGAAGCTGGGGCGGAAGCGCAGGGTGACGTTGGGCACCTCGAAATAGGCCTTGAGGAATTCCTCGAGCACCCAGCGTAGCTGGCCGATATGGCTGGACTTGTCGATCACCAGGCCCTCGACCTGATGGAACATCGGGGTGTGGGTCTGATCACTGTCATTGCGATAGGTGCGACCGGGCATGACCACGCGGATCGGCGGATCCATGGCGGGTGTCAGATAGGCTGCAGCCTGCTTTTCATTGGTCTTGTGCATGACGCGCATCTGCACGGGCGAGGTGTGCGTGCGCAGCACCTTTTTGACCCCGTCCGGGCCGGGCTTCATGAAGAAGGTGTCGTGCATTTCCCGGGCCGGATGGCCTTCGGGGAAATTGAGCGCGGTGAAATTGAGGTAGTCGGTCTCGATATCGGGGCCTTCAGCGATCGAGAAACCCATGTCCGAAAAAATCGCGGTGATCTCGTCAATGGTCTGGCTGATGGGGTGAATACGGCCGCGGCTGGTCGGTGCCGGCTGCAATGGCAGGGTGACATCGACCGTTTCGGCCTTGAGGCGGGCGTCGAGCGCGGCGGCCTTGAGATCGGCGCTACGGGCTTCGATCAGGCCGGCAATCTCGCCCTTGAGCCCGTTGATGGCCGGGCCGGCGCTCTTGCGCTCTTCAGGCGCCATGGAGCCCAGCGAAGCCAGCAGCGCCGAGACGCTGCCCTTCTTGCCCAGGGCAGAGACGCGAACGGTATCGAGTGCGGCCTCGTCACCGGCTGCGGCAATGGCAGCGCTGAGATTGGCGCGCAGGGTGTCGATCTGGGTATCGAGGGACATCGAAAACTCTCAGTAGACCTCATCCTGAGCGTGTCGAAGGCAGAGGTCGTGGCAGGATCGGGTAACCGACCTCGTGGTTCGACAGGCTCACCATGAGGTCTCAGGGAATTCTGGGGCGGTTAGAGCAAACAAAAACGCCCCGCGCCAGCCCTTTCGGGCGGCGCAAGGCGTCAAAATCGACCTCAGCGAAGCTGGGGAGAGTTAAGCGGCCGTGACGCGGGCGTGGGTAACAGTGTCCACGCTTTCAAGATACGCCAGAGCAGCCTTGGCCTTAGCGACCAGCACGTTGAACGCTTCAGGCTGGGTGATCGCGAGATCGCTCAGCACTTTGCGGTCGACAGCAATCTCAGCCTTGCTGAGGCCGTCGATAAATCGACCATAGGTCAGGCCCTGATCGCGAACGGCAGCGTTGATGCGCTGGATCCAGAGGGCGCGGAAATTGCGCTTTTTGATGCGACGATCGCGATAGGCATACTGGCCGGCCTTTTCGACGGCCTGCTTGGCGATACGGATCGTGGACTTGCGACGGCCATAATAGCCTTCGGCAGCCTTGAGAACTTTTTTGTGGCGGGCGTGATTGGTAACGCCTCTTTTAACGCGTGACATGTGTCAGCTTCCTTTCAGCGTTAGCGGTTGTACGGCATGTACCACTTGACCAGACCCTCGTCGCCCTTGGACAGGATCTTGGTGCCGCGGTTGGTGCGGATGTACTTTGCATTGTGGTTGATCAGGCGGTGGCGCTTGCCGGCGACGCCTGCCTTGACACGACCGGTCGCTGTGAAACTGAAACGCTTTTTGGCGCCAGATTTCGTCTTCATCTTGGGCATTTTGCGGGTCCTTATAAGAAGATTGGATGGATTTGGGCCCATCGCATTCAAAGATCGCCACGGCATGCCTTTTGGCCGGGCGATCCGGAGAAGTTGGGTCTATAGGCGGAAAGCGCCGGCTGGGCAAGAGGCCTGCGAGAGATTCAACACCGGGACATCGGCAGGCGCATGGAAGGCGGCCCGACTTTCTTCCGCGCCGGCCGAAGGGACAAAACTCCCTCGCTTCTGGCGGTCAGGCAAGGCGTGGTTCGAGGTGGTCCTCAAACAACAGCCCCGGTCGCTCCGCCAGGGCGGCGGCGTAGAGCGCCTCTGCCGCCAGCGAAATCTCGAGAAACCTTTCGAGCCCGGCGACATCGGCGGCCGGCAGCTTGTATGAGCCAGCGCGCAGCCGCTGCAGAATGGTGGTCTTGGAAGCGATCATGCCGTCGGCGACATTGGCACCATTGCTCATCGATGCACTGCGCTTGACGTAATCATGCAGTGGCGTACCCAGATGATAGGAGGCCGGCACGCCGGCATAGAGCTGAAGCAGGAACTCCAGATCGGTCATGTTGCTCATTGTCGTGTCATAGCGGCCGTCAGCGCGGCGACGGTCCCAGACAAGCATGGAATCCATCGATAGACTCACCCATTTGTGCTGCCCCGGCGCGAGCAGCCGATCGGAGCCCTGCCCGACAAAGCGGAGATGCCCAAAGCCTTCGTCCATGACATCGAGCGCGGTGGTGACGATAGCGTGCTCGGCCAGTGCGGCGACGGCCAGTTCGAGCTTTTGTGGCTTGAGCCGGTCGTCCGCATCGAGAATGGCAGCATAGGGTGCATCGATGCGCTCGAGCGCCACATTGCGGGCGCAGGAGGCGCCGCGTCCGATGCCACCGCTGCCGATGTGGACAATGCGCTGATCGACAATACCGGCCTGCGACAGCAGGGCCGCATAATCGAGATCATCATCGGCAACGATCCAGAGCTGCCAGTCCGCATGGGTTTGCGCCAGCACGCTGCGCACGGTGGCAAGGATGGTGGCCTGCGCCTTGAATGCCGGCGTGATGACCGCGACAGTTTGAGACATCAACGAAAACCTCGACCTTGAACGGGGCGCGCGCTAGTCCCATATTTCTTGCAGACGCGCGATGCCACTACAATCGGGTCGCGTGTCGATACGTTGCTTGACCATCAAGGACGGCCTGTATGACGCGTGTTTCGGTGTTTTCTGCTCCATTTCTCCTCGGCTTCGACAGTTTCGAGGCCCGTGTTGATCGTCTGGCCAAGTCGGCCGACGGCTACCCACCCTACAATATCGAGCGCACCGTCGATGATCATGGCACAGAGCTGTTCGTGGTATCCATAGCCGTTGCCGGTTTTGGCGCCCATGAGCTTGAGGTGATGGTCGAAGACAACCAGATCGTCGTACGCGGCAAGCAGAAGGACGAGCCGGGACGCGAGTTCCTGCATCGCGGCATTGCCGCACGGCAATTCCAGCGTGCGTTCCTGTTGGCAGAGGGCATGATGGTGAAGGATGCAACTTTAGGGCATGGTATGCTCGTTATTGCTATTGAACGTCCGCAGCCGCCCAAGATCGCCCGCCGTATCGAAATTCGCTCAGTCTGAGGAAAGGGCCGACAAAATGTATGAAAAACGAAATGACATGGCCGCAGCAGATCGCACGATCCATCCGCTGAGGTCCTTGACGCGCGCCCAATTCGCGGCCCTTGGTGGCGATGCGGTAGCCTATATGCGCCCCGTCACCGGTGCAGTGCTCGATACGTTTATCGATGATGCCGTGTTCGAGGCCGAGGCCGAGTACCAATTGCTGATGGCCGCGGATGGCACGCCGCTGCTGGTGGCCGATAATTCGGACTCGGTCAACGACTGGCTGGGCGAAAACAATCTGGGTCTGGCCACGCTGCACTGAACCGCTCGGACGCCAGCGTTACGTTCCCGGCAAAAAGCAAAACCCCATCCGTCGCCGCAGCGTCGGATGGGGTTCTTGCTGGCGCCGCTGCCCTGTCAGGCAGCGTAGGTGTTGGCCAATGGCTCTGTCAGAATGGCGTAGAGCCGGGCCGGATCATCGGTGCGCCGCAAGGCGTCCACTACAGATTCGGTGCGCAACAGCCGGGCGATGCGCGACAGGGCCTTGAGGTGATCGGCGCCGGCGCCGGTGGGTGCCAGCAGCATGACCACCAGATCGACAGGCTGGTCATCAACCGAGTCGAACTCGATAGCGTGTTCCAGCCGGGCGAACAGCGCGGTAACGCCGTTGAGCCCGGCCAGCTTGCCGTGGGGAATCGCAATGCCATTGCCGAGCCCGGTCGAGCCGAGGGCCTCGCGTCCAACAATGGCGTTGAGGATCTCGGCTTGCGGGTGCCCGGTCAGTTCAGCGGCACGGGTGGCAAGGTCTTCGAATAACTGGCGTTTTGCTGTTAACTCAGTGCAATATAGCACCGCGCGCCCAGCCAGAATATCGGCCAATTCCATTCAACTTGCCTTGACATCATTTACATAAATGTGGCGCAGGAGCCGATCAATTTGCTCCCAGGGCCGGATCAATCCAGCCTATATTGCCATCGGTGCGGCGGTAGACCACATTCAGCCCGCCATGTCCAGCATGACGGAACATCACCACCTGAGCGCCCGTCAGGTCGAGCTCCATGACGGCCTCCTCGACACTGAGCTGGCGCAGGCTCTTGGTGCTCTCGGCAATCACGGGCGGAGCATAGTCGGCGTCGAGCTCATCGAACTGGCTGCCGGAATCCAGAACCGTATATTGCGCGGTCGTATCTTCGCTGCTGCCACGGCGGATCTGCTTGAGCTTGCGGTTATAGCGACGCAGGCGTTTCTCGATATTGATGGCCATGACCTCGTAGGCCGCCGTGGGTTCGCCGCCCTGGGCGCTGGCCTGCAGGGTAGCCCCCGAATCGAGGTGAACCACACAATCGGCGCGGAAGCCGATCCCGTCAGGGGTGAGGGTGAGATGCCCGTCATAGCCGCCATCGAAATATTTTCCGACGACGTCAGCAAAATGCTCCTCGGCCTTGCCGCGAAGCGCATCACCGACATCCATGTTCTTTCCCGAAACGCGTAAAGTCATGGCTTTTCTTTCCTTCTTGTCGTGGTTCGACGTCAGGATCTCCGAAAGCCGTTCCCAGTTTTCGGGATCACGCCTGCCGCCTGCCTTTTGGATATGGGTGGGCGACGGCATAATGCTAGACCTGCCGCCCCTGCCCGGCAATGCGCAAGTCCGGCTCGTGGTTGGTTTATCCTTTGGACTCGGCCCGAAAATGGCCTTAACTTGCGCGAGCGGTTTGGCGGGGCGCAGGCGATTCAAGCCATCTGCTGGGCGTTTTTCATCTTGCGGCGACGCATTACTGATGAGGGGATGTTCATGCCCTCGCGATATTTGGCGACGGTGCGCCGGGCGACATCTATGCCCTGTTCCTGCTTGAGCAGGTCGGCAATGGTGTCATCGCTGAGCACAGCGGTAACCTGCTCGGCCTCAATGAGCTGCTTGATGCGGTGCCGTACCGCTTCGGCAGAGTGTTCACCGCCCCCATCGCTGGAAGCGATGGCCGTGGTGAAAAAGTACTTCATTTCGTAAAGCCCGCGCGGCGTAGCCATATATTTGTTGGCCGTCACGCGGCTGACGGTGGATTCGTGCATGTCGATGGCTTCTGCCACCATGCGCAAGGTCATCGGCTTGAGATGGGCTATGCCGTGCGTGAGAAAGCCATCCTGCTGGCGGACGATCTCGGCAGAGACCTTGAGAATGGTCTGGGCGCGCTGGTCAAGGCTTTTGGTGAGCCAGTTGGCAGTGGCCAGGCAATCGGACAGAAAGCTCTTCTCCCCGGCGCCCCGGGCCTTCCTGGTGACGGTGGCGTAGTAGACGCGGTTGACCAGAACGCGCGGCAGCACTTCGGCATTGAGCTCGATCTGCCAGGCCCCATCGGGACCGCGCCGCACAAAGACGTCGGGGACCACCGTTTCGACCGGGCCACTGTCAAAGGCCAGGCCAGGCCGGGGATCGAGCTTGCGCAATTCGGCCAGCATGTCGACCAGATCTTCGCGATCACAGCCAATGGTGCGCATCAGCCCTGCCATGTCGTGTTCGGCAAGCATGGGCAGATTGGCGAGCAGCGACAGCATCATCGGATCGAGCCGGTCACGCTCCCGCAGCTGCATGGCCAGGCATTCGTCGACCGTGCGGGCGAACACCCCCACCGGCTCACAGCCCTGCAAAGCCTCGAGCACCGCTTCGATGTCGGCCAGTTCGGCGCCCAGCTGGTTTGCAAGCGCATCAAGGTCGGTGGTCAGATAGCCCGCCTCATTCAGTCCATCGATCAGATGGCGGGCGATCAGGCGATCGGCCGGGGTGCGCAGGATGAGGTTGGCCTGCCCTTCCAGATGCGCGCTGAGCACGGGGCGGGAGGCGACGAACTGATCGATATCGGGGGCTTCCCCGCCCTCTGTGGATCCATTGCGGTCAAGCCGGCTGGCGGGATTGAGCTGATCCTGGGCGCTCTGGTCGGGGAAGACATTTTCAACCGCGGTATCATAACCGTCGGCAATGGAGGCGGCGTCCTGGATGCGATCACCACGATCAACCGTGTCTTCATAGGCGGTGATTTCGGTGGAGCGCTCGATGACTTCACCGGGCTCCGGATCACTGGGTTCGGCGCCGTCTTCGCGTTCCAGCAGCGGATTGCGCAGCAGCTCATCCTCGACGAAATTGTTGAGTTCAAGGTGGCTGAGCTGCAGCAGGCGAATGGACTGCATCAGTTGCGGCGTCAGTGTCAGGCTCTGGGCCTGGCGGTATTCAAGACGCGGCGAAAGTGCCATGCAGCATCGACCCTTGGCGCAAGTTGGGACCGTGGCCGGCCCGTCTACAGCGCGGACCATGACTCATTATCGCGCCTCGGGCAAGCAGCGCGGCAAATTTCGTGCCAAGTCCGATCACGGCGGCGTGACGTCAGATCTGGAAATTCTCGCCAAGATAGACGCGACGGGCATCGGGATCGGCACTGATGACTTCGGGACGACCCTGAATCATCACCGTGCCGCCATGGATGACGTAGGCCCGGTCGACCAGCCCAAGCGTTTCGCGCACGGCATGGTCGGTAATCAGCACGCCGATGCCACGCTGGGTGAGTTGGCGCACCAGCCCCTTGACCTCGGCCACGGCAATCGGATCGACGCCGGCAAAGGGTTCGTCGAGCAGCATGAAGGCGGGATCGGCCGCCAGGGCGCGCGCCAGCTCGACGCGGCGGCGTTCGCCGCCCGAGAGGGCCAGCGCATTGGACTTGGCCAGATGCTGAATGGAAAATTCCTCGAGCAGCGATTCCAGGCGCGCCTTGCGCGCCGCCTTGCCACTGACGTGATTTTCCAGCACGGCCAGAATATTGCCGCTCACCGTCAGGCCCCGAAAGATCGAGGGTTCCTGCGGCAGATAGCCGATGCCAAGCTGGCCGCGTTGGAACAGCGGCAGGTGGGTAATGGTGCGGCCATCGAGCTGGATCGAGCCGGCATCGGGTTTGACCAGGCCCATGATCATGGTGAAAACCGTGGTCTTGCCCGCACCATTGGGCCCCAATAGACCGACCGCCTCGCCGCGGCGCACCGCGATGGAGACATCGCGCACGACCACGCGCTTGCCAAAACTCTTGGCCAGGTTATGCGCGACCAGCCAGCCGGTCTGGTCGAGACGCGGCTTGGTCCGGGAATCGGGGCGTTCGGTCATTGTGAGGTGAATACGCCGGTGACCCGGCCCTTATTGGCGCTGGTGAAGGTGGAGACATTGGTCTCGAGATTGACGACCAGTTCATCGGCATTGACGGTGCCACCCGAATTGACCACGACGACATTACCGGTCAGGTGCAACAGCTGGTCGCCGGGGGTAAACACCGCGCGGTCGCCAGTGGCGGTCTGGTCGGTGGTTTTGAGCCTGACCTTTTCAGAGGCCTCAAAGGTCTTGATGTCGGTGGTGCCACCGGCACCATAGGTAGCAACCACCTTGGAGGCCCAGACCGTGACGGTGGGGTGAACCACCACCACATTGCCGGTAAAGACCGCCGTGCTGGTCGACTCGTCGAGCGTGAACAGGTCGGCGGTTATGCTGACCTTTTGCTGGGCAAAGGCTGGCGTGGCCGTCAGGGCCAGCGCGAGGAAGGCAAACAGACGCAGCATCATGGTGTTTTGGATCCCGGAGTGTAGGGCAAGGTGACGGTCACGCGCGAAAATGTCCAGATGGCGCTCTCGGCATCATAGGTCATGCCCACGCCATTGAGGGTTGTGCCATCGGCGTAGTCGATGTGAACCGGACCATTGCTCAACAGCTTTTGCGCGGCATAGTCGAAAACGGAATCCGTCACGGTGCCCGCCGTTCCGGAGGATTCGTCAATCACCGCGATACCCGGAATGGTCACCGTGTCGGTGCCGATATCAAGCAGTGCGTTCTGGGCACTGACCTGGGTCACCAGTCCGCTGGGTCGATGCATGACGAGTTCGGACTCACTCAAGGAGATCTGATCGGGCGCCTCGATCGCCGCTGCGGCCGACCGTGACCAGACCCGATAGGTCGTGCCATTGTCCAGTACGCCGGCATATTCGGGTGTTTCAATGGTGACGTTCTCGCGGGTGACGCTGACGCTGCCAACGCCAAAGCGCCCGGTCAGGCTGGACAGATAGATCTGTACCAGCAGCACGGCGAGCACGATAACGCCCAGCGCGGGCACGGCAATGCGCAGGATCGCCACAAGGCGATTTCGATGCTCCAGCCGTTGGTAGATGGCCAGACGCTGCGCACTATCGGCCTGCAGGTCCATTGTCACAAATTCCATCAGCTATGGGCAAAGATGTCGGTTTCGTCCCAACCGAGCAGATCGAGTTCGCAACGCGTCTTGAGAAAGTCAAAGCACTCCCGGGCCAGAGCGGTGCGGCCTTCGCGGGCCAGCATGCGATCGAGGTGACGCTTGAGATCGTGCAGATGGAGCACATCGGAAGCGGCATATTCGAGCTGGGCGTCACTGAGCTTGTCGCTGCCCCAATCCGAACTCTGCTGCTGCTTGGACAGGTCCACGCCGAGCAGTTCGCGGCTGATGTCCTTGAGGCCGTGACGATCGGTATAGGTGCGGACCAGCTTGGAGGCGATCTTGGTGCAGTAGACCGGCCCGGTGACCACACCAAACCGGTTGCGGAGCGCAGCCACATCAAATCGGGCATAGTGAAAGATCTTGGTGACCTTGGGGTCGGCGAGCAGCTTGACCAGATTGGGCGCGTCGCTGGCGTCCTGGGGAATTTGCACGATATCGGCGCTGCCATCGCCCGGCGAGAGCTGGACCACGCAGAGGCGATCGCGATGGGGATGCAGGCCCATGGTCTCGGTATCGATCGCCACTTCGCGACCATCGTAATTGGACAGGTTGGGCAGATCGCCGCGGTGCAGTCGGATGGCCATCGAAGTCCTCGCGTGAACGGTTTGGTCCCTGATGCCACAGCATCAAGGCGTTGGAAAGGCTGGCCGGACCGGAGATGCCTGCGCAGGCTATGCGGGTCGCCTGCGGCGCCGGTGGGCAAGGGCTGAAATTGCCAGCCCCAGCAGCAGCGCGATCAGCAGTGGCCAGTAGCGGAACCGGGTGAAGGGCGTGCCGGCGAGCCTTTCATGCGGGCGGACGTCCAGCGCGGCCATTTGCAGCGGCGGCAGTTGGGCGGTGATGCGACCGAGCGGATCGGTGGCGAAGGTCAGACCCGAATTGGCGGCACGGATCAGGCTCATGCCCTCTTCGACCGCCCGGATCCGGGCGTGATGGGCGTGCTGGGCCGGCCCGATGGAGTGGTCGAACCAGGCGTCATTGGTGATGTTGAACAGGAACTGGGCGTTGTCGGTATCGCCCAGATCGCCGGAAAACAGGATTTCGTAACAGATCAGCGCCAGCAGTGATGGGGTGTTGGGCAGGCTCATCAGACGGCGGCGGGCATCACCATGGCTCCAGCCTTCGGCGCCGGGAACAAACTGCTTGATGCCGAGACTGGCAAAGAACGGGCCGAAGGGCAGGAATTCGCCAAACGGCACCAGATGCGACTTGTCATAGCTGGCGATGACCTCGCCATTGGTGTCGATGGCCAGAATGGCGTTGAAAGGCGGAGCGGCGGCGACCGTGGAGCCGGGTTCGTATTGCAGCCGCGGCGCACCGGCCAGCAGGGTGGCTTGCTCGGGCAGCAGGCGGGCGATACGGGCCAGCGCATCGGGATAGGTGGACAGGTAGAATGGCAGGCTCGATTCCGGCCAGACCAGCAGGTCGATATCGGCCAGCCCCTGGTCGGCGGGGTCCATGCGCATCTCGCTGAGCATCAGCAGTCGGTCGATCAGCGCCACCGGATCGGCATTGCTCCAATCGGCATGTTCATAGACCAAAGGCTGGACCAGGCGCATGGCGGTGTCGCCGCGTTCGGTGACGGTGGTGCCGGTTAGGCGATTGTGGCCATAGCCAAGCTGCGCGGCGATCAGGGCAATGGCGATGAAAAAGGGCAGCAGGCGTCGGCTGAGACTGCGCTCGTCGGCCGGCCAGATCAGTGCCGGGGTCATGGCGAGCAAGGCCGCCAGCAGGGTGAGCCCATAGATGCCGATTACCGCGGCAAGCTGCATCATCTCGTCATTGGGTGTCAGCGCATAGCCGAGCAGATCGAAGGGGAAGCCGGTCAGCACGTGGCCGCGGGCCCATTCGGCGATAGTCAGGAAGGTCGCCAGGGTGACTATGCGCCAGGGGCCATGGGACCACATCAGATGCGCCAGCGCACTGGCAAGGCCCCAGAAGGCCGCGATCAGACCGGCCAGGGCGACAATGGCAAACGGCATGATGAGCAACATGATGCCGCCATCGACGAAGAACGCCGCCCCCAGCCAATGGAAGGCGACGATGAAATAGCCCCAGCCAAAGGCAAAGCCGATGGTAAAGGCCGGGCTCAAAAGACGCCGCCAGCCGCGCGGGCTCTCCGCGCCGTCCAGGCACCAGATCCAGATGGGAAAAGCGACAAACAGCGCGGGCAGGACAAACAGCGGCGGCACGGACAGGCCGGCCAGCGCCCCGGCGGCCAGCAGCAGCACAAACCGGCGCCAGCCATGGCTGAGCATGGCGATTTCGGCGAGCCAGGTCATTGCGGTTTACTCGGCGAATCAGGGCGCATG
>TARA_R110002124_G_scaffold75186_2_pt1 | contig 18321 bp, 10 predicted proteins | sample TARA_R110002124 | Tara Oceans TARA_R110002124 (sample SAMEA4397445) | marine metagenome | biome: Polar Biome; feature: [SRF] surface water layer (ENVO:00010504); material: water (ENVO:00002006), including particulate matter (ENVO:01000060) such as... | depth 5 m | reverse complement strand
ATATTGGAAATGTGACGTTGGGTAGTATAAATAATAATTCAACTCAAGGTACAACCTCAACGGGTTATTCAGATTTCACAGCGATTTCTACTGATTTAACTCAAGGTGATGCTACTAACCCAATTTCTATTACTCCATTATGGGCTAGTACAGTTTATACAGAAGGCTTTGCTGTGTATATAGACTTTAACCAAAATTATGATTTTAGTGATCCTGGGGAACTTGTATTTACAGCTGGTGTAGATTCCGCAGCATTACAAACAGGAAATATTGTTATACCAGGTACAGCAACACTAGGAACCACTCGTATGCGTGTTATAATGGATGATGCAAATGCTATTACAGGCCCATGTTCAAATCCAAATTTTGGAGAAGTCGAAGATTATACTGTAAATATTATTTCAAATACTCCGGCACCAGAAATTAATATAATAGGTAATGGAAATAGCATTGCTGATGGTGATACAACACCTTCATTTACAGACGATACAGATTTTGGTAATGTTATTACGGCTGCCGGATTACAAACAAATACATTTACAATTGAAAATACTGGAACATTAAATTTAAATTTAACTGGTGGTTCTCCATACTTGAGTATTACAGGCACAAATGCAGTTGACTTTAGTATAGCAGTTATACCATCCTCAACAATAAGTGCTAGTGGATCAACAACATTTCAGATTACTTTCGACCCAAGTGCCAATGGCTTAAGAACTGCATCTATTTCTATTGCTAATAACGATAGTAATGAAAATCCTTATAACTTTAATATCCAAGGTACTGGTTATACACCTGCTCCGGAGATTAATATTACAGGTAATTCTAATACTATTACAGATGGTGATATTACGCCTAATACTTCAGATGACACAGAGTTTAGTGCCATATCAGTAACAGGATCGACAGACACAAATACATTTACCATTGAAAATACCGGTACAGCAGATTTATCTATTGGCACTATAACTATAGGAGGAACAAATGCTGCTGATTTTACAGTAACTGCTTCACCAGCTTCATCAGTTGCGGCCTCAGTGAGTACAACTTTTAATATACAATTTGATCCAAGTGTTGCAGGCTTAAGAACTGCTACAGTTAGTATTGTAAATGGAGATAGTAACGAAAATCCATACAATTTTAATATTCAAGGTTACGGAATTACACCTGGTGCTTGTGGTGCAACAGTTTCAACTTTCCCTTATCAAGAAAGTTTTGAGTCTGGTTTTGGGCTATGGACACAAGATCTTAATGGAACCCAAGATGATTTTGATTGGTCAAGAACAAATACTTCAACACCAACATTAAATACTGGTTCTGATGCTGCACAAGATGGAAGCTATTTTATTTATACTGAAGCTACTAGCAACCTTAATGCCACTGCTCAATTAATAAGTCCTTGTTTTAATTTAACTGGCACAACTAACCCTAGGTTAACATTCTTTTATCACATGCATGGAAATAATGGTACAACAAATTACATGGGAGACTTATTTGTTGAATTGAGCACAGACAATGGTCTAACCTACTCTAATACAGTATTTACAACCTCAGGATATGCACAAACAGATCCTAACTCTTCATTCACTCCTATTAGCGTAGATTTAAGTAGCTATGTTGGGCAGACAGTGAAAATAAGACTAAGAGGAGAAGTTCTCGGTGATGATAGAAGTGATATTGCAATAGATCTTGTAACTGTAACTGAAACACCTAATCCCACTTTTGGTCCTGGTGGTGTAACTTCTGGCTTAGCCCTTTGGTTAAAAGCTGATGACGGGTTGAGTTACACAAGTGGGCAAAATGTTACTGCTTGGGTAGATCAAGGTCTTGGTAGTGATGCAAGAGTACAAGTAAGTTCACAAGCACCTACTTACTACGATAATACAACAAGAAATGTTAACTTCAATCCAGTTATTGAATTTGATAACACATACACTTCATTTTCTGAAGATACTGATTTTTCGCATGACGATACAAGTTCAGAATTTTTAACTGGAGACTATGGATTCTTTACCCAAGATGTATTTATTGTTTTAATACCAGATGATACTCCTATAACTAATTCCTTTGGATTTATGGACGTGTTTTGTAGTGATGCACAACTAGGTTCTGCCGCTGCTGATGCAACTGGACTCGGATTTGGAGATTATACTGGTAGAGTTAGTGGAGAAATTATTTGTTATGCTCATGATTCATATACAGAAGGACAAACACCATCAGACGGCTATGCTGTCGCAGAAATTGGTACAGGATCGAGCTACGATAATTTAGGCATTATAAATACTAGAAACAATAGTGCAAATACACAACAAGAATTATACTACAATGCCAATAATATTGGAACAACTCAAAATGACATAGCTGAATATCTGAATACAGACGATTCTAGATGGTGGATTGGACGAAGTGAAGGTTGGGAAGCGACATTAAATGCAAGAGTAGCAGAAGTTATTACGTACACGGCTAGAAAGTCTGATGTAAACCTAACACAAGAACGTAATAGAATACAATCATATTTAGGCATTAAATATGGTATTACTCTTGGTGTAAATGGCACATCACAAGACTATGTAAATAGTGATGGTACGGTAATTTGGGATCAATCTGTAAATTCTAGTTATAGCTACGACATTGCTGGGATTGGAAGAGATGATGCATCAGAATTAAATCAAAAACAATCTAGAAGTATCAATAATACTCTAGATGGAACAGGCAGAACTCAAGGTGTACTTACTATGGGGTTAACAGATATCTATGACACTAACAACCTTAATAAAGCAAGTAACCCAACGGTTTTAAACAACAAACAATTCTTAGTTTGGGGAAATAATGGAGCCGATTTAAACCTAGCCTCAACGACTATTACCGTAAATATGAGTTCTGGTATTGCACCAGTATTAACTACAGAAGTAACCTTTACTGCAATGCAACGTGTTTGGAAAGTTGTTGAAAATGGTGGAGACATCCCAACAGCTAAAATTCGTCTGCAAGAAGATGCCGTAAGAAACATTACACCTCCAGGTAGTTATTATATGTTTATATCTAGTACTGGTGTATTTGATCCTACAGCAGATTATAGAGTTATGACTTCTGACGGAAATGGAAATTTAGAAGCTGATTACGATTTTGATGGCACTAAATATATCACTTTTGGTTATGCGCCACAGGTCATCGTTGAGCGTTCAGTGTATTTTGATGGAGTAGTTGATTATATTGATATAGAAGACAAGCTAGACATAAACCCTACAAATTTCACAATATCTGCATGGATAAAAAGAGATGCTGCAGATACAGGAACCAAATCAATCCTTTCTAAAAGAGCGACGACTTTTACAAATGGATTTGACCTAAGAATAATAGACGACAATCGAATTCAAATGTATTGGAAAAATGGTAGTAACCAAATCACTGTGAGTAATACTAATATTCCAGACGATGAATGGCACCAAGTTGCTGTTATCTATGATGGTACTGCATGTTCTATTTATATAGATGGTGTTTTAGATATATCTGCTAACAAAACACTACCAATAGTCAACAATGAATCGTTCTTTATTGCAGCAGCTGGTAAAAATTCACCAACACAACACTTTAGAGGAAATATAGATGAAGTACGCGTTTGGGATACAACCTTGTCCGAAGATCAATTACGTTTTATTATGAATCAAGAAATTTCTAATAATTCTGGGCAAGTTATGGGTAACGAACTACCTTCCTCAATTACGAAGAATGACATTAATGCTATTCCTTGGTCTGATCTAGCTGGTTATTACCCTATGTCAATATATACGTATACCAATACAGAAGACGCTTCTGGTAATGGAAAACAAGGGGCATTGAGAAATTTAAATACTGTTGGAAGACAAACGGCTCCGTTGCCATATCAATCTACTCAAAATGGGGATTGGGATACAAAAGCAACTTGGACTAATGGAAGCGTACAAGCACTTCCCGGTTCAGCATCGATTGTAGATCCGACTAGGACTATAGATTGGAATATTATTAAAACATCGCATAATATAACTTTAGATAATTCGTCTTTACCAGTAGCAAATGCAGATAATCGAGAAGTACTAGGTCTTTATGTAGATGCTAATGAATTAACAGTAACAGGAAACACAGGGACAAACTCTGGTAATGGTATAACAGTTTCTCATTATATAAGTTTAACTGGAAAGATTGACCTTGAAGGTGAGTCTCAATTAATTCAATCTACAGATAGTGATTTAGATGTTATTGGTGGTGGCGAGTTAGAACGCGATCAGCAAGGTACAGCAGATACTTATACGTACAATTATTGGTCTGCACCTGTAGGCGAAACAGATTTAGCTAATAATGATTACAGCTATACTGTACAAGATATTATGTATGACGGCACTAACCCAATAAACTTCTTAAATTCTGGTTATAATGGCACTGCTACCAATCCGATTGGAATTGCAGATTATTGGATTTGGAAGTTTGCAAACCAACCTAATGATGATTATTCGGCTTGGCAACATGTAAGACGTGCAGGTACAATTAATGCTGGTGAAGGCTTTACCATGAAAGGACCTGGAACAGGTTCAATATTAACAGATCAGAATTATGTATATCTAGGAAAACCAAATAATGGAGATATTAATCTAACCATAAATGCTGGTAATGACTATTTAGTAGGTAACCCTTACGCATCGGCAATTGATGCTAATCAATTTATTATAGATAATGGTCCTGAGCTAGACTATGATCCTGCTACGGACCCAACACCATTACTTAGTGGTACACTTTACTTCTGGGAACATTGGGGAGGAAATTCTCATTACTTAGCAGATTACCAAGGTGGTTATGCAACTTATAACTTCTCAGGTGCTGTTGCAGCTGCTTCATATGGAACTAATGACCCAGATGTAGCAACTGGCGGAACACCAACTAAATTACCAGGACGTTACATTCCGGTAGGACAAGGTTTCTTTGTTGTAGGTGAAAATACTGGTACTATCAACTTTAACAATGGGCAACGTGTTTTCCAGAAAGAAGGAGGTTCAGGTTCCGTATTTATGAGAAATGCTAATGTTACATCTCAAACTAATTATGATACTAATCAAGGTGATGTTAGAATGAAATTTAGAATAGGGTTTAACTCTATTAATTCGGTTCACCGTCAGTTACTTTTAGCTATTGATGAAAATGCAACTCTTGATGTAGATTGGGCTTATGATGCAAAAATGAACGAAAGTCAAATCGACGATATGTATTGGATAATAAATGGCGAAGAATATGTTATCCAAGCCAGTGATGAAGCTGAAGTATCTACGATTTACCCTTTAGGTATTAAAACTAATACAGATGGTATAAACACTATAACTATAGATGCTCTAGAAAATGTACCAAATGATATGAACATTTATGTACACGATATTGCATTAGACATCTATCACGATTTAAGACAGAGTGATTATGAAGTGTTCTTAAATGCAGGTGAATATTTAGGTCGTTTTGAAATAACATTCGATACGACTCCTGAATCACTTGGTATTGATGATGAAACTATCAGCAACATTGATGTGCTTTATTCTAACGACATTGAAAAAATAGTATTAATAAACCCCAATTTTATAAACGTAAAATCGATTGAACTATTTAATATATTAGGGCAATCTGTTTACACAATTGAAGCTATTTCAGAGAGCGGTTACTCTGAATATGAAGTTAAGAATTTAAGTACTGGAACTTATATTATTAAGTTATATACTGTAAGCGGTTCAGTAGTGACTAAAAAAGTTTTAGTGAAATAATTTTTTGCCCCAAATCTTAATTCTTAACCAAAAAAGTCCTGATTCTATCAGGACTTTTTTATATATAACACCTATTGGTTTTATTGAAAAACTTCTATTAATTCATTAAACTGAAGCTTTTGTTGCTCACCAGATTCCATATTTTTAAGCGTAAAACTTTCTGTATTTAATTCTTCTTCACCAACTAAAACAACAAAAGGAATATTACGTCGGTTTGCATAATTCATCTGTTTTTTCATTTTTGCCGCATCTGGGTAAAGTTCTGCTTTTATACCTTTCTGTCTTAGCTTAGTTACAGCTAGCAAACAAGCCATAGCTTCTTTCTCACCAAAATTGATAAACAGTACTTTCGTTGATGCTGTAATAGTATCGGGAAACAGATTTAATTCTTCTAACACCAAGTAGATACGATCTAGGCCAAAGCTAATCCCTACTCCACTTATATTTTTTAAACCAAATATCCCTGTGAGATCATCATAACGACCTCCTCCACCGATAGAACCCATATTAACTCCTTTTGGCGCAGAAACTTCGAAAATCGCTCCAGTATAGTAGTTAAGACCACGTGCAAGTGTTACATCGAGTTGTAAGGTTGCCGTTTTTAATTCTAAATTTGAAATAGCTGTGTTAATAAATTCTAATTCCTCAATCCCTTTTAGTCCAATTTCAGAAGAGCTCAAAATAGATTTTAAACTTTCTATCTGATTGACAAAATCACCTTTAAGCGTAAATAAGGGCTGAAGCTTAGAAATACCTTCATTAGAAATACCTTTATTACGCATTTCGTCTTTTACCCTCTCCTCTCCTATTTTATCGAGTTTATCTAATGCAACAGTAAAATCTATAAGTTTATCTTGCGCACCAATAACTTCAGCAATGCCAGATAAGATTTTACGGTTATTTATTTTAATAGTAACACCTTCTAATTTTAAAGCTGAGAAAACTGCATCATACAATTGTACAAATTCTACTTCTTGGAACAGAGACTTTGAACCAACCACATCTGCATCACACTGATAAAATTCTCTAAAACGTCCTTTTTGCGGACGGTCTGCACGCCAAACAGGTTGCATTTGGTAGCGTTTAAACGGGAACTCTATTTCGTTTTGGTGTTGTACAACGTAGCGTGCAAAAGGAACTGTGAGGTCGTAACGTAGTGCCTTTTCTGAAATTTTTGATGTAAATAAATTTTCTGACTTTGACTTAAAATCATCATCAGAAATTTTCTTCAAGTATTCTCCAGAATTCAAAATCTTAAAAATTAAGCGATCTCCTTCATCACCATATTTTCCCATTAAAGTATCTGAATTTTCAAAGCTTGGTGTTTCAATAGGTTGAAACCCAAATACCTGAAACTGCTCCTTTATGGTTTCCATAATATAAGAACGTTTTGCAACGGTTTCTGCATTAAAATCTCTTGTGCCTTTAGGAATACTTGGTTTTTTTGCCATGCTAATTTCCTGCAAAAACAGGAATTTCTTTTTAGTGAAACTTTATTTTTTTCGCTCTGTCATTTCGAGTGTAGTCCAGAAATATTAAAATTTTACAGATTGTAACATCTCTACTTTGCTCGATGTAATAGTTAAGTAGAATCTTAAATAAATTTATTGGTCACAAAAATATTATAAATTTTAGAGGCAAAGCCAAGATAATTTAATTTTATAGTAACTTTATAGTGTTTAAGTAGTCTTATATCACATACAACCCAACTAACATTAGATAAAACTATGTTTTCATTAGCAAAAGAGAATATTAGAATTGCTTTTACATCCATAAAAAGTCAACTTCTCAGAACTGTCTTAACCGTTTTAATTATTGCTATTGGTATAATGGCGTTGGTTGGTATTCTAAGTGGTGTTTCTGCTTTAGAAAACACTATTTCTAGTAATTTTTCTTCAATGGGTGCAAATACTTTTAACCTAAGGCAATATGAGCTAACTGTGCGTGTATCTTCAGGAGGTGGTGGCCATAGGCAACGAGAACGTACAAAGATAAATCCTGTTATAAGCTATAGAGATGCTAAACAGTTTGTTGATGAATTTGACTATCCCGGAACAAAAACTGGATTTTGGTTTTTCGGTTCAAATTCTACTGAGGTTAAATATGGAAACACAAAAACGGATCCGGAAGTTGCTATAATTGGTGCTAACGAATATTTTATATCAAATTCTGGTTTAGAATTAGAATTTGGTCGAGGTTTAAATGTTTTTGATGTAACTAATGGTAATCCTGTATGTGTAATAGGTAGTGATTTAAAAAAAGCTCTTTTCCCAGATGAAGATCCATTAAATAAAACCATAAGTATAAGAGGATCTAAATTTAAAGTTATTGGTGTTCTTAAAGAAAAAGGCTCAACATTTGGTAACAACCAAGATTTAAGAGCTATTATTCCTATTCAAAAAGTAAGAACTATTTTCACTTCACCATCTATTAATTATAATTTAAGTGTTAGAGTAGATAAAAAAGAGATGTTAGAGGGAGCGCAACAAGAAGCTATAATAATTTTTAGAAATATTAGAGGTCTTAATCCGGTTGAGAGTAATAATTTTGGAATTGTAAAAAGCGATGATTTAATTAATAGAATTGGTAGTATTTCTGGAGTTTTATATACAGCAGCTTGGGTAATCAGTATCATTACCATTTTCGGATCTACTATTGCATTAATGAATATTATGTTAGTTTCCGTAAGTGAACGCACCAGAGAAATTGGTGTACGTAAAGCTTTAGGTGCCAAGAGTAAAACTATTGCTTTTCAATTTTTTATAGAAACTATAATTATTGGTCAATTAGGCGGAATTCTTGGAATTTTACTCGGAATTCTTATTGGTTTTGGAGTTGCCAAAGGCTTCGGACTTCAATTTTCTACTCCTTGGTTTGCCATGTTTTGTGCCACAGCCATAGCATTTATTGTAGCTGTAATATCGGGACTTTATCCTGCTGTAAAAGCCTCTAAACTAGACCCAATTGAATCTTTACGATATGAATAATTAAATTATTGAGCAGGTCTAAATCTTAGTCTAATTATTTATTTAACCTTTAATTAGATTAACAAAATACTGAAACAATTCTCCTTTTGTAATTGCAGCACCAGTTTGAATCATTTTAAAAATATCCAAATGCTTATCTTCTGAATACGGTTTGTTAGCATTAAAGAATTCGATATCATCTGATAATAAATTATTTCTTAACCATTGAAAACCCTCTTTGGTTGTAAAATCTATTGCTTCCTTATCAATTTTTAATGCGATTAAATGCATTTGTTTTTCGTTGCATTTAAAAAGATGAATTTGTTGAGGTGAAATGTGTTCTAGATATTCAACTTTACTTAAAACTCCAAACCAAACCAAATCGCTAAATACATCGAGTTCTTGTTCTGCAGCTTCAGGTTTATTTGTTTTAATTTCTTTCCACTCATCAGCTGTAATAGACTGTGTTGCTAAAAAATTAATGAATTCTTGGTGTAATTCTTCAAATTGTTCTTTTGTTAATCTTGTGTATTTCATCCTAATATTATTTTATGGCATTATATGCCGCAAATGGTCTATCTGTGGCTAACACATCTATACCTAAGTTTTTCCATTTATTATATAATATATCACCTTTTGCCTCTGTCTGCTTATCTAAGTTACCTAAAGTTCCTAGCATACAAACAATGTTTTCTGCATGTAATCTTTTAAAAAGTGAAGCATCGGATAATCGAGTCCCAGTAAATGCCAACATATTTTCCATTGGAATTTTAGCCTCCATCAAACGATTAAATTCGTTATGATTTCTGGCTGAAACTGAAATTAATAATTCTGGAGCCAAAGTATAAGCTGATTTAGCTTGTAAGACATCATAAGTAATTATAATACTAATATCTTCAGCTTTAGCCATTCTGATTGCTTTAATAACAGCTTCTTGGCTTACATTTCGTTTAATATCAACCGTAAGAATAACAGTATTGGTTTTGCACCATGTTAAAACTTTAGAAAATAACGGAACTTTAAAAGCTGTTACATTTTCATGGTCGTCAACTAAACTGTAGGTTTTTATCTCATTGTAAGTTAAATCTTTTACTAATCCTGTTCCATTTGTGGTTCTATCAATAGAATTGTCGTGCATTAATATTAATTGACCATCTTTAGTTTGTGCAACGTCTATTTCGTACATCGCAGAAATACTATCATTAACATATTGAAGGGTCTCTAAACAGTTCTCTGGATAATTGATTAAACCTTTTCCACCTCTATGAACACTTATATTAGGATAATCTCCATTTGAAAACTTGAACGTCTCAATAAGTTTAGAGTCTAATGCCTTTCTAATTTCTACAGTCTTACATCCAACTATAATAAACAAAAAACAAAGTCCTAAAAATTTAAATTTATTCATAAAAAATGCGCTCTTAAATAAGAGCGCAAATTTACTGATTTATATGTGGTTTATAATTAGAAAATATATCTAATTCCAAATTGTGCTTGCCATCTAGATAATAAGCTAACATCAGAACTAAATGTTTTAGTTAAGTTGCCATCGAATGTGTAAATTGGTTCATTGTTACTATCTACAGAAACACCTAATGGTTGTACACTATTTGGTACTTCTACAACTCCCCATTCACTATTTAATAAGTTACCAACATTAAGAACATCTGCACTAAACTGAATAGTATGTGTTTTCTCACCTATTTTAAAGTTATAGTCTTGAAGAATCTTAAGATCCCATCTTCCTCTCCAAGGAGATAATGCTCCATAACGCTCTGCATAACTTCCTCTGTTATCATTTAAATAATCATCTTGTTTAATAAATGATTCAAAAGCATCCGCTTGTCCTGCTCCTGAGAATTGCATTTGTTGAACTTCAGAACTTGTTGGAATATATATTAAATCGTTAAAGTTAGAACCATCACCATTTATGTCGCCACCATATGTGTAATTATATCTACCTCCACGTGCATATTCAAAAAATGTAGATATGGTAGTCGCAAATTTACCTTTACCATATTCAAACTTCTTAGAACCAACACCAATAAAACGATGAGTATCACCATATTTAGAGTAGGATAAAACATCATCATTTGCATTTCCAGAAATAGCATTTCCGGCAAAAGCATCACCAGTAATTTCTGCTTCAATTGAATTGACATCTTTAGCATTAAGATAGTTGTAAGCTAAACTTGTATAAAACCCAGTACCAAAAGTCTGTTGTGCTTTTAAAATACCATTAAAGATTCTGCCCTTATCTGAATTTGTAAAAACATAAGCATTAGTAGAATCACCGAATTCATTTGTAGATATATCTGAAGGCAAATAAGTTGGTCTGTTATCAACCCCTTGCAAAGTTCCTGATGGATTTTTTAAAGCCCAGTTTTGAACATGTGCACCATTAATATCTTTTGTATAAGATAGGTCAGCTGTTAAAGTCAAACCACTTTCAAATCGGTGATCAGCACCTAAATTAGTTCTCCAAACTTGTGGCCACTTAAAATCGGGATCTATTACTTGGTAGAAAAAGAAGTCAACACCTTGTACTTGGTTGCCTAACCATACAAATGGAAAACGTCCTGTGAAAATTCCTGTTCCACCTCTAACTTGCGTCGCCTTATTTCCATTTACATCCCAATTAAAACCTAATCGAGGTGAAACTAATATATCGTTTGATGGTAATGTTGTCGAGTCTAAGTTTGTAATTTCCCCAGTATTTGGATTATAATAATCTATACTCGGTTGGTATGTACCACCTGAAAAATCTGATGGATTAAAGACACCACCTTTTCTATCAATGTTTTCCTGAATTTTAGTAGCTGTATCAAAATACAACGGTTTATCAAATCTAACACCATACGTTATTTTGAAATCTTCTGTGATATTCCATTCATCTTGAGCATAAAAAGCTAACTGACCAACATTGGTTTCTGCTAATGCCCAACCTCCAGGATTACCTAAACCAGCTGAATTGAGGGCAGAATTAGCAGCAATAGCATCGTTAAATAAACCTTGATACAATGCAACTAATTGCGCTTCTGCAATTGGGTCACCTGCTGTATCTCTAAAAGATTGTATATCTCCTGTTGGAAAGAATACCCCTTGAGCACCATAGGAACCTAAATTAAATGAGTTATCGAACTCGAATTTTTCATATGCTACACCTACAGTAAATGTATGATCACCTTCTACAATATTTAAATTATTTGTAAACTGAAATACTTTTTGGTCTAATACATTATTAATTGAAAATGGCTCATGACCAGCGATAATATAATTGGAACCTTCATTAGTTATAGTAATAGTTGGAGCTGGAGAAGACATTGGGCTTCTAAAATCATCAAATTGTGTAAAACCTACTTGAAGTTTATTACTTATACCATCAGATAAATCACTATTTAACTCCAACTGAAAAGAGTCTATATTATTGTTTATTTGGTAACCTGAATTTTGAAATTGTAATTGATTAACTCCAGGCCCTCTAAATCCGAGTGCCGAAGGGTGAGCTGGTTGTTCTCTTGACGCTTCTAAAAAATTATAGATAAAAGCAAGTCTATTTTTATCATTAATATTCCAATCTAGTTTAAAAATACCCTTTGTCGAATTACTATCAAAAGTAAAACCTTCATAAGCACCAGGATTGTAAAACTCTCCGTTCCCTATAGATACTTGTCTTAATATATTATCTACTAATTGAAAATCCGATTCTAAGACACGAGACTCACCTGCAGCACCAGAACCTGTGTTCGGAAAGAAACCGTTTGTTCCTAAATCGGTTCTTTGGTCTTTTTCAAAATTCACAAAGAAAAACAACTTGTTTTTAACAATTGGACCACCTAAACTAAAACCAAATTGTTTTTGCTCTAAATCTGGTTGTAATATATCATCACCATCTATTTTATTTCCTGTCAAACTTTCGTTTCTCGAAAAACCATAAATTGTACCGTGAAATTCATTAGTACCACTTTTTGTTACCGCATTTACGCTAGCACCAGTAAATCCAGATTGCGTAACATCATATGGTGCTAATGAAACTTGTATTTGATCAATAGCATCCAATGAAATGGGTTGTGCTCCACTTTGACCTCCAGGTGTAGGAGAATCCAATCCAAAAGGATTATTAAAAATAGAACCATCTAATGAAAAATTATTAAACTGATCATTTCTACCTCCAAAAGAGTTGCCAGTTGATGAAGGCTCTAAGCGTGTAAAATCTGCTGCAGATCTCGAAATTGTAGGTAATCTGGTAATTTCTCGTCGACCCACACTAGTTTCTGCCCCAGTTCTATCGCTACTGAAAGTGCCAGAAGTATTTACCGTTAGTACTACAGCATCTAATTGCTCACTATCTGGAGTCATTTGGTAATCAATATTTTGAGTTTTACCTAGTGTAAGAAAAACATCGGTAAATACTTTGTCCTGAAATCCAACATAACTAATTGTTATTGTGTAAGGACCACCTACTCTAAGGTTTAATAAATTATAACGTCCTTCATCGTTGGAAGCTGCTCCATACTTTGTGCCAGTAGGAGTGTGTACAGCAACAATATTTGCGCCTAGTAATGGCTGACTTTCTTCGTCGAGTATTAATCCCTTAATGTTAGATGTGGTTACTTGCGCAAAAGCAAAGGGAATAAACAGTAGACAAATAATAAAAACAGAAATTTTCATATTGATTGATTTATTGAAATGTTAATGGATTAGTTAATGTAAATTTAACAAAAAAAAAAATAGCCTCCATTTTGGAGGCTATTTTTTATATAACTAGAAATTTTAATAATTAACTTTCTGCGATAACTTCGAAAGTTAAATCTACAGTAACTTCTCTGTGTAATCTTATTACAGCATCGTATTTACCTAAACGCTTTACGCTACCACCAATTACATTAATGAATTTCTTGCTGATAGTCTGGCCTTCTTTTTGTAAAGCCGCAGCCAAATCAATATTGTTTACAGATCCAAAAAGTTTATTACCTGCACCTACTTTAGAAGCAATCTTCACTTCTAAACCAGCTAATGCATCAGCAACACTCTTAGCTTCATCAATTATTTTCTTTTCTTTAAAAGCACGTTGCTTTAAAGTTTCAGCTAATACTTTCTTTGCAGAAATCGTAGCTAATATCGCTTGTCCATGAGGAATTAAAAAGTTTCTACCATAACCGTTCTTAACAGATACAATATCGTCTTTAAATCCTAAGTTTTCAACGTCTTGTTTTAATATAAGTTCCATTGTTATGATATTTTATTTTAATAAATCAGCAACATAAGGCATTAAAGCTAAATGTCTAGCTCTTTTTACAGCCACAGATACTTTTCTTTGATATTTTAAAGAAGTTCCTGTTAAACGTCTTGGTAATAATTTACCTTGCTCGTTTACAAAACCTAATAACCAATCCGCATCTTTATAATCTACGTACTTAATACCAGACTTTTTAAAACGGCAATACTTCTTAGTTTTAGAAGTCTCAATATTTAAAGGAGTAAGATATCTAATTTCTCCGTCCTTTTTTCCTTTTGCTTGTTGTTCTATTGATGACATAATTACGCTTTTGCTTTTGCTTTAACTTTCAATTTTTCTCTTCGTCTCTCAGCCCATGAAATAGCATGTTTGTCTAATTTCACAGTTAAGTAACGCATAAAACGCTCATCACGTCTAAACTCAACCTCTAAAGGTTCAATTGCTTCACCAGCAACAGTGTATTCGAATAAGTGATAAAAACCACTTTTTTTGTTTTGGATTGGATATGCCAGCCTTTTTAAGCCCCAATCTTCTTTGGCAATCATCTTAGCACCTTTAGAAACGAGGAAATCCTCATATTTCTTTACTGTCTCCTTTATCTGATCGTCAGATAAAACGGGATTTAAGATGAAAACAGTTTCATAATGATTCATAATAAATTGTTTTGTTTATTGTTAAAACGGCTGCAAAAATACGTATTAATTCTATTTCTGGCAATGTTTTTTAATCTAAAAATTATCTCTAAATTTATGTAGGGCACAATGGCAAAATATACACTTTGTCGGTAAAATTTGTTTTTTAACCGAAATTATTGTACTATTGTCGATATCTTAACCTAATAAAATATTAATGTTATGACTTTAAACTGTGTAGTTGTTGATGATTCTGCGATTCAGCGCCTCTCTATAGTAAAGTTAATCGAAAATCATTCTTCGCTTAACCTTATTGCAGAGTACAGCAGTGCGTTAGAAACAAAAAACGGTCTTAATACACATAAAGTAGATCTTATCTTTCTAGATATAGAGATGCCTGTATTAAACGGATTTGAGCTTTTAGATGTACTCAACAACAAACCCCAAATTATTTTTGTCACTGGTAAAACCGAATATGCTTTTAAAGCATTTAATTACGATGCTACCGACTATCTTCAAAAACCAATCACTAAAGAACGTTTTAATACTGCCGTAGAAAAAGCTATAGAGCAACATAAATTAAAACTAGACTTTAACGAAACTGATGGTGAACACATCTTTGTAAAAAGTAATCTTAAAAAACGTAAAGTTTATATTAAGGATATTAAGTGGATTGAAGCTCTTGGCGACTACGTAAAAGTAGTAACAGAAGAAAACAGCTTAGTGGTATTATCTACCATGAAAGCTTTTGAACAAGAATTGCCAGAAGGTAAATTTTTAAGAATTCATAAATCTTATATTGTGAACTTGGATAAAATTGATCGCTTTAATAGTAAAAATGTTGAAGTTGGCGCCTATGAGATACCATTAAGTAGAAATAAAAAGACGCAATTGGTAGATGCTTTAAATAATATGTAGAACACCACATGATTATTAGATTAGTAGAAAATCTCATAACACATTAACATATAAAATCTCGTTGGTAATCAACGAGATTTTTTATTAGTAATTATCTACATTCAGTACTACTCTTACTGCCCTAAAATCTTTTACAGCATTAAAACTAGCATCAATTTTAATAATGGCTTCTTTTGTTTTAGATAAAGATTGTTTCTGAGGAATCTTAACTAAGATATTCTTATTAAATAGATTTCGTATTCTTGATACTGGTGGAAATTCTGGACCTAAAACGTTAGATTTAAAAATTTGTCGTAATGACTTAGCATACCAATCTGCTGCTAAGTTCACCCGATTATAATCTTTATGTTTAAATGTAATTTTAATTAGCCTATAAATAGGTGGATATTTATAACTGTAACGGTCATTAATTTGCTCAGCATACATCTTCTTATAAGAATTTGTAGATACTTGCTGTAAAATATTATGATGCGGATTATAGGTTTGAATCAAAACCTTTCCTCTTAAATCCGTACGTCCTGCCCTACCCGAAACTTGAGCCATTAATTGATAACTGCGCTCGTGTGCTCTAAAATCCGGGAAGTTGAGTAAATTGTCTGCATTCAATATGCCAACCAATTTTACATATCTAAAATCTAAACCTTTAGTAAGCATCTGTGTACCTACTAATATATCTACTTCTCGCTGTTCAAAACTTGTAATTATTTTTTCGAAGCCATATTTTCCTCGCGTCGTATCTAAATCCATACGAGCTACTTTTTTTTCTGGAAATAAAACTTTAACCTCTTCTTCGATTTGCTCAGTACCAAATCCTTTAGTGTCTAGGGTCGAATTTCCACAAGCCTGACAACTTTTTAACATCACAGAGTTATATCCACAATAATGACAGCGCAATTGATCTCTATATTGATGATAGGTTAAACTCACATCACAATTTGGACATTGTGGTGAAGTGCCACAAGTTGTACATTCAATAATTGGTGAAAACCCTCTTCTATTTTGAAATAATATAATCTGAAACCCTTCTTCTAAGGTTTCTGTCATTTCTTGGATGAGTCGGTCACTAAAATGACCTTTCATTCGCTTGCGTTTGTACTTATCTGCTAAATCAACCAACTCAATATCTGGCATCATCACATTATTGTAACGCGTATTTAATTCTACCAAACCATATTTACCTTGGTTCGCATTAAAGTAACTTTCTAAACTTGGTGTCGCCGAACCTAAAAGCGTTTTCGCTTTATGCAAATTCGCTAAAACCACAGCAGCATCTCTTGCGTGATAACGCGGTGCCGGATCGAATTGCTTGTAAGATTGTTCGTGTTCTTCATCTACTATGATTAATCCTAAATTCGAAAACGGTAACAATAATGAAGAACGTGCTCCGATAACAACCTGAGCCTTCTCAGAATTATTAAGCATATTATTCCATACTTCAACACGTTCATTACCCGAATATCTACTATGAAAAACGGCTACTTTTTCACCAAAATAATCTTGTAAACGTTGTACCAACTGTGTTGTTAAAGCGATTTCTGGTAAGAGATATAAAACCTGTTTTCCGATTTCTAATTGTTTTTGAATTAATTGAACGTAGATTTCCGTTTTACCAGAAGATGTTACACCATGCAGCAAAGCAACTGACTTGGTTTCAAAAGCACTTTTAATTTCTTTATAAGCTTGTTGTTGTGGCTTATTCAAAGTTTTTGCATTCTCATCTCCTTCTCCTTCAAATTGTATTCTATCTGTTTGTGCATGATATTCTTCTAATACCTCCTTATCAATTAAAGTTTTTATAATTGAAGTTGACGCTCCACTTCGTTCTGCTAATTCAGATACTTTTACAGGTTGTTTTACAGAAGCTTCCATAGTAAACAAAGCTAAAATTACTTCGCGTTGTTTTGGTGCTCTGCTTAATAATCCTAATAGTTCTTGAAGGTTTTTCTCTGATTTATGATGCTTATGCAGTTTTACATAACGCACCAATTTAGGTTGATACTTTTCATATAATTCTTCTTGAAGGTATAATACCCCTTTTTCTACCAAACCATTAATTACTGGTAGTACTCGTTTTTTATCTAAAATAGAAATTACATCTTGAATCTTAAGAGAAGATTGATGTTGTAAGGCTTCATAAATTAAAAACTCGTCATCTTTTAATTCAGAATCATTTATTTCGACATTTTCATTTTTAGATATAATCGTTTCACTCTCTAACATAAAAGCATTTGGCATTGCAGCTCGCATTACCTCTCCTATACTACACATATAGTAACTTGCTATCCACTCCCAATGCTTTAATTGTATTTCTGTTACCACTGGTTTTTCATCTAATATTTGATGGATGGTTTTTGCCTCATAAGCTGTAGGCGGATTTTGATGAATTTTATAGACTAAAGCCGTATAAATTTTGCTCTTACCAAACGGCACAGCGACGCGTATTCCTGGTTTTAGGAATTCTGATTCTGCCACAGTTACATGATATGTAAACGCTTTTTGAAGCGGAATTGGGAGTATGACGTCTATAAAATGTAGCATAGACCAAAAGTAAGGTCTTTAAATAAAAAAACCATCTCTAATTGAGATGGTTTTTTAACACTAAAAAATTAAACTACTTTTTTATAATTTTAAATGTAGCTTTCTCATTTTCTGTTAATAAACTTAAGATATATTTACCTTCAGCTAAATTATCTAAATCTATCTTTTTTAAATCATTTTTTGTTATATAAACTTATTGAGTTATACACTTAAGAAACGTGATTTTGTTTTTATTTCTACAGATTTTAAAT
>TARA_R110002124_G_scaffold79785_6_pt1 | contig 18368 bp, 15 predicted proteins | sample TARA_R110002124 | Tara Oceans TARA_R110002124 (sample SAMEA4397445) | marine metagenome | biome: Polar Biome; feature: [SRF] surface water layer (ENVO:00010504); material: water (ENVO:00002006), including particulate matter (ENVO:01000060) such as... | depth 5 m | reverse complement strand
GGCGTATATAAGGCCATAGAGATTCCAGATGCCGCGCTCTGGCTGTACCAGTAAGTACAGCGATAGCACCGGTAAGGCCAGGCTGATAGCGAGGTACCCTCGCCATGCTTCAGGCTGTGACAAGCTGACTTGCAAATAGTGTTGAACCGCCCAGTAAAAAATAGCCACGGCAAATGATGCCATCATTATCCGGCTGCGGTTGAATTGATAGGCGACGAGTATTGCTACCAGACAAAAAAGGTAGGGCAGGTTGTCAAAAATGACACGTGCCTCGCTGTCTAAAAAATCCAGATAGGCACGGCCAACATAGGCTCCGCATATCAGTGCAGCGGGCAGTAGGATCCTGAAAATTGCTGCCGGATATGCCCGCATTGCGCCCGTCTATTCTCCCTGGGGTAAACGGGCCGACAGCCAGCCCAAACCCCTTCCCCTTAACATCTATTCGCACTAGTCGCGAGCCCCCAGTAATGATAGCCTACATTCACCTCAAAACGCATTACCTCTCCAGCAAATGTCGAGTACAGATCTCATACGCCATCAAGCAAAGATTCTCGTAGTGGACGACGATCAAAATGTTCGCTTTCTCACGCGTCAGTGTCTGGAAGCTGAGAGTATGATTGTGGTGGAGGCCTCCAACGGATTCGAGGCTATCGACGTTTTTGTTCGAGAGAGACCCGATCTGGTATTTATGGATGTAGAGATGCCAGGTATGACCGGGTTGGAGGCTTGCCAGCGTATCCGGGAGCTGCCTCAGGGCGAATCGATTCCAATTATGATTGTAACCGGTTCTGATGATCGGCAATCTATTGATCAGGGTTTCGAGGCGGGTGCGACCCAGTACAGAACCAAGCCTGTGAACTGGTCCCTGCTCGGACGTGATGTTCAGTATATGTTACGGGCAAGTAGCGCGTTTAATTCGCTCAAACGGCAAGAGGATCGCCTTCGTTATCTTGCCTATTACGACCCTCTTACAAGTCTGCCCAACAGACGCAGCTTCAATGAGCAATTGAATCGTCTACTCAAACGCAGTCAGCGCCACAAAACAACAGCAGCCTTGCTGTTTATCGATCTGGACCATTTTAAGCGTATCAATGACTCTATCGGGCATGCCCGCGGTGATAGTCTGCTGGTAGAAATTGCCAAAAGGCTCACCATGGAGTTGCGGGAAGACGACGCTGTGAACTACTTTTCCGACAGTAACGCCGAGGACGATGATATCGGTGATGGCGGTACGGAAATTGCCAGGTTGGGCGGAGATGAATTTACAGTGGTGTTGTCCGATGTTTCGGAGATATCGGATATTGAGAAAGTTGCAAGGAGAATCCTCAATAGCCTATCTCAACCCATCGCACTGCAATCACATAACCCGGTTGTAACGCCCAGTATTGGGATCGCGCTTTATCCCCAGGATGGCACCGATCCCGATACGCTGATCCGTAATGCTGACACCGCTATGTATGTAGCGAAGGCGGAAGGCCGAGCCTGTTTTCGATTCTACAATGAGGAGATGAACGCCCGTGCGTACGAGCAACTCAAAATGGAGGAGGAGTTGCGCGAAGCCATGCGCAATCACGAGCTGGAGTTGCGTTATCAGCCTCAGGTAGATTCCCTGACCGGGGAGGTAGTGAGTATGGAGGCATTGGTGCGCTGGAAACACCCGACACGTGGCATGGTGTCGCCGCAGGAGTTTATTCCGGTGGCGGAGAGTACCGGACAAATTATAGAGTTAGGCGAGTGGGTGATGAGTGAGGTTGCCCGGCACTGTCTATACTGGGATACTCTGGGCCTGAATACCTTCCGTGTTTGCGTCAATATCTCACCATTGCAGTTTAACCAGAGCAATCTCCCCGAGTGGGTGGCGGACTTTCTTGAGCAATCCGGTTTGCCATCGTGGCGTCTGGAACTGGAGCTTACAGAAAGCGCGATCATGAACGATGCAGAAACCAATATTGCAAAATTACGGGCGTTGAAGGATCTCGGAGTTGATCTGGCGGTTGATGATTTTGGCACGGGTTATTCATCGTTGAGTTACTTGAAGCGTTTCCCAATCAATACACTTAAGATCGACCATAGCTTTGTCTCTGATCTGAACACGCCAGATGGCGCTGCAATTGTCGATGCTATATTGGCACTGGCGAAGACGTTGAATCTGCGTGTGATCGCTGAAGGGATAGAGAATGAGCACCAGTTGGAATACCTGGTTAGAAAGGGCTGCGATCTGCTGCAGGGCTTTTACTTTGCCCGTCCAATCTATCCGGAAGATGTGCCTGCTATGCTGCAAGCGAATTTCTCGTCTGAAATTCAAGACGTGATTGGTCGCTGAGTCGAAAAGTACGTTGCCGCCGATGAAGTATTGTCTGCAGACAGCTTCTCTCTCACTATTGCTGTGCTTCTGTCTAAACTTAAGGGCAGCCGAAACCGATTCACTGCAAGTACTATTGCAGGGAAAATCCAGTGACGAACTGTCTGCTCTGGTTAAGGCGGCAGGGGGGACGGTAACGCATAATCTTCATTTGATTGGCGCGGTCGGTGCAAAACTGAAGCGAGAACAATTGGACGAAGTTTTGACTTCGCCGCTTATCCTTCGATATATCGATGACCTTTCCTATGATGAGGAACCTGAAGACCAGCCCGGCGCTGAAGAGGGTTGTAACGTCAGAGGCCACATCGAGATTGAGATGACTCGGCAGGGAATCCTCTGGCCACTCTATAATAAGAGAAGTACCCCGGCTTTTATCGAGAGAATGGACTTCAAGTGGCCTGCTCAACTGGGTGAGGTGTCTGCAATCTCTATCGGAGCTGAAAAGATTGATCCGGCGTTGTTCCGCGATACCACCATGTCATCATTCTCAATAGAATTTCCATCAGCGAGCAGACCGGTAGTGGATGGCCGAGCTGATCTGAACATTGCTTTTAAAGAGCCATTGTCCGAGAGCGTCGTTTCACTTATCCAACAGCGTGATTTTTCTATAGATGTTCATTTCACAGGTGATTGCTCTACTGATCTCGTGCCTGGTTATAAGAATAATCATGGTGATTTCTACTACAACACGGTGGCGGGCATAGAAGCGCTGCATGTTGCCGGTGTCACCGGTAAAGGTGTGACGATAGCTGTTGTCGATTCGGGGCTGTGGGAGCATGAATCGCTGATGAATGACACAGCGGGGGATAACCGCGTGCTTGCTAGATATGACGCATTGGCCGATAGCGCCGGTAGTGAAGTGATCGACGAGAGTGGCCACGGTACTCACATGACAAGTATTATCGCCAACAGTGCGAAAACGATCAGAGGAGGTGTCCCCACCGGGAGTTACAAGGGTGTTGCCCCCGATGCCGGATTAGTCGCTGTCAAGGTTTTGGACCGGGATGGATTTGCGCACGTTCTTGAAATCGTGCGCGCCATTCAATGGGTGGTGGATAATCGAGAGAAATATAACATCCGGGTGCTCAATCTCTCGTTTGCACAGAAGCCAAGGTGGCCATATTGGGAAGACCCCGTTGGTCAGGCGGCGATGAAAGCCTGGGCGCATGGTATTGTGGTTGTGGCGGCTGCTGGAAATGATGGTCCGGACATAGAAACCATAGGTTCACCGGGCAATTTGCCGTACATAATTACCGTGGGTGCTGTCACTGATTCCTGGACTCCGGATACTCGAGATGATGATTACATACCCGATTTCTCCTCGCGCGGCCCGACTCCAAGCGGGCATGTGAAGCCGGATGTGGTGGCCCTTGGGGGGCACATGACAGGGCTCATTCATCCAGACTCAGCTATTGCGACGGAACAACCGGAAGACATACTTCGCACGGGTGAGTTTGTATCCACCGGATCGTCACAAGCCAGTGCACTCGTCTCTGGAATTCTTGCATTGTTGATACAACTGGAGCCGGATCTTACCCCCGATGATCTCAAGTGCAAGTTAATTACCAGTGCTGAGCCAGCCATCAATCGAGATGGAAAACTCGCCTACAGTCCGTTTGAGCAGGGCTACGGATATGTCACGGCGACCCGCGCGGTTACCCTGGGTGAAAAAGGCTGCGGAAATCTTGAGTATGACTTGCAGGCTGACCTGGCAAATGAGCGCCACTTTTATGGGCCGGCGATCATGGATGATGATGGCAATCCCACACTGCCAGGACTGGATACCATGTTGTCTTCCAAGCCCAGCAAGAAGGGTATGAGCACGACTCGAAAGTGGGGAGTAAAAGACCATATTGAGCGTTTGGATATGGAGCCGCCACTGAGAGCGCAGCAAAAGGAATCAGACATGGATTGGGTTACGCTCTATCTCCAGGAACGTGCCGCCATCGAAAAACTCTCACATCAACCTCCCGACAACACCCCCTGAGTTCACTCAATAACCCTAGGGGGTTAGTGGGTTGCTAGCTTCACCTGTCTCGGCGCAACTACCATTCATGCGTTCGGGGTGTAGCGGGCATTTTTCTACCCACCCACAACGCGTCTGGTGAACTGATCACTGCCTACCCAAAAAGGGGTATACAGTCGTCTTCATTTCCGCTGCCCTACCTCGTATAAATACGTCAAGCATGCCAGTGAGAGATTGCGAGTCAGGTCCTGGCAATGGGTCTGATATGAGAACTGAGTCATACATTCTTACAGATGAATCGAAGAAGGCGGGTCTAAATCATGAGAAGCATCAAAATAATCGGTTGCGCGGGGATTGCTAGTGTTGCTGCGGTTTTGTCGATATCGTCTTTAGTAGTTACTGAGACCGCACAAGCTCGAGTAGAGTCCGAAAGTAATGCAGGGAAGTTGGTTCATCGGGTGAACTACACGCTTGCCGCTGACACACAGTACACTTCGAGCTCTGTTGGGTATAAGTGGGGCCGCAAAGACGATACAAACAATGACAAGACGAATTGGGGCAGCTCTGTAGAATCTCAAGGCGGATACAAATGGGGCAAAAGTACAAATAGTACGGTTGACGCTTCAGCCTATGAGGAGGCGAGAAACCCTTGGGCACGTAGCAGTTTCTCAGAACAGTCCAGAAACCCTTGGGCACGCAGCAGTTTCTCAGAACAGGCCAGAAACCCTTGGGCACGCAGCAGTTTCTCAGAGCAGGCCAGAAACCCTTGGGCACGCAGCAGTTTCTCAGAGCAGGCGAGAAATCCCTGGGCACGTAGCAGTTTTGCAGAGCAGGCCAGAAACCCCTGGGCACGTAGCAGCTTTGCAGAGCAGGCCAGAAACCCTTGGGCACGCAGCAGCTTCGCAGAGCAAGCCAGAAATCCCTGGGCACGCAGATAGGTTCAGTAAAAGTCCAACTGTACACCTGAAACACGACCCTTCTGTAGTGCTATAACTGCAGAGGGTCTTTTCGTTGAATATTTTAGAGGCCTATGTTTAAAGTTGGGTACCCGCTGTGTTCATCGGCATTCAGACTACAGCAACTAGAAGTACGTCTTCCCCTTTTTGTTAGTTTCCCTCTCCGATTTAATCTTCTCGGCTAGAGTTGTTTATAGTTAATGAATTCTCGGTATCCCCAGCATAAAAGACGATTAGTTTGGCTGGGACGTTGCCGATGTTTCGGCCGTTGTGAAGTACATTGACAGTCTCAGCTGCCGCTTCTCCTTGTTTTAGACGTAAAGTTTGACCTGACTTAAGTTCAATCTGGAGTTCGCCTTCAAGCAACATGCCAAATGAAGGCACTGGGTGTAAATGCCAGCCAGTTTCAGCCCCTGGTGCGATCTCAACTTGCATGACGGTAACTTCTGCTTTTCCCTTGGGATAGGTTATCTGCATGCCGTCCCAGCTTTCCTGTGTTTTCAACAAAGGCGTCACTTTTACTTGCTCGGTGGCATCAATCGAAAGTGCCAGTCGGGATGTGGAGATGAGAACAGTACCGATGATGAGCTTGCTAATTGTATTCATAGGATCACCTGCAGAGGTTGTTTGGCTTGTAGTCAGTTTTTAGAGTTTTATGGTATCTGATCGTTTCTGATAACGGTACCGGTGCATTCGCCATCATGGTACAGCTTGATCGACATGCTCCGGGTTATATCGGTACAGGAAAAATATTGATGTTGAAGTCTTGGGGTATTCTGAAAAAAATGCGCTCATACATACACCACGCCTGCGGTGCAAATCCCGAGCTGAGATTACGCAATTTACCACCGGTGTCGACACAATGTATGGTCAGCTTTCAACCGTTTCGTTTGAGTTGCAGATATTGATCTCTGTAAGTATTTTTGAGCAGACCTCTTCTTGTGTCAGACCGGAGCATTCCACCGTTATATCGGCGAATTTGCTGTACAACTGCTCTCGTTCAATGAATAAATCCGCCAGGCTTTGTTCCGGACGCTTGGCAAGTCCGCGGCTGCCAAAATTTTTAATCCTATGTTCCAGTTCAGGTAAATCGATATCAAGGAAGACGATAGTTCCAATGGACGCAAGGTGTGCCATTGCAGCCTCGCTGTATACCGCGCTTCCACCTGTAGCAATAACATGGTGTTGGATATCCAGAGATAACAAGGTGTTTTCTTCGATTTCTCTAAGCGCAAGATGACCGTCTTTGTCGACAATATCTTGTAGTGAGCGGTTCTGTGCCGATTGGATAAGTATGTCTGTATCGAGAAAAACATACGCCATCATCTTCGCGAGAATCACGCCCACAGTACTTTTGCCAGAACCGGGCATGCCAACCAGTACTATATTCGATGTTGCAGGTGACATTGCTTCCTTCCCCGAACTGGAGTGTGGCGTGCAGCGGGTTATGTGCGATCAGCGGTTTTCGTAGCGGTTCAAGTCAAACAGGCCTGCTTCCCTGGGAAAGGTTTCCTGGTAGTGGGCATGTAGTTTGTCTGACAGAGGCCAGAACGCGTCCTGGTTGCGCCTGATTCCATAGAAGGACACCAGGCTTGCATAGTCCGTCTCGTTACGCATGGATTCTATGGCTTCTATGAACTGCTCGAGTTCGCTCTCTGGTAACTGAAAAAATGCATTTGGATAGGCCCCGATGAATCCTTTCACTACAGTAAGGTAATCCTCTTCCGGGACACGACGCTGATCCTCATGGAACATTTGCGCATTGTTCAAAAAGCCATCGTTGTGCACAATTGTATAATAAGCATGGTTATCGGAATCGCTACTGACAACCTGAATGAAGGACACTTCCGGCATAAGGCTGAAAGGTGTCCCCTCGAGTGTCTGTAGTCTGTCGAATGCAGAGTCTGCGGGTTGATATCGCTCCGCGGTAGCGCCAGGCAGGCGTTGCTGCAGTATGTTCAGCAACTCGCTCTTTGGGTCCTCCGTCTTGTACTGAATATCGGAGGTGCGATCAAAGGCGACTGAATCAGTCATTACAAACTGCAGGGCTTCCTTCTCTGCTTCTCGATACCAGAAATCGCGCAGAATAATTCGCTCTTTCGGTGGCAAAAAAAACAGGAAATTTTGCTCGCCTTCCATGCGCAAAAAGTCCATGTAGAGACGGGTTTCAAGTTGGTGTGCCACATTGCCAAACACGTCATAGCCCGCAACAAGCAGGTAGTGAATTCGCTCTAGCAACGAGTAGTCGATAACCCATGCTGTTTTGGGCTGTTGACCAACAAAGCCCTTTACCACCGATGCGCTGTTGTCATGACGGAATACTGTGAGCGCGGCGTTGTCGTTCTCTCCATCACCATCCCAGATCAGGTCGAGGTTAACTTTAGTGCCTTCGGGACCGGTCATTCTCTGGATATACTCGAATTTGGCTTTCAGGTATTTCAACTGCTCGTGCGAGTAATTACGCCACTCAATCATAGAAACCAGCGCACTCCCGAGTTTGTCAGCAGGAAGACGCAGATGCTTGGCTTCCTCCGCAAGGAATTCAGCATTCTCCTGAACCCCTTTTCTATCCGGGTCAAGGAACATAACCCAAAAATGATCGTCAATGACATTGAGTGCCACCTGTCCTCGACAAACCGGCCCTTTGATAAATCCCATAATCGTGAACTGGGCTTCGTCCAGCATGAATTTGTAGCGGGAGGTCTGTGGCAGTTCGCGGAAAGTAATAAACGGGTTAGAGGCTGTCTCATTGGCATAGGAGGGCAGCTCGCTAACCGTGTAATCCTGATCCAGGAATAGCGATTGCCAGCGCTCCATACGCTCTGAGTTCAACGCGTAGGGCATATGCCGCTTTTCCAGCACTGCCGTAAGCAGGGGCTGCAGTCGGTAGAAGAATTTGGCCTGGCCTGGGTTATCGTAGGGTCGTCGTGTGGCGATAACATCTATCGGTTGGCCCGGAGGTGTGCGTGACCGCACCAGTGTGTAATAGCGACCACTGTCTTCAAGCTCTGGGAAATACAGGTTGGCAGTGAACAGGTGCTCGTACATATATCGAGACATCAACTGCTGCTTCAGGCTCGCGCCGTTGAAAAAAGACTCCCAGTGTTGTAATTCCTCCATCTCGTCGACCGTCGGCGCAGCGACGGAGATACCGTGCGCGCCCTTCAGCAGCCAGTTGTTCAAAGTGTTATGTTCTTTTTCGTTAAGGCCGGGTAATCCGTACGGCATACCCCACAGGGGATAGTTTGCGGCGAATGAGTCAAATAACTCCGGTTTGGTGCACTGCTGCTCGCGGTCGAGGCCCAGAGGAATGGTTACCGGTAGTATATTCCCTACAGGCAGCGGGTGCTGTTGCTTGAGGGCGAGCATGCGGGATATCACACCTCGCTCCGGAGCCTTTTCATCAAGCATTGGGTAGAAGCCCTTTTCGCGCCATTCCTCGGTCGTTTGAGCATCTTCGAACAGTCGAGTCGGCGGTGCCGCCTTGAGGCGTAAGGAATACACCTGCTCTTTACTGGCGCCGCGCTGCATGCCTGCCCATGCATCGAGTTTTAGTTGGCAGGGGGCATCGTAGCAACCGTGGCAGACCATGCATCGCTGTTCCACAATAGTCTTTACATCAGGCGGGTAGTCGCTGGCGGCGAAACTCGGTAGCGAGAGCGTTAAAGGTGCCAGCGTTAAGGCAATTTTGGTGAAAATTTTCATGGCGGAATTCTGCGGCTTTGACCCGTTGAAAGCAAGCGTGGTAGCGGTTTGGATCCAGTTTGTTTAAGCCTGTGATTCACGCAGGAGTCATGGAGATCAGGTGACGCTTTGCCTATAATTCTCTGCACTTTTATTGCTGAAAATTTCGTGTCATATCACAAGGCAGCTTGCATCATACTGGTCGATGCGACTAATGAGGGCCGGGGGAGATGGATGGAGTCGAGCCAAGTGCAATCGACGATCTGGGGTTGAGCATCACTGAACTCAACAAATTACGCAGTCGTTTGCAGCACGCTATCGACAAAGGCCCGCTACCATCTCTGCAATTCGCAGTCGCCCGCTACGGCAAACTTGCACTGTTTGAGACTCTGGGTGGGGCAGACAACAAGACCCGATACACTATTTTTTCCTGTACCAAGCCAGTGGTAGCCGCTGCGATCTGGCGATTGATGGGCGAGCACCTGATCGACATTGAAACACCCGTCTCACACTATATCCCCGGGTTCGCGGAAAACGGTAAACGGGACATCACCGTCGAACAGGTGCTATGCCATACCTGCGGGTTTCCCCGCGCACCCCTGTCGGCCCCTCAGTGGTGGACTCGCGCAGGCAGAATAGCCGCGATGCGCAGGTGGCGCTTGAACTGGGAGCCGGGTAGCCGCATGGAGTACCATCCGCTGTCGGCGCACTGGGTATTGGCTGAACTGATAGAGTGTGTGTCAGGTGTTGATTATCGAGAGTATCTGCGCGCGAATATTATCGCGCCGCTCGGCCTCAGCGATTTGCGACTGGGAGTTGCCGTTCAGGATCAGTGGGATATTGCACCCTTGCAATGTGTGGGGACACCGCCTACAGCTGTTGAAATTCAGGCACTTTTTGGCAGCGCCCGAGATTGGCGCAACGCGGTTGATCAGTCATTGCTGATGTTCAATGAGCCTGAGGTGCGTGCACTGGGTGTGCCTGGTGGAGGTGCGGTTTCCACGGCGGCAGATATGGCACTGTTTTACCAGGGACTGATGCGAAATACCGGGTCGTTGTGGCGGCCGCAGGTGCTCGCAGACGCGACTGGCAGGGTGCGCGTCGAGTTCGCCGACCCCATGACCGGTGCGCCGGCCAATTACGGCCTGGGCGTGGTAATCGCAGGCGACGACAAGTATTCGCCCTATCGCGGTATGGGCACTCGTGTATCTGGACGTGCATTTGGTCACCAGGGAATCGGGGGGCAAGTGGCATGGGGCGACCCTGTCAGCGGTATTTCATTTTGCCTGCTGACAAATGGGCTGGATGCGAACCCGCTGCGCTCGGCACAGCTTTGTGCCGCCGCCAGTAACCGCGCGGGTGCATCTGGTCGCATCATCGACAGGCACTGACAATCGCGGCCATTTTCCCGGCGCTGGCTTCCTGTCCCGATTGTGGCGTTATCCTGTTGCTAAGCGAACCGCTTTTTGGCTGATACGCGCAACTGTCCGCTTCTTTTACACTCTGTTCATAGCAGGCAGGACGCTTGGTGCAAGTATCTGATATTTAACAAAAAAAATAAGTGGCATGAATATCGCATGTTGTCTATTTGCGATGCAGAATAACAGTAGGTAAGCGGTGACAGAGAGTTTAATGAAGCACTATGTGGTGATATTGGCGCTGCTGGTGGCAGCACTGTCTTTCAGCAACGCAGCGAATGCGGCGTTGATGTTCGTCGGGTATTGGGATGTGGCTGACCCGAGCGCCCCAATCTGGTCTGATACCCCGCCTGACGGCCCACTGGCTTACACAGGGCAGGAGGCAGCTGCTCTCCTGTTCGGTGGTAGTGCGTCGGAATACAGCATTTCAACGGTCGATGACACCGTCGCCAACATCAACAATATGGCGTGGTATGACATTATTGGTTTTGGCGGGGCTATATTTGCAGAGGATTATTCCAACAAACACCTCGGTCAGTATTACGGTCCTACCAACAATTTTACAATTGGGGATGTGGGCAACTCTGCTTCTGCCTTTGTGCGAGACAGTCTCACTCAGGGTGTCGAGAGAAATTACGCATTCAAAGAAGACGGTGTCACTGTCCCTGAGCCATCAGTGTTGACGTTGCTGCTGCTCGGTTTGACTGGTGTAGCGGCAGGCAGGCGACTTTCTCGAGCAAACGTCTAGAAAGAGTCCCCGTCGCTCCTGCAGTACTTACGTCTCACCGACCACTGCCCCTGCTGTCAGCCTGTCGATCTCCTCGTCGCTGTATCCTGCTTCACTCAGGATTTCCCTGCTGTGTTCCCCAAGCCGCGGAGGGTGGCGGTAGAGGGCCGCTGGGGTTTCGGACAGATGGCCAGGATAGCGCACATAGCGCAGTGTTCCGGCCTCCGGATCGGGGTGCTCCGCATCGAAAATGGTGCGATTGTGTTTTGCCTGCGGATCCTCGGCGAATTCACGCACGGTCTTCACCGGGCCGAAGGGAACACCCACCGCATCCAGGCGCGAGAGCAGGTCATCGGTGGTAAAGCGTTTCATGACGTCTCCGATCGCATCCAGCCAGGGGCCAAAGTCGCTGATGCGCTCGCCGACATTGCGCATCCCCTCGCGCTCCAGCAGCTCAGGGCATTCCAGTGCGTGACATAAATTCTGGAAGTGGTTGTCCTGTAACGCCATACCAACCACGAATCCATCGACGGTTTCAAAGGTACGCAATACGGCCAGTGGCTGCGGGTCCTGCATATTGTTGGGGACAAAACTGTCCACTGGCATCAAGTCGGCCAGCGAGTTTGTAGCCCAGGCGTCGATCATCGGCACGTCGACGCGCTGGCCCTTGCCGGTTCCGCCGGGGCGATCCCGTGCATACAGTGCCGCCATGGCCACGCCGGCGGCAGTGGTCGCAGTGGTCTTGTCGACGATAGCCGACTGGATCAATTGTGGCTTACCGCCAAAAGGCATGCCCTGTATATGCATCATCCCTACCAGTCCCTGTGCGATTGGGTCGTAGGCGGGTTTGTGTGAATACGGCCCGCTGGGGCCAAATCCTGTGATAGAGACATAGATCAGCCTGTCGTTCACGGCACGCAGATCCTCGTAGCCGATCCCGAGTCTGTCGGGCACGCCACCGCGAAAATTTTCAACCAGAATGTCCGCCGTCTCTGCCAGCTTTCTGACGATCGCTATGCCCTCGGGATTTTTGAGATCCAGTGAAAGACTGCGTTTGTTTCGGTTCATCTGTACATAAAACCCCGTGAGTCCGGCTTTTTGAGGCGGCGACATCCAGCGCGAGATCTCCCCGTGGATCGGCTCAATCTTGATGACGTCGGCACCGAGATCGCCCAGTTGCTGGCTGCACAGCGGCCCCGTGATCATGGAGGTGATATCGATGACGCGGATACCCTTCAGTGGGCCCTGAGGAGATGCTGAAAGTTTGACATCCATGGATGCGTGCCTCGTATTATTGTTGGGGCCACTACCTGTCCGAGGTCGGGCAGGATGGGAAAGGAATTGCGGTATAGCGTTCGCGATAGCTTAATCGCTTCACATCGCCGAGCACAAGCGCATCCCGATACTGCCAGTTCACTAATCTTTACTGACTGCAGGCAGAGCATCAGGGGCGAGGGTGTACACCTTTCGCTATGGGGTCCAATCGCGGATACTGATTCTGTTGTCTGGTATCCACCATTTGTCGTTGACGCGACGCCTGGCCGGCAATACCTGGATTTTTGTATCGGACTGAGTAAGCGAGAGCCCCTATGTTTGGAGACAATCCGCACGATGCCGAGCTGAAAGCGAGCTGGGAAAGTTTCTGCGACGATCTGAAAAGCGCAGGTGATCTGGTTTTCCGCGATTCGGCGCCCATTCACGATATTGATCGAGCAAAGGGCCTGCGCCTGTTGGCGAGAAATGTGTCTCTGGCCCTGCAGTTCCACCTTGAGAATAACAACCCCGATTTCCCGGAATTGCTGCATTACTTCGATCCGCTGCGCAAACAGGGCGGCGACAATACGGATGCGCTCTATGTCGGCGCACCCATCAACGGTGAGCACACCTATCGTATCAGCGGTCTGCGCGGTGCCGCACGCTACTTCGCCGTGACGGTGGTCGAGGATGGGCCTACCCCCTGGGGCGGTGCGGTGGCAGGGAATCTTATCGATAGTGATATCGAAGTGGCGGCGGACGGTGTGTTCGAAATCATTTTGAGCCCCCATGAGCACCCTGGAAACTGGATTCGGACCACTCCGGGTAGCTGGCGCGTTACCATCAGGCAGTTTTTTGCCGACTGGGAGAATGAGGCTCCCATGACGGCCACAATCGATCGCCTTGGCGAGTTGGAGCACAATCCAGTGCTGAGTGTGGCAGATATCAAAAAGGGCCTGGCCGACTCAGTTGCATGGGTTCGTGACTCAACACTGTATTGGGCCAGGATGCTGGATAAGTGGAAAGTGCAACCCAATCGGTTTCTGTCCTATCGACAGTTGGACGACAACGCGATTGATGCTACTCCAGGCGGCGAGCCACTAATTTGTTACTGGCAGGTGCCAGAGGATGAAGTGTTAGTCGTGCGGGTGACACCGCCCGCGGCCAACTACTGGGCCGTAGAGTTTGGCAATTACTGGTGGGAGACCATGGACTACCGCTACCGGTTATGCAGTACCAATTGCCATCATGCGCAGCTGGAGCACGATGGCGAATTAATACTGGTTGTTTCGCATAAGGACCCTGGTGTTCCCAATTGGCTGGATCCGTCGGGCCACCTGGAGGGCTATATCACGGTGCGCTGGATCGGCGCCGAACATTATCCTGTTCCGCAGTGTAGGCAGGTGAAGCGGGAGCAGCTGTCGACCTGTTTGCCCGCCGACATTCGATCCATCAGTCGTGAGCAGCGCAAGCTCCAGTTGGCAGCCCGGCGACGCGGCGTAATCAGGCGCTTTGGCTACTGAAAAAAAGGGGATCTGATGAGCAACACCAACAACCCGATTTGGGCCCCTCCAGCGCATCCGCGGTGGCTCAGTACGATGAATCAGGAGGGGAGTTATTTCAATCTCGAGGCTGTCGTGCCGCTGGATGAGGCTTCGCTGACACATCATGCGTGCCTGTCCACCGGGCTGGATGATTTCGGTGACGATCTCTGGCGGGAGCCGTTCCGCGTGCTCATTCGATCGCTGGAGGATGAGGCACAGCTGACACTGATGGGACGCCTGATGGCCAGGAGTGACATTATTCTGTGGTTGAGTGCGCGCCTGCAGGTGGTGGATACCCTGAAGAATCATCCACAGATACTGGATGAGGAAATCGTAGCACCTATGGTCATCGTTGGTCTGCCTCGCTCGGGAACCTCGATTCTGTTTGAGCTTCTTTCCCAGGATCCCGACGTGGGTGTGCCACTGATGTGGGAAGCGCTGCAACCCTGCCCGCCCCCGGAAGCAGCGACCTACAGCACTGACCCTCGTATCGAACAGGCAGACAAGCTGTTTACGCAGTGGAGTCGCGTGGCGCCTGAGTTCGCCAGCATGCATGAGATGCGCGGTGATATTCCCGCAGAGTGCGGTTTGTTAATGGCGGGTACTTTTATCAGCGATCACTGCGCCTCCCTGCACCAGACAAACAGTTACAGTGCCTGGTGTCTGGCCGCCGATTTTCTCCCAGTCTACGAGTACCACAAAAGGATGCTGCAAATACTGCAATGGAAAAACCCGCGCAAACGTTGGCTTCTGAAAGCCCCTGAACACCAGGTACATCTTGATACACTATTGAAGGTCTACCCGGATGCACGTATTGTGCAAACCCATCGCGATCCGATCAAATGCATGGCATCTACCACAAGCCTGATGGGCACATTGTACTACATGCGTAGCGACCAGCCATTCAATGCGCAGTTGTTCGACAACATCATAATGGGGGATGCCACTGCGCAGCGACTTGAGCACGTGATTGAGCAGCGCGAAAAGGGCATCGTTCCGTCGGCAAATATCGTCGACTCGCGCTACCAGGATTTGATAGACGATCCGATGTCGTGCATTGCGAACATTTATGCGCACTTTGATATGCCGTTGTCCGAGATCGCCAGCAAACGCATGCAGGAGTACTTGCGCGCCAAGCCACAAGGTAAGTTTGGTCGGCACAGTTACGAGGTTGATGCACGCAAAACCCGGGACAGGCCACTGTTCAAGCGATACCAGAATCTCTACAACGTTCCCGATGAAATTTAACAGTCGATTGGTGTGACGGGCTAAAGCGGATAGTTTTTAAGAAAGCTGTTTTTCTGTAGACTTGCCATACAGCCGAATCGGGATAGCAGCATGAATCAGCAGTTGAGTTCACACATCCAGCACTGTATCCAGGACGTCGCTGCGCTGGTGAAATCTCGTGATTGGCGCAATGCTTATGAGATGCTTGCTACTGAGAACCGCAAGAGTCCGAATCATATACTCGAACGCGCAATGGTCGATATTTTGTTGCAGGCCTGCGATGCATCAGGTGTCGTTGAAGTCGCCAAGCCTGGAGATGGTTTGCTACCCTTGAGTGGATCATCGGGGACTGGAGGGATACCTGAGGTATCAGTGACGGAGTTCAGCGCGGGTAAACTGCAGGAAGCGATCCGCGATCAAGGCTACTTGTTGGTCAGGGGGTTGCTATCGGCGGAGTCCTCGGCAGAACTGCGATATACCATTGATATGTCGATGCGCGCCCGTATGGAAATTGGTAAGCCACGTGCCTCAGGGATGTCCAATGACGCTTTCTATTACGAGTCGCCGTACTTTCCGGGAAAGCATGCCGGCTTTTCGGCACAGCTGAAAAAAAGTGACCATGGGCCTACCGGTTCTATCATGGTTGCGGATACGCCGCGGGGAGCATTTCAGGTGCTGGAGAACTATCGGGCATTGGAGCTGAATGGTTTGTTAGCGGAGTATTTTGGAGAACCCGCCGTTATTGCGACCAGAAAGTGGGTATTTCGCGTGGTGCCGCCAAGGCAAATGGGCGGCGGCTGGCATCAGGATGGCCAGTTTATGGGGGCCGGTGCCAGAGCGCTGAATATGTGGATTGCGCTCTCACCTTGCGGAGATACAACAGCCGCCCCTGGTCTTGCATTAATCCCAAGGCGGATCAACGAAATTCTGGAGTACGGCACCAGGGGCGCGAAAATCGACTGGGTTGTGGGAGTGGAATTGATCGATGAACTCGCTGCTGAGACACCGGTGGTCAAGCCATATTTTGCCGCGGGCGATGCGCTGTTTTTTGATCATCTCAGTTTACATCGGACTGGTCATGCAAAGGACCAGGATAAAACGCGATATGCACTTGAATCCTGGTTCTACGCCGCTTCCGGCAATGTCGGCAATTTTGTGATGCCGCTGTACTGAGCAAGATCAGTTTCATCCCGAGTATAGGGTTGCTTAACTCACTTATCCGAATGCTTTTTCAATTGTTGAAAACGCACTTGTACCGTGACGGAAAAGCTTTCGAGGCGTGCGGCATGCGCTTTGCCATCTTGGCTGGCACGGAACAGGTGCGGCGTCATGGAGAGGAGTTGATTTATTTCCACCCGACTTAGCGGCGCCGTCGCAAACTCTAGCGTCGATAACTCCCCTGCAGAAAATCCGGCGTCCACTGCCTGTTGCACCACGGTTGATTCAGTGTGTTTTATGCGGGGGTAAAGAACCTCCCGGAGCTCTATGAGATGCTTTGGTCCTGCAGTTACAGTGATACATGTGCCGCCGGGCTTTAGCAGTGCATAGAAAGCATCGAATACCGGAAAACCAAACAAGCTGAGCAGGCAGTCAACACTGCAAGGCGAGAGAGGAATATTGCGGTTACTGGCGACCATCCATGTGGCATGCATGCGACGCGTAGCGGCCTGCACCGCCCACTTGGAAATGTCGAAGCCGATTATCGTGGTAGCGGCACTACCCTTCGAGTCGAGGCTCGCTCTCAGTCTTTCCAGGAAATAGCCTTCACCACAACCGGCATCCACAATGACTGCATCATCGGTGACAAGTGGCGCAACAAGTTCAGCGAGCTTCGCCGCCACGGGCCCATAGTGGCCACTTTGAAGGAATTCGCCCCGCGCCACTACCATGGCTTTACTGTCCCCTGGGTCCCGGCTTCGTTTATCGCTGGGTCCCAGGAGATTGACGTAGCCCTGTCGCGCGATATCGAAACTGTGGCCATTGTCGCAGCGCAACTGCTTGTGGTCCTTGCGCAGCGCTAACTGATCCAGTGGGCAGCACAGGAGGCTGCTATGTTGAAAATTCATCAACGTATCTCAGTGGCGGAGTGTGAGCGTTCCTGGTTTCACTGCAGCTGTGCCGAAAAATACGTGAGGATATTATTCAGGGCCTCTCGCGTTGGATGTCCCTGCTCATCTACGAAATCAATGGTCAATACCGAGTGTCCTTTTCCCGGTAGAGTGTGGGTAATGACTCTCTCGTTACCCGCGTCATTGAAAGCCTTGTCGATAGCCTCGAATTTTTTCGCATTGCACAAGGGGTCGCCCGAAAAACGGTAGGTATGCATTGGCGCTGTGTTGTCGATGCGCCGCCGAATATTCTCCACATCTGCCGAAGACATATGCAGCTCTGTGGGCTTCATCAACGGCATGGAAGGTTGCGAGCTGACAGCTGCCAGTACACTATCGTCACCCATTAGCGAGATGGCGAAGTTGCCGGTAAGGCACATGCCTATAACGCCGACGCCCCTATGACTCCCTTGCGATCTTACCTCGCGGCATAACGCCTTGAGCCAATCGACAATGGGGCTGGAGCGCTTTGACTCGAACAAGCTGAACTCCCGACGCATACAAAAAACCCGCGCCAGATTGCCGCCCATGCTGATTTTTTCCAGCGGGCCGAAAAGATGTGGCAGCACTACTTCAAACCCCCGCGCGACAAATTCATCTGCCAATCTCAGGGTCTCTGGGCCTATTCCAGGCAGCTCCTGAATAATCACTACAGGCGCGCCGCTGCCACGGCGGTAGACGTCGTGGCTTATGCGTTTACCCGTTGAGCCGGGTGACGCAAAGGGGAAGCAGCGGTACTCGGCGATCGGCGTGAACGATACGGTCATAAGAATACCTGGAATGACATCGTTAGTTTACACAAGTGTAGCGCGCGGGAAGCCTGGTCGCAGCCTGTTAATGCATACGACGAATAATAGTTTCGCTAAAATTTTCCATAAAACGTTTCTTTTCATCTATCGTTGAGCGCTTCTTGCCCAGTGCATACGCGAAAGGTGGGGCAACTGTGCTTTGCAGTCCTTCATCGGATAATCGCTGGAACAGATCGCGGTTTGGCAGCGCGGCGATACCAATCATGGCCTCGAAGGGCAGATGATCGCGTCTATATTGCTTCCTGAGCTCTTCCAGCTGCTTTAACAGCGGGAGGACGTCTTCCGGTGCAGTGCCAGCACCGATGTAACCGTC
>TARA_R110002124_G_scaffold67306_2_pt1 | contig 18380 bp, 19 predicted proteins | sample TARA_R110002124 | Tara Oceans TARA_R110002124 (sample SAMEA4397445) | marine metagenome | biome: Polar Biome; feature: [SRF] surface water layer (ENVO:00010504); material: water (ENVO:00002006), including particulate matter (ENVO:01000060) such as... | depth 5 m | reverse complement strand
CTTCCGAAGCCAGAGGTTGCTGGTTCGAGCCCAGCCGGGGGTAATAAGTCCTTATGTATCAAGGGGTAACGTCGAGTAATCCCCAGTAAATAAGGGATGGGAAGCAGGTGCTTCCGATCACGTTTACCCGTCTATTTCTGCCGTTACAGCAGGATACTGCGTCGCTTTTTGCGTCGCTTTTTTGTAGTCGTCTTCCCTGACCTGTAGATAGCTTTTCAGAGCCACCGTAGGCGAATTTCCAAGCCAGGCAACGACGGTTTGGAGCTGAAAACCCTCACTCAACAGCTCTGTTTCACGCGAGCTTCGCATGTTCTGAAACAGCCTCGGCCACTGGTTCAAACCGGCCCGTTTTACGATCTTCTGCATACACGTTCGCAGGTTACAGCTGCCGCGCCGATGCTTCACAATTACGAGCTCTGCGTCGTCTTCTGCCAGCTCTCGACAGTCTTCCAGGTAAGGCCTGAGCTGTGGGAACAATGGCACCATCCGCCCTTCCTTGCCCTCGTACCGTTCTGTTTTCGGACTCGACACATAGAACCGTTCGTCAACCCAGTTGATATCATCCCAGCGCAACGCGTAGGGCTCTGAGGGGATTCTCAGTCCACCATAACGGGCCAGTGCGACGATCAACCGCCATTCAGCATCAGGGCAAGCCAAGAGCAGTTTCTCAGTCTCTTCAGTTGTGATGAAATATTCCCGGGACTTGTTGGGAATCGATGTCGCTTTCAGATCCTGGAACGGGTTTTCCTCAATCAGCTTCTTTCTGACTGCGTTGTAGAAAAACACTTTCGCAACTGCACAATGTTTGCGAACCGTGTTTTCTGCCAGTCCTTTCTTGGTCAGCCAGAAACGCCATTCGTCACAATCACCAGGGGTGATGTCCTTCAGGAGAATGTCACGTGTGAAGAAGTCATACAGATAGTTCAGCGCGTTTCGGTACTTCTTTTGCGTGTTCGGTTTGGTGTCGGATTCCCGCATCGTGTAATACGCTTCGCAGTAATCCTCCAGCCTGGTCGATTCCCGCTGGTCGATCAAACCGACATTTACCAGGCGTTTCAGCAACGCTGGTTCCACTTCAGACAGCCATTGAGCAGTTGACCTGTCTAATGCGTGTTTCGTGATGCGATGCGAAAGCAGATGCTCAACGCGCATCTTCACCCCTTCCGCAGTTTTCATCGGCACCTTACCGAGTCGCAACGTTTTGCGTTTTTCGTCATGTCCAACGAACTGAATGGACTTCCGCCCATTGGACTGTTTACAAACACTCGCCATAAATTCAATTCTCCTTACTTCTGAGAAAAAGGTGACACTGTGTCACCATTAATTAAAGTGGGTCATAGTGACCCACTTAATAACTCCGACACTGTGTCGGAGTTATTAAAACCCCCGTTCCGTCACTGTGTCGGAACGGGGAAAACAGGCAAAAGGTGCGCATAGTGAGCACCTTAATTAAAGACGACACTGTGTCGCCATTTCAAAAATCATAAATGGTGACACCGTGTCACCATTTTTTAATTCCCTGAAGGGCAATAGTTGCACTTCGGGAAAAACAAGGCGTTTATTGATGTTTTTCAGAATCGGTCACTGGTCGATAGAGTTGCAGACCGTGGTATTTCAGCAGATCGCCGGCAGCTGCTTCCGGATCCAATTGCCCCCACTCCAGCAGGTCCTGGGCATGCAGTTTCAGGTAGCGTTCTGCCTTCTCTCTGGCCTTCTCCGGATCGGAAGTGTTGAACACCCTGATTAGAACCTCTTCACCACATGAGGGGTTTACGTCGAACGTATGCCCTTCGTGGACTTCGTAGAGCTCTGGGGGGCCTTCAATCTCTTCCGGCAGCTCTTCTGTTTTATTTAATGGCGACACTGTGTCGTCTTTTTTCTCGATCGGTTCCAGGTCAGCTGGATTGATGGAACGAGCAATATAAGCACGCTTACGGACTTCCCCGGGCTCGCACTGATCAAGCCGGTTGTTCAATTCGTCAACAATCTGCCTACATTGCTCATGGCCGGCATCGATCGTGATAAATGCCGGCGGTTGATCGTATTCGTTTTTCGGTTTCCAGGGAGTCTGCAGAGCCACACTGAGATTCGCATATCGACTCCCTACGCGAACTCTGATGTGCCAGTGTGATACAAAGCCGTCTTTACTGACTGCGAGGCGCTCACGATTGAGAATAGCGGCAACCTCTGCAGCTGTTTTTGCTTTCTTGTACGTTGGTGTATGCGGGGGGACTGATCGCCATGATTGCGGTTTCCAGTCTTCCGGAACGATGACCAGGTAAACTGGCCAGTTATGCCGCGGGGCTTCGATTCGCAGCAGATCATCAGCAGCTGGATTGCCAAACGGGGGAGCTGTGACCGGCTCCAGGGCTGACCAGTTGGTTGACCGCTGGAACAGCTGGTCGACGGGGGAAACGTAGAGAGTGTCACAAACGCCGTTGTGAGAGAGAGTAGTGCTCATAAGAGGCACCTTTCTTTTGCACCGAAGCGCAAAAAAGAACCCATACTCTCACACACAGTTCTCAGGTGGATTAGTGCCACCTCGGAGGCCTCACGGCTACTCCACTCTGCGCAAGAGTATGGATTCTGGTTTACTAATATTTTTTTGAGAGAAATCACTAATTTGCCTTTCGGCTTTGAGGATTGCATTTTTAACAGCAGATCCTCGATTGTCAACACTGACCCAATAATTCTCCCAAAGGTTCATTTTGGACCTTCAGGAAAAACAGCGAAAAACGCCTTGTTTTACCGAAGCGACATTTTGGCGCTTCGGGGATTTCAGCGCAACAGCTAACGCTTACTGGTGGTGTTTAGGCGCCTTGAATTCACTATTCAAGGCAAAGAGAATTTCGCGGATTTAAAAATCTATCGTGACCATCTCCAGCAGGTCACACGCGGCCGCCCCCCGGGCGAAAATGGGAATAGAGTAGTTTCAAAGTATATCAATCATCTTACTATCTGCAATGAAATATTTTGTCGATATACCAGAATGCTATCCGCTAACATCTTCAGAAGATGCTCTTGCGGTAGTTTGGTTATGGTCTGAAATATTATTGTTGGACTTAACGTGAAGGAATCCAATCGAAAGCAGAACAGTCCAGGCAAATGATTGCATCATTGAGAATTTTGACATTCTATTTTGTAGAGAAATACTATCGTCTTCGGTGTAAGGCTGGCTACTCACGTTTTTATCTATTATTGCATAATCTGCTGTAACAATGATGTCATATAGCTCGGTAACAGATAGGTAACTGAACCAAAGCACTGCAATTAAGACAAACCATCCTTGCCATTGGAAGATTTCGTCATCCATACTAAACGTCCAATTTTCAGACTGAAACCAGTACAAGATCCAGGCCCCGAAAGGGGCATATACTGAAGCCATTGTCCAAATGACGTTGTTATATTCATCGGCAGAAGCCTTTCCCACACCCTCGTGGAAGTCACTTCCTTTATACAACAAAAAAAAGACAGTTCCGATATACAATGCCAGCATTACTACAATCGGTAACCTAAAAAAGTGGGATCTAGCTTTTGAAACCACACAGCTGCTGTAAAAGGATTTGATATTGGCATATATTGATATGAGAGTATTCATCTTCTGTGCTTTTCAATTAAATTTGTTAATTGAGGACTGTCTTTAGACGAATCATGAATTCATTGGCTTTGTTCTCAGGTGGGGGAATTCTTTTCTGACCGTTCTGTGATCTAAGCAGCCTGATCGACTTCACTTCAATTATGATGTCTTCTGTATCCGACTTTACTGATGCAAAAATATTCTCTCTGTCGACCACCCCATTACCTACACGCTCCTTCGTTACTAACTTAATTGTATCATTTTTTATTTCTGTCAGAGTATCATCAATCGAATACCCCAGTTCTGACAATGCCCCCTGAATAACACTCGCTAGTTTAACCGCATTCACTCCTTTAGCATTCTCATTGATGTCTTTAAATTTAATTCGAGTTGAAGATGAATCTCCGGGGTATCCTTCATAAGAAGTTTTTTTGACACAGCGGTATGTCGTACCATCAAATACTGCTTCGCTACCATCTGGGCAATAATTGCTTGAATGTGTAGTTGGAACTTGATACGGCCCCAACTCCTCATAGCCATAATATCCAGGCTCTTCTACTATTCCACTATAATAGCACGGTCCACATGTCTCACATGGGGCATACTGACAGAGGGGCATTGCACAACCTGTAACCAGGAAAATTGTGCATAGAATCAGGGTGTATCTACGGGCATGCATGACAATAGACCGTATCAGGGGGGGGATTTGAGAGAGAAATGAGAGGTCAGAAGATTACAGGTACCTGAATGATCAGGCAATACCAATTTTCATTACTCAAGCTGAAATCGGTGTAATCCCTGTAATGGCAGAAGCTGCAAACCCCATCGAATTCGGAACTTAGAGATTAAATTTCTGTTAAGATTCTTTCAGTTTAAAAAAACTGGCCCCATATTCATCCGTGACATGTTCAGCGATACCACGTCGAACACATTCCCCGCGCAGTTCTCGTAATTGTGCGGCTTTTTTTTCTAACTCCATCCACCTGCTAATCAGGAATATCATTAGTCTTAGGATCAAAAGAAAAATGATAAACGACAGGACAGAACCACCGGTAATACCAGCCATTCCGAGCTTCTCCTTCGTGTCTTCAATTCGTTTAATTTTAATGTAAAACGTGGGCTAACGTAGTATCCACATTCGGACGAATGAGTACATAGCAATTGGGGATTGACACAAATGATTTGTTAGTTTCTGAAGGAAAAACTTGAACAAAACCCGGCCTCCCCAGAAGTCAGAAGAAGGAGACCGGGCCGTTGCGATGACTACGCTTCACCCTTCGCCTTGAAGGCTGCTTTTTTGTCTGCCATGGCGACACCGAAATCGTGATACGCTCTCCAGCTCATTCCCAACGTGTTGAAATCGGTATCAGCGTGTTCAATGATCGGGTTTTGATTCCCGTTCAGGAATGCAACCTCCATAGCTGCCACGTCTGCCGGATTGTTGAACAGGTACCAGGCTTTCGTGCTGGATCCGCTGAACACTGACGATTTCAGGTAAGGACTGGGAACCGGCTCAAACTTTCCTGAATGTGGGTTGCCGTCTGTGACCGTCGCAACCTCACCCGTCACAACCTTCAAGTCCGCATGTAATTGCTGAGCAGTCACTTTCAAATCAGTTGGAACCAGCAACACTGCAGGAGATAACAGGATTGGTTTCCCGTTTTCGTCTACCTGGTCAAGAAAGACCATTTCCCCAGCTGTCAACGATTCGATCGCCAGGGCTGTTGTCCCCCCTGCCAGGTAGTTGTTGTTGTCAGCATGAAAGAAGTTATCCGGATTGCTCAACAACAAGATGTATACCGTCTCTTCAACCTTCAGGGCAGACATACGGCCCAGGATGCGAGGTAGTTTAACAAACGCTCCCATATCGTCGTTGATAATGTCCTGACGGGTCAGGGTAATGATTGCCCCCTCAGTATCGACTTGGTTTTGATAGCTCGATTCTTTCAGTGAAACATGCTCTAACTCACCTGTTTTACTGACTGGTTTAAACTCTCCGGAACCAGTCAAACGATAATGAGTGTGCGCTTTGAAATCTTTATGTTCTGCAATTCCGCAGAACTTACGCCAGGTAGTAGGGACTGCGTTGTAACCGTTCAGCATGTGCTTATTGGCAACATTCCCCAGAATCCCGGGAACTGAGAACGTAGAAAATCCACCGCTGGCCTGAATGTTTCGGTCTGCTGTGAAAGCAGCTTTAACGAACTCACGGTCACTCATTCGGGCATTCGGATCGCCACCATCAAGCGCGATAGCATCTTTCATGATGGCAACGATTGAATAGCCGCGGAACTCCTTCGAGACTGCTGCATTCATCACGCGTTCATCGTAGAACTGCCCTGCTTCGGCTTCGGTCATGCCGGCTTCAATGCAGGCTGAGGCTTCGACCACCAGAGCTTGTGCTGGTGCATCAGCAGCACCGGATTTTCGCGGCTTGGGACGCGAAGCACGCAACTGGATTAAAGCAACCTCATTTGCTTCCTGTTCAGTCCATTCCTCTTCGATCGCTTTTGCCTGAATATGGTCTGGGCAATCCCGGAGAATCTGCTTAACCCGTTCGATTCGTTTCCCCTCAGCTTCTGCTGCCTGGGCTTTGATTTCTTCAAAAGTGGTTTTTTCAGCCGTTGGTTGTGGCATGGTAAATTGTCCTTCAACATGAGCAGAGGTGTTCGAGTCGGCACCCATGGCAACGAATGAAACCTCTCGTAATTCTGATTCACGAGCAACATAAATCGGGCCTTGGAACGTCTGCCCGTTGACGGTAACACTCTCTCCCTCACGAACTGATTCCAGGCGTTTCACGCCGGCACCGATCGATGCTTGCCAGGGGAAACCGTTCTTTCCGGTAGTCCTGACCTCGTTTGCTGCTTCCCCGGATCCAGACATCAGGCCAGCAACGTGCAACTCTCCGCTGAATATTTCAATCTCTGTCGAATGTCCGACGACCTGGGTAGGGTCATGGTCTTTCAGAATCGGCTGATTTTGCTTAGGGATGTGCAATCCAGCCAGATCAACCACTACCGGCAGCCGAAAACCAGACAACCGCATTGGACCGCCCGTGTAGGCGTTCATGGAGAACCGTTTCAGGCCTTCTGCTTCTTTTGCCTGCAGGTCAACCTGTCCACCGTTTAACGTGATCATAGTGTTGGGTTCTGTCCGATACGTCGGCATTATTCAGCCTCCACGGAGTCAAGATTCCGGAACTTCTGATCTTGCTCGAGGTAGGAGATCCTGTTTGCTTTCGCTTCATGAGCGGTACAGTTCAGGTATTCCCGAACAACCAGACGGGCTGCCATGTTGTCGATGTCGTCAGCAGTGAACCCCGTTTGACCTGTGAATTCCTGCAGGTCCTTCAGTTCACTTTCAAAATCAATCGTTTTCGATTCGACGTATCGACCGGTCGATTGCCGATAGTCCGTAACGGAAGTAACCAGGCCTCTGTGCCGTAACTCCAGCTCTGCAGCCTGGGGGCTTTTGGGGTACTGGTTCTGAATGATCGCTTCTGCCCGTTCGGAATCGAAACAGTTCCGAATCATGCGTGCTGATTCTTCGTTGTACTCGCTCCGGGACATCACGTAGGCTGGTAATTCAACGGACATTGTTTTTTTCCTGTCGAGTTTTAAAAGTGGCTCACCCCGCCAAAGGAAACCAGGGCAAGCCACCCAATGAACGAGTTCAAAACAAATGGATATCGTTTTGAATAATTGGATTATTTCGACTGCTGCCCGTTCTTAAAGACCGCTTTTACTTAACTAAGTAAGACAGGATCGTTTTTTTCTTTTCCTGATCTGCGATTCCGGAATGACTCGTTTTCCGTGAGTCTTTCCGCACTGGTCACACTTCAGGAACTGGTGCCGATCGATCCCTTTTCGTCGTGAGCAGTAGACATAGAGCGAGCCCCCGCATTTGCACGGGTCACCAGGCATCGCAGACGGCTCATCAGCACCGCCGAAAATATCACGCGTCAAATCTTCGTGAGTCTTTCCACAGGCTGCGAGAATGGAACCAGTCAAGTCAGGTGCCAGCTTTGCGCCTCCCTGCAGCATCTGAACCAGGTTACTGTATTGATCGTTCATAAATCCCTCAAATCCTCCGAGTGATCAAAATGAGCACTCGGGAAAAACGCGTCTGTGTTGCGTAAGTAAAGATACCTCAAATACCGGTAGTTCCCGTTGGTATGAAGCTTTAAAAAAGTCCGTTGGAAGGACCCGTGAAGCTGGACAGCATGTCCTGCTCTCCGCTTCCCAGTGGTGACTCAGGGCTGACCAGTTGGGCTGCATTGATGCGGATCCCGCAACCGCCGGCCACCAGCTGCAGCTTGCGTAACAGATCGTCTGTGGTGATGTGTTCGTTGATTGGTTCCAGGCTGACCAAGAAGATTCTTTCTCTGCTGGTCTGCCCTGAGTCACCATCGTCTGAACGTTGTTGCTTTCGTATCATGATTCAAACCTCAAATAACCTGGTAGGCTGTTGGCTGCACACCCCCTGCGCGTAACCGGAGCTAGACGTTAAATGTAACGCTTAAAAAAATACGGTTTCGCTTCGATTCGAACGGGACTTTGCTCCTCATTCCACGCCCTCACTGGGACGCCGCTTCTAACTGATGCACAGAGACGCCAGGGACGCCACTCCCTGACCGATTCACCAGCCTCCACGGTTACCGCTGGACACCCCCTACTCTTACCCTCGGGTAGTGACATGCTGCTTAAACACATGCATCGAAGCTATCTCAACTCAATGCCAATCAGGGCTGTATGCCGCTGGTCGAGATCTTACGGCCATGGTGCAATTGCCGTTGTTCTCATTGAGTCGATATTCCAGAAAAGAGTGTTTTAGCATTGACCGTTTTGATTGGTCTGATATTATGCTTTTGTGTCCGTTTTCGGTTGGGAAAATCGACTTGCTGAAAACAACTTAAAGCCTCCAAGGGATCAATTCGGAGGCTTTTTTTACGTCTACGCTGTTACTGTCTTTGACTGTTCTTCTATGAATTTCTCGATAGCAGCGCGGGGATATCTGACACCGCTACCCAGCTTCATGAACTTGAGTTTGCCCTGCTGGCGCATCGTGTAGACGGTCTTTTCACAGCAGTTGAGCAGGTGGGCTGCTTCTCTCTCAGTCAGCAGCAACGGGGGGGATTGAAAAATAGTAGTCATCATGACTTCTCCCAGTGTTTCGCATGTTTACGGTTTCAGTGGCTTTGAATCAGCCACTCACTGAGAGCAAATATAGAAGCAGATTCTAAGAAGAAAATATCTGCTTTCGGGCTTTCTGACAGATTATCATTTTAACGCCGATTATCACTCATTAACGTTAATCCCAAGGTTTTCGAGATCGGAAATAACAGCTTTTGCCCGTTCAACACTGTTTGATTGAGAATTGTTTTTTGTGACAATGTGATGAGCAATTTTCAACAGACCACATACTGTGAATTTGCCGTCAGTAAAGAATCTTTCATCAGCTTTTAGATTCAACTCGTCTTCACCAGTCAATTGACTGATACGTCCATCGGAGTATTCGAAAATCTGTGCGACCTTTTTGCGTGTTAATTCATCATACAGGGAATCACGTTTCTTGGCTCGTACGCTTTCAATCTCCCCAGCAACAATCTGGTGAGATCCAATATACAATCCCTCGGGTTCGACAAATGAATCACTCACCTGGAAAAGCCTGAGACGTTCAGACTGGATCTGTGTTGCCAGCTCTTCAAAATCGAACCCAAACTCTGATGTGTAATCTGTATTGAGATACCCATTTAACAGGATAGTTCCAGCATGGTGCCCGCTTGTGGCTATGATCTTTGAAGGGCGTTTCAGACCATAAACAACGACCTGAGACGGGTCAGCAAAAGCATGGAGTGATTTTTCTACGACCTGAGTTATCTGACTGGTGTTATTTTCTATAATCTCTCGGAATGCCCTGGCGTTCCCAATCTCATTACTGAGCTCTTCAGTTCTCTCTATGAGCTCATTGCCCCAATCACGACCTTCTGTAATTGCAAGTTGAATTGCTTCCACATTCTTAAGTTGTTCTGCTTCCATGCATTTTAGCTTTCCAGCAGTCCATGATAATCGGACCAGGTCACCTAAGGTCATAGAAGCGTCGCGCAATTCCCAATCCTTTGATGGATCGTTCATAACTGCCCCCTGTGGCAATGTCCCTGAAAAATTGAAAGCGCGGCGGACCGGATCAGGGTGACCGGTTTTCAGTCCGTCGACCTAGCCGCGATTGAGAATTATGATTAACCCTTTTAGTTCATCTCTGTTGTAATTGTTTGTATATCAAGGAAAATGACATAGGCACATTTAAATAATCAATATTTCTATGTTTTGGACCAGTTCAATGACACCAGAAGATTTTGAAAAAATACAACAACTGATTGAGAACTCAAACCATCTGGGTTTTGTATACCAGTTCGTTATTATTTTGATTGCCATTCTTTTATGGGTGATCACGTATTTTGGAGGTTCCTATTTAAAGAAAAAAGGTGAGAACCACGCAACTAAAGAAGACGTAAAGCATATAACACATCAAATTGAATCAATAAAAACAGAGAATCAGAAAGAACTGGAAGAGTTCAAGTTTCAGATAATTCAAAAAATAGATAAAGAGAAAGAGCATTTTGATGAGGGTATGAGTCAGCTATTATTGTATTTCGATTCTTGCTCGGATTTTTATTTTAACTATTTAACGAACCAGTTACTTTGGTTGCCAAGCCTGGATCCAGATTCTTATAACCATACCAAAGAAAGTTTCAGACTAGAAATTATTGCAGTTCTAAAGAGATATCAACGTGCATCAATTTACTTCGAATTACATTCTGAATTAATGATAAATGCGCGTTCTTTAGTTATTGCAGCTATTAGTACAAACGAAAAGTTATTTGTTCATTATCCCCAATTAGTAACAGATTATATGGTTTGGTATCATGAAAACGCTGGCATGACAGAGCATGGGAATGAAGTAGATATAAATAAAATATATGATACGATCTCAGTTTTCTGGGATGACTTGAATCCTATCGTTGAATCATTCTCTGAAGGATATCAAAGATTAAAAGAAAACATGAATGAATATCTGAGGTCGCATATCTCCCAACAAGCTACTTATGAATCTTCTACCTAAATTGCGTCGCTTTTTACGTCGCTTTAAAAAATGAATCCGTATAAAGCTATACCCCCGCACTGGTTGCGTAAAATCGCATTAGCCCAGCCGGGGGTAATTTCGCGACCGAGGGCCGTTCCCCTCGTTTCAGCACGATTTAGAGAATCCCAGCTCACTCACATCGCAGTTATCAAACGACTTCGCACCACCTTCCCGCGACTTTGTGAAGACTTCCCAGCCGATCACAAGTTGTTCGCGAGAGAAGTTTTTCTCTCAATAGACACCCCACGCCTCTGTCAAAGATCGCCACATCAAACAATCGCACACAGAGAAACAGCTGCAGTCCCATCTGGGTGACCATAAAATTGAGAGTAAGCCCGGCTACACATCCAGACAAAGCGGAGAATGTACGAACCAACGGCAAAAAAATCCTGCCTGCTTGCAACACAGTCTCTCAGATGAATATGCCAGAGGGGTATGAATAAAATTCACGAGAAGGAAGAATGTTTTAAAGTTTCCTGACAGCTTTTTCTGCCTCTTTAGCTGGTAAAGAATTTGTAGATGGCAATTACTTGGGCTGTAAAAGCTGTGACCTTAAATAGCAGCATTGTTATCAGATATAATTCAAACATTATCTTTCCCTTTCTCTTAATAAAGTTATTAATATGAGGGGGGAGTTGAGAGCTGCCCTTTTTGTTTCTCGCCGCGAGAATGGATCTGTGGACATTTTTTGAAAGCCAAACGGTTGGGGTTTTCCCGGACCGGCTCCACAACTTGACCATGCTGGGGCTCACTCGTAAAGCATTGGCGAGCCTTTCAGCAGTCAGTAATTCTGGCATCACAGTGCCTCCTGGTTAATGTAAGTAATTATTAAAAACTACTTACCAGAAAGCGGATGGGGCGGATTTGTACTTGAGTCATCCAGAACCCTGTTTATAAAGGCTCCGTTTGAAGAGGCGGATTTTCAATAAAATCCGGTTTTAGCCTTCTGGACCTACAATTGATCTACCAGAACGGCCTGCCAATGGACTGTTTTTATTGGCGCCATAATGTTTTCGTCCTGCCCTGACATATCGCAGCCAAGTTTCGAGTGGAGGTGGGGCGTATTCGCCAGGGCCATTTTCAGTCAACCATTCATAAGCTTCCTTGTCAGTGCACTTTTCGAGACGGATTTCAGCAAGTTGATATGATTGGTACGCCTTTTCGAAGCGTTCTTCCAGCTTTGGTCCCTCATTCTTTTGGCTGGTCTGAGATTGATCGCTATCAATTCCAGCAGGGATATTAAATTTTGGTGTCTGGGTAGGTGTTTCTCTAGTTTCTGTAAGCCCATCATTGATGCTCTTCAAGTCTTTTTGGAATGGTTCCACTCCATCAGGGCGCTGACCAATTCTCATGAGTGTGAGTCTTCGAAACTCCGAAGGGCTCATTGAATCAACAAAAGATTGAGTTTCATCAAGGTAAAGGCAGAGTTTTGCGCGAAGCGGTTTCAGGGTCTCAACGTCGAATTTGCCGCTTGCTTCGCAGAGGGGGCGAATCAGATCGATTACATCGTCGGGAATACGACTGAAAAGATTGTGAGCATTTTTACTACAGATAGCAGCTTGCACTGCATAATGAGCAGATAAAGTCCCCTTCAAAGCTGCTTGCCCTCCCTGTTTTCGAGTGTTATTCTCGGATTCATTTCTAAGGTCTCGATACTCTGACAGATCACGTATTAACTGCCCTATTGTGTAGCCATCATTTGATTCATGGTCCGAATGATCTTCTGAAATCAGATGGGTATTCTTTGCGTTCTGGGCATTCGACGTACCTTGCGTCATATTTTGGGGGGAACAAAACGCTTTTATCCTCAGCTTTAGCATGACTTCGTGTCTTAATGCTAAGTAGACGAAATCACGGAATTCTCGCTTTGCCTTTTGTGATCTCTCATCTCCAGATTCTGTAGCTTGGGAAAGAGATTCCAAACGCTCTTTCACCTCTTCCGCATCTCCAGATACTGCAGTCTGGTAAATCTGAACTGCGTGCTGGAAGGCATCTTTTTGCCATTGTTTTGGCCAATCAGATTGAATGCTAACAAGGTGCCGGGCAACTTTTTCAGCCTTTAAGACTTGCCCTAAAGCTGCAATCCGCTGCGAGAACCCCCTATAAAAATCTTGGTGTGGATCTTCTTCTGTGAACGTGCTTACCTCTATCTGTGCTTTATTGATGCGGGAAAGACGGGCATACTCAGTATCCCGTTCCCTCTCATCTATTACTTCTTGATTTAGACTCTCAGGAAATTCATAATCAGCTTTGGTCATATTGACTGCTTCTTCAGCGTCAGTCCATTTTAGAACTTGTCCTCTTTCTGCACCTGCTTTAAATTTTTCTGTTAGAAGTTCTATATCTTTAGATAATGAATCAAATTTTTCCTGCCTATCTAAATCTTCTCGGCGCCAATAGCTAGACATCTGCTGGTAAAATAGCTCTCTGAGCGCTTCCAGAACTGGTTCATTTATTCCGATAGATGACAGACCATTAATGTGATATCGAACCGCGCCTGAATCAAGTCTTTCACTGATCAGTACCAACTTGGAATGGACGGCCTTTAATAACGCTTGCAGTGCCTCTGCCGCTAAACAATATGTTGTCCCCTCAACTCGGGTTGCATGCTGGCCGGATGAAATATGTTGTTCATTGACTGTTTTCAAGTCTTTTAATATTTGAGAGAAACCATCAGACTCGAATCTACCCGTCAAATCATCCATTCGGAGAAGCAGAGAATGGTCGATTATACCACTGAATAAGGGGCTATCTTCTGATTGAATAGAGTATGAGAGAGACTCAAGAATCTCGATAGACAATTCAAACCACATCTCAAGATCACCGAGCCTGACTCTGTGTTCCGATTGACCTCCTGCATCGCTCATGATTCAGTACCTCATAACCGGGCTGGCTGGATCTGAGATAGTGGTACTGATCGACCATCTCAGACCAGCCAAGCGGTAGCTACTCCGCGCCCGGTTCAAAATAAAATGTATGTGTTCTTGCAGATGAACACTGGTGGTGTAAGATTATCCAACCATAGTGTTGGTTTGTGTTATAACAGAAGAGTCAAAAAAGTGCTTCCCAATGATCAAAAATGGAAAACAGACCACTTGGAAGGAACGATCCATACTATCGCAACTGGGAACGCTGGTTGGGTTACTTTTTATCAGGCGACTGGAGCCATTATGCCCAAAAAATTCTACGATCGGTTGAGAGAATATTATCAAATGGTAGGCGAAGTTCTTCGGGGCGAAGCCAAGGCTAGTGCAATCTTCCCTAACGCTTCAGACATAGGTGATCGCCGCGAGAGAATATATGCTGAATTTTTGCGAAATCATCTACCTGCCAGCTGTAATATTCTGTTTGGCGGCTTTCTCTTCAACATCGACGGAGATGAGTCAAAGCAGTTGGACCTGATAATTTCTAGCGGCACAAGTCCTCAATACAAGATGGCAGAAAGTAATTCAGATGGAAAAGCATTCTCCTGTATAGAGGGTTGCCTAGGGGTTGTTTCAGTAAAGTCCACACTTGATTCCAAGCAACTTTTCGATGCGCTTGGGAATATTGCGTCTATCCCTGAAAAGCAATCAATCAATGAGGTTCGGAAGAACCCGCTGATGAATTTGCCCAACTATGAGGATTGGCCATATAAAATCATTTATGCAACTGATGGGATCTCGTGTGAAACGTTGCTGTCTAGTATTAAACAATTTTATGACGAGTATCCTGATATCCCATATTATCACCACCCCAACCTTATCCATGTCGGAGGGAAGTACAATATTGTTCGAGTCTTCCCTGATGGTGGCAAAAACCTTCGTGGCGATCCCATACCACCCCATGCTTTTTATGTGCACGAAGACCAATCCGATTTTTACCCATTACAGTTAGCAGTTCAACACATTCAAAAAAATGCGACAGCAGCCCAACATATTCTTTTCAATTATGATCAAATTTTGACCAATCTCATCAGGAAAACAGATGGTTGATAATATTTATATAACGGATTCTGAAAACGGGGTCGTCCATCAGCTTGGCAGCTTAGAAAGACAATGGTAATGGCTTACATTGATACGAAACTTGTCAATTCAATTTGTGACAGATCATTCAGGATTGAATGTACAAATATTAAACTCATTCCGAATTCTGACAAGGAGCCATCTTATCAAGGGCCTGGTTTCATTTCGTTTAACCACGAAGAGAATTTACAGGCGACTCTTTTTATAGATGATGCCAAAGATCCACCATACTCCCTGGGTGGGGCAGGTAGCATTCTATCGAACGAGCAATTGTATCAGATTAGGGCAGTATCATTAGACGGTTCCGTTTGGACTTCAACTGACATCCCTAAAATTACAAGATTTCGCCGTGCAAGAAATGGTGAGGCAGCAATAGTAGATGTTGAATTGAGTGAGATCAAAAATAAAGCATCTCTTTTCCCGGGAGAATTTAAAGCACAAGTATATCCTGCATCTCTTCGCATGTTTGTTACTGAAAAGATTGATTTTCCATGCAACATATCATCCCAAAGTGAGAGACGAGTGGGGGATGAATGGATATCAGGTAATTCTACATTAGATTGTGCGAAATTCTCTACAAGTGACATTGAGTTTCTAGTCTTGAGCGCAGAATCTTACATAGAGTTGCGGGCTGAATTGAGTTGTGACGTGGAATATATAGAAACACGAATCCAGGAGGCAATGTTATTTACACTTAGTCATCCTTTTCACTGGTCAATTATGAGACTGGAATATCAGGACCAGGGAGTGACTCGTATCTGCCCTGTCAAGAAGCCTTGGTCAGTAGCAATCAATGAATCACCTCTTCAATACGACTACATCGAGAGAAAGGATATTCCTGTGTGGCCGATTTTTACTTCATACTTTGAATATATCCGCAAGAACGACAGTCCTAATTGGCATGCGATATCACGTCATATTATCTTTTCCCTGGGCGGGGGGAATTCGAAGTTGGATCTAAAAATGTTAAGACTGGGAGTTGCAATTGAGGGGGTTCTCGCAGACGAATATTCTCATGTCGGGACCGATGATAATGCAGTACAGGCAGCTCTATCCTCACTAGAAGAGTATCTGAGGGGGTGGGAGTATGGCGACAACCCAGAGTGTGAGTTATCAATAAAACGCCGCTTGGGAGGGATCATCAATCAAATGAAATCTAACAAGAACGCGACAGCCCGCTTGAACGCCTTACTTGATCGTGGTGTTATCACAAAAAATGAAATAGATTCATGGAAACGGTGCCGAAACTCTTACGCTCATGGGTACTATCCAAAACAATTGCCCAATCAAAAAGACTTCGACGACATTGGCCGCATGACGACCCTCTTGCATAAGATCATCTTTCAGGCAATTGGTTATTCTGGCAAATACACTGATTATGGGCAGCGTGGATGGCCAACACTGGACTTCCGACCCGTGGTGAGGTCTGAGTCTCAATAGGGGATAATAGTTCGTTTATTGTCCTTCCATCCAGCCAGACCACTGGTTCTTTGCTTGGAACTCTTCGCCAATACAATTCTCACAGATCGAAACTGTTTCGCTACTCACGAGCCTTCTTTTATTTTTATCGTCAGGTTCGAGCTCTATAAGACCTTGGACTATTTGATCTACGGCACCTTGAAATAAATCGTGATTTACAATCTCTTCGCAAATTTCTATGGCTGTCTGACACAACTGGTTTGCTTTTTCGTCTTTAAACTGACTAAAGTCAGAACCCACTATTTCAATTGTAATGCCCAAAAATTTAACAAGGGCTTCTCCTGCATTTTGCCAATCAAATTCATCGTTTTTTCTGTTTGGCCACTTTCCCCTGGTCGCAGAGACCCCTGCGAACACCACAAGTAATCTCTTTCGAAAATTAGGCAATGTGTAAGATGCCGGGCGAGAATTATCGGTTACGGCTCTAGTCACTCTATTTTCATCATCAGTTGTGATTTCTACAGCACCTGGCACCCACCCTACCAGCCACTGCATCACGGCATGCCCAGCTTCATGTGTTGCTGAGAATTCGAAATCTAGACTCATAATAATCAGTTTCTATACTGTGTTCTCGTTAATTTTAAGACCTCTGTTGAGATGAGCCCGATGTGACATGTTAGCGTAACAGACTGGAAGCTTAAGTCCAGAGAATGAAGGATTTTGAATACGGAGTTCTTTGACTTGTCTAACATTGATTTGAGTCTTGGCTGTTTCGTGTCGACGTTTGCGGACTGCAATCATTCGCTTATACTTGTTGGTTGATCTCAATCGCCGCCGATTTGGAACTGAGCGTCAAGTATTTCTCATTGCATCTTGTACTTTATGCCAGTCATTTCGATTGAATTGAATATCACTCAAACCAAATGTAATTGGTCCGCGTTTATCTCCTTTCTTTTCTTTCTTTTGGCTATATATTTGGTGAACCTCTTGAGAAGTCAGTACATAGTATCTAGGGCTACCCTTACCAATTTCTGCGACCTGGGCTGAACTAAAAACATTTTCAGGTGTAGGCAGATGTGCGAAAACCCAGACTATGTGATTTTCCACTTTTTCTGCTTGTTGGCCAACAATCCAACTTTTTAAAACAGTAGACTTGACTTCTACTTTTACGACACCATTGCCGACCTTATTTATAACAAACACATCTGCACTTTTACTATTGCCGTAAGTAATAGTTGCCTGGTATTGACGTCTGAATAATTCTGAGACAACTCCGAATTCTCCAGCCATTTGCGTGAATTGTCTTTCTTCATGCGATTTGGCCATTTATAGCCCTTTAGTTTCTAATTATTAACCTAGTGTGGCTGATCAGTGACGCTGCAATATCAGTCTATAAGCTATCGAATTTGCAGTCAAAATACTCCTGTTCTTCAACGATGGTAATTAAGGTCTCAGTGACGACTTAAACGAAAATCAGCACTATTATTAGATTTATTACTTCGGTTTCTGCTTCGCCTTAAACTCCGCCTTTCTATAAAATTAAACCCCCGCACTGGTTGCGTAAAACCGCATTTGCCCAGCCGGGGGTAATTTTGCTTTAGTGTGTCTTTGATGCACGTAGCACCGATCCAGAACGCCATTCTAATAATGAGGGACAGGTCAAATAAAAAATTCAATGACCTGACACCTTTTATCTCTTCAGTTGCTATCCCCCACTTTTGACATTCAATAGTAATGATGGCATTGATGTTGTACCGTCTTTTGAAATGACTACGTACGGCTGGCCTCGACGCCAGTATGTCCGATTGAACCTGGATTTCGGATCGGGCATCAAGTGATACTGATACCGTCCAGGAGTTAAAGGCCAGTCGGAATGAGCAATACCAGTTTCGTCAGTAACGAAACTGAAAAATCCACCATCACCTCCATCAGGACCGATCAACGTCATACCAACAATTACGCTTGAGACAGGTTTATCACGGTCAGCAGAAAGCACCTTTGCTATCGGACGGCCGCTGGCGTTCGTCTGCTGTCGTAAAACATCCTCGTAATACTTTGCGTGCCGATTTTGGATTTCCAGCTGCTTTACATGCCGCAGAGCAAAGAAGATTGATATCAGGACCAGTGAGGCGAGAAGACAGGCTACAATTTTACGTCGAGTTTTCAGCATGTTCATTGCATTGATCCCAATATTGCTCCTGATGGACAGAACCTGATTTCAGATCAGCTCTTTA
>TARA_R110002124_G_scaffold114535_53_pt1 | contig 18403 bp, 14 predicted proteins | sample TARA_R110002124 | Tara Oceans TARA_R110002124 (sample SAMEA4397445) | marine metagenome | biome: Polar Biome; feature: [SRF] surface water layer (ENVO:00010504); material: water (ENVO:00002006), including particulate matter (ENVO:01000060) such as... | depth 5 m | reverse complement strand
CGCCAGCGCTCGCCGTCGCGGGCCACGTGCCAGCCGCGCTCGGCGGCGAGCCGGATCGCGGTCGTCTCGTCATATCCGGGGCCAATCGGCTTGCTGGGCGCGGCAAAGGCAGGATCGGTGGCGCTGACCCGCGTCTGCGTCAGCAGCGTGGCAATGGGGTGTTGCGCGGGCAGCAGGCCGCCCAGCTCCTGCTCGATCAGGTAGCCGATCATCCCCTCGCTCTGGGCGCCCAGAACATCGAGCGGCTGTACGCTCTCGGTTGGCCCCGCCGCCGATTGCAGCGCCAGCAGGCCGACCTGCGGGCCATTGCCATGCGTGATGATAAGGCTGTGGCCGGCCCCGATCAGCGCCGCCAGCGAGATCGCCGCGTCATGCACGTTCTGCCGCTGGCTCTCTGCCGTCAGCTTCTCGCCGCGCCGCAGCAGGGCATTGCCGCCAAGGGCCACCACCACGCGCATGCTTCAGCCGCCCAGCGTGGCGACGAGCACGGCCTTGATGGTGTGCATCCGGTTTTCCGCCTGGTCGAACACCACCGAGGCGTCGGACTCGAACACCGCCTCGGTGACTTCCATGCAGTCGATGCCGAAGCGCCGGGCAATATCGCTGCCCACCTCGGTCTCGATATTGTGGAAGGCCGGCAGGCAATGCATGAACTTGACGAAGGGGTTGCCAGTGGCATTGAGCACCGCCGCGGTGACCCGATAGGGCGTCAGCAGGCTTATCCGCTCGCCCCAGGCGCTCTCATCCTCGCCCATCGACAGCCAGACATCGGTATAGATGAAATCACTGTCCCTGACGCCTTCCTTGACGTCTTCCGTCACCGTCAGCGTCCCGCCGGTCGCGGCGCCGATGTCCTGCAACCGGGCAACGAAGTCGGCATCCGGCCAGAGGGCTTTGGGGGCGACGATGCGCATGTCGATCCCCACCTTGATCGCCCCGGTGGCGAGTGAGCGCGCAACATTGTTGCGTCCATCGCCCAGGAATGCCACCCGCATGTCCGACAAATGCTTGTGGGTGAATTCCCGCATGGTCATCAAATCCGCCAGCGTCTGGGTGGGGTGGCTCGCATCGGTCAGCCCGTTATAGACCGGCACGCCGGCATGGGTGGCCAGTGTCTCGGCCGATGCCTGGGAGAAGCCGCGATATTCGATGGCGTCATAGATGCGCCCCAGCACCCGTGCCGTGTCCTTCATCGATTCCTTGTGCCCGATCTGGGTTCCCGTCGGCCCAAGATAGGTCACATGCGCCCCCTGGTCGTGCGCGGCGACCTCAAAGCCCGTCCGCGTGCGCGTCGAATCCTTCTCGAAGATCAGGGCGATATTCTTGCCGACCAGGCGTGGCACTTCGCTGCCTGCAAGCCGCGCCGCCTTGAGCGCGCTTGCCAGCCGCAGCAGCAGGCGGATCTCGTCGGGTGTGAAGTCAACCAGCGTCAGGACGCTGCGGCCGTGCAGGTTGATGGGCATGAAATGGTCTCCCGTAAGGATCAGAGTGGATCGCGCGCCAGCGGACAGGTCATGCAATGGCCGCCGCCACGCCCGCGGCTGAGCTCGGCACCGTCCACGGTGATCACCTCGACGCCGGCCCGTCGCAGCATGGTATTGGTGTAGACATTGCGGTCGTAGCCGATGACGACGCCCGGCTCGACGGCGATGACATTGTTGCCGTCATCCCACTGCTCGCGCTCGGCCTCATAGCCGTCGCCGCCGGTGACCACGACGCGCAGCGCCTTGATGCCCAGCGCGCGGGCGACCACGTCGACGAATTTCCCCTCCTCCTCGGCAATCTCGATGCCCAGCGGGCCCGAACCCGGGCGCAGCGAGAAGCTGCGCAGATGGTCGACCACGGGCGGATAGAGCGTCACAAGATCGCGGTCACAGAAGGTAAATACCGTATCGAGATGCATGAAACTGCGCTCGCGCGGCATCAGCGCGGCGATGACGTGATCGGCCACTCCCAGCTCGAACAGTCGGCTGGCCAGCGCGGCCACGCCCTGCGGCGTCGTTCGTTCGCCCATCCCGACAATGACCTTGCCATTGCCGATCGGCATGACGTCGCCGCCCTCGAGCGTGGCGATGCCCGGTGTGCCGACACTGGCCAGCGTTTTGAAGGTCCCATTGGCGAAAGCCGGGTGATAGCGGTAGATGGCCTCGACATTGATGGCCTCGGGGCGCCGCGCCGGCCAGTACATGGCATTGACCGAGACCGCATCGTAGACCCAGCACGAACTGTCACGGGTGAACAGCTGGTTGGGCAGCGGGGCCAGCACGAAATCGCCGGGCATGAGTGTGCGGGCCGCCAGACCAGCCGGCTTGAACGGCAGCTCGGCCCGCGCAATGCCCCCGATCAGCCGTTCGGCCAGCTCGGCCGAGGGCATGCCGTCAAGCCAGCCGCGCAACTCATCGACCATGTCGCCACCAATGCTGTCGGCATTGATGCGGCGATCGAGCAGCCAGTCCCTGCCGGTCGGCAGGGCCAGCGTTTCGGCCAGCATCGCCCCCAGGTCAAGCACGTCGACATCGCGCTCCCGGAGCGCGTCAACGAAGACATCATGTTCCTGGCGGGCCCGCTTGACCCACAGTACATCATCGAACAGCAGGGCATGGCAGTTGTCGGGCGTCAGCCGCTTGAGGCTCAGGTCGGGCCGATGCACCATCACCTGGCGCAGCCGGCCGACTTCGGAATGGACACCGGGCCTGGGCATGGTCTTGGCGCTCATAGCGGGCTCACCGCGCCGATCCACATTTCATAGGCGGCAAGCAGGGCAACCGCGACCAGGGCGACGGCAACCGCCAGTTCCCAGGGCCTGAATATCCGCTGCCCGGCTTCTCGCCGTGCCCAGGCAAAAATGGCGATGCCGGGGACATAAAGCAGCGCACACATGAAGAGGTAGGCCGGTCCTGCCGCATAGACGAGCCAGAGCCCGTAGACCGTGGCGAGCCCGCCCAGGAACAAGGCCAGCCGGCGCGGCTCACCGACGCTGTAGCTCTCCCCGGTCAGTGCCAGCTTGGCCGCATATGCGCCCGAAAAGATGTAGGGCACGAGGATCGCCGTCGAAGCAATATAAAACAGCGCCTGATAGGTACTCTGGGCGAAGAAGGTGATGATCAGGAACAGCTGCACCAGCAGGTTGGTGACCGTCAGCGAGACGACCGGCACGCCATTGTCACTCTCCTGCGCGAAGATTTTGGGCATGCTGCCGTCGCGCGCGGCCGCGTGCGGAATTTCGGCTGCCAGCAGGGTCCAGCTCAGAAAGGCCCCGACGACCGAAACCACCAGCGCCAGGTTGATCAGCACGGCGCCCCATGCCCCCACCACATGCTCGAGCACGCCGGCCATGGAAGGGTTCTTGAGACCCGCCAGCTCGGGCTGGGTCAGGATGCCCAGCGACAGCAGCGATACCAGCGCATAAAGCGCCAGGCAGGTGAAAAAGCCCAGCGCCGTGGCCGTGGCAATGTCGCTGCGCCGTTCGGCGCGGGCCGACAACACGCTGGCCCCCTCGATGCCGATAAAGACCCATAGCGTCACCAGCATGGTATTGCGGACCTGGTCGGCGATTGTGCCCAGCTCGGCATTGCCAAGGCCGGTGAAATCGAGCGCGAAGACCTCGACCCGGAACGCCACCACGACCACTCCGATGAACAGCACGATCGGCGCGATCTTGGCGATGGTGACGAACAGGTTCACCACGGCCGCCTGCCGGACGCCGGCCAGGATCAGCGCATGGATCAGCCACAGCAGGATGGAAGCGCCGGCAATGGCCTGCCAGCTATTGCCCTCGCCAAATGCCGGGAAGAAATACGACAGCGCGCTGAACACGATCACCGCGTAGGAGACATTGCCGACCCAGGCGCTGATCCAGTAGCCCCAGGCGCTGTTGAAGCCGATGAACTCACCGAACCCGGCCCTGGCATAGGCATAGGGTCCGGCATCGAGACCGGGTTTGCGCGTCGCCAGCGACTGGTAGACGAAGACCAGCGCCAGCATGCCGATGGCGGTGATCGTCCAGCCGATGATGATGGCAAGAGGCCCTGCTCCCGCCGCCATGTTCTGCGGCAGGCTGAACACGCCCGAACCCACCATGGAGCCGACGACCAGGGCGGTCAGCGCACCCAGGCGCAGCTTTTGTCCCGGCTCGACCACCGTGCCAACCGCCGCGGCGGCTGTCAGTTCTGAACTCGACATCAGACCCTCCTTGCACTCCCTGTGCATTCAGAAAGGACAGATCGGCGGAGGCACTCTTGATGGCGATCAAGTTTCACCAATTATTTCGCGCCCACCGCGCCGCGTCAGCGCGCCATCAGCACGGGGACATCGGCCTTGGCGAGGATGTGGCGGGTGGTACCGCCTAGGATCCATTCACGCAGCCGAGAATGACCGTAACCGCCCATGACCAGCAGGCCGGCGCCCACCCGGTGAACTTCCGCCAGCAGCGCCTCGCTGGCGCCTTCGGCGCCGGCACTGGCCGTGCCAATGACTGCAGAAATGCCATGCCGGCTCAGGTGGCGCGCGATATCGCCGCCGGACTTGGCCGCCTCCCCTTCGCCCACCATGACGACGATTACCTGGCCGGCCAGCTTGAGAAATGGCATCGCCTCGGCCACCGCGCGCGCCGCCTCGCGGCTGCCGTTCCAGGCCACGACGACTGTTCCGAAGACGGGCGTCGCCGGCGCCTTGGGCGGCACGAACAGGCAGGCCCTGCCCGAGCCGAACAGGACCGAAACCTCCATGTTCATGGCATCGGCCGGATCGCCATAGGGCCGTGTGGCGACAAACAGGTCGGCCGTCCGTGCCTCCACGGCCAGAGCATCGCCGGCTGTGCCCGGTAGCACGTCGAGCCGGCGCGCCTCATGGGGCATGGTCAGGCGATCCAGCCGCTGTTCCAGGCGTTCCAGCGTCGCGTCGGCCTGGCTATTGGACTGCTCGATAAGCGGCTCGATAGCGATAAGGGCGACGCCGTCGCCCCCGATGACCTCGGGCAGGATATGAGTGTAAAGCCCGGTCAGATGGGCATCAAAGCGCGCCCCGATGGCTTCGGCATAGGCGAGACGAACCTCGTCTTCCTGCGACCCGGTGAGATGAACCACAATGTCCTTGATCACTTTCCTCTCCCGTCAGCTTGCGATGCGGACAGGTCACAGAGGGCGATGATCGCCGCCACGGGCCTGCCATTGCTCGACAATCTAGCCGCGTGCGGCAGGCAATCCTTGTTCTGGATCAAGTCCGATGTTTTCCTGTGGCCGCCGGGATCCGTGCGTCTTGGCCTTACGGCACCAGTACGGCCGCCCCCTGGAACCGGCCGTGCCGGAGGTCGTCCAGCGCCTGGTTGGCCTGCTCCAGGCGATAGACCGTCGTCGTCGTGCGCACGCCGGCCCTGGCGGCGACATCGAGAAATTCCACGCCGTCCTGCCGGGTGAGGTTGGCCACCGACAGGACTTCGCGCTCGCCCCACAGCAGCTCATAGGCAAATTGCGGGATGTCGCTCATATGGATGCCGCCGCAAATCACCCTTCCGCCTTTGCGCACCGCGCGCAACGCAGCCGGCACCAGATCGCCGACCGGGGCAAAGATGATGGCGGCATCGAGCGGTTCGGGCGGGCTCTGCCCGGAATCGCCGGCCCAGACCGCGCCCAGCGACCGGGCCATGTCCTGGGCGGGCTGATCGCCTTGTCGGGTGAAGGCGTAGACGTCGCGTCCCTGCCAGCGGCAGACCTGGGCCAGAATATGGGCGGCGGCGCCAAAGCCGTAGAGCCCGATCCGGCGGCCCTCCCCCGCCATGCGCAGCGCCCGCCAGCCGATCAGACCGGCGCACATCAGCGGCGCCGTGGCGACCGGATCGGCAAGGCCGCTCAGCGCAAAGGCAAAGCCGGCATCGGCAATGACGTGGCTGGCAAAGCCGCCGTCGCGCGTGAAGCCGGTGAATTCGGGATCGTCGCAGAGGTTTTCCCGCCCCTCTGCGCAATAGGGACAATGCCCGCAGCTGTGTCCCAGCCAGGCAATGCCTACCCGCGTGCCAATGGCCAAATTGCTGACACCCGCGCCCAGGCTGTCCACCACGCCAACAATCTCGTGGCCGGGAACGACAGGAAACCGCGGATTGGGCAGCTCGCCGTCAAGTACATGCAGATCGGTCCGGCACACCGCGCAGGCCTCGACCCGGACCCGGACTTCTCCGGCACCGGGCTCTGGCAGCACCCGCTCCTCGAGCACCAGCGGCCCGCCAATTCCCCGCAGCACCATCGCGCGCATCATCTGCTGTCCTGTCTTTCCGCGGGTTGAACCCGCCCGTCATCTTGGCTCTTGTCAACAATGCCGAGCTTGTTTCAAATCAAGTGCGACACGCTAGGGTTCCGCGACGACGCTGCGGCCATCGGCCAGGGTATCGCCGGGATGCATGATCACCGTTTCGCCCACGGCAAGGCCCTCCCGGACCTCGGCGTTCTCGCCATTGCGCTGCCCCAGGCTCAAGGTCCGCAGCCGCGCCACGCCGTCTTCGAGTACAAAGACCGACCAGTCGCTCCCCGTGCGGAACAGCGCTCCGAGCGGCACCAGCACCACATCCGCGGCCTCCCAGACCACGATCTGCGCGGTAACGCGGTAGCCATGGCCGAGCCCGACGCGAGTCTGGGGGCCATCGAGAAGCCGCAGGATGATGCGCGTGCGCTGCTCTTCGATGCCCAGGGCACTCACCTTTGTGGTGGCGATCGGATCGATATGGGCCACTTCCGCGCGGAGCGGCGCGCCGCCCCACTCCACGATGCTGGCGCGGGCATGCGGGGCAATGCGCACCGCGTCGCTGGAGAGCACGTCAACCTGGATTTCCATCAAATCGGGGTCCCCGATATCCATCAGCAGGGTACCCGCTTGCACCACCTGTTCGCTTTCAGAGGAGACAGCAAGGACGCGCCCGGATACCGGCGCTGGCACATTGACGCAGCAGGGCCCGGCGACGGGCGCGTCGCCCTGGATCAAGGCGGCCTGACTGCTCTTGAGCTCCTGCTCATGCATCTGCAGCGTGGCTTCTGCCGCCTCCATCGACTTTTGTGCGGTCTCTGCGGCGAGCCGTGCCCGCTGCATTGCCTGGGTCGATACCAGGCCACGCTCCGACAGCTGGATCGATCGCTCGAGATCGAGCTGCGCAAAATCATTATTGGCCCTGGCCTGCGCCAGACCGGCTTGTGCCAGCACAACCCCTGCAGCCGCCGCCTGCACTGCAGCCTCGGCCACGCGACGCGTCCGTTCATCGAGCAGTCCGGGAGCGACCGGCTCCATGCTGGCCAGCGTCTGCCCCTCACCAACGCTATCGCCGACATGCAGGCCCACACGCTTGAGGCGCCCCAGTATGGGCGCGGAAACATGGAAGATTTCGCTGATATGGCTGACGCCATCTTCCTCAACGGTCACCACCAGCCTGCCGCTGGCTATGCGGGCGGTTTCAACGCTGATCGGACGTGGCCAGAAGGCCCAGGCCGCGGCAGCGGCCAGCGCTAGGACGATGCAAAGGGTCAGCAGGCGGCTCCACATTTTGCTACTCCCGGGTTTTGAGCACTGCGATCAAGTCAAGACGGTCGATCCGGCGCCGAACCATCAGGCCGGATATCAGCGCCGCGGCCATCACGGCCAGGCTGGCGCTGGCGAAGACCTCGGGGCCCATGACCAGCGGCATGCTGAACAGTTCGCTGGAAAAGCCCTCGACACTGCCCAGGGCGATCAGCAGACCGAGCAGCCAGCCCGGCGGCTGGGCGAGCAGCACGAGAATGGCAATCTCGGTCAGCAGCAGCGAGGAGACCTCGCCGCGGGTGAAACCGAGCACGCGCAGGCTGGCCATTTCACGTCCCTGTTCGGATAGTGATATCCGGGCGAAATTGTAGACCACGCCGAAGGCGATGAGGCCGGCCAGTCCAACCAGGACGGCGATCATGACGTACATGTTCTGTGCCATGGTGGCGCGAAACTGTTTGAGCGCTGCCGCCTGCAGGGATATGTGGCCCAAAGAAGGGGAGCGCTTGAGTGCGGCGAACAGCTCTGCCTGGTGCAGCGTGTCGATGGTGATGTTGACCCCCGAAATGCGGTTCCCATCGCCCAGCAGCGCCTGCAGGGCGGCGATATCCATATAGGCGCCAAGCCCGAGATAGCTTTCGACAACCGCCGCCACCTGCAGTTGATATCGTTGCCGTTCTCCCTCGAGCAGGCGGATATCGATGCTGTCGCCCGGGCCGACGCCCAGGATCCGGGCCAGCGACCGGGTCAGCAGCACACCCTGGGGCGGGATGGGAACCAGCTTGAGATCGGCATTGAGAATGCGGGTCAGCGGACGCGTGGCGGGGCGCCCCATCAGCGCGATCCGGCGCGTTACCTGGGCATGGCTGATCTCGACCCCCACGGCCCGGAAGGGTTCGACCCCCAGCACCCCCGGCAAACGGGCGATCTCGGTGGTAGCGGCCCGCGGCTTGCTGGCGGCGAAATTGACGATGGCGTCCTGCCGCTCGGTGCGGTTGAACGAATAGTCGATCATGAACTCCACACCGCCCACCGACCAGAGCGAGCCGACAAGCACGGCCACCGAGAGGGCGATGCCGACAATGCCGCCGGCCGATCGCCAGGGCCGGTGCAGCAAATGCCGGGTCACCATGACCCAGGTCTGTTGCAGCGGCAGGGCCAGGCGCCCTCGGGCACCATGTCGCCGATAGGTCGGCGGCGGCGGGGGCGACATCGCCACCGCCGGGGGCAGCGTGGCGGCGGCACGCACGGCGCGGATGGCGCCGGCGACCGCCGCGGCCAGTGTGATGCCGCCCGAAATGGCGTAGAGCGCGGGTTCACGGCTGAACACCAGGACGGGAAAGCTGTAGAACCGGGTGTACATTTCGGTAAGGGCATTGCCGGCCCAGATGCCGAAGCTGACACCGATGGCCAGGCCGATGACCCCGATCAGCAGGACGAACTCCACATAATGCCAGGCGATGGCGCGGCCGGAATAGCCGATGGCCTTGAGCAGTCCGATCTGCTCGCGTTCCAGGGCGATCAGGCGCGTCAGCGTCATGTTGACCAGGAACGCGGCCACCAGCAGGAAGACCGGCGGCAGCACTTCGCTCATCGAGCGCAGCTGCTGCAGCTCGGCGTTGAGATAGGCGTGGGACGTCAGCTGGTCGCGACCATAAGCCCCCTGCGCGCCGAATGGATCGAGCAGCTGATCGAGGCCGGCGATCACCGCATCTTCCGAGATACCCGGCGCGAGCTGGACGGAAACGGCATTGAAGGCGCCGACCAGATCATAGGCCGCCGCCAGCGTTCGCTCGGGCACCCACAGAATGCCGAAGCGGCCGCTATTGGGCGTCATTTCGCCGGGGGCGATGGCATAGAGATAGTCCGGTGCCAGGGCGATGCCGGTGATCGTCACCTCGCGCCGGGCACCGTTGACGATAACCCCGAATTGCGAGCCTTCGCGAAAGCCATGTGCCTTGGCGAATATCTCGCTGACCACTGCCTCGAAATGGTTGGCGACCTCCGGCAACCGTCCGCTGCGCAGATACAGGCGATTGAGCGTACCGGTTTGTTGCGGGGGCAGCGAGATCAGGCGCACGGATGCGGGTTGTTCCACCCCCTCGATATCGGCCAATGCTATCTTGGAGATCCGACCGTCGACGGCCAGGACCCCGTCCATGGCGCCGATCTTGGTCAGCATGGAACGGGGTGCCCGCGTGACGGTAGCGAAGACATTGGCAAGGTGATGGCTCTGATAATAGGCGTCCCGCGTGCGTTCCAGCGACTGATAGGTGCCCACGCCAATCAGCAGGGTGGCAACCCCGGCGGCCATGACCAAGGCAATGGCGAGTACCTGCGCCCACAGGCGCACCAGCTCGCGCAACAGCTTGCGATGCAGGGCATGCAGGCCGCTCACCATCGCACCGAGGCGGCTGCCTGGCGTTCGGCATTGGTGTCGACGGCAGCGATCTTGCCGTCGGCAAAACTGACGACGCGATGGGCAATGGTGCGGATCGCCGCGTTGTGGGTAATCACCAGTGTGGTGGTTCCCAGCTCGGCATTGATCCGGGTGAGCGCTTCGAGCACGACAATGCCCGTCTTGGAGTCGAGCGCACCTGTGGGCTCGTCGCAGAGCAGGATGTCGGGTCGCTTGGCGATGGCGCGCGCAATGGCGACGCGCTGCTGTTCGCCGCCCGAGAGCTGGGCGGGAAAATGGTCCATCCGGTCGGCCATGTCCACCATGGCCAGCGCCTCTGCCGGCGCCATCGGATTGGCCGCGATTTCGGTGACCAGCTGCACGTTTTCCCGGGCGGTGAGGCTGGGAACCAGATTGTAGAACTGGAAGACGAAGCCGACATGGCGGCGACGGTAGCGGGTCAGGCCGGAATCGTCGGCGCCGGTGATCTGCCAGTCGCGAAACCAGGCCTGGCCCGAGGTGGCGGTGTCCAGGCCGCCGATGAGATTGAGAAAGGTCGACTTGCCCGATCCGGACGGCCCCAGGATAACCACGAATTCCCCACTGGCCGCGGCGAAATCGACCCCGTCAAGGGCGACAACCCGAGCGTCCCCGGCCGCATAGGCCTTGGTGAGCTTATTGACCCGGAGCAGGTCCGAACGGGCTGGCGAGCTGTTGTCCATGCCCGGAATTTATCAGCACGCCACAGTCACGCGTTGATTTCGGTCAAGTCGCGCGACGTCGACGCCCGAATGCCGGTCGGCTTTGGCGGGCCCGAGCCGCACGGGAGACGCCATGGCAAACGGCATGGGTGGAGACCACAAGGTCTGCTCCGATAGCCCCGGAAAGCACTGGGGAAATTGGTAGGCGCGACAGGACTCGAACCTGTAACCAGAGTGTTATGAGCACTCGGCTCTAACCATTGAGCTACACGCCCCCATGGGGGTCTATACGGCAAGGAAACCGGGGCGAACAACCCCATTTTTTTCGGGTCACCGGTCCCTGTGCCGGTCCTCCTTGCGGGAGGCGACGGCTTCCGATCGCTCGGATGCCGCCGGATAGGCTGGCTTTGAGGCCTCGATCTCAACCGTTATGGGCAACCGTTATGGGCGGTCGGCCCTGACCATTGAGCCATCGGCTCCAATGGCCTCTTAGCAGGGTCACAGCGACTGGCAAGAGGCAAATGCCGATCCCGCAATCTCTTGAACAGCTCCGGCGCGATTCCCTGGCAGGTGACGCAATCCGATTGCCTGCGCGCTCCCGCGCCCCTAATGTGCGTCATCCGCTCCACGTGCGCAGAGCGCCCAATTTCGGCAGAACCACCATGCGCGACGGCGATATCATCAATGGCCTGGTCAAGGGCCTGGCGGTCATCGAGAGTTTTGACGAGGAGCATGCCAGCCTCTCGATCACCGATGTCGCCCATCGCACCGGGCTGGAGCGCGCCACAGCCCGGCGCTGCCTGCTCACCCTCACCCATCTCGGCTACGCCACCTATGATGGCAAGTTCTTCCGCCTCACCCCGCGTATCCTCAATCTGGGCCATTCCTATCTGGCGGCCACCCCGCTGCCGCGGCTGATCCAGCCTTTCCTCGACGCCCTGTCGGCCCAGATCCATGAATCATCCTCGGCCGCCGTGCTCGACAACACCGAGATTCTCTACATCGCCCGCGCGGCCCATCGCCGCGTCATGTCGATCAATCTGGGGGCTGGCGCGCATATGCCGGCCTATTGCACTTCCATGGGGCGCATCATGCTGGCCGCCCTGCCCCCTGCCGATGCCGCCGATATCCTCAACCGCTCCCAGCTGATCGCCTATACCGACAGGACCAAGGCCGACCTGCCCGCCATTACCACCGAACTGGCGGTGGTGGCCGCACAGGGCTTTGCCGTCATCGATCAGGAACTCGAGCTGGGCCTGTGTTCCATCGCCATCCCCCTGCTCAACACCCAGGGCCAGACCGTGGCGGCCCTCAATATCGGCGCCCAGACCGCCCGCGCCTCCACCTCCCACATGATCGCCCATTTCCTGCCGCTGATGCGCAAGGTGCAGGCCGAACTGCGTCCTCTGCTGCGCTGATCACCCTTGCCTGCCCCTGCTCGGGAGACCAATGGCGTTCGTCCGGTCTTGGCTTTGCGCACCGCTTGCAGAGTCGCGGCGGCGGCCCGCCCGCAGCCCCGGCCGGCAGGCGAGCCTTTGTGACAAAGCGCTCCGATCGGGGGCTTTTTCACGCCCTGCACTGAGCAAAAGTCAATAAATTCAATAACTTAAATAGTCACAAACGCGTCATGAAACCGCAATAAAACTGTCGTGGGCACCCCATATGGTCGGCCTCGTCAAAGGGCGGCACCGGGGAATATTCCTTCCGGCGTGGCCAGCCAAATTTGAACTGAATTCCGAAAGGGAATCCCCATGAAGACCGCACTTTTCGCCAGCGCTGCCGTCATCGCGCTCGCCGCATTCGGCACGCCTGTTGCGTTCGCTCAGTCGCGCGACACCATCCAGATCGCCGGTTCGTCCACCGTTCTGCCCTTCGCCTCGATCGTTGCCGAAGAATTCGGCGCGGCCTTCCCTGAGTTCAAGACGCCGGTTGTCGGTTCGGGCGGCACGGGCGGCGGCCTGAAGTCCTTCTGTGAAGGCGTTGGCGAAAACACCATCGACATTGCCAATGCCTCGCGCGCCATCAAGGACAGCGAACGTGAAGCCTGCACCGCCGCTGGCGTCACCGATATCCGCGAAATCCAGTTCGGTTTCGACGGCATCGTGTTTGCCTCCTCGGCTGCCAAGGCCGATTTCGCCCTGACCCCGCTGTTTGTCTACAAGGCAATCGCCGCTCAGGTGCCGGTCGATGGCAAGATGGTCGACAATCCCTACACCAACTGGTCCGAGATCGACGCTTCGCTGCCAGATCAGCCGATCGCCCTGGCCATCCCTGGTTCCAATCACGGCACCCGTGAGGTCTTCGAAGAGAAGGTTGTCTCGGCTGGTTGTGAAGAAGCCGGTCTGCCGGCCGACGCTGCCGAGGACGCCTGCACCGCCCTGCGTCAGGACGTGGTTGTCGAGATCGCTGGCGACTACACCGAAACCCTGGCCCGCCTGACCTCCAACCCTGACACTGTCGGCGTGTTTGGTCTGTCGTTCTACGAGCAGAACAAGGACACCCTCAAGGTTGCCACCGTCGATGGCGTCGTGCCCTCGCTCGAAAGCGTCTCGGCTGGTGAATATCCCGTGTCGCGTCCGCTGTTCTTCTACGTCAAGGGCCAGCACATCGGCACCATCCCCGGCATCGAGGAATACGTGCAGTTCTTCCTGTCCGACGCCATCTCGGGCAATGGCGGCACGCTTGAAGCCGCCGGCCTGATCCCGCAGCCTGCTGACAAGACCGCCGAAGTTCTCGCCGCATTCGAAGCCGGCATGTAAGCCAGCAAATCGAGGGCTGCGCCACCGGCGCGGCCCTCATCTTACCATCGGGGTCGTGATCCAATGAACACGTTGATTGTTGCCGGCCTTCTGCTCGTGCTGCTCGGCTGGGCCTACCAGACGGGCTGGACCAGAAGCCGCGGTCTGGCCACGGCCAATGGGCCGAAAGTCCACTCTCGCCCGCAATATCATGCGGCCCTGGTAGCCATCTTCACCCTCGTGCCCGCCCTTGTCATCCTGGGGCTCTGGGCGTGGTTCGGCGCCGATATCACGCGTGGCTACATCGTCGCCCAGATCCCGGCCGATACCCTTGCCGCCCTTGATCAGTCCGGCCTCAATGCCACCATCCAGCGCATCGGCGCCCTGGCCTCGGGCTATGGGGTCGTCGGCGATGTGCAGCCCTTCGAGCAGTCCGCTGCCGATGCCCTGCGCAGCTTCCAGTTCATCACCTTCCTGGCCGTCATGGCCGCCGCTGCTGCCGCCGCGATCCTGGCGCTGCTCTATGCGCGCTCCCGTATCACGGCCCGCCTGCGCGCCCGCAATACGGTCGAAGTGGTCATCACGGCCCTGCTGATGTTCTGCTCGGCCGTCGCCATCATGACCACCGTGGGCATCGTGCTCTCGCTGCTGTCCGAGGCGATCCGTTTCTTCGGCTTCATCAACCCGGTCGAGTTCTTCTTCGGTACGGTCTGGAATCCCAAGTTCTCGTCCACCGCGACCACCGATTATGGCGAGTATGGCCTGTTGCCGCTGCTGACCGGCACGCTGTGGGTCGCCACCATCGCCTCGCTGGTCGCCGTGCCGATCGGCCTGATGACCGCGATCTATCTGTCGCAATATGCCCCGCGCAAGGTGCGCGCCGTGATCAAGCCGGTCATCGAGATTCTGGCCGGCATTCCCACTATCGTCTATGGCTTCTTCGCCCTGGTCACCGTGGGTCCGTTTCTCAAGGGCGCCGGCGCGGCGGTTGGCCTGGACATCAGCGCCACCAGCGCGCTGACCGCCGGCCTGGTGATGGGCATCATGATCATCCCCTTCATCTCCTCGCTCAGCGACGACATCCTCAACCAGGTGCCGCTGGCCATGCGCGATGGCTCCTATGGCCTGGGGGCGACCCAGTCCGAAACCATCCGCAATGTCCTGCTGCCGGCCGCCCTGCCCGGCATTGTCGGCGCCTTCCTGCTGGCCGTCAGCCGCGCCATCGGTGAAACCATGATCGTGGTGCTGGCCGCCGGCAACAGCCCGGTGCTGCGCGGCACCCCGCTCGAGCCGATCTCCACCATCACCGTCTCGATCGTCAACCAGCTCACCGGCGATACCGATTTTGCCGGGCCGCAGTCGCTAGTGGCCTTTGCCCTGGGTCTGACCCTGTTCGTGATGACCCTTCTTCTCAATATCGTGGCCCTCTACATCGTCCGCCGCTTCCGGGAGCAGTACGAATAATGACCGATCTCCAGGCCTCCGGTCGCATTGCGGCCACCGAACGGACCAAGCTGATACGCGCCGGCCTGCGCCGCCGCCATCTGAGCGAGCAGATCTTCCGCACCCTGGGTATCGTGGCCATCTGTGCCGCCCTTGGTTTCGTCGCGCTGCTGTTCACCGACGTGCTGCGCAAGGGCATTCCCGCCTTCAACCAGGCGACCCTGCATATCGATGTGACCTTTGACCCGGCCCTGCTCGGCGTCGCCCCCGTCCCGGTGCAGGCTGCCGGTCAGTCCGATGCCGATTTCAACGGCGAAGTCCTCAAATGGCAGCGCAGCGTCGCCATGCTCAACTGGAACAAGGTGATCGAGGCGGCCATGCGCACAGTCGTGCCCGCCGGCCTGGAGATCGACAGCAAGCAGGTGCTGACCATCCCCGAAACCAATGCCCGCCACGTCGTGCGCGAGGCCTTTGTCGCCGATCCTACCCTGCTCGGGCAAACCAGGCGCTTTGACCTGCTCGCCTCGGCCAATGCCGACAACTGGGTCAAGGGCACCATTGACCGTGACCTTGGCGATACCCAGCAGCAATTGCCGGCGCCGGCGCGCCAGCTCATCGATGCGCTGGTGGACAATGGCACCATTACCCAGGATTTTGCCTGGGGCCTGTTCACCAATGTCGATAGCCGCGCCGCCCCTGCCTCGGCCGGTCTGGCCGGCGCCTTCATGGGCTCGCTCTACATGATGCTGGTGGTGATCTTCCTGGCTGTGCCGATCGGGGTGGCCAGCGCCATCTATCTTGAAGAGTTCGCCCCCAAATCCCGCGTGACCGATCTGATCGAGGTCAACATCAACAATCTGGCGGCCGTGCCCTCCATCGTCTTCGGCCTGCTCGGCGCCGCGGTGTTCATCAATTTCTTCCACCTGCCCCGCTCGGCGCCGCTGGTCGGCGGGCTGGTGCTGACCCTGATGACCCTGCCCACCATCATCATCGCCACCCGCGCCGCGCTGCAGGGCGTCTCGCCCGCCCTACGCCAGGCAGCCCTGGGCCTGGGCGCCTCCAAGACGCAGATGGTGTTCCACCACGTGCTGCCCGTCACTTTCCCCTCGATCCTGACCGCCACCATCATCGGCGTCGCCCAGGCGCTGGGTGAAACCGCGCCGCTCCTGCTGATCGGCATGAACGCCTTTGTGGCCTCCATTCCGGGCTCGGTTGTCGATCAGGCCACGGCATTGCCGGTGCAGATCTTCCTCTGGCAGGGCAATGAGAACCGGAATTTCTTTGAAGCCCGCACCTCAGCTGCCATCATGGTGCTGCTGGGCATGATGATCCTTCTTAACGCAGTCGCCATCTTCCTGCGCACACGCCTGGAGCGCCGCGCATGACCGAACAGGAGAACGCCCCAATGGACATGGTCGCCAGCAGGCCCAAGATGACACAGCAATCAGTGAAAAGCGCAATGAACCCCACCGACGCTCTCGACCGCCCCATTCGTCTGACCGCGCGTGACGTGACCGTGCACTATGGCGCCAAGCAGGCCCTGTTCGGTATCTCGATCGACATTCCCGATCGCGCCGTCACCTCCTTCATTGGACCCTCGGGCTGCGGCAAGTCGACCTTTCTGCGCTGCATCAACCGCATGAACGACACCATCGAGGGCGCCCGTGTCGGCGGCACCATCAAGCTCGATGGCGACGATATCTACGATCCCAATCTGGATGTGGTGGAACTGCGCGCCCGCATCGGCATGGTGTTCCAGAAGCCCAATCCCTTCCCCAAGTCGATCTACGAAAATGTCGCCTATGGACCCAAGATCCATGGCATCGCCAAGTCCAAGACCGATCTCGACGAGATCGTCGTCTCCTCCCTGCGCAAGGCCGGCCTGTTCGAAGAGGTCAAGGACCGGCTCAACGAGCCCGGCACCGGCCTGTCCGGCGGCCAGCAGCAGCGCCTGTGCATTGCCCGCGCCATCGCCGTCGGCCCCGAAGTGATCCTGATGGACGAGCCCTGCTCGGCGCTCGATCCGATCGCCACCGCCATCATCGAGGAGCTGATCGACGAGCTGCGCGAGAACTACACCATCGTCATCGTCACCCACTCCATGCAGCAGGCAGCCCGCGTCAGCCAGCGTACGGCCTTCTTCCACCTGGGCAATCTGATCGAGGAAGGCGTCACCGAAGACATCTTCACCAATCCCGAGCACAAGCAGACCCAGGACTACATCATGGGCCGCATCGGCTAGCCGCGCGCCCCCGAACACACCTTGGCGACCGGCAGTTGCGGACCGGCGGCGCCAGATCACAGGTCCAGAGGAACATCATGGCCCCCGAACATATCGTCTCTTCCTACAATGACGAGCTCGTCGCCCTCGCCCAGACCATCGCCGAGATGGGCGGCCAGGTTGAAGTCGCCATCGAAAACGGCACCAAGGCCCTGCTAAAGCTCGATCGCGAACTGGCCGACCTGACCATCATCGCCGACCAGCGCATCGATGACATGCAGCGTCGCATCGACGACATGGCCGTCTCCATGATCGCCCGCCGCCAGCCCATGGCCTCCGATCTGCGCTCCATCATCACCGCCATCCATGTCGCGTCCGATCTCGAACGCGTCGGCGACATGGCCAAGCAGCTGGCCCGCCGCTCGCTCAAGATCGAGGGGCTCAACCTGCAGCCCACCTTCTACAACGGCGTCCGCAACATGACGGCCCTGGTGCTCCGCCAGATCAAGGAAGCGCTCGACGCCTATTCCAGCCGCGACGCCGACGGCGCCATCCAGGTCTGCAATCGCGACGACGAGGTGGACGCCATGTACACCTCCCTGTTCCGCGAGCTGCTCACCTATATGATGGAAGATCCGCGCAACATCACGCCCTGCACCCATTTGCTGTTCTGCGCCAAGAACCTTGAACGCATCGGCGATCACGCCACCAATATTGCCGAGCGCGCCTATTATCTGCAGACCGGCAAGCAGCTCTCGAGTGATGTCGAGGAACTGCAGCGCACCCAGATCAAGGTCTAGGCCATGCCGGCGACCATTCTTGTTGTCGAGGACGAAGGCGATATCGCCATCCTGCTGCGCTACAATCTGGAGGCCGAGGGCTTTCGCGTCGTCACCGCCGAAACCGGCGACGAGGCAACCCACGCCATCCAGGACAAGCTGCCCGATCTGATCCTGCTCGATTGGATGCTGCCCGAGATCTCGGGCATCGAGCTGTGCCGGCGTCTGCGCGCCCGCGAGGAAACCGCCCGCGTGCCCATCATCATGCTGACGGCCCGCGGCGAGGAGGAAGAGCGGGTGCGCGGCCTGGCCACCGGCGCCGATGACTACGTCGTCAAGCCCTTCTCGGTGCCCGAACTGGTCGCGCGCATCCATGCGCTGCTGCGTCGCGCCAATCCCAATCTGGTCACCGCCGCCCTCAAGGTCGGCGATCTCGAACTGGACCGCACCACCCATCGCGTTCGCCGCGCCACGCGCGACGTTCACCTCGGCCCCACCGAATACCGCCTGCTCGAATATCTGATGCGCCATCCCGGTCGCGTCTATTCGCGCGAGCAGCTGCTCGATGGCGTCTGGGGCAATGACGTCTATGTCGATGAACGCACCGTCGACGTCCATATCGGCCG
>TARA_R110002124_G_scaffold15230_6_pt1 | contig 18410 bp, 24 predicted proteins | sample TARA_R110002124 | Tara Oceans TARA_R110002124 (sample SAMEA4397445) | marine metagenome | biome: Polar Biome; feature: [SRF] surface water layer (ENVO:00010504); material: water (ENVO:00002006), including particulate matter (ENVO:01000060) such as... | depth 5 m | reverse complement strand
ACCCAATTTATAGAACAACCTTTATTTTTAGATGTTTCAGAAGACCACAGCAATACAGAAATTACAAACACTCCATAAACGGGTTCGAGTAGTGCAAGGGGGGACTTCAGCCTCCAAAACTTTTGGAATCCTTTCCATACTAATCGATTACTCCATTAAAAACCCTAACACTGAAACCTCAGTCGTTGCCGAGTCTATCCCCCATTTAAGGCGTGGAGCTGTTCGTGACTTTAAAAAAATAATGCTTCTAACAAAAAGATGGAGGGCAGAAAGATTTAACAGATCCCTCCTAACCTACACCTTTGGCAATGGCTCAACAATAGAATTTTTTAGTGCAGATAATGAAGCAAAGCTAAGGGGCGCAAGGCGTGACGTTTTATATATCAATGAAGCCAATAACATTGCAGGCGGTTTTAGTTCTTACTTAAGCCTCGCTGTAAGGACTTTAAATCACGTTTGGATAGACTTCAACCCCTCGGCAGAGTTCTGGGCAAATACAGAGCTAGAAAACGACCCTGAAGTGGACTGGCTTGTTTTAACGTATAAAGATAATGAAGCAGCCCCACAAGCGGCAGTTGATGAAATACTTAAAGCAAAGCAGAAAGCAGACAAAGGTAATTTGTTTTGGGAAAATTGGTATCGTGTGTATGGGCTTGGACTAGTAGGAAGCTTGCAAGGCGCTATTTATACCAACTGGACAACAGGAGCGTTTAAAGAAATTACTAAAGCAGTCTATGGTCAAGATTTTGGTTTCTCAGACCCCACTACATTAGTAAAAACAAGCATAGACCACGAGAATAAAAAAATATATATTCAAGAGTGTTTTTATAAAAAAGGATTAACACCTACTCAAATTTTAACCTTAAACCAAAAGTTTGCAGGCAATAGTTTAATTGTGGCTGACTCCGCAGACCCTCGACTTATTGATACACTTTCTTCTCAGGGCTGTAATATTGTAGCCTCTATCAAAGGTCAAGGCTCTGTTGTTTATGGCATTGGACTTCTGCAAGATTATGATTTAATAATTGATCCACAAAGTTTGGAGCTTATCAAAGAAATTAAAAATTATATCTGGTTAGAAAAGAAATCCCAAACTCCAGACCACAAATATTCGCACCTCATGGATGCTTTGCGCTATGCTGTAGCCTATCAACTTGCAAACCCTCACAGGGGAAAGTACTACGTCTATTAGGGGGGTGTACACTTGCAAAGTTTATTGTTATAGTAAGTATGAAGATTAAAATAGAAGTACCTGAAACTTTATCGGACATCACTCTTGATCAATACCAGCGATATTTAAAAGCTATTGATGGGGAGCATACAGAAGATTTTATAAAACAAAAGACCATAGAAGTTTTCTGTAACATAGATTTTAAAAATCTGGCAACTATAGAAGTCAGTTCTTTAAATAGAATCTATAATAAAATCAATAACCTTTTTAATGATAACTATGGGCTTATTAAAACCTTTAAGATCAAGGGCAAAGAGTATGGTTTTATTCCTGATTTATCTGCAATGACTTTGGGGGAGTTTATAGATTTAGACACCACCATCTCAGACTGGGAATCAATGCACAAATCAATGGCAGTTTTATTCAGACCCATAAAACAAAAGATTAGAAAAAAATATTTGATTGAAGATTACGAAGGCTACTCTAAAAACTTACTTAAAGAAATACCGCTTGACGTAGCTCTTGGGGCGTTTGGTTTTTTTTGGACTTTAAGCAACGAACTCATGATCAATACCCAGAACTATTTAGCGAAACAAATGGACAACCCGACTTCTCAGCAAGTGCAGGATTTGCAGAGCGCTGGGGTTGGATTCAATCAATTTACGCAATGGCAAAAGGAGATGTCCTCCAATTTGATAACGTTACAAAGCTAAACATCAATAAGGCTTTAATGTTTTTAAGTTTTGAGAAAGATAAAAATCAGTTAGAAGCAAAATTGTTAAAGCAAAAAAAATGAATGACTTACAAATAATAGAAAATATGTATGACCGAAAGCTTTTAGAGAGCAACGAAACGGTTGTCATGGCTGAAGGCTTAGAAGATGCTTTGATAGGAATTACAGCAACCATTCCCAAACGTGCTATTTACGACTATTGGAAGTGTATAGGCGTTTTAGTCAATTTAGAAGATGATGATCAGTCTGAGTCTACTTCTTTTAATTATGCCCTTGAATGGCTTGAAGATTATGTAAACGCCACCACCAAAAAAGAATTTGTTTCTCATGCTCCAATATTTATAAAAACAATATGACAGAATTTTATAACATAACCAATCAGATTCGTTTGGCACTAGAAGCCGAACCGTTTACAAACACTGTAAGCTATGGGTTAATTGACAGAGTTGATCTTGAGAAATTAACCATTTTTCCATTGGCTCACATGGTTACTAATTCCTCAGTTATTACAGAACAAACAATCAGCATAAACATGAGCATTTTATTTGCTGATGTTTTAGATGTAAACAAAAAGGAAAATACTGATGAGTTTACACGGAATGATAATGAACAAGATATATTAAATACTCAAATGGCAGCCGCTGCCAGGTTATTAGCAAAACTAAAAAGGGGTCAGCTTTACAAAGATAAATACCAAATTGAAGGGGATGGTTCAATTGAGCCTTTTTATGAACGCTTTGAAAATGGTCTAGTAGGCTGGGTCTTAACTATGGATGTATTAGTTCCAAACACAATGACTGTCTGCTGATGCAAAAAAGAATACAAGAGTTTAAAGTCTTAAATAAATTTGCTAAGAATGTGATTCGTATTGCAAGGATAAGACTTGCAAGAAATGAAATGAACGCCACAAAGGATTTAGCCAATTCCTTAAAGTATTATTTGAAACTTGGAAAAATTACTTCGATTAAGTTTTTTGGATTAGACTATTGGTACTACCAAGATCAAGGTGTTAAAGGCACGAAGTCAAGCTATATCCAAAACACCAAAACAAAAGCAAAATATAAAGAGACTTCAAATTTAATTGGGTTAGAAGCAAAAACAGGAACGTTTGCCGCCTTCGCAAAGCGTAAAGGAATGCAGCCAAGAAATAAAAAAGGGCAGTTTGGATCGTATAAAACAATGGGGTTCATTTTGGCTAACAGCATAAAACAAAAAGGAATACCAGCAAATTTCTTTTTTTCAAAGGCACTAGACAAAGGGCTTGAATCACTGCCTCAAGAATATGCAAAAGCAATTGTAAGAGACAATCTAACACTAACAAAAAAATAAAATGGCAACTAAAATAAATTTAAGAAGCCCCTACTATATAAAAGTATCTAAAACAGATTTAACCTCCGTGCAAATGTCATTGTATGTTTATACTGGAACATTTACAGCAAATGCAAGTGTTGTTGCTGGAACGTTAAGATATCAAATCTCAAAAACTCCATTAGGAACAAACGACTTTGTGGTGTTTGAAATTAGTGAGCTTGTAAGGGACTTTTTAGAACTTGAGTTTGATGGCGATTATTTAAGTTATGGGGTTTGGATTAACGCAATTCCTGTAGTCACTGGAGGAACTGGAGGAACTGGAACAGTAACAATCACACCAGACAACACAAACGGATTTTTAGGGGTTGAAGGTTATGGCTATTTTGAAGAGGGAGCAAACCCACTTTTAAGCACAACACTTTTACAATCAAATAAAACCATTGTCGCTTTAGATGATAATTTATTTAGAGTCCCCGTTTATGTGCCAGGAACAGATTCTGTTTCATTGTTATACAAGGGAGAAACAAAAACAATTATTGATTTAACGTCTGCTAGTGTAGATGAAACCTCTGAGCAAATAAGATATATTTCGGCAAACTCAACTGCTGGCGGTGGTGTTGATTATGATTCATTTGAGGAAAGGGTTTTAAATGATGGGGGAACTTTTGAAGGAAGCACATGCCTAAATAAGTTTTTAGAAAGTATTTCTATTGATATAATTGACCAAGTTTATATAACGTCTTCAAGTGGTGTTGAAGTGATTAAAGTTATCACATTAGAAGAATGCCTTTACACACCCATCAAAGTAACTTTTGTAAATAAATTCGGAGCGTTTCAAGATTTAATATTCTTTAAAAAATCTACTGATAAAACAACTGTGAAAGGTCAGGAATTTAAAGCCTCTATTTTTGACCTCGCAACTTTAACCTATAAGACAAACCAGCACCAAAGGACGCAGTTTCTTGTTAATGGCGCTGATAGTATCACAATGAATACAGGCTTTATTCCTGAAGACTATAATCAGGTCATGGAGCAGTTAATGCTAAGCGAACAGGTGTGGGCTACATTTATCACAGACACTGAAGAACTCATAAGACCATTAGTCCCTAAAACAAAAACCTTTACACACAAAACAAAGTTAAATGATAAGCTTATAAACTACACAATTGTGTTTGATATAGCGAATAATAAAATCAATAACATTCGATAATGCAAACCATTGAATTATATATTGAAGGGCAAAGATTAGACTTATTTGATGATGAGTCCGTTTCACTGACTCAAACCATTAAGGATGCCAGAGACGTTTCAAAAGTCTTTACCTCTTTTACTCAAACCTTTAATGTTCCAGCCTCAAAAAATAACAACAAAATATTCAAACACTATTATAATTTCAATATTGATGGAGGCTTTGATGCCAGAATAAAAAAATCTGGAAGTATCGAATTAAATAGTTTCCCCTTTAAAATTGGAAAAATTAAGCTTGAGGGGGTTAAGTTAAAAGATAATATTGCCTATTCCTATAGTCTTACCTTTTATGGAAACACCGTTAATTTAGTTGATTTACTTGGAGAAGATAAACTAAATACTCTCACAGATTTAGACAGCTTAAGCGAACTTTATACTTCTGCAGAAGTAAAATCACGCTTACAACTAGACCCAACCACAAACGATTTAATTACCCCTTTAATTACGCACACCACAAGGCTTTACTATGACAGTGATGTGGATCAAGGAAATGAAGTCGATGGTAATTTATATTTTCAACAAGGAAATGGTCACAATCATGGGGTACTATGGTCTGATTTAAAATACGCTTTAAGAATTAGCAAAATTGTTGAAGCAATAGAAACTAGATACAGCCTCACATTTTCCAGCGATTTTTTTACGGCTACAAATTTACCTTACTATAATCTTTTTATGTGGTTGCATAGAAAAAGCGGAAATGTTGGTTTTGGGACTCAACTAACAACTTTTGTCACGACTGTAAACGGCTGGAATGCTCAGGTTGGTGATATATCTCAAATGTCAAATAGTTCTACTTTTAGAAGTAATTTAGGTGACGCAGAATTTCAATATTTATCTTTATCATTAACTAGGATTGATGCAGCTCCATATTCGCTTTCGGTCTTTCGTAATGGTATAGAAGTGCAAAGCTTCTCGGATATAATTACGGCAAATAAAACAATTTTTTTCTCTACTGGCTCCACAGACAATGCGAGTTATACGGTACAAATACAGCATCTTGTAAGCATAACTTTTACAGATATTGTTTGGGAAATTCAAGGTTTAACTCAAAGCGGAAACACAGAAAGAGACACTTACCAAACCAGCGACAATGGAAACTTTATTGCTTCTTCAGATATAGACTTTACAATTACCTCTCAAATTCCTAACATGAAAGTTTTAGACTTTTTAACAGGGCTGTTCAAGATGTTTAATTTGATAGCCTATGAAGATGATTCGGGGGTTATAGTTATAAAAACTTTAGATAGCTTTTATTCGACTGGTGTAAATTATGACATTAGTGATTATTTAGACGTCACCTCCAGTCAGGTAAACATTGCCCTTCCCTTCAAAGAAATTGTTTTCGGCTATAAAGACACAAAGACCTTTTTAGCAGCGGTACACAATCAGATTTTTAGTTATGAATGGGCTAAAGAACAATATAACGACAATGCCACTGCAAATTTAGACGGTGGGATTTATAAAGTTGAAGCTCCCTTTGGGCATTTTAAATTTGAAAGGATTATTGACCTAGCAGACTCAATCCAAACCACTATACAATGGGGGTATTGTGTAGATGATAATCAAAGCCCCTATATTGGAGCGCCCTTTTTATTCTACCCTATAAAGCAAACAAACGGGAAAATCATATCCTTCAGAGATAACCTAACACAACACACCGCTATAGACGATTATATTGTTCCGAGCAATTCTTTAAGCTTATCCTCTGCAACATCAACAGATAACATAAACTTTAAAAACGAGAATAACGAATACGAAGGCGGTACTGCTTTTGTAGATACGTTGTTTCAAAAATACTATTCAAATTATATAGCAAGTATTTTTAATAGTAAAAACAGACTCACTAAGGTCACTGCCTATCTACCCCCAAAAATACTTTTAAAATTTACCCTTGCAGACCGCTTTGATATTAATGGAAGTAGGTATAAAATAAATTCAATACGAACAAATTTAAAAACTGGTAAATCAGATATAGAGCTATTAAACGACCTATGATAAAATTAATTTTAGACATGCTTGAAATAGCAGAAGGAGAAACGGAAAACATTAGAATTGCTCAGGGGAAAAATAAAATACCAGAGAATTTAAAGGAAGGAATAAAGCAATTTAAAAACGAAATGAAATGGCGACGCAAACGGAAATAATAGACATTCAAGTCAATAGTGAACAAGCAATAAAACAACTTGAGACTGTAAATGATACTATTTTAGAACAAAGAGACATTCTCGTTCTTTTAGAGGAAGAACTTTTAAGGGTTCAAGCCATTGAAAACAAAACCTCAAAAACTAATCTTGCAGCTAGAAAGGTAGCAAAGCAAAATGTTGATGATGCTAAAGCAGCCCTTAAAGACCAAAGACTTGGACTAAAAAAACTAAATATTGAGCGATTAAATGCTCAAAAATTAGTTAAAGAATCGAATGCACTCCAAGCAAACCAAACAGATATAATTCGAGGGATTGACAAACTAACTGGTGGTTATGCCACAAGGATTGTACGATTAAAAGATGGTTTTTTTGCAGCTACAAAATCCGCTAAAGCATTTATTGGAGGTTTAAGTGGTATTAAAAAAGAGCTTATAGCCACAGGTGTAGGGGCTTTAGTGGTGGCTCTTGGTTTAGTAGTTGCTTATTGGGAAGATATCGTTGCTCTTTTTGATGATGGATCAAAGAAACTGCAAGAACAAGCCGATTTACACAAGGAAAACTTAAAACTAAGCGAGCAACAACTTGTTTCTTTAACTAATCAAGAGAAAATCCTTGAACTTCAGGGCAAAAGCACTGCAAATATAGTAGCAGAAAAAAGGAAATTGTTGCTTATTTTACAAGAAGAAAACACCCTTTTATTAAACAATCTCAAAGTACAGCTTGAAAGCGAAAAAGCACAAATAAAAGAGATTACATTTTATGATAAATTAAAAATTGTTGCAGCTGAAGCACTTGGAGGCATAGGTCGAGCTGGTATAGAAAGAGCAAAAGCATTATCTGGCACAGAAGAAGAGCTTTTAAGGCTCAAAGAGATAGAGGAAGAAATTCAAAAAACAAAAACAAACGGAGAAAAACTAGAAATTAGACTTTTGCAGCTTGATAAACAGAAGTCAGATTTAAGAACTAAAGAAATATCCGATAATGAAAAACTACAAGAACAAGCAGATGAAAGGCTTCAAAATTTAAAAGACAGGATTCGTGAAGCCGAAGCAAACAAACAAGATGAAGCCAGAGCCTTAGAATTACAAAAAATAAAAGAACACAACGAAGCTTTAATGGTAGAAGCTTTGTCAAATGGATTATTAAGCCAAGAACTTGTAAATTCATTAAATGAAACCTTTCAAGCCAAAAAAGATGAATTTGCATTACAAGACGCAGAGAAGGAAGCAGCCATTAAAGCTGCAAAGGATGAAGTCCAACTTGAAAACGATTTAAAAGAAGCTGCAAGAAAACAAGCAATTGCAGATAAAGACAAAGAACTTGAAGAAGAAAAAATAAAAAATAAAAAAGCCGTTGTTAATGCCATTGCTCAGTTTGCGGATGCAGAAAGTGGAATTGGAAAAGCGTTACTTATTATTAAACAAGGTTTAGCGCTTAAGGAAACAATAATGGATTTAAAAAGAATCACATTTAAAGGAATTGAGGCGGTGGGTTCTGCTGGTGTTGCAACAGCTCAAAATGTTGCTGAAAGTTCTAAGATTGGGTTTCCTCAAAACATTATTACCATTGCTGGCGCTATTGCTCAGGGTGTAGGCATTATTAGATCCGTTAAAAAAGCAGTTTCAAAAACTAAAGCCTCCGCCTCTGCCTCTGCCTCTGTTCCAAGTATATCTTCCCCTTCATCCCCTGCCGCCGCTACCCCACAAGCCCCAGCCTTTAATATTGTTGGCGCTTCAGAAACCAGCCAATTAGCAAACGCTATAAACACACAAGAAAACTTGCCTGTTCAGGCTTATGTTGTTTCTCAAGATATTACGACAGCACAAAGTCTACAAAATAACATTATTGAAACTGCAACCATAAGCTAAAACAGGGAACACCTACAAACATTATTGTTATAGTAGGTATGGATATTATCGAATTATTTTTAGATGAAACTGCCGAACTAAATGGAATCTCAGCTATTTCAGTAGTCTCAGAGCCTGCCATTATGGAGGACTTTATTACGCTTAAAGCAGAGAAAATAAAACTAGCTGAAGTTGATAAAGAGCAGCGCATTTTTATGGGGGCTGCCTTAGTTCCAAACCGCCCAATTTATAGAAAAAAAGAAGAACGGGAGTTTTACGTTTATTTCTCACAATCGACAGTGAAACAAGCCTCTGAACTTTTCTTAATAAATGGCAATCAATCTCAGGCAACTGTTGAACATGAATACAGCGTTGAAGGCTTAACAGTGGTTGAGTCCTGGATCGTTGAAAACCCAGACATGGATAAGTCAAAACATTACGGATTTGAAAACATTCCAAAAGGAACGTGGATGGTCTCAATGAAAATTAATAATGATGATGTCTGGGAAAAAGCCAAAAAGGGAGAAATCGCAGGCTACTCAATAGAAGGCTATTTTATTGATCGTGCAAAAGAAGCAGCACCTGAAATTATAGAGGAAGACAACCAAGATGTTGAAGCATTAAAAAAAATAATGGAACTCTTAGACTCTTTATAATGGCAAAGAAAAAAGAATTATACAATCCCAGCACAACTTCCCCTAAAAGCTCAAGAAAAGCCTGTTTATGTGAGAACAACACCTACTCCACAAAGTGCTGCAAAGGCAATTTAAAAAATCAAGGAATCGGAAACACAAACTCCTAAACAAAAAAAAGGGAACACTAACAGATTTTGTTGTTTTAGTATGTAGACACCACTAAACTTTTTTATGGAAGCTAAAGAAATTATAAATAAAATAAAAGGCATTGTTGGCATTGAACTGAGTGCAGACAAAGAACCTGTAAAAGTTGAGCTTATGGAAAGTAAGCTTGATAACGGAACAGTTATCACCTATGATGAATTAAAAGAAGGCAGTCCCGTTTTTATTGTTTCTGAAGATGAAAACATTGCCCTGCCAGTTGGAAGATATGAGCATGATGGCAAAATTTTAGTCGTTGAAGAAGATGGTGTTATAGCCAGAATAGAAGACGGTGAAGTTGATGTTGATGTTGATGTGGAAGTTGAAGAAGACATGGCAGACGTTGGAGATTGGGAAGGTATGGAGAAAAGAATCCAAAACCTTGAAGATGCAGTTTCAAGCTTAAAAACAGACCACGAAAACATGAGTAAAATCGAAGTTCCAAAAACGGAAATTTCTAAAGAAACGCTTTCAGCTATTGAGGTTGAAGCCGAACCAATATACCACAGCCCAGAAACGAAAGCTGACACTAAGGTACAATTCAAAGAAACCAAAAACCCTGACTCAATATTAAACAGAGTATTTAACACAATAAACAAATAAGATGGCTACAACTACAACTTTTACGAACCCCACATATAGCGGAGAAGCAAGCGCTCGATTTATTACAGCGGCTTTGCTATCTGGAGACACAATTGCAAATGGAGGGGTTACAGAAATTCCAAACATTGCTTTTAAGCATGTTATTCAAAGGGCAGCAACAGACGATAATTTTATCGCTGCTGGTTCTTGTGATTTTACAGACAGTGGAACGCTCACAATTGATGAGAAGATTTTAACGCCTATTGAATCACAGATAAACGCTGAATTTTGTTCTAAAACTTGGGTTCAATCTTGGGAAGCTGCCTCTATGGGCTACAGCGTTCTTGGACGTAATTTGCCACCAACATTTGAAGAATTTATTATCGGTCATTTTGTAGCTAAAACAGCCGCAGCAACCGAAACACGTATCTGGCAGGGTACGGTTGCAACAGCAGGATCTTTTGATGGTTACACGACTATTTGTGCAGCCAATCCAACTGACCTTGCAGGAGGCGCTGTTGTTACAGGAACAACCATCACGTCTGCAAATGTAATCGAAGAAATTAAAAAGGTAGTTGATGTCATTCCAATTCAGCTTTTAAATGCTCCAGACTTAAGAATTTACGTTTCAAACCACATTTTTCAGTCATATACGCACGCATTAGGCGGCTTTGCAGCAGGCTTTGGAGGTTATGAAAACAAAGGACATAACCAATCTTTAGGGCAGTCATTGCTTTATGATGGAATCCAAATCTTTAGAGCGCCCGGGATGCCAACAAACGATATGTTAGCCACCACAGTATCAAATTTATTTTTTGGTTTTTCTGTAACAAGTGATTTTAATGAGGTTTCATTATTAGACATGAAAAACATCACAGGAAGTCAAAACTATAGACTGATTATGAGATGGAAAGCAGCGGCACAAATAGGATTCTTGGGAGAAGTAGTTTACTACTCTTAATAATTAAATAATTAACAAACAAGACTATTTAAAACCAGTCTTAAAAATACATAATTAGTATGTCATGTGAAGTTAGCTCAGGCAGGGATTTAGGATGTAAGTCAAATGTTGGCGGTTTGCAAAATGTATATTTTGCAGCCTCTGGAGACATTACAGCGGTTCTATATGATGCAACCACTGGAGAAATTGAATCATTTACAGCTTCTGCCTCTAGTATTTATAAATATGAACTTAAAGGCTCAAATACGTTTACTGAAACAATCACATCAAGTGATGAAGCAGGAACGACATTTTCAGAACAAGCCTTAACAATAACCTTACAAACTTTAGACAGCGCAACGCTTAAAGAAATAAAGTTATTAGCCTATGACAGACCGAAAGTGTTTGTTGAAGACAGAAACGGACATTTATTCTTTTTAGGCATCGAAAATGGAATGTCTTTAACGACAGGAACAATTAGTTCAGGCGATGCTTTTGGAGACGCTAGTGCTTACACATTAGAATTTGCAGGGATGGAAAAAGTGGGGGCTATACATGTAGAGGACGGCATTTTAAATACCTCATTTACAGGCGCACTTTCCACAGTAGCAATAACACCATCAACAACAAACTAAGGGGAGAATTTTTAATTTGTATTAGTTTTTTTAGGGAGGGGGCGGTTAATTAACTGTCTCCTTTTTTATTTTTTAGAATATGATAGTAATAAAAGACACTCTAGCATCTCAAATCATAAAGTTTATTATGAGGACATTTTCTGCCAGTGTTTCATATACAGTAAACATAAACTCAAAAGCAGAGAATAAAATTATTTCCACTTTAATCGGTACAAACGTCATTACAACGAACGACTATTATAACCAGATTGAAACTGTTTTCACTTCTGATTTGGTACAAGATCAATTTTACACTTTAGAAATAAAAGAAACTGTAAGCGGTGCGATTGTTTACAGAGATTTAATGTTTTGCACCAACCAAGAAATACCTGATTATTCCATAAACAAAGACGTTTACACTACAAATGTAACCGACAACGAATTTACCTATTATGAAAATGAGTAAAACTAAAACAACTGTAAACGCTCATGTAATAAATTTGAGCAGCTATGAAATTCCAGAAGCCAAAGAAGTGGCTGGGAAGGAGTTTGTAGAATATGGAGTAGACAATGATTACTATAGTTTTTTAATTAAAACTTATATAGAGTCCCCAACTTCTTTTGCCATTATTAATGGAATTGTGAATTTGATTTATGGAAAAGGGCTTGATGCTTCAGACTCCAATAGGAAGCCTGATGAATATGCACAAATGAAAAGCCTCTTTAAAAATGAAGAAGTAAGAAGGGTTATACAAGATTTAAAACTGCTGGGCGAAGGTGCATTTCAGGTCATTTATAAAGGCTCTAAAGTAAGTAAAGTCTTACATTTTCCCAGACAAACATTAAGACCAGAAAAAGCAAATGATAAGGGTGAAATTGAAGCCTATCTATATCATCCAGACTGGGCTAAGTATAAAAAAACTGATGAACTTGTAAGAATCCCTGTTTTTAATTCTGAGGCAAAAAAGAAAAAACAACAGGTTTTAGTTGTGCGTAAATATGTGACTGGATTTCATTATGTAAGCCCACCAGATTATATCGGTGGAATTGAGTACGCGGTGATGGAAAAAGACATTTCGGATTACTTGATTAACGATGTTCAAAATGGTTTTTCAGGAACTAAAATTGTAAACTTTAACAATGGCGTGCCTTCAAGGGAAGAACAACTACAAGTGAAAGGTGATGTGATGGATAAGCTTTCAGGCAGCAATGGAGAAAAGATTGTGATTGCTTTTAATAACAACCAAGAAAGCAGAACGACAATAGATGATATTCCTTTAAATAATGCGCCCGAACATTATGCTTATTTATCTGATGAATGTTCAAAAAAACTGATGATTTCAAATCGAGTGACCTCTCCCCTATTATTAGGAATTAGAGATGGAAACAGTTCTTTGGGGTCAAATGCGGATGAGCTAAAAAACAGCTTTCAGTTGTTTGATAACATTGTTATTAAACCCTACCAACTTTTAATGTTGGAGGCTATAGACAGCATTCTTGCAGTCAATGGCATTGCGCTTAACACGTATTTTAAAACGCTTGAGCCGATCGAATTTTCAGAAATAGACCCATTACTTACAGATGAAGAAGAAGAGCAGGAAATAGGCGTTAAAATGAGCCTTAATCTTTCTGAATCTGAGCAGTTAGACATTGCCGATAAATTAATCGCACTGGGAGAAAACGAAGATGATTTATTAAAGGATTACAACCTAGAACACGAGGCAGAAGTTGATTATGAGCTGGAGGATCAATTGGATGAAATTATAACTGATTTAAACACAGAAGATGACAGCACTTTATTAGCTAAAATCTGGGATTTTGTCAGCACTGGAAAAGCCCGCCCATATAGAAAGAGCGAACAGGATGGAACTTCAAAAAAAGAAGGTCAAGAAGGGGTTGAGTTTTTAGTGCGCTATAAATACACACAAGCACCAGGAAAACTTAAAACCAATGAATCAAGAACTTTTTGCGATAAAATGATGAAAGCGCAAAAAATATACCGAAAGGAAGACATTCTTGAAATGGGAACACAACAAGTAAACCCAGGATTTCAAAAGGGCGGTAAAACAAACCCAGACGGAACATATTCCATTTGGTTAAACAAAGAAACGGATTGTGTAAATAAAAAAATTGAATTATACAAAGGCGGTCCACGATGTTTTCATCGCTGGACACGAAGGACATTTGCAAGAAAAGGCGGCAGAAGCTTAGGAGAAGCCATAAGCACAACACAATCAATTAAAAGAGGGTTCAGACCAGAATCCAATAATAATAAAGTCTCAATAGCTCCCAAAAACATGCAGTATGCAGGCTATACCAAAGCGTATTGGGATAAAATGGGATTTGAAAACTAAAAGAACATGGCTCAAGCATTATTCATAACACCAATAGACGTAAAGCGATTTACGCAAGCAAATGGAAACATTTCTGATGATCGTTTTCTGCAAAATTTATTCATCGCTCAAGAAATTCACATACAACGATTTTTAGGCACAGATCTATATAGGGCAGTTGAAAGTAAAATTGAAAACAGCACTTTAACAGGTCATTATTTAACCCTAGTAAAAGACTATGTAAAACCAGCACTTTGTCACTGGGCTATGGTTGAAATATTGCCAGCCCTGGCAGTGACCGTGTCAAATAAAGGAGTGTATAGGCACACTTCAGAAAATAGCCAGGTGGCTACAAAAGAAGAAGTTGATTATTTAGTAGAAAAAGAAAGACAAACAGCTCAATATTTTTCAAATAGGCTTATCGATTATTTAGCAGATAATGCGACACTACATTTTCCAGAGTATTACACAAACAATGGAAATGAAGACATAAGCCCAGATGATACGGCACAATTTCACGGATTGGTACTATGAAAAAAACAAAAAAACAAATCAAAAACGAACAGCTTCTGGATATTTATTTAAAGAAGCTAATTGAAGAACCTAAAACAGAACCTAAAACAGCACCTAAAAAGAAAACAAAAAAAGAAGCTTTTTGGGGAATTTTTGAATAATAAATTAAGTTATGGTTAAGCCAGTTATTGCATTAATACCCAGCGGATATAAAGCTGAAAAAGTTTACTCTGTTGTTCCGAGTAATGGAGCAGGCGATTTTGTGTTTGACAGAGGAAATGGAGCTGCAACCAGAGTAAATAAAGAGGGCTTGATTGAGGATGTTGCTAACGACGTGCCACGATTAGACTATACTGATGGCGGCTGTCCTGTTTTGCTTTTAGAATATGCTTCCTCAAACAATATTCTTTATTCACAAGATTTTTCTCAATGGACAACCTTCAGGCTTTCAACCACAGCAAATACAACCACCTCTCCAAGTGGTTTGATAAATGCCACAAGCATAACAGAAGACTCAACAACGAACACGCATTTTTTAAGAGCGCCTGTAACAGCAGCAACTGGAACATGGTCATATTCAATTTTTGCAAAAAACAGAACCAACAACCGATATGTGGTTTTAAATTTAAGATTCTCAAGCGCTCGATTTAATTTAAGCACTGGGACTGTAGATGAAGAAACAGGTCTTGTTGCATCAAGCATTAAAAGCTTTCCGAATGGATGGTATAGAATTTCAATAACTGCAACATTATCAGCTTTAGCAAATGTTGAATTAACACTTAACAACGGAACAACAGACAACTATTTAGGCGATGGCTTAAGTGGTGTTTATATTTGGGGCGCTCAATTTGAAGAAAAACCTGCCCCAACAAGTTATATCCCTGCATTAACGGGAATTTCAGTTACAAGGCTAATCGATTCATGTCTTGGAAACTATAGCCCTATTTTGTTAAACAAGGAAGTGAGCCTTTTTGCGGATGTTATCCAAAACAATACTGGATTTGACATGACTATTGGCTTAACAAATGCAAGCCCATTAAATAATCTCATATTTATATTTCAAGCAAATGGAACTCAGGTTCGTGTTGTATCATCACAAGGATTAGACAGCTATCAAACAATCACTACGTATCAAAGAAATAAAATTATAGTCACTTTAAAACTTAACGAGGCTAAAATATATATAAACGGAAGTTTAGTATTAACACAAAACACCAGTTTAACCGTACCCGACACTTTTGGAGAACTAAATTTTGCGGCTTTTCTTGGTGGATCGCCCTTTTCGGGAAGGGTCTATGACACAAGAGTTTATGATACAGTATTAACAGAGGCAGAGGCAAAACAATTAACAACAACATAAAATGGCATTTGGAGAAGTATATAAAACAACCTGGTGGGGTTTACCAGAAAAGGATGGATGGGGTGGTATTTATTATGAATTTCATAACACCAATATAATAGAAAATTTATTATCAAATATTGAGGCACGAGCTACATATTATGAAAATGTTGCGGGTACAACAAACATTTTAACCGCTTTACAAAATTGTGAAATATGAGTAATTTATTAGACAAATCAAGCATTTTAATAACACCAACCGCTTACAATGTTTCGGAGATATTGAGCATGAAACCCTCTGATGGATCAGGAGATGCAGATTTTAGCAGAAATTCAGGAGCTACAAGAACAACACAAGATTTACTAATTGAAACAGTTACAAATAACATCCCACGAATTGATTATTCTGGAGGGGTTGGGAGTTGGAAATTTGAACCGCAGTCAACAAATCAATTATTGTCATCTAATAATCTAACAAGTAATTGGTCTCATGTTGATGTTAATGCTGAATATGGTTTTTTATCGCCAGATGGCACTAATAATGCAAGTAAATTGACGGCTACTGGCACAGACCCTTACGCTTTTGCTTATAGTCAAAACATTACAAGTCAAGATTATACTGGTTCAGCTTATATTAAAGGCATAGGAAGTAGTATTGGACAAACTGGTAAGATTTGGATTATTATTGATAATGTGCATTTTTTACAAAGAGTTTTTACAATTACTGGCGATTGGCAAAGGGTAAGCATAACTGAACAATTAGGAGTTACAGTTTCTAATTTTTTGTATATAAGATTAGATTTACCAGATTCAAACCCAGTTATTGGCGAGCAAGTTTTAGTTTGGGGCGCACAATTAGAAAACTTACTTTATCCAACAAGTTACGTTCCAACTTCAGGCGCTGCATCGACTCGGTTGGGTGATGTGGCAATTAATTCAGGAAATTCTTCATTAATAAACTCAAATGAGGGAGTGCTATATACGGAGTTTTACACAGAAGCAGATAGCACAGATAAACGGATTTGTTTATCGGACGGCACTTCAAGCAACAGAGTGGTTTTATATATTACAGCAACAAACACATTAGCGGTATTTGTGCAAAACTCAAACGGTGTTCAGGTCAGTTTTAGTTCATCCATTACATTAGGACAATACAATAAAGCAGCGTTTAAATATAAAGAGAATGATTTTTCTTTATTCTTAAATGGTACTCAAGTAGGAACGGATACAATCGGAGAAGTTCCAAGCGGATTAGACAGATTAAACTTTTCAAACTCAGCAGGCACTAGCTTAAATTTTTATGGGAGAGTAAAAAGTACCGCTGTCTATAAAGAAGCTCTTACGGATGCAGAACTAACCTGTCTCACAACAATATAAAATAAATATTATGAAAATTGGAAAATATCAGTACAAAGACGAAAATACAGCTTCAAGCAAAATTAAATTATTAGGAGTAAATACAGACGAAGAAGGCAACGAACACGCTTCACATAAACATACCATTGTTAAACTCGGACACATCGTGTTGCAAGCTGCACTTTATGACACTGACGGACAACAAACACAAGAAGCGATATTGAGTGATAAATACCATGTTGATGTGTGCTGGAGGTTAAGCGATACTTATTCCGAAGACGGGCAACTTATAAAAGCAAAAGACCCTTACGGATGGAAGTCTTCAAAAATAGACTTAGATAATAATGGAGTGCATTCCTTTTTTGGAATTGATTACTTAACAAACAAAATTTAAATTATGAGTCCAGATGATGATTTTAAAGTCGGAGTATTTAATTCAGTCTCTTTGATGATTAGTTTCACTGACCTTGAAAATTTTTTAAAAGTAATTTTATTAATTGCTTCAATCGCTTACACACTACAAAGAATTTATGTAGGATATTTTAAAAATAATAACAATGACAAAGAACTTTAATATATCTGAATTTAATTCTAATGAAAAGAAAAATAAATAAAATAATCATTCATTGCTCGGCAACTCCTCCTTCTATGGATGTGGGTGCAAATACAATTGATGAATGGCATAAAGAAAGAGGGTGGTTAGGTATTGGCTACCATTTTTTTATTAAAAGAGATGGTAAAATAGAATTTGGAAGACCATTAGAAAAATCAGGGGCGCATACCAAAGGTCATAATCAAAATAGTATAGGTGTTTGTTATGCAGGTGGCGTAGACTCTAAAATGTGTCCAGAAGACAATAGAACAAGTGATCAGATAGCAAGTTTTCTTTTGCTACTTAGATTTCTTAAAAATACATTCCCTAAAGCTATTATACATGGTCATAGGGATTTTTCAACCAAAGCTTGTCCAAGTTTTGACGCAACTAAAGAATATAAAGGATTATGAAAAAAATACTTGATTTTTTAACTGGAAATGTAATTGGTGAAATTGGAAAGGTTATAGACAACTTATTTACCACTGATGAAGAACGCTTAGAAGCTAAAAACAAGATATTTCAAATAATACAGGAAAAGGAATTGGAACTCCAAAAAATGCAAACGGATGTTATAATTGCAGAAGCTAAAGGCAACTGGTTGCAAAGAAGCTGGAGACCCATCCTGATGCTTTCTTTTGGGTTTATCGTTATCTACTGCAAATTTGTTGCACCAGCCTTTAATTTAAGCTCTCCAGAACTAGAAATTGAATTTTGGGAATTATTAAAAATAGGAATTGGCGGCTATGTCGTGGGTCGTAGTGCTGAAAAAATTGCTAAGAGCGTAACAATAACCAAAAAATAAATATTAACTAAATAATAATTTATGAGACCTAGATTAAATGGTAAAA
>TARA_R110002124_G_scaffold143768_2_pt1 | contig 18423 bp, 22 predicted proteins | sample TARA_R110002124 | Tara Oceans TARA_R110002124 (sample SAMEA4397445) | marine metagenome | biome: Polar Biome; feature: [SRF] surface water layer (ENVO:00010504); material: water (ENVO:00002006), including particulate matter (ENVO:01000060) such as... | depth 5 m | reverse complement strand
GGTGTGAGCCTACCGTGGGTTCGAATCCCACCCTGTCCGCCACACCGTCAGTCGCTGACGTCCTGGGGGGGCTGCATCCACTGAGCGCGCTGTCTGGCCGCAGACTCGGCGAGCGTCTCCGTTGACCGATCGTCGGTCGGAGTTCCCGACCAACAGCATTGCAGACATTTTCCGGCCGACACAGCCGCGTGGACGTACCGTTTGTCCCCTAGGCGCTAGCACCTTCGACGGCAGTTTGATTGCCAAGCCGGCTCCGGGCGGTGCTTGAGGATGGTCCCAGCAACGCAAGGCTCCTGCGTCTGACCCCGACTCCCCAGTGAACGGATCCGGAGGCCCGGTACGGGTGTTGTCCGGCTGGCCGCATCACATCGCGCGGCCAGCCGCGAGACCGGGGCCATCCGGTGAGCGTCCGGCCGCCGCGACTCCGGGCTGACAGTCGCCGTCGCTGACCTAGAAGCCGTAGACCAGCGAGAACCGGGTAGCGGTGTCGGTCGGCTCCCTGGCGACCGGCGGGTCGGTTTCGTGGCGCACGTTGAGCGAGGCCCGGCCGGACAGCGCGCCGGACAGCCGGGTGGTGATGGCCGTGGTCGACTCGACGGTGGTGCCGCTACCGTCGAGGTAGGCCGAGGCGACCTCGGTGAAGACGGTGTCCGGGGACAACGTCCACTCGTAGCGCAGCCCCAGACGGGCCCCGACCGTCGACTCATCGCCGGTGGCCAGGAAGCGGGTCTGGCGCGCGGCGACGCCGATGTCGGCGTCGAGCGTCATGGTCGGGCCGGTCAGGAACCGGTAGCCGACCCCGACCGACTCGCTGGTCCGCCCCTCAAACCCGGCGAACGGATCCCGCTCCCAGCCGACCAGCAGGTTGGCGTAGAGACGCTCACTGATCTTGTAATCCCCCTGATAGCCGACCGCGTACCGCTCGCGCGTCTGCACGCTGTTGCTGGTCTTGTGGTCGACGACGGCATTGAGCCGATGCCGCCAGCGCAGGCTTTCCTTCTTGAGATCGACGCCGAGCACCAGGCCTGTGTCCTCGGCGTTGCCGGTCGATAGCGCGCCACCGGCCTGACCCTGGCCGGACCAGCCCTCGCGAAAGGCCTGCCCGGACAGGGTCGCCACCCGCCGCTCCTCGGTCGCGGCACGGATCGCGGCAACCCGGGCGTCGATTTCGGCGATGGAGTCGGGATTGGTGATCCGGGCGATCCGGGCGATCGTGGTGAGATGATCGGGATTGTCGGCCGACGCCTCGATCATCGCCACCACCGGCTCCGGGATCGGGGCGGCCCGCGCCTGACCGGCAAGCGCGGCGAGGCCGGCGACAGGGAGAGCGCATACGGCAAGCAGACGGATCACAGGGATCTCCGGGCGGCAATAGGGGAGGAAGGCCCCCTTACACCACGGGACAACCGGCGCGTTAAGGCGAGCCGGCGTGAATCCAGGTCGGTCCGCCTCAGCGCACGACGGGCCTTTCGGAAGCCCCGCCCCCTCTCCCGACGGCCACCAGCCGCGGCCAGATGACGCACAATGCTCCGGGCGCGCATCCGACACCCGCCCGCCGTCGTCCCTGTTGGGGATCGCACCGACGCGATCGGCCCAGGAACCCCATCATGAAATTCTCAGCACTCATCGGCGCCGCCTCGGCCGCCGCCCTGCTCGCCGCTGCCCCTGCGGCCCTCGCCGATCACCACGGCGGCATGAACCACGCCACGGTCACCGTTGGCGGGGCCGCCATGTATCCGAGCAAGACCATCGTCGAGAACGCGGTCGCTTCGCCGATCCACACGACCCTGGTCGCCGCGGTCACCGCTGCTGGCCTGGTCGAGACCCTGTCGGGCCCGGGCCCCTTCACCGTCTTCGCCCCGACCGACGCCGCCTTCGCCGCCCTGCCCGCCGGCACCGTCGAAACCCTGGTCCGTCCGGAAAACAGGGCCACCCTGACGAAGATCCTGACCTATCATGTGGTCGCCGGTCGCGTGACGGCCGCGGATGTGATCGGCCTGATCCAGGCGGGCGGCGGGTCCGCGGCGATCACGACCGTCTCGGGAGATACCCTGACGGCGTCGCTGCGCGACGGCTCGGTCATCCTGACCGACGAGAACGGCGGCGTCGCCACCGTGACCCAGGCCGACGTCTTCCAGTCGAACGGCGTGATTCACGTTACCGATGCGGTATCGCTGCCGCAGTAGACCCGGCTACGCCCGCGTGCGGACGTGCCGAGCGGCACCTCCGCACGTCGGCACCGGCTGTTGGCCGGCGTCTTGACCACCATCCGTGCGGTCCCGTGGCGTCAGCGGGTCCGCCATTCAGAGGGAGAACTGCAATGCTGAAAGTCTGGGTTGGAGTCGCGGCCGCGCTGATGGCGGGGGCCTGTTCGACGGTCGGGGAGCGATCCGGGACGGAAGAGCCCGCCTATCAGGCCGTGGCACGGGTCGGCGATCTGGAAATCCGCCGCTACGGCGAACGCATCGCCGCCCAGACCGTCGTCACGGGCGACGATGCCGAGGCCCGCAACGCCGGCTTCCAGAAACTGGCCGGCTACATCTTCGGCGGCAACGACCGGCGGATGTCGATCGCCATGACCGCCCCGGTGGCCCAGTCCGGTGACCCGGTGACCGGGTCCGAGCGGATTTCCATGACCGCACCCGTGGCCCAGACGCCGTCCGGCCCTGACCGCTGGACCGTGCAGTTCTTCATGCCCGCCGCCTATTCGATAGAGACCTTGCCGGTCCCGCGCGATCCCGCCGTCCAGCTGGTCGTGGTTCCCGCTGAAACCTACGCTGTCCTGACGTTCAACGGCGGCAGCTCGGCTCGCGCTGTAGACGCCCGCACGGCCGACCTCCTGTCTGGACTGGCCGGCAGCGGCTGGAGTCCGCGCGCCGAGGCCGTGGCGTGGTTCTATGATCCGCCCTGGACCATCCCGACCTTCCGCCGCAACGAGGTTGCCGTCCGAGTGGAACGCACGAACGCCGCCGCGACCCGGGCGGACTGAACGCGACCTCCGGTCCGGCCCAGGTGGAATCAGTCCGGCGCGGTCTGCGCCGCGTCCGGTTTGGTCTCGCCCGACAGCTCCGGCACATAGAGGCCGGTGGCAAAGCCGGCGATCAGACCGGCGGGGCTGAACCGCGGACCGAACTGCCGGCAGGGGTCCGGTTGGGCGATGGGACGGGGTTTGCGGTCAGGCGGGGAAAAGGCGTCGCCGACGGCATCCCCGAACGGCTCGGCCAGTTGCAGGGCATCGCCGACCCGGGACAGGGACGGCGAGTCGGTTCCGACCACGGTCGCATTGCGGGCCCAGAGGACGGCTGCGACCTGGCGCGCATCCGGCCCCAGCAACTCGGCCTCGGCGGCCAGACCGCCGGTCGCGCCCGGCACCCGCACGCCGACGGGACCGGGAATGAAGAAGCCGGCCGTCGCCGACGCCAGCGAACCGGCCTGGCCGGTGGCCGCGATCCGCACCACCGCGGCCCGGATCGTCGCCGCGTCGGCCGCCGGGGCCGCGATGACGGTGAACCGTTCACTGACCTCATAGCAGACCTGACGGTCGACCTCCCGCAGCACGCGGGCCAGGTCACTGGCCGGCAGGCCCGCACCGGCTCCCTCGATCAGGACGGTCGGGGCGATGAAGACGCGCTCGATCCCGGCCGCAGCGTCGTCGTCCCGGCGTTGCAGCACCGAGGCTCGCAGGCTCTGCCCCGGCGCGGCCAGTCCCGCATAGGACTGGAGAAATCCGGACTGCGCCTCGGGAGCGGTCTGACAGGCACCGAGGGCAATCAGACCGGTCGCCGCCAGCAGGGAAAGGATACGGGGCATGAAAGATGTGGCTCCGGTGAGTCAGGGGCCGGCGCAACAGGTTTCGCCGAATCGCCAGTGTGGACGCCCGGCGGGCCGCTGACGACCCCACGCATTGCCGCAGCCGGGCCCTGGTCGGCGGGAAGCGCGGTGCCCCCCGGCCGACCCCATCAGCTGTGCCAGAGCTCGCATTCCCCCGCGCTGCCCGGGGCCTCCGCCGGACGGGCGGCCGAGGCCCCCCGGCAGGCGGCCAGCGCCACGGCATAGGCCCGGCGCGAATCCGGGGCGTTGAGGGCAAGGTCTTCCGGAACACCCGACTTCAGGGCCCGGACCAGCCCCGGCAGTGCCGCGATCTGTTGCGCGACACGGTCAATGAGCTGGAGTCGCATCAGAAGCTCGCGGGGAATGCCGCCATCCGGTGCCGCCGCCAGTTCGCCGGCAATCCCCTGGAGATCCTCAATCCCCTTCCCCAGATCATCGACCTGCCCGGCGATGGCCTCGAGGAGGTCCCGAACGGCGTAACCCTGGAGTTCGTCGGAACAAGGCATGCGTTCACTGTCCATGGGTCTACCGAAACACTTCCACGGTTCCCGAGCCCGCGGCCGAAGGAGCGGTGTTCGCCTCGGCGTTGAAGATGGTCGTCTCGGCCAGAAGACACTGACGGGCCCGGCCTGAAACCGGCCAGAACTGGATGCGCCGCGCCTGACGGCCGCCGACACTGCCGCGCAGCATGACCCGGATGCCCTCGTGTTCCAGGTAATCCCTGGCGAATTTGGCGTTCTGCCCGCCGATATCGGGCAGCCGGTCTGAAATGCGGGCCCCGCCAAACAGGCGGCCCTCGAGCGATCGCCGGTCAGCCCCCTTGCGGAGCAGGCCGTTGATCAGGACCTCGATGGCATAGGCGCCATAGCGCCGCGCCTCGGATCCACTGGCGTCTTCACCGTGCGGCAGAAGAAAATGGTTCATGCCCCCGACGCCCCGGACCGGGTCGTGCAGACAGCAGGCCACGCAGGACCCGAGGGTCGTCGTCAGGACCACCTCCGGCGAATCCGAGACTTCGAACTGCCCCTGCAGCAGATGGATCTTGCGCTCGCCCACGGCCACCCCGCCCGGCTGAATCGGGACCGTCAGGGTCATGTCAGCTGGCCGAACACGGCGGTGATCTTGCGGTGCAGGCTCTCCACCGTGAAGGGTTTGACGATATAGTTGTTGACCCCCAGCTCCACCGCCTTGCGCACCAGTTCCGTGTCCGCGTGGCCGCTCAGCATGATGAAGGCGGTCTTGGCGGTTTCAGGGTTCTGCCGGACCGCGCGAAGCAGGCCGAGGCCGTCGAGGTGGGGCATGTTCAGATCCGAGATGATCAGATGCCGCGGGCTGGTGGACAGAAGGTCCAGCGCCTGCACGCCATCCTCGGCCTCAATGACCTGGGTGATGCCGATGCCCTGCAGGCAGGATCGGATCATGGCCCGCACGGAACGCTGGTCGTCGACGATGAGCGTCTTCAGGTCTTTGGCGGCGGGCATCAGATGTCCTCGTCGATTGGGTCGGGCGCGGTCGCGGGATTACGGGCGTCAGCCGACCTTCGCCGACCGGGGTCAAGGCGGTAGGTCGTCGGCCCGACAATGCCCAGACCCGGCGTTTCGGGCGGCACCCGCTCCGAGTGGCCGAGGTACAGGACGCCACCCGGCATCAGGTGCGAGATCAACCCCGTGCAGATCTCGTCGCGAATTTCGGCATCGAAATAGATCAGGACATTCCTGCAGAAAATCGCCTGGAACTTCCCGCTCATGGGCCACGGCTGGCTGACGAGATTGGAGGTTCGAAACGAGATCAGACGGCGCAGATCGTCGTGCGCCAGCAGACAGGGTTTGCCGTCCACGGTCTCGCGGCGGAACCATCGCCTCTGGTCTCCGAGGGCGGCGTCGTTCAGCCCGTCCGAGGGATATGCGCCGGCCCGGCCCCGGGCCAGCATCTGGCTGTTGATGTCCGTCGCCAGGATCTTGAAATCGAACTGGTGAACGTCCGGCATCATCGACAGGACCGTCGCCGCGATCGAGTACGGCTCCTCACCGCTTGAACACCCGGCCGACCAGATCCGGACCCGCCCGCCGGATCGGGCCTGCTGGATGAGGCCCGGAAGCACATCCCTGGCCAGGCTGGTGAAATGGTGCGGCTCCCGAAAGAACTGGGTCACATTGGTGGTCATCGCCTCGACCATGAGCTGGCGCTCCCGGGCCCCCTCCTCACTGTCGATGAAGGTCCGGTAGCTCAGAAAAGACGGGAGGGTGAGGACGCGCAGGCGTTTTGCCAGCCTCGCATAGACCAGCGGGGCCTTGCTTTCGGTGAGTCTGATTCCGCTTTCGGCGCGGACGATCTCCGCCAGCCCCTGGAAGTCCTCGGCGGTAAAGGTCAGTTCCGACGGTGCCTGCTCCCCGTCATTCCATCGGTGCGATCTGTCAGCCAGGCTCATGGGGTCGTTTCCTGACGCGGCATCAATCGCTCGATGGCCACCACGCCCGCAATCATCTTTTCGGACGTCACCATCCGCGGAGCCAGCTCGGCAATGAAGTCGCAACCCGTCTCGGGGGTCTTCCTCATCTCCGACCGCGGCACCTGAAACAGGTCGGAGACGCGGTCGACCAGCAGACCGACAAGCCGCCCCTCGGTCCTGACGATGACGATCGCCGGCTTGGCGTTCAAATCCACGTCCGCCAGTCCGAGGCGTGCGGCAAGATCGATCACCGGCAGGACGGTGCCTCGCATGTTGAGGACCCCGCGCACGAAGGGCTTCGCGCCCGGTACGCGGGTGACATGGGTCCAGGCACGGACCTCCCGCACCGCCTGCACCTCGATACAGAAGTCCTGACCCGAGACCCGGACCGCGAGAAGGTCAACGGTGTCCGGCTGCGCGACGGGAGGAAGTCGGGCACTACGCATTGGCGAACAGCCGTTCCGGCGCGAAGCTACTCTGTCGGCGGCTCTCGATCAGTCCGTTCGCGTCGATGATCAGCGCCACCTTGCCGTCGCCCAGAATGGTCGCGGCGGCGATCCCGGCGACGGACTGGTAATTGTCTTCCAGGCTCTTGATGACGACCTGACGGGTGTCGATGATCTCATCGACCCGGAAGGCGATGGGTTCGGCGGAGTCGCTTTCAAGCAGCAAGGCGATCCCCGTGTCCATGTCCACGGCGTCGCTGCAGTAGCCGAGCAGAGACGCCAGATCGAGATAGGGCACCTGATCGCCACGGATCGAAAGCAGACTCGCCTGGGGCCCGATGGTCCGGATCTCGGCGGCTTTGGGTTTGATGGACTCCAGCACGGCGTTCAGCGGCACGATCATGCGCTCGCCGTCGACGATGACGAGCATGCCGTCCAGGACGGCCAGCGTCAGGGGCAGGCTGAGCACGAACGTCGTTCCGAAACCCTCCCGCGTCTGAACGGATATGCGCCCCCCGAGCGCCTGTACGCTTCTGCGAACGACATCCATGCCGACGCCGCGCCCGGACACGTCGGTCACGGCCTCCGCGGTCGACAGGCCCGGCTCGAAGATCAGATTGGCGATCTCGTGCGGAGTCAGATTGTGGTCGGCGCTGACGGTCCCCCGGGCGATGGCACTCTCGAGGACCCGCGCCAGATTGATGCCCGCTCCGTCATCGGACACCTCGATCACAACCCGGCCGCCACGATGGGCCGCCCGCACGCGAACCTCACCCACCGGCGGCTTGCCATGCCGGACCCGGTCTTCGGGCTGTTCGAGGCCGTGATCGATCGAGTTGCGGATCATATGGGTCAGCGGATCGGTAAGACCCTCGATCAGGCCGCGGTCGACTTCGGTGTCCTCGCCCTCGATGACGAGCCGGACCTGTTTGCCCGTCCGCCCCTCCATCTCGCGGACCAGGCGGGACATGCGCTGGAACACAGGTCCGAGGACCTGCGAGCGGATGGCCATGACGCTTTCCTCGAGCACACGGGTGAGGCCCTTCAGGTCCTCGATCGCCGCGTTCAGGGCCGTCCCCTCGGGGCCGCCGAAGGCGGTAGCGCATTCGGTGAGCACCGCCTCGCTGGTCACCAGTTCGCTCATCAGGTTGATCAGCCGGTCAACCCGGTCGACGTCGACCCGCAACATCGTGGCCCTGGGCCGCGTCGCCTCACCGCTGCTGCCGGCCAAGGACGGGGATTGCGCACGGCCGGCGTCGGCCTGCGGTTCGGTTGCGGCAGCCGTCGCACCCGGTGCGCCCGCCGCGTCCGACGTCACCGCCTCCAGGCTCAGATCGCAGTCCCGCTCGACAAAGTCGAACAGCTGCCGCAGGTCGGAGGGATCCGCCGAAGTCGTCACGACCGCGCGCCAGCGAACATAGGCGCCCCGCGGATCCAGCGCGTCGAGAAGCGGCAGACCCGACAGATCCGCCTCGATGACGCAGTCGCCGAATTCCGCCAGTTGCTCCAGCAGGAGCAGGGGCTCGTTGGCCGTCTCGAAGAGGGAGTCGTGAGGGCGGAAATCGACCGCCCAGGTCGACGTCACCGCAAGCGTTTCAAACTCGACGACCAGGGGGGTGAACACGATCCCGTCGTCCAGTTCCTCGTCCCCGGACGGAGCCGTCACCGCCGGCTGGGCGACGATACCTTCCAGCTCCGCGACGATGGCGTCGACCCGGGCGGGATCCAGCTCACGCTCTTCGCGGGCGGCGGTCGCCAGATCACTGAGAACGTCGACGGCCCGCAGCAGAACGGGGACGGCGTTCGGCAGCAGCCCCCCCCGGTCGCGCATGCACGACAGGACAGTCTCCGCGGCATGGGCACAACGGGCCAGAACCGCGATTCCGAAAATGGCTGCGCCGCCCTTGATCGAGTGGGCCGCCCGGAAGGTGGCATTGATGAGTTCGGGGTCGGTATCGCCGGCATCAAGCGCGATCAGGCCGGCTTCGAAATCACTGAGATGATCGGCACACTCTTCGAAAAAGACCTGGCGAATCGAGGCCAGGGCATCCGAAGGGAGCGCTCCGAATCCATCCGGTTCCGCCACGTCAGGCCCCGACACGCAGCAGGGCGCTGGTCAGCTTTTCCGGGTCGAACGGCTTGGTGATCCAGCCGGTGGCTCCGGCCTGCCGGGCACGGTCCTTCATGGCGGGCGTGGACTCAGTGGTCAGCACCAGAATGGGCATGTCCCGAAAGCGCGCATTCGCCCGCGCCTTCTCGATAAAGCCGAAGCCGTCCAGCACCGGCATGTTGATGTCGGTGATCACGGCGTCCGGGACCAGGTCGCGCAATACGGCCAGCCCCTCCAGACCATCCGCGGCCTGCAGCACATTGTACCCCGCCTCGGTCAGGGCGAGCCGCAACATGTCCCGCATCGTGCGCGAGTCATCGATCGTCAGGATTGTCTTCTGGCGAGTCATCAGCCCACGCCCCCTGCAGATCCACCGACCGGCAATCCGAACAGCTGCCACTGTTCCGACAGCCCCTCCGGGACGCCCCGCATCCGGAAGTCGAGCCCGTCCGACATCCACGTCCGGCGCGCGGACGCCAGGATCTGAAGGCACAGGGTCCCGACCTGTCGGACGGCGGTCGCGTCGATGACGATCGCACGGCCCCGCAGGGCCACGAGCTCGCCGAACAGCTCGGTCGCCTGACGCGAGCTCAGCGACTCCGGCAGGATCACCTGCGGAATGCCGACGGCCGGGTCGGGCTGTGACGGAGCCGCCGCACGGATATCGCAGGCTTCGGTCATGCGCCGCGCCCCGCGCCGGCTTCCAGGGAATCCTGCGGCATGAACGCCAGCGCCTCTGCCGTCGGCACGTCCTGCGGCACCGCATGGGCCGGCAGCATCGCCTCGACATCCAGCAGACACATCAGCGTGTCGTTGAGGGTGATGACGCCCTTCAGCAAGCGCGCCGGTCCTGCGGTGCCGACCGCCGGGGTCACGCCCAGTTGATCGGCGGCGACCGAATGAAGGTCACTGACGGCGTCCACGACCAGTCCGATCGTATCGAGCTCGCGTTCGATCATCACCGTGACCGGGGCCGCGGAACCGGCGTCTGCCAGTCCAAGCCGGCGGGCCAGCACGACCAGGGGCACGACCTCGCCGCAGAAATTGAGCATGCCCTGCAGATAGTCGGGGGCCCCGGGAAGGGCGACCGGCTGCATCCAGGCATGGATTTCCCGGATGGATCGCACATCAATGGCGAACCTCTCGCCACCGGCGCTGACCGACAGCACGACCAGACCATGGACGGTGCTGTGGGTCACGGTGTGAAAGTCGGGTGCGTGGCTGGCGTTGAACATGGTGTCTCTCGAAGTCAGAATTCCTCCCAACTCTCCTCCGTCAGCACCGATTCCAGCGTCTGCGCCAGGGCCGCATTCCCCGAGGACAGGGACCGCATCACATACTGCCCCTTCGGCTCGGGCCGCTCCTGACGCTCGGGGGCGACAGGTCGGACCGCCGGCGTCGCCCTTCGGGCGGATCGGGCCGGCGCGTCCGAGAGTTTGAACTGGGCGATCAGGTCCGTGAGTTCATTGGCCTCGCGGGCCAGGGTATGGCTCGCGGCCGTGCTCTCTTCAGCCATGGCGGCGTTCTGCTGCGTGACCTTGTCCATCTGGGAGATGGTCAGGTTGATCTGCATCAGGCTGTCGGACTGCTCTTCGGCCGCGGTCGCGATCTCCGAGATCGCCGTGTTGATCTCGCCGATCTGCGACACGATCCGGTGCAGGGAGCCACCGGTTTCCGTGACCAGACGAACGCCGGTGCTGACCTGGCTCGACGACGCCGAGATCAGGCTCTTGATCTCCCGCGCCGCGGCCGTCGAACGCTGCGCCAGCGCCCGCACCTCACTGGCGACGACGGCAAATCCGCGGCCCGCGTCGCCGGCACGGGCGGCTTCGACGCCGGCATTGAGCGCCAGCAGATTGGTCTGGAAGGCGATTTCGTCCATCACGCCGATGATTTCCGACACCTGCCGTGACGACTTCTCTATCTCTCCCATCGCCGCAACGGCGCTGCCGACGACCTCGCCCGAGCTCTCGGCATTCAACTTGGCGTCGGCGACGACCTGACGGGCGATGTTCGCATTCTCGGCGGACGACCGCACCGTCATGGTGAACTGGGCCATGGCCGCGGCGGCCTCTTCAAGGCTCGCGGCCTGTTGCTCGGTCCGGCGCGCCAGCTGGCCGGTCGCATTGCTGATTTCGGCGGTGCTGGCCTCGATGTCCGAGGAGCCGGACGAAATCGCCGAGAACGATCGCTCGAGTGTTTCAATCGCGAGATTGAAATCCTCGTACAGCTTGCGGAATTCCTCGGGAAACCCATCCTGCATACGGATCGTAAGATCGCCCTTCGACAAGCGCTCCAGCCCCTGCGCGATCTGGTCGACCACGAAGGTACGGCTGGCGGCCTCGGCCGAAAGCCGGCGGTCGTTTTCGGCCCGCTCGGCATTCAGGCCGGTTTGCTGGACGCCGGCCTCGGCCTCCAGCCGATGGACCTCCAGGGCATTTTCCTTGAACACCTGAACGGCACGCGCCATCTCGCCGACCTCGTCATGGCGGGCGGTTCCCGTCACCTCGACCTCGAGATCGCCGCGCGCGAGGCGTTGCATGACGCCCGACATTCTCACGAGGTCGCGCCAGACCTTGAGCTCGAAGAAGACCGTCGCGATCAGCAACAGGCCGACCACGAAGATAACTCCGGCGATCAGGGCCAGACGGGCACGCTCGGAAATCTTCATCGCCTCGGCGTAGGCCTGCGCGCTTTCGGCCCGCGCGCCGGTCACCAGGGCTCCGGCCGCATTGGTCACCAGATAGAAGCCGCTGGCGGAATTCCGGAACCGGTCGGCGGCGGCATCGGCCTCGCCGCTGTCGATATACTCAAGCATCGCCTGGTTGCCGGTTACATAGTCGGCCCAGAGCTCTGCCGTCGTATTGATTTCGTCCGGCAACTCGCCGGGGCGGAGCATGGCCCGGTAGGCGGCCACCGCCGCATCCATCCGCGCCAGACTGTCGGCCAGATCATCATTGGCCTGGGCGGCCATTTCCGGCGACGACGGCATCAACCGCAGCGCCTCGGCGATCCGGTACTCCCGGGCGTTTCCGAGAATGTCGTTGGCCCCGACGATTCGCGCCTCCCAGATCACCTTGGCCTGCTCGGCCTGGCGGCTGACGGCCGATGACTCGTGGATCGCGAACGTCGCGCCGCCGATCACCATCATCAGGAACAGCCCGAATACGGCGCGGGTCTTCGCCTTGAGGCTGATTCTGGGCAGCAACGATTTTAAACTCACGCCGATCCTCCGTTGGCCAGGGCAGGAACCGGTCGTCGGGACCTGTCATTCAGGCCAATGAAGCGTGCCCGGACCGTTGCCAGATCAGGGTGAATGCAAATGATTAATGACAGATGTTCGCAGGGGCCGCCCCGGCCTGTCCGACGGTCGCCGGCCACCCGCAACGGTTCCTTATCGATTTTCCGCCATCGTGCCCTCTGCTCATTCCCGGCGGCACAGGCCGGAAACAACGATGGAGAGATGTCGCTATGAAGTATTTGATCCTGGCAGGGGCCCTGCTCTCGATCGCCGGAACCGCCAGCGCCGAGGGCCGCTGCAACCGGCCCTACGCGCCGACGATCGCCGCCACGGCCGCCACCAGCCCCGAGGCGCTGGCCCGACTCAGGGTCGACGTGCGGACATTCGTCGCGGCGTCTGACATCTATCAGACCTGCCTGTCATCCAGCCTGCTCACGTCGAACACCCAGCGGCTGATCGCCGCCAACCAGCAGGACAAGGAACGCGTGGTCAACGCCTTCAACGCCGCGGCACGCCGTCGAACCTAGGCCGACGGCTGCGGCGGTCTGCCCTGCCGCAAGCGAAATCCCGGTTCCGCCCCTTACACGACGAGGGGACCGTCCCGCCCGTGCGTACCCCTGAAGAACCGGCACTCGTCGGAAGGGGGAACCATGACGGCACGATGGATCGCGTTCATGCTGGCTTTCGGCGTCCTCGTGACGGCGGCTCCGGCATGGACGCACGAGGACCATGACACAGCCGCCGCCCGGCCCGCGGCGGTCACCGCTCATCCGGGCATGGCCGATGCGGTGCCGGGCATGCCGGTGGCCATGGACCACGCCGGCATGGAGATGCGGCCGCCCAAACCCATGCCACAGCGCCTGTACAGCTGGCTCGGCCGCTGGCATCCGGCCGTGGTTCATTTTCCCATCGCCCTGTTTCTGATCACCGGCGTCCTCGAGATCGCGGCCCGGCCGGGCCGGCGCGCCTGGCTGACGGACGGAACGCGCGTCCTCGTGGCTCTGGCGGCCCTGTCCGCGCTGGTGGCCACCGGCCTGGGCTGGTTGGCGATGGGGCTGCCGGGTCCGGTCGAGGATCTGACCCACGCCCTGCATCGCTGGATCGGCACGGCCATCGCCCTGGTCGGCCTGGCGGCCTGGTGGGCCAAGGAACGCGCGGTGCGGCCGGGTGCCGGTCCGGGCAAACGCCGTCTGTACGCCGGGCTGCTGGCCGCGATCGTCGTCGCCGTGCTGGTCAACGCCTACCTGGGCGGCGCGCTCACCCACGGAGCCAACCATCTCCGCTTCTAGGGGCTGTCCCCGTTCCGCCCCCAACGTTCAAGGAGAGTCTCCATGATGACCCGAACCCTGATGATGGCCGTCTTCGCCCTCGGCCTTCCCGCCGGCACCGCCTCGGCCTTCAGTGACCCTCCTCAGGCGGTCGCCCCCGCTTCGCAAGCCGAAGTCAGCCAGGTTCTCCGCGGCTACCGCGAGGCGATTGAAACCCTGGACGGCGACGCCGGCTCCGCCTTCTTCTGGCCGGACGGCCGGGTCTACGAACAGGGCGGCGTCGAGGGCACCTTCGGCGAGTATCTGGCCCACCATCTCGGCCCGGAGCTGAAGGCGTTCTCGGCCTTCCGCTTCAGCGATTACGCCAGTCAGGTCACGGTGGCCGGCGACGTCGCCTATGCGACCGAGACCTATGTCTACCGGATCACCTTCAGCGACGCGGCCCGCCCCGCCGTTGAACGCCGCGGCGTCGCCACCAGCGTGCTGGAGCGTCGGGGTGGCGTCTGGCGGATCGTCAGCTACCATTCCTCCGCCCGGGCCCCGCGCCCCGCCGCCTAGACCGGTGCTTTTCCACTCCGGCCGCCCGCCGCATCCGTTGATCGAGACCCGACCATGACCCCTCCGCCTCCCCTCGCCCGTCGCGCCGTCCTGGGCGGCATCGCCATCTCGCTGGCCGTGCCGATCGTGGCCTGCGCCCGGACGCCCGCACGCACCGCGATCGCGGTCTACAAGACGCCGACCTGCGCCTGCTGCGACGGCTGGGTTCGCCACCTGCGCGACGCCGATTTCGATGCGAGCGTCACCGTGACCCCGGACCTGGTCACGCTGCGCCGCCGCCACGGCATGCCTGACAGACTGGCCTCCTGCCACACCGCCCTGGTCAACGGCTATGTGATCGAGGGTCATGTGCCGGCCGGCGACGTGCGCCGGCTGCTCGCGCAGCGCCCGGACGCCGTCGGCCTCAGCGTGCCCGGCATGCCGCTCGGCTCCCCGGGCATGGAGACGCCCAACGGCGATCGCGACCGCTATGACACCCTGCTGGTCCTCAGGGACGGCACCAGCCGGGTCTTTGCCCGCCACAACGCCTGAGGATCGCGCATGAACATGGTTCGACTGTCGACGCAGCTGCACAAATGGATCGCCCTCGCCGTCGGCATCCAGGTCCTGTTCTGGGTCGCGGGCGGTCTGGTGATGACCGCGATCCCGATCGAGACGGTGCGCAGCGAACACCATGTGCGCGAACAGACGCCGATGCCGCTGCCCCTTGACGGCGTCCTGGCTCCGGCTGCCGTCGCCCGGATACAAGGCCTGGCTCTTGTCGGTGCCGAGTTGCGAACGACGCCACGCGGTGCGGCCTGGGTCCTGACCCCGGTCGAGGGCGAAGCTGTCACCGTCTCGGCCGCGACCGGCCAGCCGTTTCCCGCGCTCGATACGGCGACCGCGACGAACATGGCCGCCAAGGCCTATCGCGGCGACGGCACCCCGGTCGCCGCCGTCCTGCTGCCCGTCGCCCCGCAGGAGACCGGACGCGAGGGGCCGATCTGGCGCGTGGACTTCAACGACGGTGAACGCACCACCTTCTATCTGTCGCCCCAGACCGGCGAGGTGGTCACCCGGCGTTCCGCTGTCTGGCGCTTCTATGACTTCTTCTGGCGGCTCCACATCATGGACCTGGAGAAGGGCGAGAATTTCAACCACCCCCTGATCATCGCCGTCACCTTCCTGACCTTCACCATCGTCATCACCGGCTTCATCCTGCTGTGGGTCCGGGTGGCGCGCGACGTGACCGTCTGGCGGGCGCGCCGGCGCGATGCGGGCCGCTGATCGCAGGTGAGCCGGACCAGGACCTCGTCGTCGAACGATCCGCCTGCTAGCAAGCCGGTGAAAGCGAGGATCCCATGCTGAAGACGCTGCCCCTGGTCGCCGCCCTGCTGCTGCTGCTGCCCGCGCAGGCCATCGCCGAACCGCGCGCCGGTTTCCATACCGGTCCCGTGTTCACCACCTTCGGCCACATCGCCCCGGTCGAGAGCGACCTGCCGATTCCCGAGGGCACGGTGTTCCGCGTGGTCTTTGACGTGACCGACAAGGCCACGCCGGGCCAGTTGAACCGGACGATCGACTCGGCGGCCCGCTTCATCAACATGCATGTCGAGGCCGGCGTCCCGGCCGCGGACATCCATGTCGCCATCGTCGTCCACGGCGGCGCGTACGCCGACCTGCTAACGCCCGACGCCTATGCCGCCCGCAACGACGGGGCCGTCAACGGCAGCGCCGCGGCGATCGCGGAACTGACGGCCCACGGCGTCGACATCTGGCTGTGCGGCCAGACGGCGGCTGCCCAACAGATTACCCGGGCCGATCTGCTGCCCGGTGTCGGCCTGTCCCTGTCGGCCATGACCGCCCTCGCCCTGCTGCAGCAGCAGGGCTACACGCTCAATCCCTAGGGTTGATGCGGCCGGCAGGGCTCGGGAATTTCGTCCCCGCGGCGTCATTGCCCCTGGAGAGAACAGATTTCGCCGCCTGAATACGGATCGCGACAAGTCTTTGCAGTGACCGTCATCTCAAAATGGCTGGAAGGGCCCAACCCGCCAACTCTGGCTGGCAGATGTCCGTAAGGTTCATTACGTATCAATCCGGATCTGACAGCAGCGTCAAGAAATAGTCGTTTCTAACTCCCGATTGCACCTATATTCGGCGCAACTCCTGAAGAAACCGGCATGCCAGATTCGGATGGGCATCGGCCTCTATTGATTCGAGTATCGACAAATTTGACAACGCCGCCGAAACCCATCTTGTAAAGAGTATATTATTCCCATCCTGGGGGGGGCATTTGCCGCCATGAAGACAATCGCCGTGGTCTCCCACAAAGGTGGGTCTGGCAAAACGACCGTAGCCGTCAACCTGGCCCTGGCCTGCCGGGCGGCAGGCGCACGAACCATTCTGGCCGACACCGACCCGGTTCGTTCCGCCACGGACAGCCTGCGCCAGCGCGCGGATCACGACGGAATGCTGGTCGAGACGTCAGCCGCGAAGCTGGCGGCCCTGACCTTCGCGAGCGAACGGGACGGCTGTGATGTCTTGATCATCGACACCGCAGGCGGGCCGGAGAACGGCATGATCGACGCGCTGAAGGTGGCCGATCTCTGTATCGCGGTCTCGCGGCCCACCTATCTCGATGTGGCCGCCACCCTGCATACTGTTGACACCGTGCGTCGACTGGGTCGCGACGGTGTGGTGCTGTTCAACCAGTGCCCGCCCCTGCGCAACGGCGTCGCATCGTCGATGGTGTCAGCGCTGATGGACAGCCTGCAGGCCGGCGGACTGGAAGTTTGCCCCACCGCCCTGCAGTCACGTGTCGTTTATCAGCACGCCATCGCACTCGGCCAGGGAGTGGCGGAACATGATCCGGGCGGACTGGCTGAAGCCGAAATCGACGGCGTGATCGACTACGTCCTGACCAGGACCAAGACCCCGCTTCGCGAAACGCGCCCTATGCGGAGGCGAACGGTGCCGGAAACAACGGGGGGGGCGGTCGCGCAACGGTCAACCTGCGGCCGACCGGCCTCCGGCCTTTCAAGTCCTGAGCTAGCACTGACCCCGGCCTGCTAGACCCCAACCCGGTTCAACGGAGCCGGAAAGCGCCAACCGCCTCCCGCCTCGGCAGGCCGATCAACACCCCACGTTACCCCTGATTGCGGTCCCGGCCGCGGGCCCGCCGGCAATCCATGCCGGCCGGCCGATCGCCTGACCTCCGCCATGCGATTCCGGATGCGCAATCGCCCCAATCTGCCTAGGTAGCTGCGAACCCCGCCCCCTCCTGGATCGAACCGACCATGACTGAACTGAACGGCCTGCTGGACGGCCTGGTCTCGAACCCGATCGTCGGCAGGGTCGGGGTCGTCATTATCACCGTCATCGCGGTGCTGATCGGCATTCGCATGCTGCAGACCGTCGTGTCCCGTTCGGTCAAGGAGACCAGCGCCCGCTACCGGATCCGCAAGCTGGTCGGCTTCCTGGGCTACATTGTCCTCGTCCTGGTCCTGCTGGCGATGTTCAGCGAGCGGCTGGGCCAGCTCACCGTCGTCTTCGGTGTCGCCGGTGCCGGTGTCGCCTTCGCGCTGCAGGAAGTCATCGCCAGTGTCGCGGGCTGGATCGCCATCTCGCTGGGCGGTTTCTACCGGCCGGGTGAACGGGTCCAGGTCGGCGGCATCAAGGGCGACGTCATCGATATCGGCGTGCTGCGCACCACCCTGATGGAGATCGGCGACTGGGTCGGCGGCGACATCTACAACGGTCGCATCGTGCGGGTGGCCAACAGCTTCGTGTTCAAGGAGCCAGTCTACAACTATTCGGGCGAATTTCCCTTCCTGTGGGACGAGATCAAGGTGCCTGTCCGCAGCGGCTCGGACTGGCGGCTGGCCCAGGAGGTCATCGAAAAGGCGGTCGGGGACAATGTCGCCGAATTCCAGGATCTGGCCAGCAAGCAGTGGGACGTACTGATCCGGAAATTCCTGATCGAGGAGGCCCGCGTGGCCCCGATGATCACCCTGGTCATCACCGACAACTGGATCGAGTTCACCGCCCGCTACGTCGTCGACTACCGCCGCCGGCGCGCGACCAAGGACGCGATTTCCCGGGCGCTGCTGGTCGGGTTCGAACAGCACAGGGACCGGCTGGAGTTCGGCAGCACGACGATCGAAATCACGCGCATGCCGGTGCCCGGGGCCAGCTAGCAGCACGCGGCACCGCCAGCTGCCCGGGTTCAGGCCTGCCTCAGAACTCCGGATCCGGCAGGGAGTCGAACGCCCCCTTCAGCGCGCCGGCCCATTCCGTGGCGATCGTCTGGAAATAGGGATCGTCCTGCTCGACCCGCTGTTCATGGGCCGGGGCATAGTCGTCGGAACGATAGATCTGGAAATCCAGCGGCAGGCCCACTGACAGATTGGCCTTCAGCGTGGAATCGAACGAGACCATCAGCAGCTTGACCGCCTGTTCGAAACTCATGTCCGGATCAAAGCCGCGCACCAGAATCGGGCGGCCGTACTTGGTCTCACCGATCTGGAAGAAGGGATTGTCCG
>TARA_R110002124_G_scaffold64216_1_pt1 | contig 18462 bp, 18 predicted proteins | sample TARA_R110002124 | Tara Oceans TARA_R110002124 (sample SAMEA4397445) | marine metagenome | biome: Polar Biome; feature: [SRF] surface water layer (ENVO:00010504); material: water (ENVO:00002006), including particulate matter (ENVO:01000060) such as... | depth 5 m | reverse complement strand
TAATTAACTCACTTAAATTACATTTAATTGTCTGTTATTATTAGCGTTATTGTGAAGAAATTTTTTGTCTGTGACAATCTCTTTTATATGAGTTATTTCGTCATTTTCTCTGTTAATGACGTTCTAATTGGGCTTTCATCTGCAATTGCAACTCCTCAGCTTTTTTAGCTGCGGCTTGCGCAAAACCCTCATCTTGTGAAGCATAAATAATTCCTCGAGACGAATTAATTAATAAGCCTACAGAAGCATTCATCCCATATTTACAAACGGCTTGGAGGTTTCCACCTTGTGCTCCAACACCAGGAACTAACAAAAAACTATTAGGAATGATCTTTCGAATATCAGCAAAGTACTCTGCTTTTGTCGCGCCAACAACATACATTAGATTTTCAGAATTATTCCAAGATTTAGAAGTTTCTAAAACCTGCTTATACAATTCTACTCCATCTACAGTCTTTGTTTGAAAATCGAACGCACCTTGGTTGGAAGTTAAAGCTAATAGGATGGTGTGTTTATCTTCAAACGCTAAAAAAGGTTCTACAGAATCTTTTCCCATATAAGGTGCAACGGTTACACTATCAAAACCTAAGTCTTCAAAAAAGGCTTTAGCATACATAGTGCTTGTATTACCTATGTCTCCTCTTTTAGCGTCTGCAATGGTGTAAATCTCAGGATGATGATCGTTGAGATACTTAATCGTCTTCTCTAGAGCTTGCCAACCTTTAATTCCGTATGCTTCGTAAAATGCTGTATTTGGTTTGTAAGCCACACAAAGATGATGTGTAGCATCGATAATCGCTTTATTGAAAGCAAAGATTGGATCTTCTTCTTTTAATAAATGCCTTGGAATCTTATTTAAATCTATATCTAATCCTATACATAGGAAGGATTGCTTTTTGTGGATTTGTTTTATGAGTTGGGTTGTTGTCATTATTCAAATTGAAATAATAGGGTTCCACAAATATTATCTTCATCTACAAATCCTCGCCATCTAGAATCATAAGAATTATCTCTATTGTCTCCTGAAAAGAAATATTTTCCTTCTGGTATTATAATTGGTCCAAAATTATTAATGTTCCAATTTTTTCTATTTAACTTAATATCTGGTGCCATATTTTTCGAAGTCGTATCAATATATCTTTTTAATTGAAAACCTAATTGCTTAATGTAACTTTTATCCAAAAATATCATTATTGAATCATTCTTCATAAAGGCGTCAAATGATTCATCATTCATAAATTCTTTCTTAAAAAAATTATGAAATAGACTATCACTAACTAAATACCCATATCTTAAATTTATTCCTTGGTCTACATTAATATCATTAACATAGTAAATACCATTTTTACATTCTAACTTATCATTTGGAGCAGCTATTAGCCTTTTAACTATTGTATAACCACTGATACTATCCGAAAATTTAAAAAATGCAAAATCTAAACGCTTTGGTTTTTTTAGACTTGAACCAACAAATTTAGATCCAAGTGAAAGATTAGGTTCATTTGAAGTGGATGGTACGTGAAATGACTTTAATATACCAGACCATCTAAATAATAAAAATGCTGTCAAGAAAGCTAGAATAATAAAAATAATTATCTTCTTCGTATTCATCAATTAATTCATGGCTTTTTAGAGATTTAGATTATATCACATCATCATTAGCCTTCAACAACTCCGTGTTTTCCGCTAACATTAATTCGTCTATTATTTTTTGAATATCACCATTAATGATATTAGATAAATCGTAAAGGGTTAAACCGATTCTATGATCTGTTACACGACCTTGTGGATAGTTATATGTTCTAATCTTAGCACTTCTATCACCAGAACTTACCATACTTTTACGCTTCTCAGAATCTGCAGCTTGTTTTTTAGCCAATTCTATTTCGTATAAACGCGAACGTAATACTTTTAAAGCTTTCTCTAAATTTTTGTGAGATGATTTCTGGTCTTGACAACTTACAATCATACCTGTAGGTTCGTGATGCAGTTTAATTGCCGAATAGGTTGTGTTTACTGATTGGCCACCAGGACCTGTTGATGTTGTACGCTCAATACGTACTTCTGTCATATCTAACTCTACATCAAACTCTTCTGCTTCTGGCAATACCATTACAGTGGCTGCACTTGTGTGTACACGTCCCTGTGTTTCTGTTTGTGGCACACGTTGTACACGATGTACTCCAGCTTCAAACTTCATGGTTCCGTAAACATCTTCACCAGACACTTCGAAAATAATCTCTTTAAAACCACCAGAAGTTCCATCACTCTGACTTACCACTTCAACTCTCCATCCTTTATCACTACAGTATTTAGAATACATTCTGTATAAATCACCTGCAAAAATACTCGCCTCATCTCCACCTGTACCAGCACGTACCTCGACTACAATGTTTTTAGCATCGTCTGGGTCTTTAGGAATAAGCATAAAACGGATATCTTCTTCTAACTTAGTAATAGCTTCCTTGGCTTCATCGAGCTGCATTTTGGCCATTTCTACCATCTCGGCATCCGAGCCATCTGCAATAATTTCCTCAGACTCAGCGATATTATCTAAATATTCCTTGTAAACTTCGCCTTTATCTACGATTAGTTTGAGATCCTTGTATTCTTTCATCAGCTTAGCATATCGTTGCTGATCTGTTATTATATCTGGCTGAATGATAAGGTCATTCACCTCATCAAAACGTTGCTTAATTATCTGTATTTTCTCTAACATCTCTCTTCAAAAATTGAATTTCAAAAATACGCTTTTTTATGGATTTTGAAGTGTCAGTGATAAGGACATATTAACATTTAAAAATAAATTACCTAAAACAAACGTTACACTATTAATATGCAGAGACTACTAGCTATACTTGCATTTTATAAACCGTTTGTTGTTTGGTCTTTTATTGTAACCGCTATTATTGGGTTTTTTAATCCGTATGTGGTGCCTGCGATTGCGACCAAATTATTTCTTACGGTTTTTGCATGGTATTATGTGAGTGAAACACCTAACAAACGTAAATTAACCTTTTACAAGAACATAGGAATATCTCCCTTAAAGCTATTTTTGGCTATGTTTGTTGTGGACTGCATTTTAACTATTGGTTTCCTTATTGTGTTTAAGGAATTTACATAAACAAATCTATTCTCGATACTATATATATTACAAAAAATTAAAAAATTGATATTTGAATTAGACAATGTAGAACTTTACTTTAAGAACAAGCGTATTTTAAATGGCATTTACCTAAAAGCTGAAACCGGAAAAGTGACAGCAATTTTAGGTAGTAATGGCTGTGGTAAAAGTTGTTTACTCAATATTGCATTCGGAAATTTAAAACCGAAGTATATGCTGATAAGACTAGACAGCAAGCCACTTTTAAAACCACTTTACACGACTAAATTAGTAAAGTATCTGCCACAATATAATTTTATTCCTTCAGGAATGAAATTGAGCAAAGTATTCAAATTGTTTAATCTTGAATGGAATACTTTTATTGAGACTTTTGAAGGTTTTTCAATTTATGAAAACGAAAAATTCAGAACATTATCTGGTGGAGAAAGACGTTTGATTGAAACTTATCTAATTCTAAAATCGAAAAGTAAAATTATGATTTTAGACGAGCCTTTTTCTCATTTATCACCAATACATATTGAAAGGGTTATGCAACTAATTTCTATAGAGAAGGAACATAAGGTTGTAATTATATCAGATCACATGTATCATCATATTATTGATGCCTCTGATGCTATTTACCTACTAAAGAATGGAACTACAAAAAAAATCAAAAATCTAAAAGAGCTTGAAGATTATAAGTATTTGAGTGAAGGTAGTTTGTAATATTTTATAACCAATTAAAGTTGCGTTGTATTTATAATATTATCTAAATCTACAACAACACCAACACCTAAAATTTGCTTCCATTGCAACTTGGCTCCTTCTATAACAAATTCTTCGTTAGTCATTTCGCTTTGTTCTACTTCAATTTTAATATCATTGTCGTACCTTAAATGCGAGCCAAGTGTGGCCTTTACAAATTTATTCACTTTCATATCAAAATTGAGCTCCCACTCCATATCTATATTTCCGAAGCTATTTAAATAATCTGTATATAAACGTAATAGGCTTGTAATCTTTATATTCTCAAACAATTCTTCTTCGTAATGGTTGGTTAATAAGACATCCAACTCTTGTCTTACTTTTTTTCCATCTCTCAAAATATTGCCTTCTAAGTCATAGATAGCAGGATCTACACCAAAAGCCCCTTGGTTTGCCAAATCATCATCTAATACAAAAGTAGTTTTTAACGTAAATGGTGATGCGTAAAAGGACAATCGCTCAATATGTCGTCCGTATTCCATACCTAATCCAAAAAACATATAACCCGGAGCTAAAAACTGTGAAATAGGCTAGTCTCTATCTGGATAGCTAAATCCATTAGCAAACTGGGTGTTAAAACTAAATCTAGCAGAATAAAACCAATTACTTTTGGGATCTTTTTCTATTCCAAAATTTGAAGTTACTTCTACAACATCTTCCGTTTTCCTTATGCCTTGTTCTTCTTGTTTGTTTAATCCATAACGCAGATTGAACTTAGAGTTCCAAAACCATTTTTCTTGTTTATATTTTGCTGAGAATTGTCCGATTATAATTCCTGAGATAGAATTTGTTCCTCCCGAATTCCAATTTGTAAATGAAACCTGATTGAGATATATACCTACTTCCTTTTTGGCTCTCCAGCCTAACTCTATATGAACATCATTTTTTTTCTTAAAATATAAAGAATCTGGTTGTGCAAAAAGAACAGTTGAGCACAAGATAAACATGCTAAATATAATCTGAAAATAGTTTTTCACACTTAAAAAATTAATAAGAAAATGTACCGTATTCGCTTTTTATAGTTAGCTTCTTTTTGTTTGAAGCTTCTACTCTACCAATAATTTTGGCATCTACATTAAACGATTTTGAGATTGCGATAATATCGTCTGCGACTTCTGGTTTTACATACAACTCCATTCTGTGTCCACAATTAAATACTTGATACATCTCTTGCCATTCGGTTTTAGACTGTTCTTGTATTAATTTAAACAATGTTGGAATAGCAAACATATTGTCTTTTACAATATGAAGGTTATCTATAAAATGAAGAATTTTTGTTTGTGCACCACCACTACAATGTATCATGCCATGAATAGCTTCACTTTTATATGTACTTAGAATTGCTTTTATAATTGGTGCATAAGTGCGTGTTGGTGATAACACCAATTTACCAGCATCAATTGGCGAATTTTCTACGGCATCTGTTAATTTGGTTTGCCCTGAATATACCAAATTCTCTGGCACAGCAGCATCAAAGCTTTCAGGATATTTTTCGGCTAAATATTTAGAAAACACATCGTGCCTTGCAGAAGTTAAACCATTACTACCCATACCACCATTATATTCGGTTTCGTAAGAGGCTTGCCCAAATGATTCTAGACCAACAATAACATCACCTGCTGATATATTAGCATTGTCAATAACATCTCCACGCTTTAAACGCGCAGTTACTGTAGAATCTACAATGATAGTTCTTACTAAATCACCAACATCAGCAGTTTCACCACCTGTAGAATGAATAGTGACTCCAAAGGATTTAAGATCTTCTATTAGTTCTTCTGTACCGTTTATGATTGCAGAGATTACTTCTCCCGGAATTAGATTTTTATTTCTTCCTATGGTTGAGGATAACATAATATTATCGGTAGCTCCAACACATAACAAGTCATCTATATTCATTATTAATGCATCTTGCGCAATACCTTTCCAAACAGAAATATCTCCTGTTTCTTTCCAATACATATAGGCTAATGAGGACTTTGTACCTGCTCCGTCCGCATGCATTATTAAACAGTAATCAACGTCATTTGTTAAATAATCTGGTACTATTTTACAGAATGCTTTAGGGAATAAGCCTTTATCAATATTTTTTATGGCATTGTGCACATCTTCTTTTGAAGCTGAAACCCCACGTTGTGCATATCTTTTGCTTACCGAATTACTCATTGAAGATTGTTATGGTTGGTGTTGCAAAAGTAAGAATTGCATTTAACTATCTCACTAAATTAGACTTAATTACTGTATCCAAATAACTTAATAATTTTTGCTTTTGCATATTGCCACCAAAGTATAGATTAATACCAAGTCCCATTCTCAAGAACGTATCATTACTTTCTCCTACAATTAATCCATTTAACTCATCTGAAAAAACATAATTATACTCGCCAAAAAACTTAAGTCCTAAACCATCCATTACAATATATTCTATACCCAAAGCCCCTTGGGCTTTAGCTGCCTTATTCTTAAAATCGTCTGCAGCATTATAACCATAACCTATTTGGACAAATGGAGATAATACTTTGTAAGGACTAAAAAGGTATTCAATATTTAAATCAAAAGACATAAAGCCTTCACTAGAAATATCTTTGAATGCTAAGCTATACTTATTGTAAGTGAAATTTATATTGAGGTTATCTGTAACATGCCGTTTATACCCAATTTTAAAATATATTTCAAATTTTGGCTCTGGTATGTCTCCACTGATGATAGAAGTCCCTATGGCAACATCAATGGCATTTGTTCCTCGATAATCGAAAAACGCCAATTTACTGTACAGCTTTTTGTTATCCTCAGATTTTTTTTCTTGAGCATGCAACCAATTTATACTAAAAACTACTAATAATACACCTATTACTAAATACTTATATTTGGTTTTCATATAACCTTTATTAGAAAATAAGTTTATCTCATTAAAAATTATGGAGCATTGCAATATAGAAAAATAATAATGAAATTATAATTACATTCAGTAATTATTAAGAAACAAAAAAAGATAAAATCGAATATTCGATTTTATCTTTTTTTTCTAAAATAGTAATAAACACCTTATAGTGTTATCCTAGATTTTTTAAGATTCAGCTTGTAGCTTTGACTGTATATTTACAACATCATCTTTTGTAACATTATTCAGATCTTCTGAATTGTCCTGAGAAAGAATTAAAGTTGCACCTACTAGAATAGCTACACTAAGTAGTAACTTCTTCATTTTAACAAATATTGATTAATAGCCCTACAAAAATACTAAATAACCTATTTTAAAAATGACTAAATCTTCTTTTTTATGCTGATATAGCTAGCTTTTCGACAACTAGCTAAATGTCATCGATAAACGACACAAAAAATGAATCTTAAAAACAATAATATACGTATAAATACGTACTTCTAAACATTAAATTAGCAATAAAACGACCAAAAGTTAGTATATATATTATTATTTTGTAAACAAAAGCTCTCTATATTTAGTCAGTGGCCACAACTCATCATCAATCATAAGCTCTAACTTATCGCAATGATATCTGATATCTATAAACGATGGTTTTACTTCAGTACAATAACCATTTGCCTTCTTTTCTAAATCAGTTTGCTTATTATATAATTTACGAGCTTCTGTCATTTTGGTTACTAATGAATTAATGGCTTCAATGTGTTCCGAAATCTGTTCTATTAGAGATAATTGCTCCTTCGCTAAGCCTTTAAACTTTTCACCATAAATGGTTTTGAGACCGGTTACATTCTCTATTAATATGTTTTGATAGCGAACAGCAGTAGGCACTATGTGATTACGAGCTATGTCACCTAAAACACGACTTTCGATCTGAATATGAAGACAATATGCTTCCATTTCAATTTCGTAACGTGCTTCCGATTCTATTTTATTCATAACGCCCAAGCTCTCAAAAAGCTCTATTGAAGATTTAGATACTTTTACTTTCAGAGCCTCAGGTGTTGTTTTATTATTACTTAAGCCACGTTTTTTAGCTTCTTTTTCCCATTCTATACTATAACCATTTCCTTCAAACAAAATTGCTTTAGACATCTTGATATACTCTCTTAAAACATTAAAAATAGCGTCATCTTTTTTCATTGTTTTTTTATCAATCAATTCGTCAACCTCAGCTTTAAAATCGATTAATTGCTTAGCTACAATAGTATTTAAAACTGTCATAGAATTAGCACAATTGGCTGTTGACCCAACGGCTCTAAATTCAAATTTATTACCTGTAAAAGCAAAGGGTGAAGTCCTATTTCTATCGGTGTTATCTAAAATAACTTCAGGGATTTTACCAACAACATTTAACTTTAAATCTGTTTTTTCTTGAGGTGATAATTTACCTTTAGTAACCGTTTCAAGTTCTTTTAAAACTTTTGTTAATTGCTCACCTATAAAAACCGAAATAATTGCAGGAGGAGCTTCGTTAGCACCTAAACGATGATCGTTACTTGCAGATGCTATAGCAGCTCTCAGTAATTCTTCGTGAGTTAATACGGCTTTTATCGTATTAATAAAGAAGGTTAGGAATTGGAGATTACTCATAGGAGTTTTACCAGGAGACAATAAATTAACTCCAGTATCTGTACTTAAACTCCAGTTATTATGCTTACCAGACCCATTTACGCCTGCAAATGGCTTTTCGTGCATTAGCACTTTGAAATTATGACGCTTTGCAATCTTTTGCATCACATCCATTAATAGAGAGTTATGATCTACCGCTAAATTCGCTTCTTCATATATAGGAGCGAGTTCAAATTGATTTGGTGCCACTTCATTATGTCTCGTTTTTACAGGAATGCCCAACAACATACATTCATTTTCTAAATCGCGCATGTAAGACATCGCTCTATTTGGAATGGTACCAAAATAATGATCATCGAGTTGCTGCCCTTTTGCAGGAGAATGTCCTAAAAGTGTACGGCCAGTTAACATTATATCTGGTCTAGATGCCGCCAAAGTACTATCTATTAAAAAATATTCTTGCTCCCAACCTAAAGATGCATTTACTTTTTTTACATTTTTATCGAAGTATTTACATACTGCTACTGCTGCATTGTCAACAGCATGTAAGGCACGCAAAAGTGGAGTTTTATAATCTAGCGCTTCACCTGTGTACGACACAAAAACTGTTGGAACACATAAAGTTGTACCATATATAAATGCTGGTGATGTAGGATCCCATGCTGTATAACCTCTAGCCTCGAATGTATTTCTTATACCACCATGAGGAAAGCTAGATGCATCTGGTTCTTGCTGTACTAACTGATTGCCTTCAAACTTTTCAATAGCAAGTCCGTTTCCAATCGTTTCAAAAAAGGCATCATGTTTTTCGGCTGTTGCACCTGTTAATGGCTGAAACCAATGCGTATAGTGTGTTGCACCTTTTGAAATTGCCCATTCTTTCATTCCATTTGAAATATGGTCTGCTATCACACGATCAATTTTTGTTCCCTTTTCTACAGCCTCCATGACGCTTTTAAGTGCAGTCTTGGTTAAATATTGACGCATAGCTGCTTCATTAAACACGTTAGATCCAAAGATTTCTGAACGTCGCTTTGCTTCTTTTATCTTTAGTGGTTTTCTTTTTAATGATTTTTTTACAGCGTAAAATCTCAATGTTGACATAATGATAAAATTTTAGGGCTAAAATACAAATTATTGAAATTAATACACCTTTACCCTTCAAAAAATAGGGTTATCAACAATAATTAATAACATTTTACCTAAAATACCCTATTATTTTTGACCAAAAAGAAAAAAATTACAATATTTGTAACGTGAATTTATTAAATCAAAATACAATGAGTAAATCTAAATTAGAGTATATATGGCTTGATGGTCATGAGCCTACTCAAAACATGAGAAGTAAAACTAAAGTTGAAAACGACTTTAGCGGAAAACTAGAAGATTGCCCTATTTGGTCTTTTGATGGTTCATCAACTGAACAAGCATCTGGTGGTGCGTCTGACTGTTTATTAAAACCTGTAGCAATTTATCCAGATCCTGTTAGAAAGAATGGCTTTTTAGTGATGTCAGAAGTTTTAAGTGCAGACGGCACTCCTCATGCTTCAAATGCAAGAGCAGCTATAGATGATGATAATGATGATTTCTGGTTTGGTTTTGAACAAGAATACTTCTTAATGGATGCAAAAACAGATTTACCATTAGGTTTCCCTAGAGGAGGTTTCCCTGGACCACAAGGAAAGTACTACTGCTCAGTTGGTGGACGATATACTTGGGGTAGAGATGTTGTTGAAGAACATGCAGACTTGTGTATTGAAGCTGGATTAAACTTTGAAGGAATTAACCAAGAAGTTGCACCAGGACAATGGGAATTTCAATTATTTGCACAAGGAGCTAAAAAAGCTGGTGATGAGATTTGGGTTGCTCGCTATTTATTAGACCGTTTAACTGAAAAGCATGGTTACTATATTGAATACCATCCAAAACCTGTAAAAGGAGACTGGAATGGCTCTGGTATGCACGCCAACTTCTCTAATACTACATTAAGAACTTGCGGCTCTCAAGAAATTTACGAAAAAATCTGTGAAGCATTTAGACCTGTTACTGACGAACATATGGACGTCTATGGTGAATTTAATGACGAACGTTTAACTGGTTTACACGAAACTGCTCACGTTTCTGACTTCTCTTATGGAATTTCTGATAGAGGTGCTTCTATTAGAATACCTATTATTACAGTAGAAAAAGGCTGGAAAGGTTGGTTAGAAGACAGACGACCTGCTTCTAATGGAGATCCATACAAAATTGCTGGTAGAATTATTAAAACTGTAAATAGTGCTAATATTACCTCTTAAGTAATTTTAGGAACTTATAAAAAAAAGCTTGTGGTTTCAAAACTACAAGCTTTTTTTATCTCTATTATTTAAGCGTTATATAGATAAAGACTAAGTAAGCTCCAAATAGTAGCATTCCTTTTAATCTTCCAATTTCAAATCGTTTTGGTATGAGCATCAATGGAATTAACACAGCTGAAAAAGCAATCATCCAAAAGATATTGGTGCCTAAAATTTGTGGAGTTTCTGGGTTAACAACAATAGGCTTAATCATTGCAGTTAAACCAAGAACAGAAGCAATATTAAATATATTTGAACCTATAAGATTTCCTAATGAAATGGCTTTTTCTTTCTTTAATGCTGCAATAACAGAAGCTGCTAATTCTGGTACACTAGTACCAATTGCTATTACAGTAACTGATATCGCATAATCACTGATACCTACAGCTGTTGCTAATTGCTTTGCTCCTTCTACTAACCAATCTGACCCGAAATATAAACCAGCAGCACCAATTAAAAGCCACATTACAATTTTAAAGTCAGAAGTTTCAGCTAATGCGTCATCTACCTCTTCTAAATTTGCTTTTGTAGATTTTCTAGAGCTTCTAATTAAAATAATTAAAAAGGCAACCAATGCAACAAACATTATTAAACCTTCTAGCGCTGTTAATACTCCATCATTCTTTAAAAAAAAATACAAAGCGAAGGAAGCCAACATCATCATTGGCCAATTCAATTTATAAAAATCTTTATCTACGGCTAGAGGAGAAATAATTGCTGTAATACCTAAAACCAAACCAATGTTAGCAATATTAGAACCTATTACGTTCCCTAAGGCGATATCTGAAACACCATCTAAAGCTGCCTGTAAACTTACTAATAACTCCGGTGCTGAGGTTGCAAAAGACACAACCGTCATACCTATTACTAGCTTAGAAATTTTAAGTTTAAATGATAGCCCTACAGAAGCTCTTACTAAAAAATCACCTCCAACAACTAACAACCCCAAACCAGCTATAACAAGAAATACACTCATCGCTCTTCTAATTATTTAATCACCTCTTTTATTAAAGTCGCGAAGATAACATTTCATTTTTACACAAACTAAAAACTAAAATTTTCGTTAAACAACTATTAATTTAGTTTTATAACTATAAAAATAGTTATATTTGGTTTATAGAATATAAATTCAATTGTAATTATGCAAAAACTAACAAACAAAGAAGAGGAAATAATGCACATATTGTGGAAGTTAGAAAAAGCTTTTGTAAAAGATGTTTTAGCAGAAATTAAATCGGATAAGCCTCACTACAATACACTTTCAACCATAATTAGAAATTTAGAAGAGAAAGGTTATGTTAGTTACAATGCTTACGGAAAAACACATCAGTACTTTCCTATTGTTTCTAAAGAAGATTATAAAACTAAGTTTATGAATACGGCTATTGAGAATTACTTTAATAGCTCTTATAAGAATGTAGTTTCTTTTTTTGCTAAGGAAGAAAAGATAAGCGTAGATGAGCTTAAGGAGATTATTGCATTAATAGAAAACAAAGCCTAATTATGGAGTATCTTTTAAAAGCAAGTGCTGTAGTTGTTTTATTCTATTGGTGTTTCAATCTATTCTTAAAGAGAGAAACATTTTTTCAGCATAATAGGTGGTTTCTATTTATAGGGTTATTAATTGCATTGGTTTTTCCATTTTTAGTTATTCCAATTTATATACCAATAGAACCTATAGTTATTTCTGAAACGACCTATATTCAGACTTTTCCTATAGATTTTGTGGTAACTCAACCTGAAACCAATTTTGATTGGACTAAACTTATTCCAATTATATATGGTATTGGGTTTGCTCTATTTTTAGTTCAATTTGTATTTCAATTTGGTTCGTTAGGTTTATTATTATTAAAAAATCCCAAGAATAAAGATGGTATTTATACCTACGTTATTGTAGAAAACAAAATTTCGCCTTTTTCATTTTTTAAATGGATTGTATATAATCCTGATACTATAGAAGATAATGAACTCGATCTTATCTTAACTCACGAAAAAGTACATGCAAAGCAACTACACTCCATCGATATACTACTTACGCAAGTAGCCTGTGTGATCTTTTGGTTTAATCCATTAATCTGGCTTTATAGAAAAGAAGTGCGACAGAATTTAGAATATATCGCAGATTATAAAACACAAATAAAATCTAATAGCGAAAAAGAATACCAACGTTTATTATTAAAAACAAGTGTTGTTAATCACAACATTTCATTATCAAATAATTTTTATAATTCATTAATCAAAGAACGCATCATTATGTTAAAAAAATCGAGATCAAACACAAAAAAACAATGGAGATATTTATTAATGCTCCCACTCTTAGCAGGTTTGCTATTGAGTATGAATACTGAAGAAGTATATGTTGAAGATGGGATCACTTCCATAAATTCAGAAAAGACATTAGAATTTGTAGTGACCAAAAACACTACAGATACTGAATTAAAATCTATGACTGAAACCGTTGAGGAAAAAGGTGGCAGTTTAGTATTCAGCAAAATCCACAGAAACACATCTAATGAACTCACTAATATATTTTTAAAACTTAATAATCATAGTTACGGTAATTCTGGTCAACCTATTGAGTCTTTTATAATCTATAAAGAATTATACGGTAGAGGTGGCGGCTATGTTGGTCGAATAGAAGGTGCAACATTGCATTTTGATATAGCAACAAATGACAAAGAAGGCATTAAAGCACTTAAAGAAAGAGCTTATGTGTCTATAATTAAAAAAGGTCTTCAAACCGCAGAATTTAAACAATCGCTTAAATCTGAAAGTATTAAAGTTACATTTACAAAAATGATGACTGATAAAAGCTTAAAAAAACATAAAGAATTTTTGAAATCAAAGGGTGTAATAATGACTTTGAATGGATTAAAACGAAATAAGAAAAATGAAATAGTTGATATTAATGTCGATTTTAAAACTGAAAATGGCTCTACGAATTATAACGTTAAAGATGAAAATGGCATAAAATCATTCTACTTTAATATGGGAAAAGATGGAAGTTTTGGTGTTGGTGCAATTGAAAGCGATGTACATATTATAGAAACTTTTAATGTTGGCAGATCTAAAAAAGAGCATTCAAAATATAAAAGAAACGTTTTTATATATGAAGATAATGACCCTTTGGAATTAATAGTAGAGGATAGTATAAGCCCAAAAAGACTAAACCGTTATCGTAAAGTAATTAACAAACTAAAAACTGTTAAAAATAATGACTCCATTTATTTTAGAACAATAGATTCTGTAGAAGTAAAACGTTTCTCTAATGTAAAATCTGATTTCTATTATGAAGATGAGACACCTAAAAAGGTAATTAAGACTGGTGAAAATATATGGATACATAAACCTAGTGGCAAGAGTCATCAGAAGCTATCTTATTACACTAGTCATATTCCTAAACCTTTAATTATAGTTGACGGCAAAGAAGTAAGCCATGATGCCATAGGTATAATAAACCCAAAGCATATAGACCAAGTAAATATATTGAAAGGTAATTCTGCAATTGAAATCTATGGAGATAAAGGGGAGAATGGTGTGGTCGTTATTAAAACTAAAGGCAGTAATAATGAATGGGTTACACAATATAGTGCCAAGCAAAAAAAACCTTGGAGGGTTGAAGTAAGTAGAACAACATTTATTGATGATGAAGATGCATTTAAAAACGGAACATTAGCTTATATCACAAAATATACATCAGACAAAGTATTAGAAACATACAAAACTAATCTTAAGAAGTTTGGAATACAAGTAAAATATAATAAGCTAAAACGTAATAAGAAAGACGAAATCACTAGCATAAAAATTAGTATAAAAAATGAGAAAGGAGCCAAGAGTAGTGCAACATGGAAGGTTGATGATGGTATTCCTAGCATTGAATTTGGAGAAACTGAAGGCTCTCTAATTGCTAGAACAAGTGAGATGAACTAAAATGAATCAATTAGCAGAGAAAAGCCAAACTAAAGTTTTTAGTTTGGCTTTTTTAATTCAAAATATTTGAGCTTTTACTCAATAATTATCTTTTTGGTAATTGAGCCATTATCGTTTTTTAGTTTTAGCAAATATAATCCTGAAGGTAAGTCTAAATCGATGTAGTCTTCAATCGCATTAAATTGCTTCAGTAGTTTACCTTCAATTGAAAAGACTTCAATCTTAGTTTTATCTTGTAAGCCAGAAAAATAAATTCTTCCACTTGTTGGATTTGGATATATAGAGACTTCTAATCGTTCTTTTTCGTCTATACTTAGAGATTGATCCCAAGCATCACCTATATTATCTCCCCAAATATATTCTATCATTTCTGGCTGATCTATAAATGGGTTTCTATTAAACTGCCAGTTATAAACAATATTATTTCTGTTCATTTCAAAATCATCTGGTGGATCATTTCTATGCCAATCTAATAACGTCGCTAAATCCCCGAACTCACCTACATTACCATCAGGAAAGCCATTTACAATCTCTAAACCATTATAACGTACAGCCATATAAAATACGTTTCTTGCAACATCCCCTTTAAATTTCCCTAAAGTACCTGTTGGTCCATTATATTCACCATAAAATTGATTACCTCTACTACTATTTTCTGGTCCATCCGCTGCTCTTAATGCATGTGCATCAGAATTTCCATGTCGTAAAGAATCTGCTTTGGTTGTCCAATACACATCAATGCCATCTGCAATTTCATCTTCTTCAATACTAAAAAAGCCACCACGAGATCTGGGAAAAGTGTGCTCTCTATTCCATTTACCAGTATTAAGAGAAGTTGTTTGGTAATCTATTTTTGCGCGACCTTCTTCCAAATACACCAACCATACTTGGTTACTATTTTCTGGGTTTTGGTCTGCTTCTTTTAAAATATCTATAACATCTGTGTATGTTTGTGCTCTAACTGTTGTTGGGTCTGCAATTATATCTTGCATAGCTTGTCTTAACGCAACATCTGCTAAACCATCTAAACTATCGTAATAACCATTTGGTTGTGTACTAGCAACAACTCCGTAAGTAGGATTTATTGGTGTTCCCCAAGCTGCAACTGTAAAATCATTATCTACAACCCTAACCTCTACAGCACCATTAGAAGCAACAATTGGCTCTACTAAATCTAAAAATCTAATTTTTATAACCTCATCACCTTCATCAGCAGAATCATCAACTAAGGTAATTGTTGTAGTCGTTGTATTCTGTCCGGATGGTATTGTAAGACTTGTACTTCCTGTAAAATCGGATGTGTTAAACCCAAAATTGTTTAAACTAATGCTAAAATTTAAATCAGAGCTAACATTTGCATCTGCCGTAAACGTAATATCAAAAGTTTCATCTTCATTATAAATAAACTGTGCAACTGAAATTTCAATGGTATTAAAAATTATACCACTTCCATCATTTAATTGTCTAGGTGTAGGTATATCTGTAAAATATGTACCGTCATTGTTACGTTGAATTGAATTTATGCTTCCACTAGAACCTTCATTAATTTGTTGAATACTAGCAAAGTTTGGATCGTCATCAAAAATATCTATCAATGTTAAATCATCCGAATCACTAGTATCATAAAGTAACACATCTATTAAATTAGTGATATTTGCTACAGTACCTTCTGGAAAATCGTTTGGTGAAGCTTGATAAATTGCAACTGCGTCAGCTCCATTCTGTATTAGATTTTCTGAAATTAATAATTGTGGAAAAGGAGATATATTAGTACTACCAATGAGCAACAAACCATTGCTATCTGTTGTATATCCTGTAAGGTTTATCGTTAGGTAACTAGAATCACCACCATTTGTAGAACCATTAAAAAACACAAGCACATAACCGTCTGTAGAAAAATTTGGTGTTTGCGATTTAATTTCTACAAATTCTTGAGTATCTATACTCGGATTGTCACTATCTAGCTCATTAATAACTAAAATTTGAGACCAACTGAATGCAGAAATAAATACAAGTAGGGTGATAAGAATTCTTTTCATGTTATTTTTTTTAACAAAGATAAACTTAATATTTTGTCACAATGTTAACTAAAAATTATTTACTCAAAATAGTTCAAATACAACATGGCATTTCTCAAAAAATTAATTCTAAAAAATGGTGAAATCATTAAAATCTATGCTTTTTAGAACAAATTGCCTCTTGGATTATAAAAACACTTCAAAAAAGCCCCTTGAAACATATAATAATGAAACCATAAACTAAATTTTACTTATAATTTACTACTTAATCATAGATAAGTCACAAATTATTATAATTAATACTATTGTTTTAGTTACGAATCTAAATGCAAATTCGTCGATTTATGTAAAATCATTTGGAGAAATATTCACTAAGCATATATATTGAAAACTCAATCAAAAAACGAAGTAAAATATTAACCCCTAAACCAAAGAAATTATGATGACATTAGCAAAACTGATTATTGATATAATATTCTCAATATTCTAAATTTATAACCGACAAAATAACCAATCAAAAAAATGTAAAACTTAGTTCTAGAATAAGTTTTACTATTTTTGTTGCAAAGCGACATTAGGCAAAAAAGCCCTATTGTTAAAAAAAGCAAAATGAAGAAAACTATCTTTAGGGCTTTAGCAAAACTCAATAAAGCCATATTGCCATCTTACAGTAAAAGACAACTCGATCTTAGCAAAGCTAGTAAGCTTCAGCTTGCCATTATTGGCTGGCGTATTTATATCACAAAAAATGCTCTTGAACAAGAAAAGACCACCCAGTGGTAGCCTTTTAAAGGCTCAATTTAATCTATCGTATTATAGATTTATTTTCTTTTTCAAATTATTAGTTTCTTGTTACAGTACCCATAGGCAATGAACCTAGGTTTTGGCCAAGTGCATGAGTTGCAGGTGCTGTATCATTACCAGCTGTACCAACTAATGGTTTCATAGCAAATGGCGCAAGAGAATTATCTGGAACTGGCTCTACAGAAATAACAACAGTGCGTCCTCTAACATCTAAAGGGAAAGTTTCTCCTGGTGGCACATTTTCAAAAAAGTCTTCGCCTGGTACTGGTGGTCCAGCAGCAGACCCACTAAATGGTGCAGCACCATCAACTGTATTAAAAGCGGTAAAAGTACCAGTACTTAATGGACCAGTATCTCCAACAACCCAACCTTCATAAGCCCAACCTGTAGGTAATGTAGGTAAAACGAAATTAGGTGTTGGTGGCATTCCGGGTGTACCAAACCAAACTCCATTCTCGTCATTACCGTTATTTGTTCCTGTTTCATCTGTAGGTGTTCTTAAAAAGAATGATCCAGCAGCATTAGAAAAATCACCAACTATACCAGTATTTACTGTCGCTGAAGCCCCATTAAAATCACCAACCAATACTTTCGTTGCAGCTGGACCAGGATCTGAATCTACTGCTGGCTCAATAGATAGCACAAATCGTGTAGCACTATCTAATTGTGCAATATCAACCAGAAATGTTTGGGGAAATATAACATTAGCAAACGTTCCTGTGCTAACAGGTTGTCCATCTACTATAATCCATCCTTCATAAACAAAGTCTTCACCAAGTGGCTCTATACCTTGTAAATTTAAAGTTAAATTAGCTGTTCGACGTGTTACATCGTCGCCTGAACTACAGGACACTGCAAATAAACCAATTGCTAGTAGTCCAAAAATTGTTTTTTTAATCATTGCTCGTTATTTAAATTGTTCGATGTAAAATTAGAACAGAGCATTAGATTAAAATGTTAGATAGCTAACACTTAAGAGTTTTTTTAAAAATT